>JAAUXT010101771.1_pt1 | contig 11949 bp, 8 predicted proteins | sample 7278171 | NCBI WGS metagenome assembly JAAUXT01 (sample SAMN14350112, study PRJNA611818) | marine sediment metagenome | isolation source: surface marine sediment (1.8m) | place: French Polynesia: Moorea | collected 2018-08
GCAGAAATGACCTGAATGAAAGTGTTCCTGGGACATCAGGAAGCAGTGTGAGCACAGTGTCTCAGAGGCAGGACCAGTTGAAAGTTTTTACTGAATGAACAGTGAGCGTGGGCTCATGTTTGAGAATCAAGCACAGCACAATAAAGTATCAAGGCACAGCATAATGAAGCATCAACGGTGTTTTGTGTGGGTCTTTTTTGGCAGTGCCCTTGCACAACTCATCACCAGGCTCCAGGCAATCCAGGGTATTGTTCGTGACCTGAGTACAACAACAAACTGTTTGCCACTTCTCAGACAGTCCACTTGGTTTTCCACACACTTCTGTATGATTCAGATGCTTTTGTGCAATTCCATCAATGTACATACATTGAGACAAATTCTGTATGAACAACACAAGCAACATGGGTGCGTGAAGCTGTTTGGCCACAAGTTCTACAATGTTCTGCTTGGGAACATTCATCTGTTTTATGCTCATGTTCAGACACACACACACAAACACACACACATGGCACTCAAGAAGCACACACAAATGCAATATCACTGCCCTTGCCTTGAGTTTGTAGCTTCATGACCAGAGCACAGAAGCCCGTGAAATTACAAGTCCCCCTGTCCAAAAATCTTCCACAATTTCCATATGTAGTGTTACCAAGGGTTGGTGTATCCTGACTAAATTCTGGACCTTGCCCAGAACATTTCTGGTGTTGGGTACAAAATCTGCAGTGTTTTGTCATTGACTAAAGCAAAACGTGATTTTTCTGAAAAGGTTCTTTGAGCAAATTTGTGTAGATTTGTACTGACTGCTTTGTTCTTCAGAATGGGAGAGAGTACGAATGAAATGGCGGGGCGTGTGTGTCATGATCGTGTCTTCCTGCAAACATCCAGTTTTTGTTCTGGGAAGCACAGTTATCACCACAACTGTTCTCATCAAACACAAACAGATCCAAGAGTTATGTCTGACAGGAGTTTTCAGGCCAGTAAAATGATATCAGTGAGAAGAACTGTATCTATCTCTCTTTGTTCTGTTTTTTCATCTCTTGTAGATTGCCTTGTATCATGCAGTGGGATAATACATTTTGAGCTTGAACTGCTTTTAGATTGGAGACATGTGATGCTTTGTATTTCATAAATTTTCAATTGTTTGTGCTGTGCATGGCATTCACACAATCATTCAGATATGAACTTGGACTCACGATTCTGAAATGTGTTGGGCAATGTGACACAACACAAAGTCACGTCCGGGAATGGCACAAGTCCAAGTGTTTTCACGAATTTGACAAGTAGAATCAGTGACTCCTGGAGGCCACCACACCAACTGAATCTGAGTGCATTTGCAAGGCGTCAGCAGGCCAACACATTTGGTTGGAGGATCAACTGGACAAGAAGTGTGAACAAAACAGTATTCAAGGGAGAGGCTGGAGTGCCAGAGCCGAAGCAAAACAGATTTGCTCCAATCCAAACATGCAAGGCTCAAGTTTGGAGCCGAAGCAAAGCAGTCTCTATCGGAGTTGGCATTGTGACTGCAGGGAGGACAGGAGGAGTCCTGGAACCTGGGTCTCACTGATGTGGGTCCTGCAAAAGTTTCACCATTCTATGCTCCAGGTCTACTCTTTTTTGCTCACAACCAGAAGGGAAGGAGGAACCAGGAGGGTCTCATAGGAACAGAGACTTCAAAAGGACAACCCGGAAGCCCCTTGCAAACATGCCACCCAAGCTGAAACTCTTTGTCCAATGAATGTATTCCTTTGCCCTGGGATAGGAATGCGAGAAGTCATGCAACACAAAAGACAGGGACTCAAGGGATTTTCATGTTGGTGACGCGCGGTTGGGCGGCATCAGAATTTTTGACGCGCGCGTCAAAATTCAACATGACGCCCAATGGAGCATTTTGACGCGGGCGTCAATTTTTTGACGCGCGCATCACCAACGTCAAAACCCTTTCAGGGACTGAAAAAGGAGAAGAGGGCAGAGTCTAAGATATCATGCACCTGCAGCAGATAGGAGTCCAGTTTCAAAGTTTTTTTTCACAGGCGCCACAAGGGATGTGACCAAAGAAATATCAAATTTGGAGCTGACTCTTTGTGTTCAAACCTGTTTGCCCGATCTCCAGCACCTGCGTCACTTTGGGACTCTGCTGCAAAACGTGTCTGGATCAAGTAACACCAACTCCACTTCTCACATCTTTCTTTGTTGTTTGTTATTGCAGCAAGGAAATGGGACAGAAAGAAGGAAACAAGTCATGAAAGTTTGTATTTTCTTTTTGGCAGAAATTTCAAACTAACCTTGGGGAATTTTGTAAAATTTCCTGTTTTCAAAGGGGGCATTATAACAATGGAGGAAGCAGCATCGAGCTCTGACACTTTTCTGGTTGAGACCACAGCCGTGTCATGGCTGCAAACAGAGGGTGACAAATCAACATCACCAGCAGAGGATATCATTTTCTACTACAAATTATTTATTTGTATTTGTGGCTTGTTTGGTAATATCACAAACATTGTTGTTGTTCAGTATTCTAAGGTTCCTTTGACAACCAGAATTACAATATCTATCTTGGCAATTTCTGACTTCTGTTATATTGCCTTACTTTCTCCTTCTATTATCTATCCAAAAGTGTATAAACTTTCCTTTTTTGATATTTCAAATGCAATATGCCATTACACAACATTTTCTGGCCTGTTTTTTGCTTTTGTGAGTGCACTGATGGTTGTTATCCTCACTGTTGAATGAGTCATAGCAGTTACCTTGCCACTGCAGGCAAAACTACTTTTGTCTGTGAAAAAATTACTTCTTGGTATATCTCTATTTGTTTTGGTACACATGGGAGCATCTGCTTACTTTGCATCTGAGTTTTCAGTTGAAGGGTATTATGATACAAACAACACACTCCTCTATTCTGCATGTTTTGCTGATGAGCTCAAAGATGAACTGAATTACTTTGGAGTTCTTATTAACATGATCATACCACTTGTGTTGGTTGTTCTTGGAAACATAATTATTGTTGCAACTGTTCTTGTAAAGAAGAAGCAAATTTCTAGGATGACATCCAGTGGTGGTTTCCAGGCCATAGACATGAGATTGGTGGTGACAACAGTGTCCATCTCTCTTTCTTCTGTTATCTTAACATCACCTGCTGCATTGTATTATTTGGTGGGTGAAGCAATAGTTTGGCATGAGATCTATGTAGACTGGACAAATCCTTTTTATCTGACGATTGATGCTATATATTATACAAATTTTGCAGTTAATTTTTTCTTATACATGGCATTTACCAGCACATTTAGGAAGAATTTTGGAGTTGTTTTGAGGAAGTGTACAGGCATAGGTACCTCACCTCAGGTGAGCAGAAATGACCTGAATGAAAGTGTTCCTGGGACATCAGGAAGCAGTGTGAGCACAGTGTCTCAGAGGCAGGACCAGTTGACAGTTTTTACTGAATAAACAGCGAGCTCGGGTTCGTGTTTGAGAATCAAACACAGAACAATAAAGTATCAAGGCACAGCATAATGAAGCATCAACGGTGTTTTGTGTGGGTCTTTCTCGGCAGCACCCTGGCATAATACCTTCAGAGCCTTGTTCTAAATCTCAGCAACAAACATGTTCCACTTCTCAAACAGTCTGCTTGTTCTTCCACACACTTCGACACCCACAATTAGGATGTTTCTGTGCAAATCAACCAATCTACAATGAGAATATTCTGCACGAACAAGACAAGCAGCCAGGGTGTATCAGTCAGTTTGACCACGGTATTTGGCAAGGTGTTCTGCTTGAGGACATGCATCTGTTTTCATGGTCATATTCAGATCTGCTCTTGCAAATTGCGATTTGTGGAATGAAGGTTTCTGGTTTTCTGTGTCTCAAGCCAGTGAATCCTACACACAACAACAACAACAACAACAACAACAACAACAACAACACACGCACATGCACACACACACACACACACACACACACACACAAATGCAACTCCACTGCCCTCCCCTTGACTTTGTCGCTTCATGACCAGAGCACAAAGACCCATGAAAATGTGCCCCTGACCACAAACAAAAATATTTGCGTTGCAGATTTTCCTTGTCTGCCACCCAGGGTTGGTGTACCAACCTGAGGTTGGTCTCACTTTTGGACCTGGCCCGGTAGAACTGTGGGAACATTTTGTCGTGTTGGGTACAATGTCTGCAGTTTTGTCACAAACAAAACTTGATTTTTCTGCAAGCAGATTCTTTGTGTAAGATATCAGAATTTTCTCTGCATGAGTCTCTGAAGGGAGCCTGGGCTGTGGTGACAGGCCACACTGCGTGGTGGGGCCAATGTAACAAATATTGCTACTGGTTGTTCTTGAGATGGGAGAGAGTACGAATGCAATGGCGGGTGCATGTCTGTCATGTTCGTGTCTTCCTGCAAACATCCAAGAAGCGCAATTCAAGTTTTTCTGTTTGTGCTCCACCCTTCTCAGAATACAAGATACTTGGGGCTGAATCAGCACAAATTCACACACAACTTTCCTGTTTTCTGAGGGAGAGCACTTTGTCATGGGTTCAAGTTTTAGTTCAAGTTCAAGTTCAACAAAGTGGAGCCACTTTCCACAGAATCAATAGAAGGGTAAAAACCCAGGGTGAATCATAGCAGGTTGGACCAACCACCAAACATAACAACTGTCCTCACAAAGAAACTAGCCCAAGCATCACCCACTGAGTTGGAGCATTTGTCTACCAAGCAACAATTGGCTTGACCTTCTGAACTTCTATGGAAGGCTTGAGATGAACATGAGAAACAGTATTTAAGGCAGGAAATATAGGACCAGAGTCGGACCTGGTCATGAAAGAGGGCTATCAATGCTTGGGTTGTCCAGCGTTCATGTCCCTTGGACCCCGGTGGATCTGCAGTTGTATTCAGAAGATGCTAGGACCCTGACCATCACACACCAGGTGAGCCATGGGGTCGTTCTGTTCTTCAATGTTTTGTCCTGATGTGTGTCAAAAGTTTTAAAGTCGGACTTGCTGACTCCAGGGGAGAATCTGGAGGAACCCAGGATACACAGCAGAATAAAACCTCTCCTCTCGTCTGCCCACATATATTTTTCACAAGCATTCTTTCCCCGGTGACAGTACGACGCTCAAGAGAATTGACTCACCCCTGTCCCTGGTTCTACCCCTGCTTCTCCATCACTGGATCACAAGGAATCACGAGAAGATCCCCCCAGGGACAATCACAAAGATCCTGCCTCTTTCCTGGGATGGCCATGGGAGAAGTCTAATATCCTCTCGCAAAAGACTGAAAAACTACTCCGGGAGCACAAATTATGGACTTGTGGACCAGCACAAAAGTGCCCAATTAATCTCTGATGACATTCATCCGGCAGATCTCAGTCCACTTCCAAAGCATCAAAAACACCTTCTGTCCCAGCACCGCTATGGAAGAGACAAAGGAAATGTTATTTTGGAGCTCCGGCTTTGTCTCTGAACCATTTGCCAAACTGTGAGCATCTGCGTCACATCTTTCGCACAATGTGTTGGAAGCAAACAGCATGGAATGAACTCGTGATAGATTGCTTTTCAAACAACTGGATCCTGATCACTTGAGGACAGGAGTTGAGCAACGAACAAGGCACGCAGTGTCACTTTTCTGGTTGCAGAAATACTTGTGTTTTGCTCAAAGTGGACATTTCAACAATGGAAGAAGTAGCATCCAACTCTGATACTTTTCTCGTTGAGACCACAGCCATGTCTTGGCTGCAAACAGAGGGTAATAGTTCCACCTCACTGGCAGAGGAGATTATTTTCTATTACAAATTATTTATTTGTATTTGTGGCTTGTTTGGCAATGTCATAAACATTGTTGTTCTTCAGTACACCAAGATTCCACTGACAACAAGGATTACAATGTCTATCTTAGCATTGTCTGATTTCATTCTCCTTCTGTTGTCTATCTCAAATTCTATAAAATATCATTCACTGATCTTTCAAATGCTATATGTCAGTTAACAACATTTTCAGGCCTGTTCTTCACTTTTGTAAGTGGTCTGATGGTAACTGTTGACTGTTGAACGAGTGATAGCAGTTACCTTGCCCCTCCATATAAAACTCCTTATCTCTCTCAAAAAATTACTTCTTGGCATCTCTGTGTTTCTTGTGGCACACTTGGGAGCATCTGCCTACTTCACAGCTAAGTTTGTAGTTGAAGACTTTCATGATGAAAACAATACACTCCTGTATTCTTCATGTATCAGTTCTGATGAACTCACAGTTGAACTTCAATATTTTGCAGTTTTCTTGGATATGATCATACCACTTGCAGTGATAGTTGTTGGGAACATTATCATTGCTGCAACTGTTCTAGTTAAAAGGATGCAAATGTCTGGGATGACATCTGGCAGTGGATACCAAGCAGGAGAAATGAGATTAGTTGCTACAACTGTTTCTATCTCTCTTTCTTCTGTCATATTAACATCTCCTCTTGCTTTGTATTACACACTGGGGGAGGCAGTACTTGAGTATGAGGTCTTTGTGGACTGGACAAATCCTTTGTTTGTGACATGTGACACCTTGTTTTACACAAATTTTGCAGTAAATTTTTTCTTGTACATGGCATTTACCAGTTCATTTAGAGAGGGATTTGGAGTTGTTCTGAGGAAATGTACAGGGAGACGTGGCTCACCTCAGGTGAGCAGAAATGACCTGAATGAAAGTGTTGCTGGGACATCAGGAAGCAGTGTGAGCACAGTGTCTCAGAGTCTCTGAATAATCAGGGAGCGCTGGGTCGTGTTTGATGGAGAACCAACACAGCACAATAAAACATGAAAGCATCAAAGCCAGTTTTTAGGTGATTTCTCTGTAGTCGCTGCGCCCAAGACCCCAAGAATGGGTTCCAGCGGATCTGGAGGGCATTGCCCCAGACTTGACTTGTTTTCCCAAATTGTCACCACTTTGTGTCAAGAACAGCTGTCGGTTCTGAAGTTGACGGCCTCACCCTGCATTCGGCAATATCCTGTGCTTGGTTGGACTCTGCCGTGGGTCCCAAGTTTCTACGTTTCTTTGTCTTCAGGATTCGTTTTACTTTGCATTCACACACGCACAAACAGTAGCACACATACACGCACGCACGCGAACACGCACAGTCCCAATCACGCACCCAGGCGCGCACTCACGCACACGCGCATGCACATGTATACGCGCGCTCACACAGTTACACGCACGCATGCACGCACGGACGCACACGTGCACGCACGCGCGCACGCACACACGCACACACGCACGCACGCACACACGCACACACGCACGCACGCACACACACGCACGCGCGCCCGCGCGCTGTGTTCACGCGCAGAAGGACTGGATTCTGGATTGTACGAGTCTTGTCGAGAGTGCACCCACGGATGGGTCCTTGGTTCATCCACAATGCTGAGTCTTCCCAAGCTGAGGCTGGTCGCGACCCCTACTTTGACCAATAAGGGTCTTCACATAGGCCGGGCGGCATCAGACTTTTTGACGCACGCATCAAAATTTTGATGCGCAGACATCAAAGTCAACATGATGCCCATTGGAGAACATCAAACTATCGGTCCAGACTGATCACAAATTTTTGACATGGGCGTCAATTTTTTGTCGCTGCGTCACCAATGTGAAAACCCTTAATTCAACGCGGGCAGCACAGTATTCGGCGAGGGCAAAATGTGTTTCCAGGGTTCAGGTGAGGTAGAGCCATAGGCTCCTTGTATCTGCGCCCAGAAAGTTCAGAGTGGGGGCTTGGGCCCCATCCTGGGAATATGCCACCAGAAGCAATGCTCAAGGCAACTGCAGTGCAAAGTCCCGAGCAGAGTATGTTTTATCTCATGCCAGGCTCTTGGTGCTCTGCATTTGACTCCATACATTGAGGGGACAAAGTGCGTGGGGCAGACAAGGTCTGATGGGGGACAAAGTGGGGACAGGGACATCTGGCCCAGGCTGCCAATACCGCACTACCACGAGGTGCTTGCCCAAAAGGGACTTCGCACAATCAGCATCTCGGTCCTGGATCCGCTCCACTTCATACACACTGACGCTTCTTTCCCCGAGGACGAGCTCCAAGGGGACGACTCATGTTGCGTTAAAATGAGCCAATTGGACGTGAGTCTGAACCAGGAGGGTCGGAGCAAGGGGACAGGGGGAGTGGAAAAATTTTGGGGCCTCCTCTTTTTCGTCTTGAAACAAAACGTCCAGTACAAGCCGAAGTGCAGGTCCTTCGAAGGACGCAGGCTAGCAGCCAGCTTCGGGGAGCCCTGAGCCCCCCTCCCCCCGCCAGGCTGGCTCCTGACCTCAATCAGCCTCAAAACCAAGTTTGGAGCCCCAACTTTCAGCTCAGAGGCTTCTCCCTGACTCTCAGCATCGAGCCTCCCTTTGAATCAGTCGAGGCCGGATGTCACCCACTGGGCTCTGAGTGCAATTTCAAAGCTACTTTAACAGGCAAAAAAGGTTCTTCAACCGAAGGCGCAACAGGAAACCAAGAGGTGAAAAAGACAGTCAACAAGGTGCAGAGACTGAAGACTGGAGCTGAAGTGTAGGGTGCAAAGCCGCCGTTGTTTTCCACTGGAACAGAGACACCAAACAAAGCACATTGTCGTGCCGGGCTGTGCGTCTGCACCAGGGTGCGAAACGGCGAGGCAGGGACTCACGCACGCACACACAGGCACATACACGCACACACACTGCATTCACGTGCGGTAGAAGTGCCTGGAGTTTCCACACTTGTCAGTCAGTGTTTCTCCACATCACGACGGCTCAAAGTGCAACCGCGTTTGGTCTTGACACAGAGATCTCGCCTGACGTGACTGCCTGACCACGTGCCGTTCTGCTGACAGTGTGGAAACCCTGACAACTTCTTTCAAAAGAAATTTTTGAGTGAGTCAATTCGAGTGGATTTTTGTCACTTTCTCTGCGACTTCTCACCCAGTTCCAAGCTGCTGCACGGACATCAAGATTTGATTTGAACTATCAAAGTCACGTCAAGTACGTGGAACACTGGACGTGTTGACCACGTCCCCACCAACGTACCAGAAGCAAACAACGAACAACACTGAACTGACGACCACAGGTCTTTGAAATCTGAAGATGTGTCTTCAGTGAATCAGGACTCCTCCGGCAGAACGCAAAGGCGACAAACACAACTCAAGAGGCCTTGGGCCTCACACACGACAACTGGGCCCAGTCCAGGAAGAAATGGTGGATCTGCTTACAATTTCTCATCTCAAGTGGTCAAATGTTACGTGGTCAAATACGCCGTTCCAAAGCGCTTCTCAGCTGGCTGTTTGTGTGTGTTGGACATAGTGGACACTGACACTGACGAGGAACCTGCAGTGAACCAGGAGACTCCTCACGAAATGGATCTAAATCTGACGGACGAAACAACAGAAACTCACAGTGACCAGACAGAATCCACATCTCTGCAGGAACCGCAGCCTCCAACAGGCAACAGCCAAGTGTCAATGGCAGATGAAGTCATCTTCTATTGCAAATTGATTGTTTGTGTCACAGGATGTTTTGGTAACATCTTGAGTATGTTGGTGATACAATACACCAAGATTCCACTGACAGCCAGAATCACTATCTCCATCTTGGCAGTGTCAGATTTGTTCTATCTCTTGCAACATGCTCCTGCTATCATCTTCCCAAAATTTTATAAAATGTCTTTCTTTGACTACACAAACACAACATGTCAATTTGCAACATTTTCTGGTCTCTTCTTTGCTTTTGTGAGCAGTCTGATGGTGACAACACTGACCATCATCAGAGTCATTGCAGTTGTCAAACCATTGCATTCAAACCTGTTCTTGTCAGCCAAAAAGTTACTTGTTGGTCTGTCATTTGTAATTATAGCTGACCTGGTGGGATATGCCTATGTGTCATCCCTTTACACAGTTGCAGATGTTCTTGATGGAAACAACACAATCATATTGGCTTCATGTCACACCAAAGAACTCAGAAATGTGATTCAGTTTTGTGGGGTGTTCATCAATCTGGTTATTCCCCTTTTGATAACTGTTATGGGAAACATAGTTATCATCACAACTGTACTTTGGAAAAGGAAAAACATTGCAGGAATGATATCTGGTGGCAGCTATCAGGCTGGAGACTTGAGGTTGGTCATCACTACTGTATCTATTTCCTCATTTTTCATTCTTCTGACTTCTCCTCTTGCTCTATATTACACTGTGGGTGAGAAAATATTGGGGACCGAAGTCTTCATCAATTGGACAAACCTCTATTTCCTATCCTGTGAAACGTTGTATTACACTAACTTTGGCATCAACTTCTTCTTGTATGTGGCTTTCACCAAGTCATTCAGGGACGCATTGAAAGTTCTCTCACAGAAATGCACAGGGCGGGGCACCTCGGAGCAGATGGACCTGAATGAGACTCGTGTCAGTGCGCCTCACACTGTCTCGAGCCGAGTGAGTTCAGCATCTCAGGTACAGGAACAGGACGCGTGAACAACAACATCTGGCACGATGCTGGTCGTTGCTTTCGATTTTCTATTGTCTTGCCGTGCGAGAACCTCTCCTCTCAGAGCTGCCAAGCTTCTCTCCAATTGACCTGCATTCAATGTGTTTGACCCTGAGAAATTTGACTTGCATTCAGTATATTTGAAACCCCCAAAACCTTTCTTGCAATAAAATCTCAAGCAAAGACCAGCATCATGCTAGATAATAGTTCTCTCATACTCTCTTGATGAGAGGAGGAGATGAACTTGTCTCGCCACTGCGTGGCTCGACAGTTCTGATATCTCCTCCTCTCGTCTCGAGAGTAGTGTGAGAACTCTGTCAGACGAGGGACATCTTCTTCCTACAGTGCCGTTCGATTCACGCACCCAATACGAACATCCAGAGGCCGGAAAATCTGGATAGGTTGCTGGAGATTTCCATGTGAAAAGAACAGCAAGGCATGATGCTTTTGTTTTGAAGTCTAAATTCACCTGACAATTGTTAAAGTTACCATATTCTTTCAAAACCCAAAGCTTTTGAACCCCTTTCTTGTCAATTTTTAAAATTGTGTAACTTTCAAAAATTGAGAAGTGAAGAATTCTTGTTTGGATGTTTGGACAACCCGTTTCATGTTGGGTTCAGCACCTGGATGTTCAGGTGGTTGCGAAAAGAACAGAAATGTGTCGGCACCCGAACAAATGTGGATGTTTGCGTGGCTGAATCGCACAACGCCTGACACAAGAAATTGCAGACCAGACACGGAGACACGGTGCTCATGAGTCTGCTCCCAAACCTTCTGTAGAAAGCCGCACAAACAAGATTCACATCTGTTTTTGCAAAAGTCTGTGAGTTTGTCAAACTGAATCAAGCCCAGGTTGTTCTTGGGAGCACTGGGCCCTGGCTCTCTCAGACAAAAGTTTGTGGTGTATAACAGTTTTTATCAAGTTGGAGTGGCCCGCTTACTTTGTGTGTTGTATAAACCTCGTGTTCGCTTTGACATCACAAACCGCCAGGCCTTGTCCCGTGTCGTGTTCACCGCATCTCCACTTTGGGTCCATGTTCTGCTCTATAGGGCGACTCTTCCTGCAAACATGGATGACAATATTTATTTCAGGGCTCGAGGCCCCGGGTTACTTGGTTGTCTCCTGAGGTGGGTTCACACTTGGCATTTTGCTGAAACGTTGTGCGTTCCTCCTGTGTGGGAATCTCCAGGCTACGTCAGGCACAGTGTTGTTCTTGTGCAGAGTTTGAGGTCACGATTACATTGTGAATTCGAGGTCACACACACACACACACACACACACACACACACACACACACACACACACCAACATACACACATCACAGACAAAAAAACTTTGATGATTCAGGATCAGGACCCCCACCAAAAATCGGAAACTTTGAACCCCTCTGAAATCATCATGAGGAGCTCAATTCCAGAATGAACCACAGTTTTGTGTTCCACTGGACTGGGAGATTCATTTCCAAGTGCCAGTTGAAAA
>JAAUXT010049186.1_pt1 | contig 11946 bp, 11 predicted proteins | sample 7278171 | NCBI WGS metagenome assembly JAAUXT01 (sample SAMN14350112, study PRJNA611818) | marine sediment metagenome | isolation source: surface marine sediment (1.8m) | place: French Polynesia: Moorea | collected 2018-08
AAAAAATTTTAAAAACCAAAAATTAAATGCCACCTCTCAAACCCCCATACAACATGCCATAATTTATCAATATACTTCCTTCATAAAATATTTATACCTTCAGAGATATGGACCCGTTTTTACATCCATACCCCATATTTTCTGAACTTCTAAATTTGAACTTTTTGACCTCATGAATCCAAAAAATCAAGCTTTCCAAATTCCTTCCTTGAGCATTATCCCCTACCCAAAATTAACCAAAAGAGCCCAAAAGATCCTAAATCGATCCTCATCTTGACCATGAAAATACTGTAGACACACATTTGAAAGACCCTGCCTGTAGGTGATTTGATTTTGCTTGGTCTGATTTCGCTCGCTTTTTCCAAAAGCTCACAAATCAGCCCAAGCTCCTCAAATCACCTAAAAACGACTGCGCGTCACCAATGTGAAAACCACTGAAAGCTGACACTCATTTCGCAGGAAACCAAAATGCAAACATATAAAATTGGCATCACCCACATATTTCAGGTCCTCACCCATTTCCCTCGTTCAACTTGACAACGTTGAATGGAACAGCTTCCTCCAGGGATGGGTCGATTGTGTTGTACACTGTCAGGGCAGCATAGAAGGCGGCAGCGACATCTGCGAAGTAAACAGTAAAGAAACAAGGCTTCAACCACTCAACCAACTGTCAAAATTTCACCCTTTTCTCTGAAAGTAAACAAAATATTAGCTGTGTTCTTTTTAGCGCGTGCAGCTGAGTTGGCCAAAATGGCTGACTTTGTCCAATCTCCAAGCCAGGGGCGAATGAACTCAAGCAAGTTCGCCCGGGTGCAGCTGCACTCATAAAATGGATCACGCCCATTGGGTTGGAGATAGGGCGAAGTCAGCCAATTAACTCGGCCATCCATAGGCAAAAAGAAACGCAAAAAAATCCATGAGCATTCGCCCACCCTTCTCAGGTTCTCCAGTCTCGCTCTTCTCGAGACGAGTGACTCGCTCTTGAAGATCCCTGTTGACCTCGGCTTGTTCCCGGATGAACTGAGCCTGTTCCTGAATGACCCTGTCTTGGTTTCTGATGATGGTCGCCTGCTGTCTGATCTCCTGTCTGATTCCCTGTTGGGGGTTGGGGAGTAACCATGACAACAATGCACGACAGAGATCAAACCAATATTATTGAATAATTTCCTTTCCAGGATGCTTTTACGATGTTTTGGAACTCACCTGGAACTCTTCCTTGGTGATGAACTCATCATCGCCTCTGGTGACCGTTGCCATGGCAACAAACAAGAGTACAATTTGGAATGCGTCCATCTTCAACTGGAGTTAGACCACCAACGAGTACCAAAGAAGTCAAGATTCAACTGTTCAAAATTACACAGGTGTTGTAGGGCTGGGAATGGAGCAGTGTTGAAAGACTGATAGAACTGGATTGGGGTATGAGTGAGAAGGTTGCGACTGCAGTATGGGTGAGAAACCGGAGTCTGGTATGTGGCTGAGAAAATTGTGTCTGGTGTATGAGTGGGAAAATGATGTTTGGTGTACGAGTGAGATAATCACACCTGCTGAATGACGAGAAAGCCACAACCCGGCAACATGATATAGATAGAACACAAAACAAAAACCCTGTTCACAAAGTGTAAATCTTTCATTTTGAACAATTTTGCGCTGAATTCGAAAGGAACTTATTTTACATCTAGAGACCTTGGTTTTATCTTGGGTCGAAAACACGACAAATAGTCAATTGACATACTGACAGTTATACTCGCGTTTCCGCGACTAAATACAGAGTCGAGAAATTTGCTGCTCAATTTATTTTGGTGCTTCAACATCAATCTATCTTCTCGTTAAATTTCAGAGGGAACATATATTGGGAACACAAAGGACTTTCAGGACTGTTTTGTTGTTGTTCAATAACTGTAGATCTTTGACTTTTTCAGAATTTTAGTGTGTCAAATGTTGGTTTTACACAAGGACCTTTCAGGAATTGATAATGTGACCAGCAAAGCCTGAGAATCCAGCCTTAATGAGTGCTGGGTCTGCAGAAAGGCCTGTGACCCTTACAGAGTCCCCAACAAACAACACTGCCACAGCAGTACACGTCGCCATTGCTGGTTCATTCAAATTACCAGCACACAGGACCTCATCATTTCTCTTCAGGAACAGCTCCCCATTATTGTCTGTGTTCTGCCACACGTAGGTTGTCAGAAGGTAAATGCCATCCACAGGTGGTCTCAACACACCTGAAAAATACAAACTGTCTGGTGATGGGGCTCTACCTGACACAAAACAACAGGGCAAATTTCTAGACATTGGTGCACTTGTATCACGAGCGTGAAGCATCATTTGATAAGTACAGTTTGACAAAATTTTGGTTCTGTCCAGTATCGCAACCAAGTACTTTCTTTTGTGTGTTTCATATGCAACCAAGCTTCAAATCAAAACACAATAAGAGCACAGTGCAGACGTGGCCGTTCCCAAAGACTCACCTGTGAATTCATCATAGCCGCCTCCAATGTTGAGGGTGACGTCTTCAAACACTATTAGCCAGGTTCGGCAAACATGAAACGTAGACGTACGCGTAGACGTAGATGTAAAATCTCACCCTGCAGGACACACTACAGACAAAAAGACATTGGCTTTCTTTGGTACACAAAATGCAATGTGCTCTCAAGAATTGTTCTTCTACTTTTTACTCATTGATTTTTGAATGAGGGTGTCTTTCCAACCAGAGACAAAATGTTTTGAGGACAATTTGTGCTGGTACCTTGTGGAGTATTTGTCCCCAGGGGGTGAAATGCTACACCTACTTTCACGCATACGTCTACGTTTCGTGTTTGCCGAACCTGCCTATTGGACTGTCATTGGTTGTGACGTCCTGAGCCAGGCGAGCAGAGAACGCCACCGAGGTTGTGGCTGTAATGAAAGACATCAAGATTCAAACTGTGTGAAGGAAGTCCCTTTCAATCTGGATCTGGATCAGTCTGGATCGCAAAATAAAAATACAAAAATTCTTGCCACAGCACAGACCAGCTTGCTATTGCTTTCACCTGTACGATTATTGTGTGATGATGTCATTGTTTGCTCATGGTGCGTGGTGATGTTTTCCACAGCACCCAGTCTGTTCTCCAACTCCCTCAAAGTGTTGTCCATCAAGGTCACTGAAAAGGCCACCGCGTCACGAACTGACAAACACGTAAAAAGAGCAAAAACAAGAAAAGAAAAAATTGAAGATGCAAACAGTCAAACTTGTACACAACTCACTACTCAGTTTTGCACCTTTCTCCAACTTTTCCATTTTCCTTGTCAACTCCTGTAAAAGTCATTTACAATTGTCCTCCACACAAAAAAATAAGGTATTTCGTTGCATATTAAATGTTTGCACTCGTCATCACAAGGCCAGTTCTGGAGCCCTGTTGAATTTTATTGCAAGTCTTTTTCTTAAGATCGATTGCCTTAATCCCTGTATTTTGGAGTAAACCAGGCACAATTTCTTTACTTTTCCAGAAATGTGCATGATGAGCGGACATTTGATGGAACCGTTTGTAGATTTGGGGTGTAAACCCACCTGGAACTGTTCCCTGGTGATGAACTCATCATCGCCTCTGGTGACCGTTGCCAGGGCAACAAACAAGAGAACAAGTTTCACTGCGCCCATCTTCAACTAGAGTCAGACCAACAATGATCTTATTTCAATGTGGGAAGATGAGATCCTGTTTGGTTGAGAGAGATGAAGGTTGTTTGACTGAAAGAAATTTGTCTAGCATTTGAGTGAGAAAACGACGTCTGATGTATGGATGAGAAAACAATATCTGAGTGAGTGAGAGGTTTACACCTGCTGAATGGTGAGAAAGTGATTGCTCTGAGAACCTGTGGCACGTGTGAGAAAGATTTGTGTGTTGAACGAGTCAGAAAAATAATGCATCAACTCAATATCCAGATCCAGGGGGCTGGGGCGGAGGAGGGAAACACATCGTTGTAGCATGAACACTGACCACTGGGCAATGGTAGTGAGCAGGTATCTGACAAATTATGGAACAGAAACTTATGTCAGGCGAAATGAGAAAACACAGTGATGGGTACACATTTTTATCGTAAGTCCAGGTGGGAAGTTCCCACATAAATGTTCCCGTTGTTTAACCTGGAAAAAACATTTCAGAACGAAGACGCCATGATGTGCGACGCAGTGTTGAAAATTACTCTTGTGTTGGTTGCCTGTCTGACGACGTCAACAAAATCTGAGGTCACTCATCAGCAATCCAAGGTGAATGAGAGTAAAATGTCAAGGGAGCAAGAACAAAAGAACCTGGCGTGGGTACAGCGAACCACAAACTCAAAAGAACTTTGCTCGGGTGTAAAATTGTTTGTGATCTGTTCTGGTCCACGGTTCTGACCCTGTATGACCCACAGAAAAGGCAGTGGTGTTTTGACGAAAAGCTGGCACTGGCGAAAACTGTATTGAACATCAGGGAAATGTTGCTTGGGCTGAGAGCATCCTTGTTATTTACTGGCATGTACAGCCAGACCAGGACGTTTGACTTCGGAACTACTTCCTTGCATATATTCTCCTTGTATATTTTCCAGTATGGCATGAGATTTGAAAAGCCACAGACCATCACCACTCAAAGAGAACATGTTGTGAAGAAGCTGCTGCAGGAGGTGTCTGAAATTACTGTAGCCAATCAGCAGCAGCGTGACGTCATCCACGCGCAGACGCAACAACTCTCCCGACAGGCCTTCACCATCGCGTCCCTGGAACAACTGGTTTCCAGGCTGAGTCAGGAGTTCAAGGTAAACTGTCGTTTGGTTGAATTTGTCCTGGCAATGACTTAGCGTGTTTGTCATATGGAAATGGTGTTCTGATTCTTATGGCTTTTGAAAGAAACCAGTCTTGTGTTCTCTCTTTGTTTGCAGACTTTGACTTTGACAATGGATGGGTCAGAAGCTATGAACTCAGGTGAACTCAACTCCAGCTGCATTCGCTTGACACAACACAACCAACCATTCTCGTGTATTAAAAATGTTGAAGTTTCATAATTTAAAATTTCAGCTCAACTTGATCTTGAAGCCAGAATTGGTTTCTTGGAACTCCAGGTGAGAGATTGGGTTGCTTTCTCCTTCTTTTAAAACATAACAGCGAGATATGGAAACAATGGCCAATTTCCTGCATTCCAAGTTCTTTCTTCTTGTTTGAAGATATTGGTGTTTTGAATATGTATCCAGGGTGGTTGGTTCCCTCCCCATCTGCGCCTGACTCTACATTGCAGGTGGTGGAGGCCCAGGGAGACGTGGACGTGCTCAACGGTGACAACGGGTTTCAGGACGAGCGGCTCTTTCGCCTCGAGAACCAGGATGACGTCACGGACGATGACCTCGATGGTGAAACAACTTCATTGGTTTGTTGTGGGAATCACAGAAGCCCCCATAATTCATAATTGTTGGTTTTTGCCCCAAAAATACGTATCAGGAAAAAGTGTTAGCTTTTTGATGATTGTTTTTTTTTGAATGTGCATATGACATCAAATTGGCTTTTGCCCTCAGTACTGTGCATCAAAGCAAAAGTGTTTGTGATGATTACTTCATCTTTGTGCCTCTTGCCAAGTGTTTTGACAGGGAAAAAATGCTTTGCAGCCACCAATCTCTGCATGTCAAACTCACCTTGTGTGAGGACTGCTGAGGAATTGCCTTGGTATGACACAAGTTTTTCAATGGTTTTTCAGCACTTGATGACAGACTTTTCAATTTGGATGTGCAAACCTCAGACCTGGGGTCCAGAGTAACAGAGTTGGAGATGTTTGAAGGTGAAATCACAGAGTTGGAGGAACTGATAGTTGACCTGGAGACCACAACTCTGAACCAGGGGCTGAGACTGACCAACGTGGTGAACATGGCCAACAATGTTGATGGGAGAGTGTCAACAGCAGAGTCTGATGTTCAAGGTCAAATGCCTCTTTGTTTCCATTTGGTATTTCCAAACAGAGACTTAGGGAAGCATGAACAGTTCAATTTGGTGTTGTATGTTTTATTGTACTTTTGTTTGCAGTTTGGTTGTTCATTATTTTTCATCATTTGACACTTGTTTCTGTGTGAACTTGTCAGTACTGTATGTTGCTGCAGGTCTGGATGATCATATTGACGATCTCCAAATAGACACGAACCTTCTGGCTTTGAGAGTGGTTGACCAGGAGCAGATCAGAGACAACATAGTCATCCTGGCGGAGCGGGTGGACATCCTGGAGAACGCCACCGATAACCACGAGAGCAGACTCACAGCTGTGGAAACTTCAGTTTCTGATGTGCAAAGCAGGGTAAATCTGGCAACAGTACAGATATTTGGTGAGCACTGTTTTTGTTCTTTCCTTTATGGATAAAGAATGCAAAGTTGATCACCAATGCAAAATCTGAAACCAACTGATATTTTTTGTGAAGGTGCCACAGTGTTGCAAATTGTTGTTTTTTGCAGGCCTGGTGTCCACTGACTCTGCACTCAGCACCAGATTGATGGCTTTGGAGAGAGCTGGACGAGTGGGCAGCAATGGTAAAATCACTCAGACTCTGTAAAAATTGGAAGGAGGGGTTAACAGGTGCAATGTGCTTCAGATGTACTCTGCCTTTGACAAGTTTTCTCTGAAATGTCTTTTGTGACGTTTTCCTTCTCTTTCTTTCAGAAAGTGTGGCTTTCTTCGCTGATCTGGATTCCTACGGCTCCATCGATGTTGGGACAGACTTGAAGTTCAACGACGTTCACCTGAACGATGGAGACGGGTTAAATGAACATTGACTATCAAATTATAAAAATTCACTGAGCAAAAATATGAACAGAAAAGTTCTGTGTTGGTTCGACCAAACATTTCGCAAAAGTGGACGAAAATATAATTCGCAAAAATGTGTAAGACAGACATGCTTGGCAGAGGCCTGAATAATATTTTTTTGTTTTCCATTTGAGTTGTGTTTTGTTGTTCTCATAGGTACAGCAGCTCCACTGGCATCTTCACTGTTCCCTCCTATGGAATCTACTTCACCTCAACCAACCTGCTGCAGGAAACAAACACCTATGGAATTTTCAGTCTCTACAGAAATGATGAAGTCATATGCAGTGTCCTGGCCAACCTTGATGACCTAGATTGCAGAGATTACACTTCTGTGAGATGCAGTGCTGTTGTGGAGGCTTTTCCAGGTCATTTGCTGATTTGTTTTGCCTGTTTGTTGTTTGTAATCTGATAATTTTCTTCTTGACACATTTTGCTGTAGAACCAACACACTGACAAGATAAATGTCTGAAACTTTCATTTCCTGGAGATTATGTTCCATGGATTTTTATCTGTACCTGCTGAAATATTGGAAAGTGTTTTGCTGGTTTTTTGACACACTTTTGCCAAACTCCAATGATTGCACATTCTGTTTTTGTACAGGTGATGAGATTTATGTGAGGTACGTGGACGGCACTACCACCAGGCCTCTGGAGACATCTTCCATCTACCTGTACAACACCTTCACGGCCTTCAACATCTAAATAATGCAAACAGACCTGAAGCCTCCACATGTGTGAAGTGAGAAAGATTGAAATTGGATACAAATACAGATGAAAAACAGAGAATTGGCAAACAAAATGGACATTCTGGACACTGAGATACATAAATACACAAAATATTTTTGAAAATGAACTTGATTCACTGGATAAACAGATTCACAGCAGCTAAAATCTCTCCTTTGTCTTGTCTTTGTCTTGCAGTATCAAAGAGCAAGTGCGTACACAACGCCTTCGGCCGTTCTTTTTTGACCTGTTGTTTGCCTGTGGCCACGTGGTCCACATGTCCCATTGTCTCAGCCCTGTACAGGTGGCTGCCAGGTGGGACCTGTTCGATTTCCCACCTGCCAGTTCCCATAGATTCTCCACCATCTAACATCAAACCTCTCATTTACGCGGAAGCAGACGAAGAATATGAAGATTCTGAGTGCTGTGCTCGTGATTGTTGCCATGGCAATGGTTGCTATGGCTGACAATGAGTTCATCACCAGGAAAGAGTTCATGGTTTGTGTGGCTGAATGTCTGCTGTCCTGTTTGGTTTCCAATGACGGAGCAAATAGTTGAAAGTTGGCCTGATGACAGTATCTTCACCTGGTAAAAATCTCTTATTGTAGGAAATTGCAGAGAAAATGCAGCGGCAGTTTGAGCAACAATTTGAGCAGAAGTTTCAGCAGCAGGAAAAGGTCAATCAAAAACTGACAGAAAAGGTTTTGGAGCTGGAGATGAACATTGCTTCCCTCATGCCTCACACTGATCTCATGGAGGATCCTGGTAATTTACTTTGAGATTACAACTGCATTTCACACAATGAGAAATCTTTACTTCAGAGCCAAAAACAAATTTTTACTTGCAAGCCAATGAGAAATCTTCACATGAGTGCAGATTTCTTTTGCCAACTGGTATCCTTTTCGACTGCATTCACAGATAATTTGCTCCTGCATTCACAACCCTAACCTTTGTCTGGCCACAAACAAACAACTGTCATCAAGAATTGTTTGCTCTATTTTGTGTTCACTTGCCCATCTCATTTGTTCAGCACGATACCTGTGCTCTGACAGACACACTGTTCATTCAGTCACATCCTCAGCCGCACTGTCACTGGCTGAACTACCTGCCAGATCTGGTCAAGAACATTTTGTTGCGTTTCACTTACAGGGCAACTCCTTCATTCCCCAAATACACCACCCACCAACGCACAACGCAGAATCCACAATGCCACACACATTGTGTCTGTCAATATCTCTGTTTACCTGTTTTATGTGGCCTGTCTGTTGTTTTTCTTTGTCTGTATGTCTGTGCCTGTCTCCCTCTCAGACTCACCGGTCTGCCCACTCATATTATCTTCCACAGTTCACCTCACCTATGTTTTTGACACTTGCAGCCTTCAATCATCTCCTTGTTCCTGTTTCTGTTTCTCTGTTTTTGTCATCCCATAGTTGCACCCAGTGCTCAGAACCTGACCATTGAGGAGAGAGTGACAATCCTTGAGGTTCAGGTTGCTGCAGTTTCATCTGATGTGGAAGAGATAGAGGAGGATGTTGATGACCTGTTTGATCAGCAGTTTCTTCAGGATCAAAGACTCTTCACTCTGGAGCAAGACACTGATGATCTGCAAGATGAAATTTTCAGAGTGGATAATGAGATTGAAGGTACAACAAGGAGCCTTTTGTGAGAGCAAAAATCTTTGATTCCTGAAGTTTTTCTCACAAAAGGTATCAATTCCCTGGTGGTCAAGAAAAAACAATCTACGTTTTGGATGACACTTTCGAGAAGGAAAACTGTGAATGAAATGACAAATCTGTTTTGATATTTCAGGATTGCAGATTAGTATCTTATCGTTGGAGAACAGAGTCCAAATTCTGGAACAGAATGGTGGTAGTGGAGACAATGGTACAATTTCTGATTTGGAGATCAGGGTTTCAGACCTTGAAACTGATGTAGCTGTTCATGGTCAAAATATTTCTGACCTGGATATTAGTATCACTGACCTGGAAACTGATGTTTCTGAGCAAAGAGAAGACATTTCTGGGTTGGAAATCAGGGTTGGTGATCTTGAGACAGAAATTGCTGATCAAGCTGATGATATCAACACAAACACTCAAAACATTGAAGGTACCTGTGGGTTTTCGTCATCTATTGTGTTGTATTTTTGGCTTTGTCCTTAGCATAATTCCATGGAAGTATTGTCTCAGCTCTGTTGCTAACAACAAAAGGAAAAAGGAAATTTGCTTGATTTTATTGACTCTTACAGAGTTGTTGGCAGCCAACCTGGATGAGAGAGTCTCTGTTCTGGAGGAGGCAGGTGGGGGAGGTGAGCAATGGAATGATCATTGTTGTTGTATTTTTCGTAATGAACAAACGGAATGAGCCGAATGCTGTTCGCAGCCATATATGTTTGTCATTACCCAGCTTGTATCTCACAGACATATCTCACAGACAAGGGGAATCGGCTGAAAGCAAACCTGAGCTTGAAACATTTTTGGAATGATACACTTTTGACTGTGATTCTTTTCCAGAACCAATTGCTTTTCACACTGTACTCACAGAGTATGACACCATGAACTATCTTGATCCTGTTCCTTTTGATGAAGTTCTGGTCAATGATGGAGATGGGTGAGTGCACAAAATCACATTTGGCTTGCATGCAACAAAATGCAGTCTTTGTCACTACATTTTGTGTTCTTTTGGTGTGCCACTGCAAACAAACATTCTTGTTTCAGATACAGCACAGCCACATCTACTTTCACAGTGCCCCCTGGTGGAGATGGCCTCTACTTTTTCTCCATCTACCTCTCAATTGATAATGGAGAACACGCCTACTTCTCCGTGACTGTCAATCAGTACAGCGCTATCTGCAGGGCTTATGGGGACAATGCCAGTAGTGGTGCTGGTGATGCAGCCCAGGCCACCTGCAGCGCACTGGCTCACCTGCAGGAAGGTAGTCTGTGTTCAGTTTGTTGCAATTGTGGGCTGATGCTCTAATTTAGTGACAGATTTGTGACAAGCAGTGTCACATTTAGCTGCATATCATACACATCCAGCAAATGAAAGTTGAAGCTTTTCTTAATCTGGACTTTTTCTTCACAGGGGATATTGTTCAGGTGTTGAATAATGGCAGTACGAATGAGACACCTCTGTTCACTGCCAGTTTCAACTACTACAATGGCTTCACAGGATACAGGCTCTGAACTGTCTCTCGCTCACAGTTCATTTGTTGTTCCACCAAAGAACATCATGATCTGTCATCTTCAACATGCCAATTGTCCTGTAAATATAATGGAAAGCATATTGATTTGTTGTTTGTGTTCATGTTTCGTAATTTGGAACACAAAAGCACTTGAAAACACATTTCATTGGCCAAACCTTGAGCTACTCAAGAAACACAAATGGCAATGTCGTTCTAATCCTGGAAACGCCACTTTTATTGTCAGTATTTGTTTCTCTGTGATATCCGTTACCTGGGCCAGACACCCCTGCTGAGTGTTATGCTCAATCCAGGGCAGGCATGCAGACAGCCTGGGACAAAGCATAAGTATCATTTCAGTTCTGGCAGATGAGGATGAAACGTCTCTCTTTGCATTCTGATTGTCTCAAGCAATTTTGCCTTCAGGGATGCTGAAAAAAATTTTGCTACTTGTGAGTCAACAGGGTGCTACAGATGGTTCACTATGGACCAAACAGCATGACATGGACTCTTATGTACCAAGCAATATCCTGTGGGCTCAAATGGATTATTCAGCAGGATGCCACAATAAGTCTGAAAGAAAGAACATTCAGGGCGCACGTTGTCCTCACGTGGACTTGTTCGATATATCACCTGGTGTTTCTCACAGATTCTTTCAAGCGCATGATCCAAACTCCGCACTTCTCATTTGCACTCCAACTTCCATTGAAAATGTATCAACTGAAAACAGCAACCACGTTTTTGTTTGTTGTCACAGCAACTGTTGTCAGAGGTGATGATGGCTTCATCACCAGGCAAGAATTTGAGGTTTGTGTGGCTTTTTTGCATTTTGTGTTTCATGTGAAAATTACACCAAGCAAGTCCAGTTCAAACATACAACCGACAAATTGTACTTTTCTCTGCAAGGATTTTGTGCAGCAGTTTCGAGACAAATTTCAACTACAGGAGAAAGTCAACAAACACCTGACCAAAGTTGTTGATGAACAGGCCGAGAGGATCAGGCAACTTGAGATGGAACTTGCTGGCCACGACTCTCATCTTGACATGGGTAAAGAGCCCGGTACTTTGGCTCAAGATATAACCCATTCTCAGATAAATGAATTCTGATGGGTTATTTTTTGTTGTTCAGAGCTGGTTCCATCCATGTTCCACTCACTCACTCACTCACTCACTCACTCACTCACTCACTCACTCACTCACTCACTCACTCACTCACTCACTCACTCACTCACTCACTCACTCACTCACTCACTCA
>JAAUXT010104911.1_pt1 | contig 11946 bp, 16 predicted proteins | sample 7278171 | NCBI WGS metagenome assembly JAAUXT01 (sample SAMN14350112, study PRJNA611818) | marine sediment metagenome | isolation source: surface marine sediment (1.8m) | place: French Polynesia: Moorea | collected 2018-08
AAACTGCTGCTGACATACTTTTGGAAGACGCTGCCTATAGGTGCTTCGATTTGGCTCGCACCGATTTGGCTCAAATCGTGCAACCCACCTCAAATCACCTAAAAACCATTCACAAGGCAGTTTGTCGCAACCTTTTTCCAGAAAAAAAAACACCACAAAAGTTTTGTCTGTTGAAAACAGGTATCGCCCCTTTTTTCGCGCACAGTTGTAAGAAGCGCAGTTTGAGAGTGTATCCTTGAGCGATCGAGTTTCAGACACGGCGAGGACCGAGTCATGCGAGCGAGCGGCGCGGCGGAGCGGAGCGGCGGCCCCGGTGACCGCGCCGCTCTCACCCCGCGCACCGTGCCGACCGACCGACCGACCGACCGACCCGCGGCCCGTTCACACCGGGGCCGAGCGAGCGCTGTTTCCCTGCTCCGGGCAACAGGTGCTGCGCCGGCTCTCGCACTGCAGCTGGTGTGAAACATGTCTTGAGATCGTGAGTTCGAAGTGAATTTGAATGACGGCATGTCCGACCCCAGGGAACACTGATCTGTCCTCTCAAACTTTCACGTGGACAACGAGAAGGCCTTTCTCGAGGAAGATGTCTGTCCAGTGATTTACCTTTTCAACGTTCAATGGCTTCTCTTCCCACACAGGGTGCAAAACTTCACACAGAGGCAGGAAATCATAATGTCTTCACTCTCCAATAAAGGAAGAAATTCGTCAGGTTTATTTCTTTCCCCGCAGCCAACAGGGTCCCTTTCACGATTTGGGTTGGAGTGCCAGATCTCAATTTTGAAAACAACACCTGGCGAAATCATCCATGTACTTCGTTTTCGTGCCACTTTGGATGAAATTGAGAACGAGTCTGCACTTCATCGGTGTACTGTATCAAAGCTGCGCAACTCCGTGCGCGCAGTATCCCACCCACGTGGGATTTCGGCAGGCGAGGGCTTACTGTAACCAACGTCTCACCCTCGGAAGCTTGGGGTGGAGTAAATCCGCGTACAAAAGAGGGACAAAATGCATCTTCAGTGAAAATTTGACGGCACTTTTAGGAGGTGATTGCTTCCCAGGCTCAGAGCCCCCTGGAGCACCTGGAGTTTCTGGTTGACAGAGAACCGGAATCAGTCGCTCTCCTTCAGTTTCATCTCAACTGCAGGCGTTTTGGTTCAGGTCTTAAGCGTGTCTGTTTTCAGGTTGGACTTTCATCAGCTGCAGCTGAGGTCAGTGCAGACATTTCGTGCTGTGCCCAACTCATGCTCCAGGTGCATGCTTCAAGTTCGGTTCTCTTCAGGGTCTGTTCAAACAGATCTGTTGATCAGACGCAGGGTCCAAAACCAGGTTGGAGTTCCTTCCGCCTCAGGTTGAATCGCACCCGATGTCGACCGTGTCCCTTGAGCGTTGCCCCTGAGCGTGGGCGTCCAGCGCGGCCGTCCTCAACACAGTCCAAACACACACAAGGAAACACGGCCGCGAACACCGCTACAATCCCCCCATTCAGCAGAGTCGCGGCTCCGCAAACATTCCCACAGGATGTCATGTTTCAGGCAGACGGGAGGTCGGGTCGGCGGGTCAACCCTGCCAAAAGTCGTCTCCGCGAGCTTTGTGTCCTCCAAACGTCACGCGGTTTGAGTGTTTGTTCGTGTTTCTCTTCTGCAGCGTCACAACAGTTTCAAGCATCACCATCCGACTCCTTGACCGTGGTCAAAGTGAAGTCAATCTTTTTGCTTATTGAGCGTTGCAAAGTGGGACATCGTGCGCCCACTCTGTCTCCGAGATCCTCCCCTCGAGCTTCTCTCCAGGCCAGTACCTTCTGGATCGCGCACTTGAATCATTGTTCTCTCTCTCTCTGTGAATCGACGAAGCCGCAGATCCGCACCCATCGGAACTGTGTCTCGCTTCGGCTTCTGAAGCCAAGTGGGGCCCTCCTGGACTGAAAGACGCGTTTCTCGGCGGCGCCTCGCTGACAGTGCGCCGGGTTCAGGGCCCCGGTACCCGAGGCCCTCGTCGTGGGCGTCGAGTCTCCGAGGAAGAGAGACGCAAATCCCTCTCACACAAACAAACAAACATGGCCGCGGCGCCGGGCAAACTTCCTGTTGGGGCAAACTTCACCTCGTCAGTGTCGCTGTCCTCTCGTCATGGATGTTTTGTGAAGGAACCAGTTTGTCAGCAGAGACCACTCCGGAGAAAACAACCACTGCAACTGCAATTCAGTGACCGGCGTCTCGTGAAAGATCCAGGTTGCTGACGGCAGAGATAGTTCCTGCCTCGAGCAGCCATCATTTTCTCCCCCGAATCCCGGCTGGCTTCTTTCGGCGACAGCCAAACCTTGGTACGTTGCTGGTTGCGTCCCCTTGACTTCCCACCCAACAGAACAGGGCATCACCAGGTTGTGGAGTGCGCGCTTTTTCAGCGTGATACAAAACAAGAATGCCTGTCGGCATAGACTCATGCCTCGGCTGCAATCATGGGAGCCGTTGCGGGTGAAAAGAAAGAAATTTGAAAAATTTTAATTGGTTGGGTTGGCCTACACACACACGTGTACACACACACTACACTCACGCAATCTGGAAGGACTGCAGTCAAGCAAAAGGAGGTAGTCTTTGAGGCTGCTGTCGATTCTTGTGTGATCTTTCTGCCCTCACACTCCATGTAAATTTCAACGTGAAGTGTGAATATGGGAACGTATCGAAACAATGCAGTCTCTCTGTGTGGCTCTGCACGCATTATGCTGCGATCCAACTCATGACTGCCAAAAATATTGGCAAAAACACCTGATCGTGCAAAAAACGGGCACTGCTGTCGTGATACACAAACGCAGCGGACCTGAACGGCGTTGCAAATGTGTCCGCACGCGCAGTGAAAGCCTCACTTTGAGACAAAATTTGTCACGATTCAACCTGCCGAGTTGACACAAACACCTGAGGAACAAACTGAGGTCTTCACGCAAGCGGCGCCGCATGCAAACTTCGGTGGCCAAGCCAACAAGCTAGCTGGCCTCCAGGTGCCCCAGCAGCTGAGTCTGGTGAAACTCGGACACGATGCAACAAGGCTGAAGACGCCGCCGCCGAGTCGCGGTGTCTCCACGAGATGCAACAAGCGGAGCATTTTGTGAAATGCGATACGCATTGCGCGACGCCGAAGGCGCGTCAGCAGGGGCAGATCCGCAACGAATGCGCTTCCATCCAGGCCAAAACAGGCTGAAGCGAAACAGGACCACCAAACGGCACAGATCTCGTATTCAGGTGCCTCGTACCACACACCATACAGAAACATATATGTTTCAATTGAAAGTGATTTGGACGGTTCCGAGGCACTGTTCAAACACGGAATCTGCTTGCTAAGCAGGCCTTATGCCGTGCACGTTACATATGCCCATTATTCTCCATAACAAAGGCGACCAGAGAGAACGTGACGAAAGGCAGCTATTTTTAGGCGCTCTGTGAGATCACTTCGCTTCTGAGGACACAAGGATACCACAAGTGGTACAATTTCAGCACGTGAATTTTCTTTCCAGAGCTTTCTTTTGAAAACCTTTTCCAAGACCGCAAACAATGTTTCAAGTGGCGTGGAAATGTTCTGCGCACCAAACTTCACTCACGGCGAGGACCCGTGCGGTTCGTCTCTGGGGGTTTCACCCGCTGCGTCACAAGCCACAACTGTGAAATGATCGTGAAAAACTTCTGAGATATGAAAAGCTGTGCGGTCCTGTGTTTTCGCCCTTCAGTGAAATCAATCACTCTTCATTGCAACATTCACACACAGGGACATTTATCGTTTGATGTTCTTACAAACAGAACTGCTTTTTCGGACACGCGTCTTGAGATTTGGTTCAAATTAACATGGGGGCAAACACGATACTTCAGATGTCTGAAAAATCAGAGGCAATCAAGGGAAGTAAGGAATCCCCGCTCGGTGGCCATCGCGAGTCCCTTTGCCCGTCTTGTTATCAGGTGCGTCACGCAGGGTTTTCGTGCCCCACCCTGTCAAAGTTCCTGTGCAAACCACGCGGTCTTCTCCGCAAAATCATGACCCTGCATTCTCGAGAGAACGCAGCGTGCAGCGTGAACTTTTCCTGACAGGGAAAAATACCCATCAGGAAACACATGTCAGGTTGTAACTGGTGCGGAGATGGCACCGGGCATGAGTGAAAGTTTGTTTGAAGCCGGTATTGTTTTCATACCGGTGTGTGCGCGGCTTGTTTGATACAGTCACTCGCTGCTGCGACACATGCGCTGAGTAAATTTGCTCCCCTCCACCCATGTATGTACAAGTGTACTACCCCGTGGCATCCACGCTGTGCAACATCGAGATCTCCCCTTCCTCACTTCACGCTCAAGACACGCAGTTTTACCTGTCTCAGCATCAACGCAAAATGTGGAGAACAGCCATTCTGGGTCCACCCACACGTACACACAGGCAAGCACGCACACGCACGCACACCCTGATGCCTTGTTCGATTTGACGTCGTGTCCGTGCGTTGTGCTCGTTCCCACGTGAGAGGAATGTTCCCCAGTGAAAGTGCCCATGTCGCGGCCGAATTCACCTCCGAAAACAAGACAAAGTTCTTTCAATTCAATTCTTGATTTGGAATTTGATATGCAAGAGATCGAGGATTCATGGGATATGTTCGGAATGCGTGGGGGTTCCAGCACATGGAGTTAGAAATGCCAGGGCCAAACGCACTGCGTCACCACAGCCCCAGTGACGTCACATGGAAGCGAAGCAGTGTCGCGTCCGGCGTAAATGGGCCAACAGCGCCCAGCTGCTTTGCTGTGTGTCTTCGGCGGCTGAGTTCACTCCTCTTTTCATTGAAAAACAATTTTTAAAACTTTGGTGATCTGACAATGTTTTCAATGAAACGTTATGAAACACAGTTATTTTCAACAGAGTCGTCGTCAGTCAACTTCTCCGTTGGCGTGACAACACAAAGTGCAAGTCGGTGACGGGCTGGGCGACCCTGCGAGTAGGACGGCCAGGGGCGCATCCATGACCAGCTTGCGGGGACCACAGGGGCTGGGGCCCCGACCCTCAACACGACAAGGACCCCTCATTGCAACGAGCATCCCAAACCCTCTTAATTCTCCGCTCTCCTCCAAATCCTGGTTGTCGGTATCACAAAGCGCAAAGCAATTTCCTCAACCAAATCAGGGATCCACCTCAAGTCAACTGTTCGCCGTCCTTGATCAATGTTGAGTTGTTTGACAGATTGAGGCGCTTCAAGGTGAACGAGCTCCGCTCGTCGCTCGTTCTGTGCGCGCAGGACGCTGACCAGATTGCCCCGCAGGCTGTACGTACACCACACACACACGCACACAGAGAGAGAGAGAGAGAGAGAGAGAGAGAGAGAGAGAGAGAGAGAGAGAGAGGGGGGGGGGGAACCAACCTGGCTGGACACGGTTGTCGCAGGTTCGTCCGGTCCAGTCGCTTCGACAGTTGCAGCTGAAGGAAGACCCTCTCTGCAGGCAGGTCCCACCATTCCGACAGGGGCGACTGTCGCACGGGTCTGAAACGTCAAAGGGAGAGAGAGTGTCTTGGTACAGATCCAGCAGCAGGAGCCAGTGTGGATTTCAATAGAACCATTCCATTGGCGAACATGAAAATAAGTGAGAGGAACTGAGGGTTCAGCTCACCTGAATCCAAACACAAGACACAGACACACGCACAACACACACACAACAGAGAGAGAGAGAGAGAGAGAGAGAGAGAGAGAGAGAGAGAGAGAGAGAGAGAGTCCTACTTCGCTGGACTCGGCTGTCACAAGTGCGTCCGGTCCAGTCGCTTCGACAAATACACTGGAAAGAGGACCCAGTCTGCACGCAGGTGCCACCATTTCGACACGGCCGACTATCGCATGGGTCTGAAACAGAGGAAAGTGAGCATTGAATCCACAGTTTCCAAAGGACCAAGATCTGCCGCCAGGGAACCAGTGCGAAGCTCAAGGCGGGGGGGGGGGGGAGTAAGCTTCGCTGATCGTGACGAGGGCTGGAGGGTTTGGGGTGCCTGGACACACACACACAGACAGACAGACAGAAAGACAGACAGACAGACAGACAGACACACACACACAGACACACAGACACACAGACACACAGACAGACACACAGACACACACGCACACACACACACACACACACACACACACACACACACACACACACAGAGGGTCCTACTTCGCTGGACTCGGTTGTCGCACGTGCGTCCGGTCCAGTCGCTGTGACAGGTGCAGCGGAAGGAGGAGGCCCCGGTCGGCTCGCACGTCCCGCCGTTCCGACACGGGCGCCTGTCGCACGCGTCTGAAAGAGGGACAAGAAGCGTGAGCAGGTCACGAGCCAGATGAAGGACTGAAGAAGACTGGGGGGAAGAGCATGAGCTGTGTCGAACATCCAGGAGCCACACAGGACGCTCAGAGTTGTGCTGACGGTCGTGATGCATGTTTTCAAAACTGCTCAGAACGATTGGAGCTTGTTTCGGAAGAGTGGGCTGCAGGAGCAATGGACAGGCACAAAGGCATACGTACAATTTTGCGATTTTTCTTCAGTCCCACACAGGCCTGCTCTCATGCACATGATAATCAACGTCATCAAATTGAATCTGTCGTTTTTCAAAGCACACAGACCCCGCTGCGCACAGCGCTCGGTGAATGCGCGTGTACGAGGCGCGCACTCCGTGACCGCAACACGAGTCGCGTCTCCAAACACTGCGCGACAAGCGTCGCTGCGCCGCAACGGGTGTGTTCGATGTGTGCACCAGACTCACCGGGGCTTCGTAGTTTTCTTAGTGAGTGTTGCTTTGTAGCCATTGGTTTTCACGTTTCTGGTTGTGCTTTTCAATACTCTAGTCACACACATGCACCCGCCCACCCACATTTGTGCCAATTCGTTCGTAGCCACCACACAGCACCGTGGGGAACACTACGGCAAAGCGCCTGTTCACCTCAAGTTTCGCCAAGCGAACGTCGATCCACCCATCACATGCTCAACCGCACTCGCACATGTAAATTGCACTCTCGTGGTCATCATGCACACGCACTCACGCGCACGGATGCACACACAAGCAAGCTGACTTCACTGATCTGAGTCTTTGGCTTCTTGTATAAGAACCACTGCTCAGCCAGCAGATCTATACCTGTACGCGCGCACATGCGTACACGCGCACCCCACACACATGCACGCAAACGTACTTCTGTAGTTGAGGGTGGGTGACCTCACGTCCTTCCAGTAGCTCCACGGCTCCTGAGCGAGCGTCGCTCTGTGGGAGAGAACAGCGCGTCACATACACGGCATCTGTATCCGTCACTTTTGGTCAGTGCATGTTGCGTTGGCCAGGCCTGACTTGAGACATCAGTTGTGGAGGAAAACACCACTACAGTGCACGACTCGTGAGAACTTTTGCTTTCGTTTCAAAATTTTCTTGGAACATTGCGTTGTCTTTGTTGTGATTCCAGCTGACCTACTGCACGCTTGATAAATGGCACACAAAGTGTGGAGACACTTTGACACATTCGGCGCCGAAGAACAACAACAACCCCTCACACTCGACCCAGTCCTCACTGGGCGGAGGCGTCACCCCTGCCCGACTCCTGGAACCTCAAAAGCGCTCGGCGTGCAGCAAGGTGACTCACACGAATCTTATGGAGCCGACGTCGGTGTCGGGCGCCGTCCACAGGAAGATGATGGTGCCCTTGCGCGTGTCGATCGAGTGCGTCACGGAGTCGTTCATCGCGCTGCACCAGATCGCCTGCGGAAACACGCGGCCGCTGTGACGCCGTGGCGGAAGAATTGACGCGGCGGATGGGCCGCAGGGGCTCGGGCTCTGGGCCATGCGTCTTCGCAACAGGGACCAACCCTTTCTTATGAACAAAAATAGCTCCATGGAGCTCGCGGTGATTTGAGGAAATTCCAATTTCAGTTGCTCTGATTTCGGTTGCTTTTGATTTCGGTCACTCTGATTTCAGTCACTTTTTTTCATCAAAAATTCTTACTTGCTTTTTTTTTGCTCAATATTCACAACTTGGGAACTCATTTGGTACACACCCAAACAGAACAAATTTGACCAAATGGAACTTTTACACATTGTCTCACAATAATATCCATATATATTAACCAAAATAATTGCCCAGTATCTATTTTTAAATTTTTTATTAAAAATATGACTTTTCAACCCAAACTTAGCCCCACCTAAAAACTATGTAAACATTTTCAAAAATCAAAAATTGAATGTTACCACTCAAACCCCCCAACAACAGACTATATTTTATCAATATACTTCTTTCACCAAGTTTTTGTACTTTCTCAGATACAGAGCCATTTCTTTTTCCATACCCCATATTTTCTGCACTTCTAAATTTCAACTTTTTGACCTTGAGAACCCCAAAATTGAAAGTTCCTAAAATCCTTCCTGGCACATTATCCAGAACCTAAATTGAACTAAAAGAGCCAGAAAGATCCAAAATTGATCCTCATCTTGACCATGAAACTGCTGTACACATACTTTTGGCAAAGGCTGCCTACAGGTGATTTGATTTTGCTTGGTCCAATTTTGCTCGCTTTTTCCAAAAGCTCCCAAATCTCGCAACCTCCTCAAATCACCTAAAAAATCGAAGCCAAACTAGTTTCTGAGGTTTGGGTTCTGTGCAGTGTCTGCAAAGGTGTGTGTTCGTTGGTGGGTGGTCATGTGGGTATCTGTCCTTGTGTGTGATGCTGCACTCACCATGGTGTCTGAGGTAGAAGTCCAGACCCTGATGGAACGCGTGTGGGTGCGTGTGCGTGAGCGTGCAGTCTACTTCAGGACCGTGTCACTGTGCGTGGGTGTGAGTGAGTGTGTGTGCTTGCTCACCTTGGTGTCTCTGGGGGTGGAGGTCCAGACCCCGACGGGGGTCGTGTCGCCATTCGTGCGTCGCGCCTGCATCAGGAGCCCCTTCAGATACGTGCCGCTCATTTGGATCCGCACTGCAAAGGGGACACCACGGTCAGTCATTCCACCGGACAGGGCATCAACAGACGGGAGCAGACGCACACGTGACGGACGGTCTCACACTGGACTCGTCGTCAGAACGCAGGACTGAGGGGTTCAGGGAATAGCCGTTTTGCTCCAAAGCAATTTTCAACTTTATCATCTCACGCCCGGGCGCAACAAGGGTTTGGAGCCCAAATTTTGGATCCTGCGATCGGCTTGAGCAAATGGCCTTGTGAGTTCGGGAAGATCACCGCCGATGAAACAGGCCTTTTTTGTGCCAAAAGAAATTCTTCTTCTCCTTGAACCAATTTGGGATTCCGCCTGTTTTTGTCAGGTGCCAGAAATTTGTCTTCATTGACTTGACAGTGACCCAAGTAACAACACTTCCTCGGAGACACAGCGTCGTTTGCCCCAAGCGACGGTTTGTTGAATGGCATTCGTATATTATGACCCATTCACTTCCTCAACGACGAACAAAGCTTGCTGCCAATGAAATGCACGAAAAAGTTGAACAGCCGAGGCACGCATTCACTCTTCCTGGGGACACGTACGGCCACAATGCAGACACTCCTTCGGCCTTTCAAGTGACGTGCAAACTTCGTCGATCCCATCGAAAAAAAAATAAATTGGGCAAAATGAACACTGCAAGTCACAAGGGCAGTGTATGGGCAGTATTTGAAGTTTTGATTCCATTGCGTTTATTTGGAGTCAAAACATCACGATAATTTTCAGGTGCTGGAGCACCCCCTGGATCCTTACAGCCTGGAAAAGGCAAAAGTTAAATGTGCTGCTGTTGTGTTGGCGTCGCGGCCCTGACTGGAAGGTTCTCAAAGCCCCCAGGACGGTGCTCCTGCGCGGACATCAGGAGGCGGAGAACACGCCTCCCCTGTTCCGACATCTCGTTACAGGTGCGCACGGGGTGTGGGAGCGAGCGGCAAACTGCGTTTGTGATGTCAAGCTCCTACGAGATCCACAGCCAAACAGCCCGAGGGACGACACCCTGTGTTACACAACGGCCCAGTCAACAACAACATGGACGTGTTGACGACCACACAATGCACTTGTAAGAAGCCTTCTCTTCCATCAGAAAACAAACATTGTGCAAATTGTTTCCCCGAGCATTGGCAATGCTTCATTTTTGGAAGGAGTCCTTTTTCATGTTCTGTGTGTCCCCAGAGTGATACTCCGTCCCCACCCTGTCGCCCAGCCCCACAAACTGAACACGTCATCAGACGTGCAATCCGCGATTTCGAGGCCAGAACGTGATCTTTGTGAAGCGGAAGTTTGGTGTTTTTCATGATCAGACTCCATTTACTGCGTGGGCAACAGGGACTTGTTGAAGTGTTCACAGGATGTTGCGCAATCAGCTCGAGTCTGCAAAGAACTGCACGTTCCGATACATGTGAGCAGCGCGACATCACAAGAACACACGAGACAAAACATGTTGCAAGGGAAAAATTGTGCGTCCATGACACCAATGTTTGAATGTAAATAGCCGGTCGGAACGCTGTGACCTCCAAGAGTACCTGTGGAGTTTTCCCTGCAACGCGCCCTCCCCGCCTCCTACAGGGACTCCACACCCGCTGGCACTCAAAGCCACATCCTCGCCACGACATGGCGCCACGTCCGCCACACGACGCGGTGGTCGCACCGGGAATGCCTGAGGCCAAACCGACAGCCCGCCCACGGAAGAGCTCGATATCAGGGTAAATCTGTCAAAGTCACGCCCAGCCTGAATCACAGACAACATGGAGGCACCGTGTTCTGACAAAACTACCATTTGTGGATGTTCTCACGAGTGCTACCAACCAAATATTCATTCTTCACCTGGATATTCTTGCAAGTCACACACACACACACACACACACACACACACACAGAGGGACACACGCACACACAACAACTCACCACGCATGCTCTCGCCCGGGTACCAGGTCCTCTGGTGCCCGACAACGTCTATGTCGTAGGGGCTGCGCCCGGTCATGGCGCGCGGCGGGTGCCCCGAGGCGCCGGGCTGCATGTCCCGGCACGTCGTCGTCGTGTTCGGGGCGCCGGTGGGCCGCGCGCGGGCGCCGTCGGGGAGCAGCGCCGTCGCCGCCAGCAGCGCCGTCAGCAGAGTCGGGAGTCCGCGGGGCGGCCGAGCCATGCCGAGTCCGAGGTCAGCAGGAGCAGCAGCAAGCGCTGCATGGAAGCACCAAGTTTACTTGAGCAAAGTGTTGAAAAGTCACCACCTGAAATCCTGACGTCAAGAGCGTATTGCGCGGCACACTGGAGGTACTCACATTGAGCTTCGGGCAGGTTCACGTCAACACAGGCCGCGTTTCACGTTCAACCAGAGAGGTTTCACTTGCAGCTGGGCGTGTTTCACGTTCACCACCTTGAATTCTGGAGCGTACACACGGAAGATTGAGCCAGACGCACTTTACACTGAACCCGCGATCAACCGAGCTCTGCCGCCTGCTCTGCCCCTTCTGTCTTTTTCTTGACAATTTTTCCTTCCCATCGAAACGTGATGACTCAACAGAGCAGCGCGAAACGTCCTTCCGGTTGCAGCACGAAACGAAAACAGTGTTTGACGCTGTAATTTCGATGCGGATCGAACTCAGTCGACCCTGGACGTGGACACCTTGACGTCTGACGTTCTGAGGCAGGTGGACAAGTCGTGACCACAGATCAAAGCGCCTTTCCACAGTACAGTGTAGTGTAGTGTACGCGGTAAGAGCCATTGAAAGAGTTCCCGCTGGTTCCTGCCATTTTTCGTGTCTTACCGATCCATCGCAGTCGGTTGTGAGCTTTCCTTGCGTCCGGAAATAAGAACATATGAAAAAGATGTGTGCCGTTATTGCATGGGATTCGTAGCACTCTGGCCGAGTCGAGATGTTCTTGACTCGTGAAGCAGAAGGCTTCAGTGGTCTGCCCTGTCCGGTAGGAATGTAAGGTTGCAGGGCCCTGAACTTCTGGTGCTCCCCCATCGTCCCTTTCATGTTCTCTGGACGGCCCCAA
>JAAUXT010011768.1_pt1 | contig 11945 bp, 12 predicted proteins | sample 7278171 | NCBI WGS metagenome assembly JAAUXT01 (sample SAMN14350112, study PRJNA611818) | marine sediment metagenome | isolation source: surface marine sediment (1.8m) | place: French Polynesia: Moorea | collected 2018-08
CCCGCCTCGGAACTTCTTGTTGAAAACGTGCATGTTTTGGAAGTTGTAATCGCTCCCATCCTTGACCCGTGCACGAACTCATGGCCCCAGCATTTGAATCCGCCCCAAACTTGAAACTGCCCCTCCCCAACTATTTGCCCAACCCGGATCCGCCCCAACATGGGTGCGGCCCCCCCACGGCTGTGTATGCCCCTCCTCACCTGGATCTGCCCCTGCAGAGACTCACCTCCCGCTGGGTGGTCTCCTCCATCTCTATTGTCTCAGGGTCCCTCTTCTTCGAGCCATCAGTCACCTCACAGGTCAAGGGGCAGGACAGTCCAGCGGTGGACCACAGGAGAGGCCGGATGGGGAGCCTGCAGGGTTGGAGGCGGGGTACTTGGGTGCTTGGCTGACAACATTCGAACATTTGAAGACGCCGATAGTCATTGAAGTTCGAGCAACGGAATCAAGAGGCAGTTCACGTCGCCCTTTGCCAGTTTGCAAAGCTCCACGGACTCTCCTGACCCTGTCAATTTTGAACAATTTTTCGCTTCTTCTCATGTTGCGCTGTGGAAGCAAACAAAAGCAATTCCATTTGCAAAAACTTTTAGTTGGAATCCTTCCGCCAAGATCGAACAAGACCAAAGACAGGAAATCACAATCAGTAATTTGTCTCACGTTTCATACAAAGTTTCTTTCCCTACCAAAATCTGCACATCAGCGCGTCCCATATGGTCTAGTGGTTAGGATCCGGCGCTCTCACCGCCGTGGCCCGGGTTCGATTCCCGGTGTGGGAACAACATTTTTGTATTTTATTGTTTCAAACAAATTCAATGAATACTTTCTCCATTTTTTTGTTGGATGTTTCAATGATTGAATTTGGTACAACTTAATTTTTCGTACACACCACGCAAAGGTTCAAAAGGTATGCGCTGCCATCTTTGAACAGTGGGTCTTCAATTCACATGATGTGTACAGCGTTTTCATCCCGGCATTCCAGCGAAGTCAGGATGGCCGAGTGGTCTAAGGCGCTGCGTTCAGGTCGCAGTCTGGTTCTCCAGGCGTGGGTTCGAATCCCACTTCTGACACAAGCTTTTTGCATTTTTTTCTGGAAAATGGGAAAAGTTATTTTTTGAGTCCACGAGGAGCGCACCCCTCACACTGGAGTTGACTACTTTTGTTTACTTTGCACTGCAAATGTGAATGGTCCGTGTTTATTTTATCCCCCCCCCTAAAAAAAACAAACTTTTTGTTTCACAAATCACAATCAAGGAAGAAAGTCAGGTCCTGAGACAAAATCTTCAATTCACCCTCCTGGCAATCCACGATCGGGGACGGGAGCGGCAACCCTTGGTTTCTGCAGCGTTGGGTCCAGGCACGCACAAAATACGGGGTCACAAATTCAACCAAAACAAGTTCCAAGCAAATTTCACTTGCTTCATGTAGAAGTTTGTGCACGTGCAAAGCAAAGCAACAATTTATATCTGCGACGCAAAAAGTGAAGAGAGAAGGAACGAGGGTAGCCATCGGCTTCGATGCCCCTCCCCCCCCCCCAACCACCTCCCCTGATCGGCAAGCGTCGCACCATGACAACCACTGCTCAGCTCCTGTCGTCCTGGGTTACCGCAAAGCCTCCCTGATGTTCACTTAGCCATTAAAATTTTTCTAATACCCAATTATCGATTTATCCAACAAAAAGCCAATTTAATTCCACATTTTCACAAATTTTATGCACTTTCAGAGGCGGCTTCAGGATTTGGTCCAGAGGGCCTTGTGGTCAGGATCAGGGTCGAGTGTCCAAAATATTCCTCAGCCGCCAAACCGGACAGGCGTAAAGTGAAGGTCGTCCCGAATTGCCAGCGGCCCGAATAACCCACTTTTGCGCACGAACTCTAACCACACCAAGGGGTGTGGCTCCATTGGTAGGTGTGCATGGTGAAATGATTATTTTCTGAGACAACCCTTTGACATCCACCACACCAGCTGAACCCCAGGGAAATTGCCGCTTGAATTTTCGCTTCAAAACCTGTGGCCACGGCTCATCGACCCCCCCCCCTCCCTCTTGCAACTAACTGGACCTGCCTCCGATTTCCGTCAACTGTTGGACCTGATTAAAATCTGAAGTGTAGAACCCGGCTCTGAGCCTCCAATCTACAAAGCTGATTGCAGTCTTCTCTGATTGTCACACATTCTTTTGCTGGTTCAAAAAATTATCTTTCGCAGTACTGTACATTTCTCTCTTTGAAAAAAAAGTCAGATTGCCAATGAAGAGAAGACTGCGTGCAAAACCCTTCAAAAGGGAATACTGTGCCTGCGTGCGTGCATGTGTGCATGTGTGTGTATGTGTGTGTGTCTGACTGTGTGTGTGTGCGTGCATGTGTGTGTGTGTGTGTGTGTGTGTGTGTGTGCTGTTCGTTCTCAGTTTGGATTGCAATGCATTTGCGACGAACAATGAACACAGATTTCTGCATGCTTCCTTTCTAAAAAAATCTGTTTTCAATTCTCCAAACATTTTCATTCCGTTGCAACTTTTTGCCAAAAGCACGATTCCTCAATTGTTCTCACAGAAATCAATGGCAAAAATTGTCCTCCCTCAGAGAAGGAATCCAATTGAAATTCACGTCTTCTCTTCTCCATTCACACACCCTGTAACACACACCCCTTCAGGGGGCAAGTGTCATATTTGTGCAGAGTTGTTATGCGTTACATAAAGCACACGCGCGTTTGAGAATCAGCTTTGCAGCTCATCTGTGATGATGAAAACATTACCGTGTAACCGAACACATCTTTACACATCTCCTATTGAAGCCCCTGCAAGGCGTGTGTGTTGACACAGGGGATGATGTCCTTTGCAGAAGCTATTATTTTCTATTGAGCAGGAGTTTGTCGTGAGGATAATTTTTCAGGCCCAAGACGAATATCAATCAGGGTTAAGGTGCCAGAATTGACAAGGTTCTGTTTCCTTGGAGACCCCCATTGTCTCCATGGAGGATCCAGGGGTGGCTCCTGGGTTACTGTGCAGATCAACGGGCGCTGGTACAGACGCAATTGATGGAGTCATGCAGTTCGCTTTTTCTGGGGCTCCTGCCCTGTTGATCTGGCTCCACCACGTCAAACTGTGAATGGGAGTTGAGTCTTGAGACCTGATCCGCTGATCTGAACAGGTGCGTGGAGCGACTGAACCCGCCAACAGCGCTTCCCGTCTCCATGGCACCGCGCGACGCGACGCTCTCCCACGCGTCACAGCCGCGCCGCGACGACGTTCGTTCGCAACGCCTGTGGCGCAGCGACGTACCGGGGAAAGTCGCAAACAGCGCTACAACGGTCTCCACGATGCAACGCGATTCCTTCGCACTCTAAGGCAACGTTCTGTTGTCACTTTTTCCTTTGCGTGAAGATGCAGCGGGGGGCAAACAAAAGTGGCCAAAAGGAAAGAAAGAAAGAAAGAAAGAAAGAAAGAAACAGAGAAAGACGGGCTTTCTTTCTTTCATCCTGTCTTTCTTTGGGGAGTTTTAGCAAACAACCCGCAACCCTGGAAACGTGAACACAAACGTAACTTTTGGCATGTGAAAGTCAAAAGTTGCGTTTGCGTTTCTGTTTCCAGGGTTCCAGGCTGTTTGCTAAAACTCCCCAAAGAAAGACAGGATGAAAGAAAGAAAGCCCATTGAAGGAATTTCTGCGGGAAAATTTTGGAGACAGATTTTGTTGTCCCGACCAAAATCTTTAGTTTACAGAAGCATCAGCCCTGGTGGAATCGCAAGACGCACGCACCCGTGATATCAGAACTCAGACCCCTGCGCCTCACTTCCCCTCGTCAGGGGCGATTTTCCGCGTCCACGGACCCAGCTGAGTTCAACCCACCGCGGTCTGAGGTCCCCAACTGCACTCTTCGCTCCAAAACCGTTTTCAATGGAGAAAGCTGCGGCAACTGGAAAGGTGTTTTATCTTTTCGCAGCGTGTATCAGAGAATTTTTTTTGTCCATTTCCGTTGTTGTCAGGCGGTCTTGGGGTTTTGACCGCGACGTACTTGTGTGTGTGTGTGTGTGTGTGTGTGTGTGTGTGTGTGTGTGTGTGTGTGTTTGTGTTTGTGTGTGTGTGTGTGTTTGTTTGTGTGTGTGTCTCAAAGAGAGACAGAAAAATGACAAAAGAAGAGGTCAAAGAGGACAACGGAGTTGCGAAAGAGAGAAGAGAGAGACGGGGTAGAGAGACATGGAGCGACAGAGTGTAAAAGTGGGAAAAAGAAAATGAAAGAAAACTTTCGTCCGTGGGCGTGTCCGATTTGTGCGTGTGCGTGGTGCGAGTTCTCACGTCCAGGGCAACAAAACCTTCGCTGCAAAACAAGACAACAATCCACCACAAGAGACCGGAAAATTGCTCATTTCATCGTGAATCACACAGACTCACCAAGCGAATAATTTCCTTGATAGCAGCCCCAAAACGGGAACAAAAGGAGCCATATGGCGCCCAACTGTTACCGACAGGGGCTTCTGGGACGCTTCACAAACTCAAGAAATCTCATGAAATTGAATTTTGAATGGCTTCTGATGGAATTGAGAGCTTTGCGCGCGAGTGTTTGCTCGGTCAACACGGTGTTAGACGAGGTGTGAGAGAGGAGGGAGCGGGGTGGGACGATAAGGCAGCGCAGACGGGATGAATAGTGGCTGATCTACAACATTTTTTTGGGTGCCTGGAAGCATGGGGTGCTTGCTGAGAAAGAAACAACCCAATTTTGGCTGCAAAGAATTTTTGGTTGGGTCAGTCAGTCACGTCAGTCAGTCAGTCAGTCAGTCAGTCAGTGTGTGTGTGTGTGTGTGTGTGTCTGTGTGTGTCTGTGTCTGTGTCTGTGTGTTGTGTGTGTGTGTGTGTCTGTGTCTGTGTGTCTGTGTGTGTGTGTCTGTGTGTGCGTGTGTGTGTTTTGGGGGCTCCTGATCCCCTTGTTTCTTGATTGGTTGTTTTCATTTGACTTTATGTCACATGTAGTCCTCGTGGACTCACAGCAGATCTGACATGCCGCAATCAGAATTCACACTGACACACGCGTGTGAGCGGAGGTTCCGGGACGAAGCGACCTACACATCTCAAAGGGCAAAACAATTGCAACTGACAACAATTCGTTCTGCAGGGCGGGGCTGGACCCTGGACCTCCTCTCTTGGATCCCCCCCTCCGCTCGGCCGGGAGGTGAGTGCGAGGGAAACCTGAGTTTGTCACGCAAATCCTTTCGCTGCAACTGTTCGAGCAAAAACAGCCCGAGAGGCGAGAAAAATTGAGGGATGCGGGGTGAGCGAGCGAGCCATCGGAGGGGAAGAAACCTTCATGTCTGGCTGAGCTGTTTTGAAAGTTTTTGAATTTCGAGAAAAACATTTTCTCCTGAAATTTCCCCCGTGGTTTCAAATCCACTCAGCATATCCAGTTCCACAGTAACGTTTCCACTGCGACGCATCGCCCAGACGTATGCAGCGTCCGTTGATGCAGTGTCCGCGTTGATTTGCGCAAAGATGTTGATTTGTGGACGGACGTCACAAACCAGTGCAATGTGAAGCAGGTCTGGACCACGAGGTCACTTGCGATGCAGCACATGGGTTGACGCACCAAAAGTGAAAAGGGCCTCAGAGTGACAAACCCCGCGCATCGCTCACAGATAAACCCACCAGAGTTCCCCCTGCGCGCGGTCGGAGAGGCCGGGGAGGTCGGTGGGGTCAGGGCGGGGCTGTCAGGAGCTCTACTCCCGAGCGCCCGGACGTCCTACTCAAAATCTAATCCCGTCAGGTCGGGTTCACGTCGGGTACGTCAGGCGCTACGTCCCCCAGTCAAACTGGGTTCACACCAGGTGTGCTGAGCCCAGAACCATTCAACGGACACTGCACCGCTGCTTACACAGAAGAATGTGCTACAAGACTGGTTTGGAGGTTTCTGGGTGTGTCATGTCACGTCCCTCTCCTGGTGGGTGGATACTGCGTCATTGCGTCCGCACTTAACGCGTCGTGCGTTGTATCCTTCTGGAACTGCAAGCGAGAGCACAGTGCCAACCAACCCACAACGCGTGTGTCCGGTGTGACCTGTGTGGGGCGACTCACGACGTCTCCCTGTGTGAACACAGACTGACGTACTGACGTGCAAAGCGTCGCCACCAGGCGTCGCTCCACCACGCCAAACCAAACGTCCATTCACTCGCACGCATCTTGCGTCGCATGTGTGACGTCACAAAAAACGGAACGGAAACGACACGTGACGTCACCAGTGTGAACCTGCCCTCGCAGGGGTTCTCAAGGTCGGAGCTTTTCTTGTCAAGTAGAGATTTTCGGCGCTGATGTATGTCCCCTCGCCAGACCTCTGGTAGCCATTTCGGTGCCTCGCCTCTCCAACGCTAATCCGATGAGCTCCTAATCCCCTGAAATCCCTCCCGCAAATATTTGCTTTTGCTGTTTGGTAGCGGAAGATGGGAATCGAGTGACGAGGGAAGCCGAGAGGCGCAGAGGGGGATCCGGGGGTGGGGCAGGGGTGAGAGGAATCAGGAGGGGTTGGGCAGGCTGGGGATGCCCGGGGTGCAGGGCCAGGGCTGGGAAAACCACGGGTTGGGGCTGAGGGGACGAAGGGTTGAACAGGGGCTGGGGGAGCCAGGGGTGGGGAGAGTCACCAGGGGGAGCCAGAGGTGGGGAGCCAGGGGTGGAGGCAGGAGTTGGGGGAGCTGCGGTGAGTGCTCGGACTGGGGGAAGCCAGGGGTGGGGACCAGGGCCAAAAGAACGGACAGCGGGCGAACGCCGGCATCCACACTCCATCCCTGTTTGAAAAATTTTCCTGCACTGTTATGGTTTGCACACTGCGCAAAACACTTTTGGCAAAACCAAAGTATTGAGTGCACTGCTGGAGTGTTCTCCGCGAGAAAGATTTGAGTCTGTCTATCCTCAACGAGGGGTCTGTGTTCAAACACTTCGGACCTCAGATTTCGACAGTTTGTGGTGGAGTGCTTGAACTCTGGGCACTTCGCACGTGCGCACAGCAGAAAAAAAAATCGTTGAAAGACAAGAAAGGAAAATTTATTTGGACTTTATTTGGACGTGAACTGAATTTCAACAGAGACAACTTGTGGCATCTGCGTCCATTGTTTTCCGCGCGTGCGTCGTCCGCGCGACACGCGCGTCTCCCGACGTCACGACGCGTGGGAAAATACAGAGACGTGTGGGAAACTGACATCAAGGACTTCGGCAACAAGTCGCAAAAAGTAACACCCATGTTAAAACTGACGTTTTGTTTGGAATCTCTCAAAGTGCAAAAAAGTCGTGAGTTTGTTTGCAGTTTGACGCAAAAAGTTTGGAATCTGAGCTTGTTGTTTGGTTTTCACTTTTCCTTTCCTTTCACATCTGGGATGAATTTCTGTGTCTGCGTCGAATGGAAAACTTTTTTCGCAGCAAAGTGCAAAAAGTGAAAACCCTCAATTGTACTGAAAGGTTTTCTTTTGTCCATCAAACACGCAAAGACATTTCTAATTTTCACTTCTATTTGGGGTTCCCTTTTGAAAAGTGCACACGAGTACCGGAAAATTTGAACCCGCAAAACATGCTGCTGAGTCGACGAATTCGTTCCAAAATTCGCGTCAAAAGTGTCATTTTCAACCAAAAACATTCGCATTTTTCCAGTCCACCCCTTTGTCACCAACGTTACGGGTCCAGAAGGACCGGGGTCACAGAGGTCACATCCTGTGGTATTGTGGTGCGCAGCGCATATTCCGGTCACCACGCCCCGTTTCCATGGCAACGCGCGCGCCGTGTTCGTGAGAGGAGGGAGGGGCCGTATGTGCCACATATGGCCACTTCACAAGGCTTTTGTTCGTGGCCAAACCTCACAAAAACAGGAAGAAATAAAATAAAAAGTTTCTCGCACCCTTTTTTCCTTTCAACATGATGCGGTTTCGTTTTCCAAAGCGTGGTTTCGCTCTGGAAGGATTCACTCCTTGAGCCCCATCCATGTCCGCGACAAACAGTCGCTCTGTTTTCTGAACTGCTTGCATCTTGATCCTCATCTTCTGTGAGCCTTGCGACACAATACATTTTCACCACAATATCTTTTTCAGAGTTGACACCGGGGCACTCTGCCCCTTGATCAAACCCTTCGTCTACACCCTGGCAAAACTGAGACAAAGTTTCAACCCGCGCCACCCAGGCCTCAGCATGCTCAAAACGGAGCCTGTCCCCGCAGGAGATGTTTGAAACGGAACACGCTTAATCCGGGGGGGGGGTCTGGAGTCAGCCAAGATCACACTTGATGCGTGACGTTGCAACGGTTGTTGTGTCATCGCTGTGGCTGGACGCAAAACGCGTGTTGCGTTACTTGAAGCCAAGCAGTCAGGAGGCATTCAGTGCAAACGAGGACGACGCCCCGATCACTGGCAGAGACAGAGGCGTGGCGCGTGATACATGCGTTTGCCGTGAACCCGGTCTCTACAACACCTGGATTTTCTTGCGCACGGCGTTGCAACGCAACGCTTGCCGCACGTGGCGTGAACGCGGCCTGATAGTTGGACGCGAAGACAACGCAGTCATTGATCCGAGCGCCTCCCCGAGTGATTCACGGTGACCTCGCGACTCCAATTTTCTCCCGGCACCGCGCTGCGAGTCCAAGAGAGAGAACGGGAGCGGATCCACACACGCTGAACACACACACGCACACTGAACACACACACGCACACTGAACACACACGCACATGCTGACACACACACAAACACACATACACACAGAACGCATACACACGCTCTGATTGCTCGCACGCGCATACTGACCAAGCGTGTGCACACACACACACACACACACGCACCACGTGTACATACAGACACACATGGACATGACTTCAATTTCCTGGAGGCACGCGCGTCCGTTGTGGAGACTCGACGAGACGAAACGCGACATTTGGCGCGTCGTGGACGCAGCGTTTACTTGACAAACATCGCGGTCAATAGGAAAACACGCGAGGCGAGAAAACTCGAGATTTCACACCCAAACGGGAAAATTTGTTCTCCAAACGGGAATGGAGAACGGCAGGTTTTCAATTCAACTTCTTCTGTTTGACTGTGCGATGGGGTGTTGTGTGTGTGTGTGTGTGTGTGTGTGTGTGTGTGTGTGTGTGTGTGTGTGTGTGTGTGTGTGTGTTTGTACTCGTACTCAGGAATGTTCAGGAAAATTCAATCCCGAGTGAGACTGAAAAATGTGATGATCTCAATTCAAGCTTGTCGCTTGCAACGTCGTGAGAAAATCCTGAAACCCACAAGTAGTTTCGTGCATGAATGTTTGAGTAAATTCTGGCAAACAGCAAAAAAAAAATTTCATGTTCAAAAAATCAATGTTAATTTTTGCGGTGATGAGGGCCACGCCCCTGGCGCGCCCTCCCGATTCCCACGACGCCATCCACTCAGTGTGCAATTTCTCTCATTTCCAATCAAATTTCTCAATTCCACAAATAGCAAGTGGCGGATGCAAGGGTTGGCACCCCAGCGAATCAAATTTGGCCCCAAGGCTGTGATTTTTGTGTTGTCAGGTTGAAATTGTTATTTCACCAAACTTTGGGTTTGGTTTGGTCCACTAGCGTTGGGGGTCCGCTGGGGGCGGGTCTTCCCTGAAGAGGGCGCATGACCCAACCTGAGTCCTGAGTCCACCTCTGCTCTGCTCGTCTCCCACGAAATATGTCGTGGTCACCACAACCATTCTGCATCACCTGGGTCAAAGCCAGGACCCTTGTTGCGGTCAGTGAAATTGGATGCTTTGCAATGTTGAAATTTTATTCGGTTTGCAAGGTGCGCAAAAAGCGTCTGCAATTTGTTCCGCTTCGCAAAAAGAGAAAAGGATTCTCCACTTGTTTGGAGAAACCTTGGACTGTGATGATGTTCGTCGAAGCAGTTTGTTTTTCTCTTCGCACCCTGCAATGGAACCAGGATTGGGGTTCGCGAGTACAAGGTTCTGACTGATCTACTGACCCTTGGTGCGCCCCGGTATTCACATTGGGCTTTTGTGGGGTTGAGGTGGGGCAGGTCCCAGCTCCCGCTTCTCTCCTGGGGCTCAGAAAGGGGCATCGGTTCGCTGCACCGCAGAGCAGATCTATGTCTGTCTGTGCACCAAATGGTGTATTACAAGGTGAGGGGTCAGTCACCCTTGGTGGAAAATGATCAAGAATCATTTGGAGGTTGGGTGGGGCCCCACCCTTGGACTACAGTTGCTCTCGGTCTGGGGCCATTTTGGGGGTTGGGGGCCCGGCCCTGGATTGACCCATTTTTGAGGGTTGGGTGGGCCCCACCCCTGGATCCACCCTGGGCCTCGGTCTGTGGCTCGGTACCTACAACCCCTTGTGCAGATTTGTGGCCATGTGGCTGTGTTTGTCCCGAGGCTTCCCGTCCCTCTCCAAACTCCTCCGCGCCTCTTCGCCTCACGTCGCGTCAGACGGGTTCACGCTGGGTGCGTCGTGCTTGTGACGCAGCCTGTTTGCGTTGCACAGGGAGGAAAAACACCCATTGGTGTGTCCAGGGGTACAGTGGCCACTGACTTGTGCAGGGATCTGGCTCCCATTAACTTGGACATGGATGCAAGGTCCACTGACTTGGAAGGGACACAGAGTGCCTGTTGAACAAAGATGCAGCACCCACGCATTGACTTGAAGAGGAAGACCACACCCATTGATTTGTGTTGGGACCCAGTCCCATTGCACAGGGACGCAGTGCGTGTTGACTTCCACAGGGACGCAGCACCCATTCACGCAGGGACTTGGCCTGTTCCAGCACATGACACGTGACGCCTGCAGTGTGAACCCGGCCCTGATGCGTCTCTCCTCTCGTTTCTCCGCACACACTCGAGAATCAGAGTCTCTCAGCTGCGATTAATCCAATTAGCATTGATTTAAATAACCAAACCCAATTAGAATGAATTTTTAATCAGAATCACAGAAAACTGGATGAGCTCAGGAGTGGGTGACGTGAATGGATCGAAGATGGAGCTCACACGCCTGGACTGGGTCTGGGTTTAATCCGTGGAACGCGTGAATGGGATCTTTTTTTTGTTGAAAGTGGATCAAAAGCTCTGAAAGTTGAGTTGAGTGGATATTGCGCACATGTCGTTGCAGGGGCAGATCCAGGGCGGATGCAGGGGAGAATCAGGACAGATCTGAAGCGGATCCAGAGAAAAACAAGAAGCAGTGCTCAAGGCAACTGCAGTGCGAAGTCCCTTGCGGCGTCGGCAATGTCGTCAATTCTTCCTTGTCTACCTTGTCTTCCACCAGTCATGCTGTCCGTGGGGGGAGGTCCAGTTATGGGGGGGGAGGTTTCAGCTGCAGGGGGGTTCAGGCAGGGGAAGGGGTTGGGGGAGGGGGAGGGGGTTAGGGGGAGGGGGCAGGGGAAATTTCATCTACCTTGCCATACCACATGGTGCTTCGCCCTGAAGGGACTTCGCACAGGATTTGGACACGCTCACGTGGGCCTCAAAATTCAAAATTTTTTGTGGCCTCTTTTGGGGCGGCAGGTGCCCTGGATCCACCCCGCACCGGTGGAAAGGTCAGGGTTGTGCACAGTTCACGTGGAAAATTGACTGGATGGCCACTCGAGGGTTGAGGTGGATCAAGTGGGTGGGATGGAGAGAGGACGCATCTGGTGACAATCTGGTGTTGATGTGGCAGACAGACAGACAGACAGACAAGCAGGCAGGCAGACAGACAGACAGACAGACAAGCAGGCAGGCAGGCAGGCAGGCAGACAGGCAGACAGACAGACAGAGGAAACGAACGAAAGCATGAACGAACGGATGAGTGAACGAAGGAATCAGTGTGTGTGTGTGTGTGTGTGTGTGTGTGTGTGTGTGCCTGTGTGTGTATGCGCCTGTGTGTGTGTGCTCTTGTATGGCACGCATGTGTGCGTGCGAGCTTTGTGTCTGCTTCTGTACTGTGTACGTGCGTCTGGGGGCCCCCCCCCCCCCCGGGGGCGGGGCCCCCAAAGCC
>JAAUXT010070725.1_pt1 | contig 11944 bp, 10 predicted proteins | sample 7278171 | NCBI WGS metagenome assembly JAAUXT01 (sample SAMN14350112, study PRJNA611818) | marine sediment metagenome | isolation source: surface marine sediment (1.8m) | place: French Polynesia: Moorea | collected 2018-08
AACCCCCCCCCCCATCAGATGATCCAGGCATGCAGCCCCCGCTCCCCACGTGTTTCCTGATCCAGCCTCTCAACACACCGTCTCAACATCGCTATATCATCCCTGCAGCCCATACTTCCTTCATCAATGGGCGCGCGTGTGCTGAGTGGTACACCTGACCCGAGACAGGGTCAATGGGGCCCAGTGTGTTCCGTCAGCGGGAACCAGTGTGTTCCGTCAGCCAATCAGTGCAGCAGCGCGCGACGCACCGGGCACCGGGTGAATCCGCGCGACGCCGCCTTGTCAAAGCGGCGTCGTTCGATTTGCTGCCGGCGCAGCGTCCTGTTCAGACTGCGGGTAAACGGGGAAGACGCCTCAGAGCGCCGCATCAAACACAACTCCACCCCACCCGTGCAGCTTGTAGGCGTGAAAAGCGCGAACTGGCGTTGAGGCTGCAGCGCCGTCACTGCAGCGCGAGGAACGGCGCCTCCTGGCGGGAGTTTCAAGCGCTGATCGGGAGGACGTGAACCCTGTTGTCCTGCCAGGGGCTGAAGTTTCCTCCAGAAGCAGGGATTACAACAGGTCAAACCTCACCTGTACGCGCTTCTTCAAGGACGGCGCTGCGCATCAGTCTCAACCCTGACGCCCCACGCACGACCCACGGTTCCCGCTTGTTACACGCCCGACACGATGTACGCAGAGTTCACAACATGCTGCGGTGCCAACAACAACACGACAGCAACTGGGGCGGTACAAATGAGCCCCCGCTCCCACAGGTTCACACCAGGTGCGCAGCGTGCCTGGACACGCTGGGCGCTGCAGGGGAACGGCGTGCGTCAAACGCTGCGTCCCTGTACAAGTTTAAGTCCACTGTTAGACACGGGATACGTGCCGAGTCCGTACGCAAATCAACAGGCGTGACGTCACACGCAGCGTCCATTGACGTGACGCGCGCAGGGACTACGCGATGTGCGCCAAGCAACGCATGACGTAACCTGCAGGACGAACCGCATGCTGCAGCCAATGGAAAACGGCCTCTGGCATCGCAATGACTGGTACAGAGGCGCGCCGCATGACGCACCGCGTGACGCGTCCCGTGTGAACCTCCCCACCAGAGCGCGCTTCTCACGCAGGTATTTCCCTCGAGGAAACGCTCACTCCGCTCGGGCGCGACGAACCTTCCCGATCCCCGCCGAATCACTTCCGAGACGTGCGTGGAATTCTGCAGGTCAATCACGTGCGTGAAAACATCGTGTGTTCTCACCGTGCGCTCTCATGGAAATTCCGATGTTCGTGAGTCTGAATGATTTCAGCACGTGATGCGTGGACGAAGCGTGACACGTGAATCAAAATGCATTCCACCGCAGAGCCGATTTCACACGGCAACAGCAAGCAAACGCACCTTCAACGCAGCACAGACACACTTTACAACTTCACACACACACAAACACACACACACACACAAACACACACACACACACACACACACACTTCACCCGCAATCGAGGAACAAAGCCTGGATTTCACAGATTTGTTCTGCCTCTAAGAGTCCAAAAGAATCTGTCAATCTGACAAAGACTTTGAACTCCAGCAGGCAAATACAAACTGGCACGCAATGCCCTGACTGCACAACAAGCACACCAGGCATCGCACCTTCAATCCAGCAACGAAACCGCTCAGAGCTTCAGCAGACGTTTTTCAATGCAATGCAATCTGACCTCACACTGAACGTTTCCCAATCTCCGCACGTTAAATCCAATCCGACAGCAATGATTGCACCTCCCTCTGCGCGCACACCTCACACCACAGCTCCTGCCTCCGAACGATACTTCTCACTTGGCAACGCTTCGTATCAATGGCAACCGCTCCGCAGTGATACCCACCCTGGATACTTGTCCCTCTCAGTGTGTACTCACTCCCCCCACACTCGATACAGCGTCGGCGTGGTGTCGCGGTGCGCTTATCGTATTGTCGTCGCGATCGCTTCAGGGCGAGACATAGAACGCGCCCCCGCAGCGCTGACTGGTTCGCGCTGTGGCGCGTTCGTTTTTGCCTCTCGCGAGCGGGCGCGTGCTGTGACGCATGCTTCACACTGTATGATGGGACACGCTTTGCGTCACTCTGTGGGTCAAAATATGCTTGATGCAGTGAAGACAACTCCTGTGCTTGCCCACAGAACGCGTGACGCATCCAGTGAAAACAACTGCGAATAGACGCAGCGACCATTGACATGTCAAGCGACGCCATGCATCCTGTGCGAACCCGACCACTGATGTACACAGACGCAAAGCACGACGCATCCAGTGTGAAACAAGCCCGTCTCCAGCGCACAGCGGCGCGCTCCAGTGAGCGCATGCGCACAGCGAGCCTCGCCCGCGTCGCCCACCGTCTCCCCGCAGGGACGGCACGTGGCCAGGAGCAGCCCCGTGGAAAATCTCTGCCACGTGTTCGCACTGAGAGCAGCTTGAGTTTCTTTGAGGCTACGGTGCCGGAGAAGGTTCACGGGATAAATAGGGAGGTTGAGCAGCTGACCGCAGCGTGACGCTCCCGTGTGACGTGGAACGTGAGAACCACGTCAAACCCACGTCAAACTCTTTGAACAAAGCACACACAGACTCCTTCAGACCACAGACAACGGCAAAGTAACAAGACGTCACACACACACTCACACAGACACACACACACACGTGCCCTGATGGTCATTAGAACTGTCCTCTGCAGTTTGAACACCTTGTCCACACACACACACACACACACACACACACACACACACACACACACACACACTATCCAAAAGACCACTTCCCTGAATCACTCGTTCCCCAACACAAAACTCCGTCTTCTCCACATCCCGAATGTCATCCCTTCTCCAGTCCTGATTCTCACTCAAGTGTCCGTCTCTCCTTCACTGTGACCCTCGTAATGCACCGGACGCAGTGGAACCAGACGCCCATCTCTGCGCCCATGTTTGTAAACGGAGCCACCGTATCTCAGTACGTATCAATAAATCGCGTCATATCAACGTGGACCAAGTGGACGCCAAGTGGACACGGGGATCATGTGACTCCCACGTGCGGATCACGTCTCGCGGATCACGTGTCTCCCGCTGAAGAGTTCCGCACTGAATCGTGTTCCCCGATCTGACCCGAAGTCCCCCGGAGAGGGACGAGGGATGGATTCCAGGGACCCCGCCCCCAAACCCCGGTGAATATTTTTTAGACACCTCTTCAAAACAATTGCGTTTCAGAAGCAGATTGTTTGTCTTTTCAAGCCAAAATTTCACAACTGAGATCGCACCCCCAAGTGGGGTCGGGTGCCCCGCCCCCGACCAAATCCTGGGTCCGCCCCCGGCACAGCGCCCACGTGACACCGGAGACGTGTGTTTACGTTTCCCGTCGTTATGGAGACGTGATCACCGCGCACCCGACACCCAGATTTACGTTACGTGGCAACCGACACCGGGGGGGGGGGGGGGCATCCAGGGCTGAAGGAGCACGCTTACCCCCTGTTCACACTGCTTCCACGATCCGTGATCCGTGACTGCATCCGTGACAGATGGTTTTGCCCCTTGGAGCCAAAACCTATCCGCCATAGATTCAAGGAACCAGTTGTGAACAGAACCATTGAAGTGTGCACCATTTCACGCACAAATTGCGCATGGCGTTCCGTGACGGACACGGAACCAGTGTGAACAGCGTGTTACGCTCACGTTCACAGAAATCAGGAAATAGATGCTCAGAGCACGTCTTCAAAACAACTTCACGACAAAATTAGTTTTTCTTTCCATTACCTTCTATCTCTTTCCTTTGCAGACAATTTCGCTTTGCTGGGATCATCTCGGTACCAAGCACCTGAAGTGTTGCCGTAAAATAGTCCTCATCGGACTGCAATCCCACAGGTGGCGCTGGCTTCGTCCCGTCTCACTTCCTGGATCTGCCCGACACCACAGAGGAATGCGCGCTCCACGTAACACGGTCACTCAGACCCGAGGCAGGTGTGCGTCCCCCTATCTGCTCCAGATCGGGCGGACGGTCCCGAAAAAGCTTCACGTAATGGACCGTGACGCGGCGTGAACGCGCTATCGGAGACGGGCGGCGGGGGCCGGGGCGCCGCTCAGGCTGCAGCGCCGTCCCTGCAGGGTGGGACTGAGGCTCCAGCGCCGTTCTCACAGTGTGGGGCTGAGGCTGCAGTGCTGCCCTTGCAGTCATCAGCCCGAGTTCATACCGTCTTCAAAGCGTGATGCTGAGGCTGCAGCGCCGTCCTCGCAGGCTTGGGTGTGTGCTTGTGACACTGCCCTCACAGCGTGGGGAAGTTGCACAAATTTATGGTTACTGCAACTCGGTGGCGAACAGTGTCGGGATCTACTGCAATGAGGTTGAGCTGTTTGTTCCCCAGACTCAACACACGACCACAACGTTTCAGTTTCTAAGGACTGTCACCCGAAGAACCAACGACTGAAATGCCAAGTGCTTCAGTCCCCAATATTTCTTGTATTGAGCTTGCAGCTCTGTGCAACCACAGGTTAAATTTCATTTTGCACTGCAAGGACAGCGCTGTAACCCCACTCCCTGTCTGCGAGGATGGTGCTGTGACCCCACCCCCTTGCTGCGAGGATGGCGCTGTGACCCCCGCGTCCCACCAGCTCCAGACGCCGCTATCAGACGTCCAGACGGACGCGCACGCGCCCGGGGCGATGCCCGATACACGTATCATCACCGCGCAGCTGCCCAACGAGTACTCACTCAGTACTCACAGGTACTCACTCTAGATACTCAACCCGGGTACACACCGGACGCGTCACGCGTCGTGCTGCTGCACAAGTCAACGGGCAGCGCGTCCACTGTACTGCGCGATGAGTACTCACTCAGTACTCGCCGGTACTCACTCGGGTTCACAGGGTGTGCGTCAAGTGTGACGTCCCTGCTCGAGTCAGTGGACGCTGCGTCGTCGCTTGCAACGCAACGCGGTGTCCATTGAATTGTGCAGACACGTCACACACGACGCATCCCCTATGAACCAGGCCCCAGAAACCAGACGCCAGCACTAAACCGCGTAAATTGCCAGGTGCATCACCATAACAACGTGTTAACGACGTCCGTATCGCGGTTACGCAACGCGCATGCGCGCGCACGCGCTTTGAGGTGCCTGGACGCAGAATGCGCGTCAGTCGGCAGCTTATCTGCGCAAAACGCTCTGCGGACGCGAACACACGTCGCCGTGAAGATAAGAGCCCACCCACCCGTACAGCTGCGGTCGACATGAAACACCGGTCAGCGAACTGGCAGCTGACCAGTCCGTCCAGTTCACTGAATACACTGCACATCAGATTGGGTGTACGTTCTTTCTGGTGTGTTTAAACGACGCCCACTTGGGACAAACTGAAATCTTTTGTTTGCACACACGCACACACACGCACACCCTTCACCACAACACACACCCTTCACCACAACGCACACCCTTCACCACAACACACACACACACACACACACACACACACACACACACACACCACAGCTCACACGAACACGTGGGCCAGGTTCACGAAACCCATTCACTGCGGGACACTGCGCCTAACTTCCTTCCTCACAGGAAATTGCTGCAGCCCAACAGACCCACTACAGGAATCACGGCGCAGATGTAGGAGAACGCGTGTTCGCGCGGAGGAAACGCAGTGAACACGTGCACGTGCGGCAACCAAATCAGATCAGCTTCACTTGGCTTCAAGTCCCACAGCAACGTCCTACCAACTGTTCTGTGCATGGATGGAAGGCGTCAACCCAGACAAAACTTGGAATCTGCCCATTGCCTCACGAAACGCCTGTTTCACACTGGACGAGTCGTTTATTGCGCTTCTGCATCAAGTTGATTGGGTGTTGACTGCGTTGCTACGCAACGCGTGTCGCATCCTGCGCCAAAGGGAGTTTCGCGCATTGACCTGCACAACGCTTGACTCGACTGGTTGGAACAAGCACCTGACCCTGCGCCCCCCCCCCTCACCTCTTCTGACGCATCCTGTGCGACAGGACGTTGCAAGCGCAAAGTCAACGCTCGACTCGTCAAGTACGAACCCAGCCCGGTTTCTCACCGAAACACCACACACACACACGCACACACACACACGTACACACACACACGCACACACGTACACACACACGCACACACGTACACACACACGCACACACACACACACACACACACGCGCGCGCGCTGAGTGAGATGGGTTCACTGGGGCTGAACGAATGAATCTGGATTCCTCCTCCTGCACCTTTTTTGCCTCCATCCCTTGATTTTTACCGCAGGTAGAAAACTCGACGATTCCCATTGTAGCCGCCGACAGATCCCACGCCTCAAATCACGATGACCTTTCCAGACAAAACACACCCGCTTCTCCGTAAAGATCAAGGGCAGGGCGTACGCCTTACAACCGCCTCGCTTTCTTTTCTTTTGTGGGGCGAAGCACACGGGGCAGGTTCACACTGGATGCGCCAGGCATTGAGCTGTACAAGTTAATGAGTGCGTCTTGGTGTGCGACGCAGCGTCTGTTCGTAGGTGCAAGACGCAGCCCTGCTGGAGGAGGAACCGCCATTGAAGACTACGCAGCCATTGACTTTCACAGAAGCAACTCACAACGCACCTGGCGTGAGACAGGCCAAAACCACAGCCAGAAAATTTTGCCAAGAAACACTATTGCGTAAAACTGCTCTCTTTCTTTGTTTTATGAAGACAAGTTGGAGAAGAACTGGTTTTGTAGCGGTGGGAGTGATGGAGGGCAGGTGAGTGGGGGCAGCTGTAGTACGAGCGGAGATACGGACACCTACACGGTAAACATCGCCATCGCGATGTAGCGAATGTGAAAACAATCCGCACGTGTTTCCTTCCTTCCTTCCCTCCATGATGCGGCGTGCAGGTGGGATTCACAGCGCGTGCGTCACGTGTTGCGGAAATGACCATTGGGGGGGGGGGGCGTTTCTGTTGGACATGGACGCACGCGCCTTGCGTTAGGTTATCGCTCTGTTGCTGGGCACAACGCCCATTGAGTTGGTCCAAAGCGCCCAGTCCCCTCCCCCACTAATGCATTCACATCTCCTCAATACACACAGTGTCACACACACACACACACACACACACACACACACACACACACACACACACACATACACACACCATGGCTCAAAGTCAGATCCAGCGTCGGGCCCCGCCCTCCAGTCATCCCCTGACGCCTCCCGTGTGAACCCGGCGCGTCTCTCTCTCGCGCGCACGCTACGCGGCGGCGGTGCACACCCGGCGCTGAGTGACGTGCCTCGCGCGCTGTTTGGACAGCTCTGCGGGGGAAACGGTCAACATCCCTCCGGGGAACGCGCACAGATGAGCTCAACATGCGGACCTGGAACCGCTCCGACTCGTGCAGTCAGGTTCATGGCGGAACGTCAAGCATTGCGCTTCTCTTCAAGACAACGCGCTGCGTCGACAGAAGCAGGGTCCCAGCCTGTGCCCCCGCACGACTCACAGTTCCAGTGCCAAGACTGATCCCAGTGGAGAGAGTCAGGGAAGAAGTTCACTCTCGTTTCCGCCACAAGGATTTGGTCTCTGTGAATGCGTTCATCATGGACACTCACTGAGTCTCAGGGTGGATTCTCTGTGCCGGTTCACACTGGACGCATCACGGCAGCCATGTCTCGCAGTTACCACGCTGCCGTCACAAAGCCTCTAATATGTGACCTCATTGTGGTCGAAGTGAGTTCACCTGAGTTCACCCACTGCAAAAAAGGTTCCTGTTCAATCATACAACTCTTTTCTTGACCAAAGGTCTCGAAAAGTCATGGTATGATTTCACAGGAATCATTTTTGCAGCGTGGGTGAACCCTTACGTGACAGGCGGCGTGGACGTGTGACACAGCAGTAACACACAGGAGAACACATCTCTTCTGAACTTCGAGTCTGCGTCACTGCAGTGTTCCGCGCTCAGAGCTCTGACGTCTACGCCAGCGTTTCAATTTCCCACGTGGGAAACGGTGCGCGAAACTCACCAGAGAAGGTCAGTGTGGGTTTCCGACAGATCCAACTGACATGTTTGGTCTTCGTCCAGTCAAGCTTGATAAAACCAAACCAAACTTCTTTTCTACCTGTGAAACCTGTCTCTACCTCACTCCTCTGGGTGTCAATCATTCTCCTTCACCTGTCAATCATCAGACGCTGGTCACGTGGGACGCGATCACGTTGGGTGATTCAAACAGCCAGGAATGCGGCCAAACACGCTGCACTTTGTTGTCACACAGAAACCATTGGAATGTGTCTCAGGTGGTGAGATCACACCACACGCGTGAGAGCATCGAAAGTTTCACTGCGAACCCTCTCAGTCCACATGACGTTCGGGTGTGTTTTGTGTTTTCTCCCGAGCGAACACCAGGAACGTGGAAACACCTTCCCAATTTGAACTCATTTGGTTCCAACAATTACTTTGGCATTGGCCATTGAAACAAAGTTCACTTGTAATACGAGTCTTGCTTGTCCGCCTTCACCCGAAGTACAAGACGTTCGAATTTGACGAGTTGTTTGAAATCACAGAGCCTGGCATGGAGACTCACCAAACATCACGCCACACACAACAATCTGTTTTTGACCCGACTCGACAGGAACGACGCAATCGCCCGGTCCAGAGACAAAGGAGAGAAGAACCTTGAAACTGATACACACGACGGCACTGCGCAGTTCAAACTGCAAAAAGCACCGCGAGATCTGACCTTCAGAGAAACCCTCCCCAGGGGCGGACCCAGGGAGGGGCGCAGGACCAGGGAACCCCCGACCCCCCCCCCACCGAGGTATGCACACCACACGTGCACACACACGCACACACACCACACATACACACACACATACACACATACAGAGACGTGCGCACACGTGACCACATCTCTTCTCACACGAGCACACACACACACACATACGCACGCACGCACACTCGCACACACAACCACGCACACATGCCTGACGCACAAACACACACAAACACACACACACACACGCACACACGCACACACACAGTTCAATGCCCTTTCATTCTCACGTCAACGTTTTCCCTCCACACACCCCTCCCGCTTCAGGGGGTCGGCACCCCACCCCAGCTCCGCCCCTGCATCTTCTCCGTCGTTTCGATGAACGCTGATAGTTCAGCGCAGCCGTGTTCAATTCACTGCGATGTGCCGCAAAAACGACTCCGCGCAAAAAAGCGCGTCGGATTTCAGAATTCTACAGACCGAACCAGCTGCAGCGACACCAGTGCAGATCAGTCATTCTCACTTCATCATAATGTTGATTGGGACAATAAAATTCCACGCTCAATTGCGATCGTTTATTCCGAGTTTTGAATGGGGGAGTGTGCGCAAATGGTGGCAGCGGCAGGATTCACACTATGGCAATTTGGTGCGTCATGTCCCTGCGTCAGTCAACGGGCACAACCGCCACATTGACGGTCTCACACTGAAGGCGTTCTCCAGAAATGGCAACGCCCCATGACTTGCAGGTGGATGTCACACACACGACGTTACACAGCCTCGAGCAGTGTTGTCCAAGATCAAAGGCTGCAACTTTCGTCTGGCGCACACACTGTATGCGTCAGGGATTGAATCTGGGTCACACGCGCCCTCTGACGTCCTCACAAATGACGCAGCGTCACTGAGACGCAGCGCACGACGCAGCAGTGTGAACCCGGCCTCAGATACGCATGGTCAGCCCGTACAAAACAATTGAATACGCAATTGTTTGGTTCATTATCTCAGCTGCCTTGATAACACAAAGCTGTTGTCATCGACACCGTTGCCTGACAACGGCGAGGAGAATGTGTTGAGTCTTTATGCAAACACACGCAGAACCAAATGTCAGATGTAGAATATGGCATTTTCCAGCGGATCCAGAAAGACCCCAAGAGCCCAGTTCCCATCAAAAATGGATACTTCCGTTGGTGTGGGTACTGCAGGTGTTTGCGGCTGCGGCGGACATTCAGTACTGCGGATACTCCCTGGTTTGGGCCTGCGACAGCAAAACTCACTGTTCACCCTGAGTAAATGTTCCATTTCGTTGGCATCTCAATCCAACTCCAGGCGGGGGTCCCTTCGCTTCTCCCATCAGACCCTTTCCCCTGGTTCAAGTTGGGGTCTGTATCTCTTGGGCCCTGCCCTGCCCCTTGACTTCCACCCAGGAACCACTAGAGCACCCTGGCAACGTTACTCAGACTCATCCATCACTGGTGCGAGAGAAACTCCACTGAAGACGCGCAACCTGAGCTTCCATCAAGGCAAATACAATTCAAGCAAAGAGTGTGAAGTCACGACAACCAGTCAGCTGGGACTTTCAGTCCATTTTTGCTCAGTTCAAAGTCTTGGTTTCTTGAATTTCACATCTCGTGAATAGTTCACCACGGAAAGGAAAGAAACCTGGCTGTCGGGACGTGTGTGTGTTGGATCACATGACTCTGGTTCCCCACCCCTCCGCGCACTCTGGTTCCCCACCCCTCCGCGCGCGCTGGGTGGGCTCGTTCCACGCGCGTTCTCCCTGCAGGTTTCCCCCTCCTGCTGCAGAAACATGCGGTTCCAATGTCAGAGAACTCGGGCCTGTCAACAGTCAAGCTGCACTTGGTTTCCCTCCCTATCCTGCCACGTTTCTCAGGACAGGCCCACCCAACCTGCACTGCAGAAACGACAGGTTCACATGGCAACCGTCAATAGACGCCGCGTCCGTCTGGTGGCTGAGTTGACGCAGCGTCCCTTTGACGCGTGACGTAAGGGACGCAACGCGTGACGTGCCCAGTGTGAAACAGTACCAAAGCTCTGCACAATTTTTCTGCGGTTCAAGCCTCATGAGCTGTGGTTGCCCAGCCCCTGAGGTGCAGATTGCGTGCGGACCGTTTCCGCCGATATCCGTAATTCCTCCCCGATCCGAGGGCCGAACCGGCCCGGAGGGGGCAGAGGTCACATCACGGATCAATAGTACGTGTACGGACAGGGAGATTTACGGATCCAGGAGCGGACCAGTGAATGTACAAGAGCACGCACGTGAAACTCGTTTCATTCAAACTGGATGCTGAAACGTTCAGCGAATCAGCGAGCGCCAAGACGCTGAGCCAACGCTGTCAGCGAATGCAAAAACGTCTGTGGACGTGCAGGTGGACGCAACGCACGACGCGTTCAGTGCGAACCTGGCTTTGTGCAATTCTGTGCAGTGAACGCAGCAGCGCCCAAGCATGCACGGATTCAGCGTATTGTGTGTCAAAAACTGAAGCCTGAAAACCATTCCCCCGGTTCTGGGAACCTCGTTGTCTGTTTCCACACAGGCAACAATGCAAGCGTTGCCAAGAAACAAACAGAACCCGTGTGTGTGTGCACACACTGCATAAAATATGCTGAACAGGGTTTTTGCCTGTGTTTTTAAAGTCTAATGTTTTCCGCATAAGGCAACACGAGACGAATACCAATCTCATGCAAATACACCCGAGTTCTGCCCATTCCGCAACCAAAATATTTGCAGCAAGAATACGAGATAGGAACAATGCCCCACTGTATTTGTTCAGTACCAGAGACAAAAAAAAACTAGTCGGGGGTGGATCGACTTGTCAACAAATGAAATTGAACCTATTCATGTCTGTCTGGTTCGACTGACAGCGAATTTGAGGGACGGTGAAAAAAGTTGGTGATTGATGTATTGGTGTTGTGAAGGAATGCGATCGTACGTGATGGAGGTGGAACAGCCCCCCCCCCAGGGGGGGTGTCCTCCACACCAACGTGAAAACGCTGGAACCAATTTCCTATGAAAAGTGTACGAGAGCTGTCAATTCCCATCAGTGGTCACGTTTTTGCAGCGGACGAGCAAAAACGCACGACCCGGGCCGGCCCCGCCGCGCGCCGCGCCCCCCCCCCCGCCCCGGGGGGCGCGCCGGGGCGGGCCCGGGGGGCGCCACACCGGACGAGCGCAC
>JAAUXT010040190.1_pt1 | contig 11943 bp, 11 predicted proteins | sample 7278171 | NCBI WGS metagenome assembly JAAUXT01 (sample SAMN14350112, study PRJNA611818) | marine sediment metagenome | isolation source: surface marine sediment (1.8m) | place: French Polynesia: Moorea | collected 2018-08
TCACACACCGTGTGAACCTGACTTGACGCACCGCATGTCGCACGTCGCACATCGTGTGAACGCGGGCCTGGTCCCCATGTCACGTCGCACGTCACACACCGTGTGAACCTGTCTTGACGCACCGCACGTCACACACCGTGTGAACCTGACTTGACGCACCGCACATCGCACGTCGCATGCCGTGTGAACCTGACTTGACGCACCGCACGTCGCACGTCGCATGCCGTGTGAACCTGACTTGACGCACCGCACGTCGCACGTCGCATGCCGTGTGAACCTGACTTGACGCACCGCACGTCGCACGTCGCACGCCGTGTGAACCCGCCCCCGCTCCCCGTGTGATAGATGTCCGCTAATGGCCGGTGCCGTCACGTGATGTATCGCGCTCGTCTGGTTCGCTGTTTGCTCTGGTCTGTGTGCTCGGCTCGGTTCGTATCAACAGGCGTCGATTGTGTGATCACGGGGAGGGGGGGGTCAGATCCAGGGGTCTGGTCCAGTCCTGCATATCTCGGGTGGTGGGACCCAAGAGGTACAGGGTTACACCAGGATCTTCGCTTGAGCCATGGGGACAGATCCAGGAGTCTGATCCAGAGCAATGCTGCAATGTGGGACAGGTCCAGGGGGTCTGGTCTTGGGCGAGTCTGAGTGGTGGGATCCTGGACTTGTGGGCCTTGAGGGGCTTGGGGGTCTTGGGACAGGGTGATGTCAGGATCCCTGCTGAAATAAGGTCCAGGGGTCTGGTCCAGAGCGAGTGTAGGACGTCTGGTGTTGGGACCCAGGAGGTGTACAGATCTTGGGGGCCTGGGGGCTGAGGGACCAGGGTGAAATCAGGATTTCTGCTGGAATCTGGGGACAGATCCAGGGGACATGGTCCAGCGTCCATCTCTGAAAGGATCCAGGAGGGGGATCCAGGGGCGCTGGGATGAGAGCAGGATGTCCGTGGTGGGATCATGCATGAGGATGGATTCTGGGGACCTGGCGGGCTGGGTGTCCAGGGCGAGCTCAAGATCTCGGGTAGATCCAGGAGACGGATGGATGTTGTGTCCCTGCGGGTTGTGAGACGCTGGACCACTGGACGAATCCATTGGGCGGAACCACAGGTTCTACTGGGCGAAGTCAGGATCTGGTCCAGGGGCCCCTGCACCTGCACACACGAAAATCAAGTCACAATTTCTCCCTCATCTGTCACCCTCTTCTCTCGACGCAATGCTTGTTGTCCATGATTTCTGCCTGCAAAGGTCTGTCCATAAACCAGCACGAAAACCTACGTGCATCAAATGCCAGGAAAACAGCGCCCACTTTCCCGAGTTACCGCCCTGGACTCTGATCATTGTTCACCGTGTCAGACGCCGGCAAAGGTCCAAGTCTACTGCACGCTGGTTGCGTCAATAGGCACATTAAGCACGACGTCTGAAATCCCCCGTCGGAGCCCCGTCGCGTCAACGTCGCGTCAAAAGTGCTATTTTGACGTTCATGCGTCGCGTCAGCGACGTGACGTTGGCGCGACGTTTTGCAGCTGTCAAACGTGGTGCTTAATCTGCCCAATGGCAACTGCGTCGTCGCGTTGGAAGCGTCACGCGTTGCATACAGAACACAAGACGCTGCGTTGCTGCGTCATTCGGCGACTTTTAGGTGACGCAACGCGTGACGCTTCCAGCGTGAACCCGTTGCAACCGCACGGGGGCGTCACGTGATTTGTTGACGTCGACTCCCTTGATCAGCTGATAGCGGCTGCGCAGGTGAGCCTCGTCAATCACGTGGGAAAAACAAGAGCTGCGGCGTCACACGGCCCCCAGGTGGGGGTCGTGAATCACGTGGTAAAAACATCGCTGCGAAAAACGTCAGGACTGGGCGACGTTCACACCACATTGGGTGACGCGCGGTCGTTTTCTTGACGCTGGCGTCAAAATTTAACATTGCATCCAATGGTGTAATTTTTGACGTCAGCGCAAAAAACGACTGCGCGTCACCCAATGTGAAAACCCCGTCTGCAACGTCGTCAGTCTTAAACCAGCGTCACACCACATGCGTCATGTTCCACGCTCTTTCAGAACCTGGCGGCGTTGCACCCCTTCCATGACGCAACGCCCAATCTTACCAGCGTCGCGCAACGCACGACGGCGTCTGGTGTGCACGCGGCGTTTCCTTCGCTGCAGGTCATGAGACGCTGTGTACGTCATCAGGGCAACGTTCACTGAACAACAAAACATCTGGGGTAAACGATCGAGGGTCGCCGTCAAACAATGGCTTTGTTTTCATGGCCCCTGGAGCAGCAAGAAAAGCTCGCAGATGCTCCATTGGTCAAGAAGGAACCTTGGTCTCGCGACACGATGGAGACTTTGGACGATGAATTGAAAGCACTTTGCCTTGTGGGTCCCATGGTGCACCTGCACCAGCGCATTTGATCTCAGGACTGGATGAAGTAGAAAAGCTGGCAGATGCTCCATTGGTCAAGGAGATACAATGGAGGCTCTGAACTATGAAATGAAGAAGACATTTTGTGGGTCCCACCCTGCAAATCTAGTTGAAGTGTGAGGCAGAAAGTTACACACACGCACCCTCCCACCCAGCCACGCGTCAACACACACACACACACACACACACACACACACGCAAACACAGACCAACACGCTAGCACACCCACGCACCCAAACACTTTCCCTCGTACGTGCGTGCAAACACACGAAACCACAACTACAGACAAACACACACACACCCACACAACATGCACACACAAAACGACCGGCCGCACGTTGAGTTACGAACACTGCCGCAAGCGTTGCAGCTTTGGTTTCCATCTCGCGCATGTTCACACACCTGAGCCCCTCTCGACCCGGCTGGAGTCTCTTTACCTCGAGCTGCTTCACCACAAAGACAATGTGGGATCGAGTCTGGCCGATCTCCAGTTGATCGCTCCCACACACACAAACCCAGCCTCGTACGAGCACCCAACACACACACACACACACACACACACACACACCGATGTCTGTCTGACTGTCTGCCCATCTAGGTTGTCTGTCCACACACACACACAAACACACACACACGCACACACCAAACACTGCCTCTCTCTCTCTCTCTCTCTCTCTCTGTCTCTCTCTCTCTCTCCAGAGACAGACACACACAACAAACACACTCTCACTCACTCACAGACAGACAGACAGACAGACAGACAGACACACACACACACACACACACACACTCCGGACCAACCCAACCCCCTCTATGATCAGATCCTTCCATCACTGTCCCACACACTATCCCGCTCCGTATTCCAAACACGCCCCAGTGGCGTCTCCACTCGATCAGGCGGAAAATCGCCTCATCCGTCCCGTCCCCAACGGCGCCGTGAGGCTCATTATGGGCGGATCCAGGGGTCTGTCTGTCTCTTTCTCTCTGTGTCTCTCGACACACTCACTCACACACACACACACTCTGTCTCTCTCTCTCTCTTCTCTCTCTCTCTCTACACACACACACACACACACACACTGGACCAACTCAATCCCTCTCTGATCAGAGTGCACTGCGCACCATGGGCAGATCCAAGAGGCGAACGCACCACGCCCATTTTCTACAACACGTTGAGGGACGCAACGTAAAACGCATCCAGTGACGGTAACAGGCAAGAACGCGACAGAAGACACTGGGCGTGTCGAGGTCCACGGGACACCGCACGCAAGGCGGGTGCTTACCAACGATCGGCAGGGGCGGATCCTGGGTGGGAGGGACAGATCCAGGATCAGCCGGGCGAGTCCAGGATGGGCCGGGTGAATCCAGGGTGAGTGAGGTTGCTCATGGATGGCAGGGGCTGATCACCGAGGGTCAGGTCAGATCTGGCCGATTTAAGTTGTTTTCAAGCGAGACGATAATATTTCGCACCTGCTGCATAGACCAAAGGCGAATCTGAGTCATGGGTACAAGAGGACCAGGGGGAAACACCCTCTGGATCCCCCCTGCAGGGACGCACCCGTTCAGACCGGCGTCAACCCGAGGCGGAATCACCACCACTGATTGGAGCAGATTCGTGCAGCGGGATGATTCCCGACGCTACGGTGTTTTTTTATCTGCTGTAATTTCATTGACTGGCGAATCGAATCTCGGTTCAATTGTCTGGGTTGTGCGGTGGATTCCACCGCCCGACAATCCCCGAGTCTGGTCCAACGGATCCAGGGTACCCAGGCCCCCAAAACCTCAGAAAATTTCCTTTGATTCACCCCTTCAATCCCATTTTGCGCTTGTGAGGGTTGGATTTTGGGCGAGCCCAGACTCAGCCCTCCTGGCCTCCTGGCCTGACCCTGGACGCGATAGAAGACTGCGTACATCAGATGCACTCCGGTGTCACGGCATCACACCCTCTAGCGGATCAAGGGTGGGGGCTGAAGTCTGCATACCAGGGGGCGAATGACAGGGGGAGCTGCGTTTGTTTCACACACCCCGGGTCACACTCACACGATACTAAGTGACCTCAGAACGGAGGTTGAGCAAACACACCCAACTCTTTTTCCAACATACTGAACGGCCATGCTACATCGGTGACACAGAACCATCTCCTGGTTTTGTCATTGGGTGTCAGTGCAAACTTTGGTGATCTGCGCCACCGTCTGGCAAATGGGACACCGCACGTATGAATTCCAAGGCTGTGCTGAACCTCCCTTGTGTGAACAACCTGCAGTCGAGGCTGGTGGGTTTTTCTTCGTTGCGCAAAGCGATGCAGCAACACTTCCAGGCGTTGCCTGTCCGGACGCGCTGCTTTTCTTCCGAGAACAAAGTGATTGCTTCGCAAATTGGAAGTGGCCGCGCAGGGACCGAGGTGCCAGGGCGCAGGGCGAGGAAATTCACACCGGGTGCGTCACGCGCTGCGTCATGGGGCGCGAGGCGGGTGTATTCATACCAGGTGCGTGAAGCGCTGCGTCACATCATAGGTTCGAGGCTCTTGGGCGCGGGGCGGTTTGGTTCACACCAGGTGCGTGAAACGCCCTGCGTCACGGGGGGCGTCACGCAAAGCGTCACATCATAAGGACCGAGGAACCAGGGCGCAGGGCGGGTGTATTCACACCAGGTGCGTCAGGCGGTGTGTTCTTGTTTAGCTGCGTTCACATGAGAAGCCTGTGTGTGTGTGTGTGTGTGTGTGTGTGTGTGTGTGTGTGTTTTCTGACAGTGGTGTGTTGAGCGTGTGGGGTGTGTTTATGTGTGGTGAGCGTGTGTGCATATGTGTCTGTGAGAAATTGTGTGAGAGTGATACGTGTGTGTCTGTGTGTGTGTGTGCTTGTGTGTCATGGCGTCACCAACACACAAACCTGTTGAGTTCATTTCATACACGGATGTCGCGGTGATCAGTGCGTGCAGTGAGTGCATCACGATGATCACCGAGAACAATCAATTTTGATCGAAACAAAACGAACTACAGCGCGACCGAGTTTTTGACCTCAAGATATGCCGATGGTGCTGCATAAAATGTGAGTCAAATGATTCAGTGTGCGTACGGAATTCAATTAGGATCGGGACCGTGCGGCGGGAAAGTCTCCCGGGGTACGACACGTGACTGAGTTCCCGCGGGGCGTACGCATGCGTAGTCCGTGCACGTGGTGTGCGTGTGTGTCTGTGCGTGTGGTGTGCGTGCATGCGTGTCTGTGCGTGTGGTATGCGTGCGTATTCTGCGTACGTGGTGTGCGTGTGTGCATGCGTGCGTGCGTGTACGTGGTGTGGGTGTGTGCGTGCGTGCGTGCGTGTACGTGGTGTGGGTGTGTGCGTGCGTTTGTGTTCGTGGTGTGCGTGTCTGTGCACCCGTGTGGTGTGCGTGCATGCGTGTTTTCTTTCAACAAGGGATTCTGTTTCTGGACTGTGACTGGACGGGGGACGGGCCTTCAGGACTCAGGAACCACGTAGATCTGGTGGATCCAGAGATGGAACTATTTTTTGTGGGTGGGGGTGTGCCAAGGGCGCGGGAGGGGTGTGGGAGGGGGTCTGAGAGGGAGCACGAGGCTGAGACCTCACTGACCCCCAAACAGTGCCCGGTGATCCAAACTGTTCATTTTTACAGAAAAAGTGAACAAAACTGCCTGCCTCACAATATGGGCACCAATTCCTTTTCGAGAACCAGTGAGGAGGGGGCGACTGGACTCAGGATCTCAAGCACCTGCCACTTTATCACCTGAAGCTTTTTTGTGAACATTGGCGCAACATCAGGAGTGAGAACTTTGTTGCGTGAGTCAGTCAGAGGCCATGTCTGTCTGTCTGGCCGTGGGAGAGATGACCACAGGCGTTATTTTATGCGTCGCTCGTAACACAACCGCGTCGCAGTGACCAGTGGTCAAGCTTTGATGGTCACACAGCGCGTGACCCTGGGCGATAATAAAACATCACGATGACCACTGGCCGCGTGTTTTGTCACTGAACTCCAGTCCCGTTTTTATTCATTTTTGACAATTCATATTCATATTTCGCAGAATTGGTTTGAGGACAGGCGCCATTGTTGTGACCTTCCCAGGACACGGTCACTGCGAAATTGACCAGTGCACGGCAATGGCTTTGTGACAAAATAAATTTCCACAGGCAAAACTGCACGATGTGGTCAAAGTGAATTTCATCGGACCCAATTTGTGTCTGTGTGCGACTTGAGAAGGAGACGCACTCAGAACAAGAATGCTTGCGCGTAGAAAGCTCGCGGTCCACAGCGCTCGCTCATGGGGCCAACTCAGTTGCTCAGCACAGGTAGCTCCACAAAAGAAAGAGCAAGGGGGCAGGGGAAGACATATCCACCCCGTCTGCGTGCTACCTGTGCTGAGCAGTGCACAGACAGACAGACAGACAGACAGACAGACAGACAGACAGACAGACTGACGGTGATTGCAATAAGCCCGCGGTTACAGATGCCTCAGGCGACCGCGGGCTCCAAAATCAAAGTCCCAACCAGTGAACTCAATCAGCTGTTTAAACTGCTACATTTCAGACCTCAGTTCAAACTGCCAACCAAATCGTGACTTTGTCTGGTGAAAGTCCAACAGCAAAAACCACAGGACACAAAAGGTTGATAACAGCGTATCTGATCTAATAAAAGCTCGCAGGTTCCAGGAATAGACTGAAGCAATTACGGACGCGCGCGTGACCAGCTGTGCGCATGTCACGTTGACGGGTTTCTTCTCAATTGCCACAAGGTGATCACGTGACTGCAGGGGCTGGGGTGAGGGTGGGGGTCCAGCGCGTCAATCAAAGGGACTCGGGGTTCACTGGATCCGCTGGAGGGTGGGGCAGGACCACTTGGACTCATTGGACGGTTCGAGCCAGGCTTTGGGTCCACCTGAATTTCCAGTGTTGTGTCTCCCTCTTCAATGTTCGCACGAGGGCCGCCTGTTTCCGCTGGCTGGGCGGGATGAGCAGAAAGAACCACGTTGTCTACGGAGCAATGGGGGGGGGGCACAGACCCTAGAGTCCACGGCTACCAATCCCTGGAAACCACCACCCAAAGCAGTGAAGCAGCAGAAACCTGTGTCACACAGGATGCGTCTTGCCTTGCTCTCAAAGCTGTGACGCAGAGTTGGTGGGGCGCTCCACAGGCACGGAGAGCGACGTTGTGTAAGTTGCAGCCAGCGTTTACGCATTCAGTGTGAACCCGGCTTTGTCCTTCTGCTCCATTCTTGAGGTTGTTTCACATCTGGTGCGTCATGCACATCTCCCCTGCACAAGCGATTGCAACGACCATCGGTAAAGCGCAGTGACGCAATGCGTAAAGCATCCAGTGACGATGCCCCCCAAAAGGAACTGTCATGTGAGGGCTGCGTTGTCCCTTGGACGGCCAAGGTCACCTGTGTCACGTGTTGGGATTGGACGCCACGCCTGCATGACGCACGCCGTATGAACGCTGCCTTCCTCCTCCGCTCTCCCAGCGACAGGTCGCAGTTGCCCCCGGGGGCTCTCGTCTTATCTCGCGGTAACTCAGACGTAAACACGACGTTCTTTTTACGCGCGGCGAGCGCAAGCGATCCGGAAGAGTGTCTCCGCGCGGGTAAACAGATCGCTGTGCGCATGCGCAACGTCATGCCAGGTTCACAGCGCAGGTGTGACGTCACGTCAGGTTCACAGCGCACGCGCAATGCTGGGTCCGTGGGGAGTGCGTCTTGACAATCTGAGGCTGAGTTCAGTTGAGAAATGCATTTTTGTTTTTCCTCCTCTGAAGGACGAAACACTGGACACTGGTGGCTGCACACTGGATGCGACAAGCGACGAACAACAAGCAGCAAATTGCAGTTGTGCAGAGATGCAAGACATGACGCATCACGTGTGACGCAGCGTCAATACGGGCAAGGACCCGACGCTTGACGCCTCCGTTGTGAACCCGTCTCCATGACAACGGGAGCCGGGTGTCCCGGATGGCACGAGTCCAGAACGAGACACCTGTAGACGGAACCCGAGACGCGAGGGTGACACAGGAGACGCGCCGCGGCGTTCTGCGTCTGTTTCACGTGGGGTGCGTCACGCATCACGTTCATGTCCACGTTTCACGTTTACGTGTGTTGAACGTCCTCTTCAGAGTGGATGCGTCGTGCGTCACGTTTTTGTCGCTGTCTTACGTTTCATGTGCTGAGCGTCACGCCACAAGCGATGGTGCATCGAGTCTTTTTTCACACCAGGGGGAGGTGCAGTAGAAGCGATCAAGAGAGTGAGCGGTAAGACGAGGCATGCGCAGCGGACACAAACACACACACACACACACACACACACACACACACACACCAGATAGCGGCCTGCACCACTGAAACTGAGACAGCTGAGCGTTTTGGATCCAACTGCGCGACGCGACGCAAAGAAGCGGATCCTTCCTCCGTCCCCACAGTCAGCTGAAGTTCAAGCTATTTCAAGTGCTCGGCAAAATGCTTGTGCAAATCGCAGAAGATTTGGATCTTCAAGTCTGTCACAAACAGCATATTTTGCCCCTGTTTCTCACAAGATAAGGACATTTCTGTGTCTGCCTTTCCTGTGAGGCTGAAGTTGTAAGGACAGTCAAAGCATAGTGGTCCTTCAGCGGGTTGATCTTCGTTTAAAATTACACAGTCACAAACTTTGACATCATGATTTTCAATTTGTGCCACTCGAAGTTATTTGCTTGTCAAAAACCTTTCCTGTACACGAGCGTACTTTGCCCGTGTGAATTGTAATGAGGGCTCTTGGTAGCTTCAATTGAGCACTATTCAAATAGCTCAAAATCGTCTTTGTGGGTGAAAGTGAAAAAGTCAGAAAACGGGTCCTCGGCCCTTTTCCTTTACACGTGAGAAAAGACTTGACCCCGTTCCTGACCTCGAGAGTCACATCCGGTTCAGGACGGGGTCCCGACACTTGACGCTCAAGCTGCGTTCACGCTGCGCGTGTCGTGCGTGTCGGGCGCTGCGTCGCTGCGTCACACAACAGGCGTCGTGCGTTGCGTCTCGTGACGGTGTGACGTACATGTATTCTGCGCGTAGAGTCTACGTTGCGTCCCTCTTAACAGCCGCTGCATTCGCTTTTGTACTGGATGCATTTTGCATCAAGTCATTGTGTGAACCATCTCTCTCTCTCTCTCTCTCTCTCTCTCTCTCTCTCTCTCTCTGTCTCACTCTCTTTCTCTCTGTCTCTCTCTGTCTGTCTGTCTCCAGTGTAATCCATTCACAATTCAGCTCAGTATCGTAGCGGCCAATTGACTGGAAGACAGACGCGGCGCTTCCGCTGTGAAGAACCCTCCCTTCAAAATTTCAATAAAATTCAGGAGACATGTTCTCGTCTGTGTCCCACTGAAGGACCGACCCACTCCAACCCGCACATCTCCACCTGTACAATACAAATTGCTCGACACTTGACGTGTTTTTTGTCAATAGAAGGATGTAATCTAACGGCTCAGTACAGAGGGTCAGGGAACCGTGTTCTGATGCGAGCAGACAGGGGTTCGGGGGGGGGGGTCACACTGGGTGCGTCACACGTCACGCGTCGCGTCAGCGTGGATGTCGTTTTCGAGAGGGAAGGTTCACACTGCGTGCGCCACACATGCTTTCGTTCATGGGTGGGGTGAGGCTCCCGTGTGCGTGTGTGTGGGTGGTGTATGTGTGTGTGGGCGTCATGTACAACGTCGGGAGACGCGTTTGTACTGGAGGCGTCACGCACGGCGTCGCCGCACTGTGATGAGAGTACAGACACACCTTGGGGCTGGTTCACACTGGGACATCGTGCACTGGACGCGTCCACTCACGAATGCGTCGCTTTGCGCAACTCATCGTCCCTGGTCACGTGACAGGGCAGCGTCGACGTCACAAACCTGACGTCAGCAATGGCGGTGCGTCGTACTATGGGCGTCGCATGACGCATAACGTACTGACGTCACCAGCCGACCAAACGCACGACGCCACCGGTGTGAACCCAGCCTGACGCCCTGTGAAATTTTTGAATTTATGAGACAGTAATTCCCGAGCACTAAATTTCCCATCAAACACCACGAGACACCAAACATGGAGATGTACAATAACACGCAGTTTTTCCACGTCAATAAGTTTTAAATACCCTGTGCGGCGTATGCGAAATGGTGTTTTGAATTGAAGCGACTTTTTCATATGAATCTGAATGAAACTCACATGATGAACACTTTTTACCTGCCACATCTGTTGTTAGATTCAGAATCACGAGGACCTGTTCATTTCTCTCTCAATGGCCATTTTTCAATTCACTTTTTCATTCACAAATAAGACGAGTGAAAATCATGCCCGCGAAACCGAGAACGAACGGAGGCAAACGCCACTGAAGTACGAGAACGGTCCATGGCAAGTTCTGTCGGTTTCAAAAGTACGCTGAATCACCTTCAGTTTTTGGGACACTCTCATTGCCTATTGTGCGCCAATGTGTTGACCCCTGCAGAAGATCGACGAAAGCGGGGTGGGGTGGGGGCCTGCAGAAACTGGAACGTTTGGATAGACGATACCTGTGCGCTTGGAAGAGCAAACCTCTTGAGAAAACGGCGTCAGTAGTAGAAACAGGCAGTTTTAGCAAGTGTCACGTGCCCTTCTCACGTGCGTGCACGTCGCCTTCACGTCACGTCAAACCTTGACGTGCACGCGTAGACGTGAGTCTATTCTGCTGTTCAATGACCTTAAGACTTGACCCTCTGAATCTCACAGAGGCGTGACCGAGCGAGTTCAAACCACAAAGTTCTAAAAATAGCAATTTTCTTTTTCAATGTCTGTAGGTCAAACTCTGATCCCCAATAGCTTCAGGACATAGAGTTCTGCTCCGGGAGTACTGGGCGTCGCAGTACTTCAGTATATATCTCAGCTGAGGCAGATAGCCACCGAGCTGCACTCAGTTTTTATCAATGGTTCGCTGAAAAGGCTCGCGTTCTTATCAAGCACCCCTCACACCAGGAGCGTCACGCCCTGTGTCCCTGTTCCGTGGCGTTTTGAATGCACATGCGCACAAGGCACTGCGTCGTCGCACTTGCATGGAATGGATCAGGTGTGTAACGCCAGTGTTGAATTGGACAACATGAGTTGTGTACAGCTTTTGAAACCTCAATTTGTGGCGCAAGCACTGCATGCCTGTGGTGAACACACCCATCCTGCACACACAAACACACACACACAAAGACACACACACGCACACACATACACACACAAACACACACACACACACACACACACACACAAAGACACACACACACCACACGAACGCAACGCTTGCCGGAAAACTTGATCTGACGCAACTGTGAATGGGCACAACGCCTGATGTGACCATGCAGTGTGAATAGTGTGGTATGACAGAGTTCTCGCACTACTCTCGAGATGAGAGGAGGAGATATCAGAACTGTCGAGCCACGCAGTGGCAAGACAAGTTCATATCCTCCTCTCATCAAGAGAGTGTGCGAGAACTCTGTCATACCACACTATTCACACTGCATGGTCACATCAGGCGTTGTGCCCATTCACA
>JAAUXT010127532.1_pt1 | contig 11943 bp, 10 predicted proteins | sample 7278171 | NCBI WGS metagenome assembly JAAUXT01 (sample SAMN14350112, study PRJNA611818) | marine sediment metagenome | isolation source: surface marine sediment (1.8m) | place: French Polynesia: Moorea | collected 2018-08
CAGGGGCAGGGGCAGGGGCAGGGGCAGGGGCAGGGGCAGGGGCAGGGGCAGGGGCAGGGGCAGGGGGCAAGGGTAGTAGTTTGGCTGGGGCAAGGGGCAAAAGTGGGGTCGGGCAGGGGAAAAGGGTCGGGGTATGGGGAAGGGGTTTGGGGCAGGGCAGGGGCAGGGGCAAAGGTTGGCCGGATCAAAATTCCGCCAGAGCAGACCCTTGCATGAATGACACCCGTGCGTGTACGTTTTCATGTTTGCGTTTTTCGCAAAATCATCCCGGATTACTGCTGAACAAGAATGGTGTGTCTGTTGCGGCAACTTGTTGAGGTGGAATGTCACTTTTGGATCCAATTCTACAAAGAGTCAAAGGAATCACATTCTGACAAGTCAAAACCACAGTCCACGCAGACTGAAAACGGACATACAGTTGACAACAAACACGTGCAACACGCCGACAACAAATATTGTGATGGTCCAAAGGGAGAAGTGGGCAGTTTGAGTTCTCTGATCGCAGAATGTCGACAAGTGATTTCGAAAAATGTGCCCCTCGTGCAAGAGATGCTAGATCCACGCATGGTGCTCTTTTCTATTTGTTTCTTGCGTTTTCTCACGCGTCAACAAATTGAGGCTTTCAGGTAATTGTTCAGACACCTGATCGATCCTCTGACTCAACGCGTTTTGATTGTTTAGGCATTTTTGCCTGTCGCAAACTGTGGGTCGCCACACCTGAAAGTTGTTCTTTTTGTGACGTCAGAAAGACAACAGCTGAACAAAAAGAACATTTGTTCGCAACCCACACACGCCCAGCGCCTGCCACGAAGAAGAAGAACAGCTTCTTCCTGCTCAATAAACTTGCGCGATGAAAATTATGAAGTCAGCAAATTTGTTCGGTTGCCTGATCAAACACAGATAATCTTTCCAAAGAAATGACGGACTCGTGAACTGAACATTTGCATTTCCTGTTTTGTTCCATGTTTTCATCCTTCACGACCACCGTAAATTCTATGTTCTAATGTGTCCGCCTTTGTATCTGGTAACTTCAGACTTGCAATCCCTTGCCTTCAAAATCGATCTTCAGCGCAATGTCAAATTCCCGTTCCATTTGCCAACACCTTTGAGCCTGAATCGTTGACTCTGTGTCTGCCGTTGACGTTTTGTCCTGTGAGAGGCGTGGACTGCACCACGAGACTGATGCCTTTCTCATCGTCAGAGAAGATAGGCTTTGGTTTGCAGCCAAACGCCGCTTTGAAAATCATCCTAAAGCGCTGCCTGAGGAAATAGTAGATGAAGAAGTTGGTGCTGGAATTGAGCACGATGAGCAGGTTGGCGACGTTGGTGAAGATGAAGATGAAGGTGGGGAAGTCGCGGTGCTCCCAGGACACGGTGACGCGCAGCAGCTGCGCCACGCGGTCAGGGGTGTGGCACACGAGCAGAACCACGATGATGATCACCATGACAACCGTGATGTTGCGCTCGCCGTCACTGCCGCTCTGCTTGTCTCCCGGGTTGAGTAAATGTGACGTGCGGTTGATACGTTGCCGCATCCGCTGCAGCTCCCGGATCAACTTGGTGTTCACTATGAGCAACAGAATCAGGGGCAGGACCAGAACAACCACCGTGAACAAACCATTGGTCACTATCATTCCAAACAATGTCGATTCTCCTATGCTCCTTGATTCCTTTATTTTGACGACTGTCGTGTTGCCTGTTCGGTCCGTCACAATGTGATATTGAAAAAATCTCGGCAAATTGAGAAGCAACGTCACAACCAGACACGTAAAAACTTGAATCCTCGCCATGCGCAAAGTGCACAGCTTATGCACGTCAAATGGTCTGCAAATGGCAATGTACCGATTGATGGCCAGCAAAACAGTCAGCCAGATGGTCAGGGTCTGAGATATGTATCCCACCGGGTGAACATATTTGACAAAATATGGCTTCATGGTGTTGACCAGGTCTGTTCCCTCCAGGTAGTGCAGAAGGCCGTAAACGACGGAGAGGGTGATGAAGGACACGAGCAGGACGAGGTTGTCGGCGAGAGCGAGACACTTGAGCAGGAAGGTGACGACGCGGTTGTTGCGATCCTTGTTGAGGACGAGGATCGAGACACTGTTGCCGACGAAACCCATGATGCAGATGGGGCCCATGACCACCGTGTAGAAGATGAAGAGAAAAAGCAGCAGACTCTGTCGGTTGTAGGGCGGCTGTGCGTCCGCAGCTCCTCCGGACTCCTGGTCCAGGGTTCCGTTGAGACTGAGATTAAGGGCGCTCGATACATTCTGGAAGTCTCGGGGTGTGACCGATTCTTCGTAATCTATCATCATGCGTAAACTCGACATGGTCCCTGCGGCTCCGGTGGCCACACGATAATGAATCGTCCTTGGAGAGCTAGATTATCAAGGCTCTCATGTTCCTAGCCTGCAGGAAGAACCTTTGTCCCCCGAGTGAACAAAATGTCCTTTTGCAGAGATAATGAGAGTATATGCAGACGTAGACTGAGTCATGGATTTGCACTGGTGATTACAGGCACATTGTTAATGGCCTTTATCAGACTGGCTCTGCCTCGCGCACAACCTGGGAACAGAACTGTCCCCACACCGTGGATTAGCCGATGTCATAAACTGACACACAACGCTGTTCGCTTCCATTTGCGCGGGCCTCTAATGTCGCATCTGTGATTGGCTCGGTTCATGAACATCTGTTTTGTACATTTTTCCTCGCAATTTCTATTGATGGTATCAACTTCAGCGTCTCTCCTCAGACCATTTGAGTGGCGTGACTCATATGCCCTGGCGGGTTGCCTTTGTTCCTGTCAAGTTGTTTTCCGCTTTGCGTACGTCTGCAGATCTCTCCTGCAGATGTATAGCTGCTCAAAGTTGTTGTTTCCCTTCAGTATTTTTGGTCGGTTGCGTGGGCTGACAACGAGACTTCTGTTCTGTCATCTCACCTGAAATGAAACACAACTACAGAAATTACAGCAAACCAACATGGCGTTTTACTGAGACAAGAATGTCTCATCTCACATCAAAAAATGCTGACGAAAATTACTCTCGTGAGCTCAATTTGCCTAAATCTTCCGAGTTTTGACAAAAAACAGTTGTTCAGAAATCCGATACTTGGAAGCCGAACTCAATTTCAGATTTCAGAAGTTTTGTCAAGCGCATGAAGGTAATGCCTTTGGCCGACAGAGCGAATCCCCAGTCCTGAGCGCAAGTCCTGTTTTAATCAAGATCTGACACATTCAATTTGATATTATTTCAAACTCTGGCAAGTGCCATTCATTTCTGTGCTTGCCATGCTCGGGATGGTAACTTCAGCAGGTGTTTCAGAATGCTGGTTATTCCGCAACAAAAATATCTGCTTCAATTGTTCAGACTCTCTTTGTTTGAATCCAAATTCAGCTTCTGATGCCTTTTGAGCTCAAATTCAGGTCGCAGGTGCAAATCGTCACCAAATAATTTCTCAGTCGCGTGTGAAAGCTCAATCAATGGTCGCGATTGATTCTTTCTTGGGCTCTGATGATCAACTGAAACATAACCTGGCCAAGGCCGAAGGTGCACTCTGATTTTGTTGCTTTCCTATTTCCGATATTGTGAACTTATCTGTCACGATGATGCGAGCTCTATTAGTCTTGGCTAATGTCCTCGGTGCTCGGTTTGCAGCGCAATCAGACTTGTCGACTTCGTTGTCAGGAGCATCTGATGTCCCGCACAACATTTGTTTGTTGGGGATTCAAGTTCTGGGTGCCTTGTGATTTGACGAGAACGTTTCAGTTCGCTGTTCCACACAGTCACAGTCCAAGTGGGAACTGGACATTTGGCAGCGTCGGAACAAACAGAGCCACGTAAGTCCATTGTCGTGTGTAATTACCTTCAATCAGTGTCAGAAAACAATTGAATTTCCGCAGAAAACTCACACGTGTTCTTTGAAACCAATCACTGATAAAATCTATCTTATCCACCATACATCATCCTCACACAGGATGGCGAAACAACTCAGCTGACGCTGTGCAAACACTCACCAGCGAGAGGACAAACCACAACCCATTAAAAAGTTAGAGTATTTCTGCTAAAAATGAACCAATTTGGTATGTATTTTGCGCAGGACCAGAGGCAATCTGCGCTTGAATCACAGGCAATCTGTGTACTTACTGGATTAGAAGAAGACTCAGACACTTGCAGCTGCTCCAAAGCGCATGGGGCTGAATTATTTACCGCTTGTCTTCAAGAAAATGCCAGAATAAAAGCCAGTCTCTGTCTTCCTGGTTGCACGCGACGTGCACAACGGGTCTATCTCTGACATCGAGCACAACAAGTGGCTGTGAAATTTTGTCTCTGGGGATTTTTTTGAGTTTCACAAGAAAGAGCACGAACCCATGGTTGTCTCACTGAAGATTTGTTGCCTCTGTGTTGCTTGAGCCAACTAAGTCCCAGTGAGATTGCGTCGTTCTTCATTTCACTGGCAAGATCTACTTTCTCAGGGGGAAAGGTGCAATCCTTGCTTTTCCGAGGAAAAGTCAACATCATTTGGTTCCTCTTTGTCTTCTTCCTACACATCAAGGACACCGAATTCGCAGGAACTTTTCCAGAACAAAATGCAATCTGAGCATCAGAATGTCCAAAAGTGGCTTCGTCACAAAGGCTTTTCCTCGTGTGCACGCACAACGTGATTCATGTTCAGCCTTACAGACTGCACTTCACTATCTCAACACGATGCTTGACATCTCGCCGAACTCTTCATTCAAGTGGCCACGCATAAAACTTCCACGGTTTTCTTTCCAGTTGTCGTCCAAGGCTCAAGTGTATCAACAAACAACAGATGGATGTTTTCAACAAATCACGAAGTCAGCCACATTCTCAACTGATTCCATGTCCACTGTACCTTCCGTGACAATCCATATTCAACCAGTTTCCGGTGATCGCTTCCTTCATTTCTTCATGTCCCGCAGGCACAGACCTCACATTCGCAAGCATCGAAACAGACCTTCGTTGTCGGTCGGAAGTGAGGATCGTGGTTCCAGTCGGCATGAAATTCTGAGAACGCAAATTCTTTGCACTTCACTTGCAAAGGAAGTCGTTGTACCGACGGCCCTTCAGTGGTCCAAACTGCTTGGAACGTTGATGTGATGCAAACGGGTTGTTTCGTTGGTTGCAAGGTCTGCTCTGCTGGTCTTTTCTTGAAACCAATCAATCGATCATGTCTCATTGATTTTCAGTACTTTCCCTTTCTTAATTGCACTGAGACGGCTGAACAAAACAGAAAGTTCACGAGCCAGTGTCACGGCACAAAAACTCCTGCACAACCAAACAGCAGAAACAAAGGGACCACCAGGTTGGTGCGAGTAACTTGCGGAGAGGATGGGCAGAAAGCATTTCACCCATGCACCCACACGGGAAGGTGGTAGAAAGAAATCTGTGATTCTTTGACGGGGTCAAGAACAGCCTTGTGCTCAGCATAAATTGGGTGAAAGTCACTTCAGTGAATCTTGTCAGTTTGATCACTTCAGAACCTCCAAGATCACTCAAAGCAACAGATCGTGACATTGATGTGAAAAATAAGACGTGGATTCCGTGCGGATTTTAGTGTTTGTATTGCAACGCTTGGTCCATTACCAATGCCCCAGTGAAAGGCACAATGCCATCCTGGATTGACGTTTTCTCCTGTTTGCTTAGTTGTCTCGCCGTGCATTAGAATCCTCTCCGGGCAGAAAGGAACTTGTACTGCAGACAGGGAACATGGATGACTGCTCCTACACTGCAACAAGAATGCATCAAGAGACCTGGACGCACATCCACAAAAGTTTCCTCTTTTTACCATCAGAACTTGAAGATGCTGGGAGAACAACTGCCCAGAGGCATGTCAATATGCAATGCTCACACACTCTATTGAATGAGAGCCCCAGCCGATTGGGAGCTTTTTGCCTTTCATTTCGACCTGCATGTCAACTGATTAATTTCCTGCAAGGTGCGACTGCGACCAACAGGATCCCCAAGTCCTGCATGGAGGCGTGACTTCCTTCCGGCACAACGCAGATGATGAAACAACATGTTTGCACAATTTGCTCCCGATCAAAGCCAGCAAAACATCTGTTTTTAATGTGCAAACAAACTCTGGTGGATGCAGAATACACGAAAAGCAAAACTGAATAGTTTGCTGTGTTAACATTGCGCCTTGGAGCAGGTTGATGCCAGCAATTATTCGGAACAAGGAGCAATCCCCTGAGATGCGCCGAGAACACTTCGCACAACCAAAGAACAACTTTGTCCAGAAGGCGACTGATTTGATTGTGCTTGCACCAATCTTGAAGGAATGTGAAAGGAGAGAAATGTCAAGAGTCGTGGCGGCACAGACAAACTCTTTGCTGGTGTGAATTAGCAGTGACAGAGAAATCGTTCTCTTGCACACATTTCATTCAGCCCAGGCACACAAGCTGTGAAGCGTTCAATGTTTACCTCAAAGTTGCTTCAAAGAATCCACTCGCGACTCGTCGTTGTACGTCAGCAGTGTTGATGTTAGACCTCCAGCCAAAATATTCACGTTTGTTCGTGTACACAGGTTGCACTGTTTCTGATGAGCATTGTGTACTTGTTGTGTGCTCGGGTCTTGCCAACTGAACCATGTGTTCAAACAGCTTGATGATCTCCCTGTGCGCACGCACAACTGACGAGAAAGCTTGTGCATTTGTTTCATTGCGACTTTTTTCTGGCAGGAAAGTCCCTTTCAGGCATAGCACCCAGTGGTTGTGCGGTACAGGCAAGGTGAACCAGATGTCTCATCCCACCTCACACCCCCATCCCTGCAATCACCCCCTCCCAGCCGAAATCTAAACTTTCCCTCCATAGCAACCACCCTTGCAACAGGCTGTATCTCAGCTTCTAATCGAGATAGAGCTTTGGTGTTTGGTTTGTGTGAAAGGGCTTTGACAGCACTTTTTGGATGTTAAATTTTGGTTGACAGGGAAACTCTTCCCTGGCAACCACAGGTGCAAAAGTCAAAAATCAAGAAATTGCTTTTCAAAGCAGAATGTTCAAAGCAAAATAGGATTTTCAGTGTCAAAAGCTACGTTGAAGGATAAATTGCTGAAAATTCCCAATTTCAAATTTCACTCCGTAGCAACCACCCCAGCAGCTAAGATACAAATTCCAATATCTCGGCTTCCAACTGAGACAAAGCTTGATACCTGGTTCATATATGAAAGGTGTTTGAAAGTACTTCAGTATTTTGCAGTTTGGATGCCAGGGCAACTGTTTCTGAACAACCACATGTACAAAAAGTTGAAAATCAAGAAATGGCTTTTCAAAGCATGATATTCAAACCAAAATGGAATCTTGAGTGTCAAAAACTATTTTGTAGGAAAAGTTGCTAAAAAATTCCAAATTTGGCTTCACGGCAACCATCCAAGGGACCAAGATGCAACATACTGTACTGACATTATTTTGAAAGATCTTTCACAGTGACCAATAGATATATGTCCTCTTCTAATTCACATGATTCTTCACTGAAACAGGTCGTGATCTTGCCACATTCACTCAAGATTATTTGCGGGGGTGGGGGGCATCGTTTTCCACGCACACAAAAATGTTGAAACTTGAGGGTGTTTTGCTGTTTTTTGGCCGAGATGCACTTGTGACATGCCACCTGAGTGATCGTACATGAAGCCCCGTAATGAAAGTTCTCTGGAAGCGGCACAAATTTCCCTTCTGTCGTTGTTGTCTGAGACAGGAAGAAACAAATTGCCTGCCATGAGACACTCCTCTCTCTCTCTGAGGGAATGCTAGAAATCTTGGGAGGATGTTGTACTCGCATTTCAAGACTGCACCTCAAGCTGAACTTGTGCTCATGTACTCGTCACTTCCTTCGCAGATGTGTCACTGTTTTACGACGTACTTGTTATCAAATAAAGGGGAAGTACTCAGGCATGATAGCGCCATTAAGTCACCGAGTCTTGAGCGGAGTACACTCGACCCGCAACTGCACTCAAATCACGCCAAGTTTCAAAGGCATGTTGACATTTTCTTCTGAACACGCGTTTTCTCCAGTTCTTCTAATTTTTCCTTCCGATGATGCAAATGGCGAACAATTCAGACAATAGCCAGGTGTGTACGGATGCAAAAGCATCTCCTTGCACGAGCACATGTATGAGAGAATGGCTTGGCCACCTGACGCCTGTTCCATTCAAACACGTGGACACCGCACTGTGCAAAGTTGTTTTCAATGTCTGCGTGCCATGGATACAGAACTTTTGACAGACTCACCTGCTCAATTTAACCACAATCCACTTTTGTTTCCATTGAGTACGACAGAGTACTCCGAACTGGTGCACAGCTCGTCCTCACTCTCTTATAGGAATGCGCGCAAAACTAGTTCCAAATATGGGTCTGCTAATGTAAACCTTATTATGCTGTCAACCATATCATTTACCTCGCTGACGTATGTGGAAATTATCCAATGGCATCATTTATAATTGAAAAGCAGTCTCAATCCTTTTTTCAAGATGAAACTTTTCCAAGGCTGCAAAGTTAGAGCTGCATGTGTTCCAAGAGCCTTCGTGTGCCTTGGTTTGATGCTTAGATCTGGAATTCTTCTCCCCGCATTCCCCGGTGCTTGGTTTGTTTGTTCGTTTACGATTCGTAAAAGAGTTGACTGGCCTCTGTCAGACTCTTGTATTGAAAATCCATAACCATGTGAAAAGCACGTCGAAAAGCACCTCTAAATAGGCGTGTCAACTCCGGATCACTGAAGCTGCTTCACTTCTGCTCAAAATCAATGCAATACTGAGAATCCAGGAGTCTCTTCCGCGGTCAGAAACACCCAGCGTCTGTGTTTTGTTCAGAAATTTGGAGTCCCGTAATTGGTTGGATTTCTGTCAGACTTGTCACAATAGAAAGCTGCGGCCACATGCAGGAAGATTTTACATTTTCATTGCGTGCGAATGATTTGAAGACACTCCCCGCCCCTTCACAGTTTTGCTTCGCGTGAACATACGAGCGTAAACATTTATTATTTATCAGCTTTCCAATCAAAGCATTTCCGTCTTGGTGGTCTGCGGAGATCTGAAGAGCAGAAGAAATAGAGAAGGAGTAGACAAGCGGGAACGCCAGAACAAGATCTAAGAACAGACTGACCAAAACGAATGCTGCGTGTATCTCTGCCGACAAAGTTTCTGGTCCAGCTTGGCATTTGGTAAGATTTTTTTGTGGAGGGTCGCACTGAGAAATTTTGTGCAATTTCAATCTCAGTTTGGGGAAAACGATAGACTAGCCAGACAGACATCAGGCCATCCGAATCCCAGCCTCAGTTTTGCAGGTGGAAGGAACAATGTTTGACATTGGAGAAAGAGCACAAGCGTTTCGAGTGGCAACTGAGAACAGAAATAAAAAGGAAGAATTGCAATGAGCTGGTGCCTACCTTCAGAAGTTCGTTTTGATTTTTTTTCTTGGAACAGGAGTGGTCCAACTACAGATTCAGCACCGGAGCTCACTATGTATCTGCAAGCATGTTTTGCGCAAGCGTGTGCGTTTTCGAACTGCTATCACGGCTGTGAAGTCACTGTGTTCACCTGCTTGAAGGATGTTGCAAGTTATGCTCGAACACGCTTGATTTCAACGATAATCCGGTGGTTCATCAATCATACATTTGGTTTCTGAGGAGAACAAAAAGTCCTGTAAAACATGCACAACACACGAAGCTTCCTAATGCAGGTTAATCCCAATATTGCTTTCTGCTTTGTGCTGATATTGATTCCTGGAAGTATGGCTGTAATGTGTTGCCAAACGGACAAAAATCTCCCCCTTCTCTTTTCTTTACTGTTAGTGCCCACAATTAATTTGTATTCATTGTAATTCGGAGCATCGCCTTGCTTACAAGGGGAAGACATGATATTCTGCCGTCGGATTCTCTCGTTACAGAGCTGTCTTCTGTTCTGTTTTCGGCTTGTTTTGAGATGCCTTCAGACAAGCAGAGTCCAACAGAGATGAGAGTCATCCTGACTCTGAAGGCTTAATTAGTGTAACGTTAGACTCCCGTTTGACAGTCACAGATGTGAGTAATATTTCTTTTGGTTTCCCACCGAAAGTTGCAAAATACAAACAATTCCGAACGACAGCAATTTCTTGCATGTGTGGTCGGTCTTTCATGTTTCTGCATTGCTGTCTTTGAGCCGCAGTGTGTGCTAGAAATAGATCTGAAGTTCAGAAAGTGTCACGAAACTGCATGAAAACAGGAAGCAGGTTGACTTCGTTCAATCTTTTCTGCTGCAGGAAGAACAAACTTTGCTTTCTTCACGCGAGTTTTCAAAGACGCAAGACTGAATACCTTCGGAGGTTCTGTCACAACCCGTGAACCGTGCGTCTTTGTTGCTGAGAATCCACGATGTCGTGCATTCCCAGTGCATCTGCCTTTGGCTGAGCCACGGACTGACCCGTGACTGTCATGACTCACCTGAAATGCGTTGTTTTTTTGGCAGGCCGGGTGTACATGCAAAGGACAATACTTTCATTTCCTTTTCCCTTCTGAACCCCTGCACCTTCCTGGAGACTTCAAGAGGGGTGAGAGATTGCACAGTGTTTCTTATTCTCAGTTCATTTATGAGTCCATGGTTCTTGGGGTGTGGTTCTTGGGAGTGCCCCTCTTGAGCACTACTTTGGGGAGCACACTGAAGAACCAGTTCTTCGGTGTGCCTGGTTCTTCGGTTGTCTGCTCTGAAGTAACGCTCCTGAGGGGTGCTCCGAAGCACCAGAGACCCAGGACTGAACAGAGACTGAGACTGAGAAACAGGTCGAGCCCCTCTTCTCTCCTCAATCACAAGGCGTGAGCTCACTCAATGTTATTTTGATGCCGACAGTATAGCATCCCGCTTTGAGAGATGCTGCGCGTTTTTTGCGTGCACAGTCAACTGAACAACAGATTTTTTTGCTTGTCTTTGCGTGTAGAGACATGTTTTTGAATGACAGGGCGGGGCCACTGTTCTGTTTTCTTTGCTTTTGATTCATTTCTTCACAAAGAAAAGTTCCATTCTTGTGTTCTGTTGCCGAAGGAAATCTGAAGCTTGAGGAAAAGTGAATCAGAGGCTTTCCGATCCGTCAATCTTCAATTTTGAGATTATCTGTGTCTGTGTCTGAGGAGAGTTGTACGCTCCTTACAGTCGCGACTTACGACAACACATTTCATCGCGCGTCATCCCAGGGAAAATAGGCAACTTGACTCGTGGCTGCCTGCATCTTTGTGTCAGAATCAAGTATATATAGTTGCACTGTTTCAGTGGCTAGAATCTAAATGGGGTGCAACATCTTTTCTGGGGGTTATGGGGGAACTTCAACATGAAAATTTGCCCCTTCGGCACAGAAATAGGATGGGGTGCGGTGGAGGTGGTCCCCAGTCCCTGGATACACGGACAAAGTTACAAAAAAAAGTCTGTTTTCCAATTGTTGCGTGTTTGTCGAACAAAAGTAGTCGCACTGCACCGCAATGAAAGACGACACAAATCGTTGTTCAGGGGTTGCATGCGGGAAGAGAAAACGAAGAAAATTGTCTCCTGTAATTTCAGATCAGCACAAAAGCAAACACGAGGAACAGTGTCTCAAAAGTCTCTACATTCTTCAATTCACAGGAAAAACAGGTGTGTCCCTGACAATTTTTTGGTCACAGTGCATGTGTGTTGTGTGTGTGAGTGTCTGTGTCTTCTGTCTGTGCTTCATCTTGAGTTTGTGTGCAAACTTGCTTTGCAGATTTATAACATGACTTCTGCAAAACTGGTGTGGCATATTTCAAGATCCAGTTCAGCCACTACTCCCTGGTGAAAGGGCCAAAGCTCAGACGCGACCTCACTCACAAATGTCCCAGGTGTACGCGGTAAGAGCCATTGAAAGAGTTCCCGCTGGTTCCTGCCATTTTCTGTGTTTCACCGATCCATCGCAGTCGGTTGTGAGCTTTCCTTGCGTCCGGAAATGAGAA
>JAAUXT010007154.1_pt1 | contig 11942 bp, 10 predicted proteins | sample 7278171 | NCBI WGS metagenome assembly JAAUXT01 (sample SAMN14350112, study PRJNA611818) | marine sediment metagenome | isolation source: surface marine sediment (1.8m) | place: French Polynesia: Moorea | collected 2018-08
ACAACTTTGTGGTTTTGTCAAGCTCTTCTTTTAGCTTTCCACCTGCTTTCTGCAAGTTGATGATGTAGCTTTCCTTTTCTCTGAGCTTTGCTTTCAGGTTTCCAATTACTGCTTCTTTTTGTTAGAGTTCATCTTTTAGATCACTGATGATTTCACGTTTTCTGTTAAGTTTCTCTTCAAAATACTTGGTTTGTTTCCCCATTTTTCAGTTTCTGATTTATTTTTTCAGTAAGTCTCAATGTACAGTGACAGCTTGTCACCAATCTGCCACAACATCCACAACACAGTCACACTACTTCAGTGTAAATGTCAAGTTATGGCCAACACAGCCAAAAGGCAGACCAAACTTGTCTACCTATCTAGATGTACCTCTCTAGATCCAGGACAGGGTCAGTCTCTTGTTCTGACACCAGTATGAACCAAATTAGAGTAATACTTCCTTTTGGTTTGTGTATACCTTCTGCTGATCAACAACGTCCTAATATTGTGACGCTGACGTCACGCCTTACATGAACAAAACTGTCAAGGTCAAGTGAAGCAACAATTGGGGTCCACGTTGAAAGAAGTGTGCAAATTGAAGCACTGCATGAGCAGGACCACACCTAAAATCTGTCTCAATTTTTCTTTTCGGTCTGGTGTGCGCCACCGTGGACAGGGACACGGACTCCAGAGTTGTTTTCTCTTTCTCTACTCTTTCAAGAGTTCTTTGGGTCATTCTCCTTGATGCACCGTCCATCAACTCACCTGTCTCCAGCTGGTGTGAGTACAAAGACGCGATGCAGAGTCCCCAAAGGAGCAAGCCAGTGTCAGGTGCATCCAGACAGTCTGCGGACCTGAAGAAGAACAAAGACACAATTCTGCTACATTTTACAACACGTCTGAAGCACCGGTGTGTGTCACATGTTGCGAAGTTTTGCAATCTTGAAATCTGCGACTTCGGCGTTTATGCGACGCGCCATTGCACGCAATCACGCAATCTACACGCAACGATGGCTTTCGTCACAACCTCAATCACAAAAAAGTCAGACTTTCAAGGATATCAAGAGTCATGGAGTCATGCAACTGGTACAGGCAGCAAGCATTTCTCGGGACTTTCTCGAAATTCTTGGTTTCTTGGCTTTCCGTCATGCAGCAACAAAAGTTTTTCACTTTTCTCTTTTTATTCAAACCAAACAGACAAAACACAAAATACATGCAGAACAAAGACACTTCTTCAACGAAATGGAAAACATCTGAACCAGAAATTTTTTCAACTTGGCTGTCTTGATTGCGTCGGCGTCACCATCAATCTTCGGTGGGGGTGGGCGGTGGTCTGTGCATTGAATCTTTCGTCTGTTCTTTCGTGCGCACGGCAACAAATTTGAAACAAACAAGTCTGTGTCCAACTTTCTCACGTCTGCCCAATCGAAGAACAGGACAGTGATAATCACCACTCAAAAGCGAAGAAACACTGACTCCTCCGCTTGTTTCTTCGTGGGTGAATTTTAACGAGGACCCCAGAACAACCACGTCTCAGGTCATTTCTTGCACTACAAACTTCAAACGCTTGGTTGGGATCCTGTTCCTGCCACCGTCCACCACACGTCCGCTCCGTTCGTGTCCGTGGCTTCGCCCGGAGTCTGCTCAGGGTTTCTGCGCCTGCATGTAGCGCCAGTAGAGGAGAAAGCTGCTGCGAGTCTTGTTGTCCCCTGAGTTGTGCAGCAGGTCCCTGATCTTCTCCACCAGGCACTGCCTGCAGTTGCCCGGCTCGTGGGCGCCGTGCTCGTGGATCGAGATGAACTCCTGCTCCTTGTACATCCTGCGCCGACGTCACGTCACCTCACCCTGCAAGCGCACGCAAATCACGTGATTCACATGGACACAAACCTGCCACGTTCCTGGCAAGGATTCATGCAGGTCACAGTCTGCACACAGCCCAGATTAAAAGCCCCCCCCCCCATCCAATATAGAACTTGTGGATGTGAATGAAGGAATCTCGAGTTCTTCTTCTTTGTGTGAGAATGCAGAATGAACCCTGAATTGTCACTTTCCTCACCAAATTTTCTATTCTGCATGAGAATGTGGAGTGGACTCCACTGCGCCTGTCGAGAATCACACAAAAGGAAATTTTAGACTTACCTGTGTAATTGTGCGAAGTTCCGTCAGCTGATTCGAAATTCAACTTTTGTGGGCTTTGATCAATGTTGAGTGGGGAGCATAAAGGTGCAGCGACGCTTACATAATACATTCGATTGGAGCGGCACAGGAATTCCTGTATTCAAAGCTGCAGATAATGCATGCGCGCTGCCGGAGCGCGTGCGTGCGCGTCGTGTGCGCGCAGCTGCAATATCGGCGCGCGTTGCACTGGTTCCAGGGTCGCCGAGCGAAATTTTTTCCCCAAAAAATGTTCTGAAGACAAATGAAGATAAATCCACTTTTCCAGAAAACGTTTGTTTTGAAGAAACATTCGACCTTCACAGATACGTACACTCGTTTTTGCACACACACCAGGAAGGAAACAGGTTTGTTCTATTTCAAATCAAGGGCGCTTCAACTCAACTGTACATTTTCAAAATGCGGAATTGCAACAAAATTTCGCAAAAATTCTTGTCGCCCGTTTCCACATGCAGAGAACAATCAACAAAAAACAATCTACATATCCAGCGTGAACACAGGCAGTGATTCCTGTGATCAAACTTCTGTGCACCTGCATGAAGAAACTGAAAAACGAACATGCGCGGGAACGGTTCGGGGACCCGGCGACTGCGCACATCGATTTCTTCAGGAGCTTCTCGATCGCGCAATGCGCGTGTCACGCGCGCGCACTTGTATGGGCGTGTGGGGCCTCTCCATATCCAGTGTGCGCCTGGGCAGCTGGGATCATTGACATCAAAAGACATCTCAGGACTCTTCTTCGGGTTTCAGCATGCGTTGAACAACCCCCTCCTGTGGGTGGGTCTGTGCGGCCTTTTTTGGCGACAGTTGCGTCTTTGCAGCGAGAATCTGAGCGTGCGCTTGTGTGTGTTTGTCAGAGATTCTGCATTGAAGAAACCTTGTGATCAACGTTTTGAACAAACACCAACAAGCCCAGAGAGTTGTACCATTCCAGACGCAAAGAAAAAAGCTCTGAGCATTTTTTTCATCTCCACTTGTGAGCCTTGTCACACCGCCAGTCCACTAACAACATCCATTATTTTGTCAATTACTCAATCTACGATTGGCACACTTTCATACGCAACAAGACCTTTGACACCCATTTGCTCCAGAAACCAAACTGTCCAAGCCAATCCACAAACGTACTGCAAATGGTCCTTGTCAAGCCGATGCGACAATGCGATTGTTGACTTTCGCTTCTAATGTCAAATGTTCTGTTGACTTGCAGTGGAAATAGCAGGCTTTTTGAATGTTTCTCGACCCAGCTGTTCACTGAACCAGCGGTGCAATGCTGCGATGTATTCACCACACACAATTCTACAAATGCATCCGTGGATCAAAGGAGACACCTGTACATGTATGGAAATTGCACCAGCATAGTGCGACCACTGTCTTCCTTTGCTGAAGTTCACGGACAACGCAAGTTGTAAGATTGCGCTGATTTGAAGTTCTCATGCAGTACTCGTGAGGGGAGCTCAGTTGGATCTCCTTATCTTTGTTGCGTGCATGCCCACGATTTGAAGCGTTTGGATAAGATCACCCTGCAGATCAAGTGAGTATCACGCATGATACACGCATCACACCAATTCTGTTCAGTGACACCGTCCCCTGATGCTTGTTTTTCGCACACATGTGTTAATTCTGCTTGGTGTTGCAGGATGGAGGAGACCTGGAGGGAGAAGGCTGGCGAGTTCGTCGTTCCTGTTGTCGGGTCTGTATCAGGAACATCGAGCCTCACCGAAACACATTCACACAGAGCGTCACATTGTGACAGACACTGTTCAAACACATCATCATACAATGTTGTATACACAGGATGGACCCAACAACAATCATTGGGATCTTGTGAACCAAAGATGCAATCGTTATGCACCACAGGAATCACATCGCAAAAGACAGTGTGTGGTCAAATGCAAACTCCGCTGACATTAAATGTGGCGACGAACTTGTTGGATGAAGGCCCACAAACAAAACTGAGCCCTGTCAATTCGATCAGGTTCATCAAATGTCTGTTGTTCATGTGTTTCTCTTGGAGGCGAGACTGCAACAGCCTTCTGTGTGTACCAGATAAAGCAGAGTACCAAAGGGCAGATCGGGTGCCCCAGAGTGTCCTCATGGACTGGACACTGAGTTCAGCGTCAGGCCCCTGGGTGGACAGGACCACTTGCTCGGGTATCCTCGGGTGGACCCGACCCTGGGTTCGGGTAAATTCGGACCCCCTCGGTGGGTTGGACCCTGCGGGGTTCGGGTGTCCTCGGACCCTTCCTGGGTCCAGTGCCCTCGAGTCCCCTCGATGGGTCATCCAATGCACGGTTCAGGTATCAACAGTCTCCCTTGAAGAATTTCACCTCAGTTCGGGTGTTCTGGGGCCTCCTCGGTGGACCCGACCCTGGGATCGCGTGTCCTCGGACCCCCTCCGTGAGTCGGACCCTGCAGGGTTCGCGTGCCGTTGGATTCCTTGGTGGACCCGACCACACCCTCGGCCCCTCACTTGACCCTGTCCTGGTGATTGCAGGATGCTGGTGGCGGTGCTGGTCGGGACGAACCTGTCGTGCTACGCGATGATCGTGCTCGAGCTGCGCGACGCCTTCGACGCGTCTCAGTTGGAACTCAGCTGGATCATGAGCTTCCTATTCGTCACCGGAATCGTCGTAGGTGAGGCTTCGTTCCTGCACTGGATATCCGTAAGGGGGTCCACGGGGTAACTGGAAAGGGAAAGTTTTGTTGGAATCTCAAGAGGGGTTTGTCCCTATTGGTTTCATCACACAAGCCCAGGATCACTGCAGAGTGAACCACGTTTTCTTCTTTCTCTATCCACGTGCATTTTATTCCTTCTGACGAAAAATCAATTTTGAACGATGTTGTATCCCTGGTGGACCCCACAGGGTGGTACAACGGACCACCATGGCACTGGCACTTTCTGGCAAAATTTCTTCCAAATTTTGCCTGACACTCGAGCACATTCACGCACCAATCCTACAAAGTCTGCTGTGCAATTCAAGCCTGACAAAAGTTGCTTCTTCCCCTGATCCGTCGCCCGAGTCACTTGCGTCGTGTCCCTGCAGCGTTCGTGGTTCCGGGGCTGCTGAAGCGCTGGGGTTACCGCCGCGTCTGCCTGCCCGCGTGCGCCGTCGGGGTGGCCGCCGCCGCGCTCTGCGCCTTCGCGCCCAACGTCTACAGCCTCTACGCCTTCTTCGGGGTGCTGCACGGTGCGTGGCTTCCCCCGTGGGGTCCCGCGCAATCAGAAAAATTACACGCGCGGGCCAATCTTTGGGGTTCTTGGCAGCGGACGGGAAGAACCACGGTGGTCTGCGAATAGGCCTCTGTCGAAGTTGAAGAAATGTTTTCCCGGCAGGCCTGCCGCGTTTTCAGTACGTCGCGGAAGAAACATTGCTTTTCTGGTGTCTGAACTTTTTTTGCAATTTTATTTGCAAAAACGACTTTGTTAAAACCACTTTGGTCTTCTCACTTTAGGTGGCTACATCGTGAGCGTGGACGTGGGTCAGTACATCATCGTGCAGCAGAACTCCGGGAGGCACCCGGTTCTCTTCATGGCCCTTTACACCATGGGCTTCTCCATCGGGGACCTGCTCTGGCCAATCAGCTACCGGTACCTGGTGGAGGCGTTCGCCTGGCGCGGGGCCTTCCTCATCCACGGCGCTTTCATGTTCAATCACGCCGTGCTCATCTGCATACAAACCTCGTGGGTCAAGTTCGCCAGGAATAGACGAACCAAGCGCAACAACGCCCACGGGGACTACAGGGATTACCCCGGCCTGGGCGGGTGGTCTTACGGCAGGGACAGTGACCTTGCTCACGAGCTACGAAAAATTGACTCCATAACTTTCGTGGAAATAGGAGAACACGTGATTACCAAGAGGTACCGCAGCGCACCCAAGCGGAAGTGGTGGGAGACGATCCCCGAGAACGACTTCGTCATACAACAGCTCAGAAGCATTGATAAGATCGGGATGGCCTACTCAACCCCAGTGGACCGGTACAAGTACAGTGACTCGTACACGCCAACAAACTACAGCGACATCTACAAACCATACGAATCCAAGTGGCCAAAGTGGTCCAAGCTGAGTCCGAGTCGCGAGAGGCCGCGCAGCGAAACAGAAGGCATCGAGCTGGTCGAAACGGACAATTCCCCGTTGGAGGGAACATCTCAATATGTCCAGGCGGAAGAAGTGATGGAACCCCGACTCTCAGGTGCAGATGACGCCGGTTGCTGCGCAGGTTTCCTGGACACCAACCTCAGTGCCTGGGACATCCTCATCATCGTGGCCTACTTCCTGCACACATGCGCAGAGGCGTTCTGCAGGTTCCTGATCGGGGTGCGCACGGTGGAGCTGGGCTTCTCCCGGACTCAGATCATGTGGGTCATGTCGAGCTGGGGCATCGCGGGACTCCTCAGGTTCCTCCCCGCGCTCGCTATCGACAGGTGGCGCCTCAACAGGTAATGACCCAGGCAACCTCGCCCTCGCCTCGGTTCGAGGGTGGCCCAGGGGAATCCCACCCACTGAGTGGATCCAGGACCCAATCTGGACTCCTCAGTGAATCCAGGATTGTGGTCAAGGAAAGTGCAAGAGCGAATCGGGGTGTGTGGAACCTGCTCCAGCTTTGCAGCAGCCCCGTACCCCAACCTCTGGATCCGTCAGAGTGAGCACTTTGAGAATCAATTTGTGTCTTGCCGTACAAAGTGCAGTTTTGTTTCAGACTAGAAGCTGATTGAGAAGACCCTGGTTTCCTGTATTCCTCATCGTGTGTTTGACCCTCGCAGGTTGGTGGTGGGCGCGGCGATCCTGATGCTGCTCGGCACGGCGACACTCGTCTCGGTCGTCTTCTCCACCTTCCCCGCCATCCTCGTTTACTTCATTTTCTGGGGATTCTTCCAGGGTACGAACTCACACTACAGGCCTCATAAGCTGCACGAGTGTTTTTGAGTCTGGCAGAACCAGTGAAAATGAATCGGAAAATGTTGTGACACGGAAGACTGAGGTCTCACCTGCATAAAATGTGTATCAAGCCATCGGTCGAATCTCTCAATCACAAACCACGAAAAGCGAAGCAGAGCTTTGTCTTAGGATCTTTGCGTCAAGATTTTAATATGTGGCTCCCCCACACACACATACCATTGGACAACGCGAACAGGAATCAGTACAACTCCAGGTGCATGCAGACTCGTACCTTCCTACTCATCTCTCTGCAGCGCTGATGTACGCCGTGATGCCGCCAGCGTTCGTTGAGGTGTTCGGGGAGCACCGCACGCACTCCGCCATGGGCTACAGGACGGTGGCCTTCAACCTGGCGCACTGCGTTGCCTTTCCGCTCAGTGGTCAGTATACGCAGTACTTTTGGGAAGCTGGATGCCTGTCCGCTACCAGAGAGAGAGAGAGAGAGAGAGAGAGAGAGAGACAGACAGACAGACAGACAGACAGACAGACAGTGTGTGTGTGTGAGAGAGAGACAGAGAGAGACAGACAGACAGTGTGTGTGTGTGAGAGAGAGAGAGAGAGAGAGAGACAGACAGACAGACAGACAGACAGACAGACAGAGAGGCAGACAGACAGTGTGTGTGTGTGAGAGAGAGAGAGAGAGAGACAGACAGACAGACAGACAGACAGACAGACAGACAGACAGAGACAGTGTGTGTATGTGTGTGTGTGTGTGTGTGTGTGTGTGTGTGTGTGTGTGTTTATCAACTGTGTGGGGCGGAACCAGCGAGTGGGAACCTGGGCCTCCCAACCCGGCAAAATTTTCAGCGCAGCTGCAGAAGTTTTTCATTTCTCTGTCCAAGTTCAAAGTTGAACGCTGGCGCCCCCTGGTTGTCGGTCCTGTTGAGAATGATCACGTGGTTCGTGTCGCTGACTCGACCTGTGTTGTGGCAGGGTGGTTGCTGGACGCCTACGACGACTCTGTGGCGGTGATGTTGTTCGGGGCCCTGCAGATCCTCGCTGCGCCGCTGCTTTTCGCCATCGTCTGCTGCAAGAAGCACAAGAAGTACATCATCAACGTCAGGGACGAAGATTGACACGAAAATGCCTTGAATGCGAACGGCTCGGAGAGAGATAGTCTGTGGGCCCAACCCGTTGAAACGAAAGCAGCATTTCCGATGGTGACTATCGAGCAGGATTCAGTGTTTGGTTGGCGGGTTGGAGGTGTGGGACAGGTTTATGTTTCAAACGGAACATGAGAAAAGCGAAAAACAATTCAGGGTTCCAGAGGGCCAACCCTCTGTACGAAAGCGCTCACACTGCCACGGCAATTTGAGAAATTTATGGAAACAGTTGAAGCGTTGCCGCCTGTGCACGAATGTGCAGCAATCATGCGGCAGCTGTCAAGCTGCATTTTACTGAATCTGCTATTGGTGCTTCTGAAGTGGACACTTCGCAATTTTAGTCGTGTGCGTTGCACACACAATTGTTCTTGCCAATCGCTGCCAGCTTTGTTCACGATTCTGATTTTACTGCTTTGTTCTTTTGCAACAAAAATAGAAGGAAGATGAAACAGTTTTCTTGCATTGATATTCGTTTGCTTCGCGCAATTGCACGAGCTAAAGTTGCAAAAAGAAGTTTTCAAGATTAGCGCCCGCTTTCGTCGTGAGTGCCTGGGCGCCATCCTCGCTGTCTGGTGGCGACAACTAGTGGCCGCTTCTCTGCGTGTCGCTGTGGCTGCCACCTGTCCACAGAAGAAGGCGTCATCAAGGGAGAAAATGGGGCGACCCATAGAGCGCGTTGGTCAGATTCAACAACCCACTGTTATTGACATGAATGTCACAATACTAGATATTTCTTTTGATCAGTATTAATGCAGAAATATATCTTGTATTCGTTGTACAGCAATAGTTGTGCGATTAGCGCTTGAGAATCAAATTTAAAGTAAACTTGTTTCCTAGGTAGTGCTCTACGCTGTGCTGTTTAGTGCCTCGGGAGAAAATGGACATCGACACCAACAGTTACTGTATTTGTCGGCAAAAGTATGACGGCGAGGGCTTTATGATCCAATGTGATATCTGCAAAGATTGGTTCCATGGAGAGTACGTATACCGTAGAACGTGCAGGAGAACTTTGGGGTTGCAATTCGGCCGAATTCCGGTCAATTTTTGCGAACGTGACATGTGCTTCTGACAATACTGTCCGTGGTGGGACATTTAAACAACAAAACAAAAGAGAGTGATTGAGTGCTTTTGTCTTTGTTTGCATTCCTATTGGGGTTAATTAACTTATTCTGAAGGCTTTTTGTCTCGATGTTTTCACTCTGTAGTTCAGTTAGTGACCCAGAACAGAGTTTCGGACAACTGAAGCCCGAACTTCGCGCGACAAATTGTAAACATTGTTGTGAATTTGTAATGTGCCCTCCCAGTTCCGGTCACGTATGGCTTCGTCGCCCCATTTGAGATTTCTGCAGTGACCTTTGAGCTCCGAGCGGCTCAGTCTATTGTTCCCCTCTGATCACCTGTTTGAAGTGTGTGGGGCAGCCTGAGAGTTTGGTTTCTCGTTTGCAGCGATAGTTTGAGACTTCGCAAAGTTAAAATCCACTTTCGCAGTTGATTTCTTTGGCTTGTTGTTGCCAGCCCAAGAGGCAGACCCCCTTGACCCTTTTTTTTTGCGCCGGTGGTGTGAAGTGTTTTGTTTTCACGTGAAAAATTGTTCAAAGTTGAAATCGCCCGAGGGGGTCACATTCCCAGGGGCCGATGCCGCCTTCACCAAATCCTGGATCCGCCAAGGCGCCAGTGATTGGCGGACAACCTGGCTTTCTCTTGAGAATTCTCAGTTGAGGGCAGTGAGTTTGGTCACTGCCCTGTGGCTATTGCTGGGAGGGTGTCATGTGTTGATACGTTTACGTTCGGTTCGAAAAATTCCAGTGTCGTATGGACTCCCCTCTGCAACAAAAAATTTGCTTGCCTTACAAACAATACTCGAATGACACGCAAGCGCTGTGCGAATTGGAAGTTTTGGGATGTGTTCAATGTTAGATTACACATTGAAATCCAGGTCCAGCGTTGCGTTGTGTTTTCAGCATTTATGGGTCGGGGAAGAGGGAGCAGGCCCTGCAGTGTGTGTTCCCTGCTGCAAGTTGCAACCTTCGATCCACAGGAGATAGAAACAAGGTTAGGGTCGTCGCCCAGGGTCACCTCGTTGAATGTCGCGTTTGGTTTGTTGTCGCAGATGTGTTGGTGTCTTGGAGCGCCAGTCCGGAGACATCGAGGAGTACCACTGCCCGAACTGCCAGCCGGAACACGGCCCCCTCGTCCGTAAGTTTCCACAAAATCCACCTGCTTTTCAAACAGCGATGAAGTACGTGGTTTGTCCACGAATTTCCCGTTTTCGCATAACTGGTGAGGCCAGATTCACCACACCAGCTGGTGAGGCCAGATTCACCACACCAACTGGTGGGGCCAGGTTCACCACACCAACTGGTGAGGCCAGATTCACCGAACCAGCTGGTGGGGTTAGATTCACCACACCAACCAGTGAGGCAAGATTTACCACACCAACTGGTGGGCCCAGATTCACCACACCAACTGGTGGGGCTAAATTCACCACACCAACTAACAGTCAAGTTTCCGAAGACTGAGAAACGGAAAATTCGTGGACAAACCACGTACGTTGCTGGCTGCTGTACCGTTCATTGAATTGCGCTGTTTCTTCCAGTGAAACGGAGGAGAAACTTGCATCGCCATGACTACTCGGAGCTCGACGACAGAGTTCTCAAGGTCAGTGACCCGCAACCACGTGAAATGAAATTTCTTCACAAAGCAAAGGACGTGTGTCTGATGAACTTTTGTTTCTGCAGGCGGTGCAGACTGGGACGGTCGTCTTCATTCGGGACTTGAAAACCAGAACGTTCCCCTCGTAAGTACACACAATCTTCCTCTCGTATTTACACGCAATCTTCTCATGGGAAAAGGAACAACGAAGTTCACAGCAGACAGAAACAATTTGCGGGTGCAAGGATTGGGGAGAAAACGCTCGTTCCGTGTGTCTCACCTGACATGAACTGCGCCACACTTGTTCCTTCAGCCGTTTGTTTCAAAACAAAAGTATTTCTTCGGGTGCGGCTCATCAGAGACACAAAGGAGAATGCAGCGTCCCAAGACGGATTTGTCCCCTTGAACAACGCCTTATCTCCGCGTTCTTCATCCGAAATCCGGAAATCACCAAATCCGCACACGCAGAATGAACAGAGCGAACGAAATCCTCTTGTGAGAAATTGAATGACTGCATTTTACTTGGGAAGTGGGTGCAGCCGCAGGTTCTGTGGCCAATTTCCTTTGCACCTTTTGCGCAGAAGGGCAACACGAAACAGGCTGTGAAAGCGCTTTCTACGCAAAAATAATGCTGCAAGAGGTCTCTCAGAATTCAAAAACTCTAAAACATGGCAATCAAGCGCTGAGTGCAACGGAAATTTGGATTGCGAACTGCAGGATTGTTCCTTCTGGTTCGTCAGAAAGCTAGAATGCCACCCCACCTGCAGCGCGTCTCTGTCTTGCAGTGCAGGGGGAAGTGGACAATACTTTCCCAGATGCGGTTGTCTTGCGCCGCAGATGCGAAAACTGCGCTGCCGAGAAACCATTTCAGTACAGTCGTCCCCCCTTAATTCGACAGGGTCGTTGCACGGAAAAACCGACTGATTAAGCAGGGCGACGTACTAACAGGGGTCCTCTTAATCCAACAAAAGCCTGTTTGGGCCAGATGTGTCAGATTAAAAGGTCAGTCGCAATAGTCGCAAAAGGCTGTTGAATTATGAGGACATGGATCTCTCAGATGTTGAAATAAAGGGACCCCCCTTAATTCGACAGCCGC
>JAAUXT010045655.1_pt1 | contig 11942 bp, 9 predicted proteins | sample 7278171 | NCBI WGS metagenome assembly JAAUXT01 (sample SAMN14350112, study PRJNA611818) | marine sediment metagenome | isolation source: surface marine sediment (1.8m) | place: French Polynesia: Moorea | collected 2018-08
CCCCCCCCCCCCCCCCCCCCCCCCCCCCCCCCCCCCCCCCCCCCCCCCCCCCCCCCCCCCCCCCCCCCCCCCCCCCCCCCCCCCCGGGGGACCCCAACTTTGAGAACCCTCATCCCTGGGGCACTGGGTGTGGTCCCTCATCTTATTGAGGCTGCAAGTTGGGAGTTTTTCTTTTGTTGGGAAATGACGAATTTTTGCGCCAAGAAATGTTTGAGAACACGTGTGTGTGTATGTGCTTGCGTGTGTGCGTGCGTATGTGTGCGTGCACGTTCGTGTTCGTGTGTGCGTATTTCTTGTTCCGCTTGTCTGCCTCCGATGTGTGTGTGTGTGTGTGTGTGTGTGTGTGTGTTTGTGTGCGTGTTAGTGTGTGTGTATGTTTGTGTGCGTGCGTACAAGTGTGCGTGCGCGTGTGCGCGTGTGTGCAAAGCTTGTGTGGAATGTGTGTGAGCGTGCCTGTGTGTGTGGGTACTTGTGTGTGCGTGCTTGCGTGTGTTTTCGTAGTCTGCACGGAAGTTGGTGGCGGGAATCCTGTTGGGTGAGGGGGGGCTGTGAAATTTGGGGCCCGGCCATCAACTGGGGCAGGACAATGAAGGAAAAGTTTTCACAGTGTTGGATCCGCCCCCCCCCCCAGAACCCGTTAATCTTAATCTAATCGAGCAGATTCCTGCAGTGACCTTCCAATGACACAGACAAGTCTTTGTTTACAGCTTTGGACTTTCAACTCGCATCGCATCGCGCGATCGCTCAACACGAGAGAAACTATGCTTCACTCTCAGAATTGTGCGTCATGTGAGTGCAGCGCTTTGCGTCTGTTTTGTCGCAGGGAAAAAGCGACCAACGCCCATGGAAGCAAACACTTGAGAAAAATGTGACGAAAAAATAATTGCGCTTGCAATTTTGAAGTGTGTGTGTGTGTGTGTGTGTGTGTGTGTGTGTGTGTGTGTGTGTGTGTGTGTGCGTGCGTGCGTGCGTGGGCCGTGTGTGAGGGCCGACTGCACCAGGGGTGGGAATATGGTCCTGGGAATTTGTGTTTGGGGTGGGAAAAGGGGTTGGCAGTGCACTGGAGACATGTGCTGTCGCCCTCCCCACCACCACCAAGAATTTTCGCCCCGTGAAGGAAACTTTCACAGAGTAAGTGAGCAACGGAGTGGCCACGTGCACAGCGATTGCCGTTTTGTTTACATCGCAGCGGCGAGTCACGTGATGCCAACTCTGCTGGTGCGCGATTGGTCCAGATACAACCAAGAGGGTCTGGACGCGCAGGGGCGCCAGCACATGTGAACCCAATATGCACCATATTTTCTTGGATTTTTCTTTAAATTTCTTGCAACCCTTTTGGTGACGTTCGAATGTCAATGATTGTTGATCACGGAGGACGGAAAAGCCGCTGATGATGGCACGCATACTTTCGGCCACACCCACCCACAAAACAGATGAAACCCCAATGTGCACACCGCTGCACTGTGTGTGTGTGTGTGTGTGTGTGTGTGTGTGTGTGTGTGTGTGTGTGTGTGTGCATGTGTGTGCATGTTTGTGTGTTTGTGTGTGATTTGGTTCATTTGCAATGACATTTGTACACCATGTTTCATATTTCATCATTTGCTTCACACTTTGAATCCCAATTTCTGGGTCACATGACAACAAAGACCCACAAATGACACAGCAATGTTCAAAAGCCAAGATTAAATTCTGGACATTCAAACGTGTATTTTCTCTTTGTTTTCTTGATTTAAATCCTTTCCAAAACCACCCCAAGTAGAAAGAAAATGAAGATCCAATACCAATTTAAGGATCAACCCTTTTCATTGTTTTCCTGAAGAAGGTGGGAAGGTCACTCAGTCAGAAGAGTCCCATCAGATTTGATACTCAGCACTTGTTGTGACAGATTTCCCTTTGTGAAGATTTTTTGTGAACCAAGATGCTTTTCAATCTTGTTGGGAAACTCATTTCACTGCTTGAAAATCATTTTTGAATCATTGTTTTTGGGAATTCTAACCAGGTCGGATTGAATTGTGACCAACACAAACTCCATCAGCATCTACTGGTACCTGCAGGAACATGCTATGAGCAAAACAAATGATAACAAAAACAAAAATATGAGTAAAACATTTGTCCTCATCCTCTGCAAAATAAATTTGAGACAAAATAATCTCATTCTGGCATGAAAAGAAAACCTCACCAAAATCCTGTGTTTGGGGTGGGGGGTAAAGTTTGAAGTTTGAGAGCCAAAATCCAATTATTTCTCAATCCACCCCAAAACCAAAGAAAAACACCAAGGCAACACACAAGTTCGGTGAGGCCCCACCCTTGGTGAAGGTCAGTAAACAAAAGCAATCCACTCCACCTTCAAAATGGTGTCCTGGGTTTGCCACTCTCCTACACCTGGGGTGGTGGCCCCTGTCTGTTCTTCAAACAGTTGGTCAGGAAGTGAAGTCATTGGTCTGAATTGGAATTCATCATGAAACTGTGAAAACAGGCCTGATCTGTGTTTGAACAATTGAAAGTGCCCACCAGCAGGAGTGTGGGGTAATCCTGTGACCTCACCACAACACAACACAGGAAGGCAGCCGGGGTTGGTTACTCCCACAGATCCTTGTATTTCCATCACTTGGGTCATGGGTCCTGTTGAGAAAACATCCCTGTGGGATCCGTTTGAGGCTGGGCATGGAATCAACCTCAATTTCTGGACGGTTCGGGATATTTGTTCACTTGTCAGATGGTACCTTTACAAACTGAACCTCAATTTCAGGAGATTTTTCTTCACTTATGCATTTTCAAATGTAAATCAACCTGCATCAGAGACTTGGGGCAACACACTTTCTCAATGAAGTTTATTTGAACAATTCACTGTTCAAAGTTTGTGTGCAGCACTCAGCCTGCAAAAATAATTCATTTGTGTTTTCCTGGATACATCCTCAATGCCAATTTTAAATAGGTACCAATGATGGGAATTTGCAGAAGAGAAGTCACTCTGTTGAAGTTTACACTGCTTTTTCAATCTCACATCACTGTGCCAAAAACAGTTTCTTTCTCATGTTTTTACTCTGAACAATATATTTTTTGCAGTTTTTGTGTTGCATGTGTCACAAAAAGCTTTTGGGCATTAACTGGCTGAATTCTTGCAAGACACTCAAAGTCAACAATTCATGTTTGTTTTTCTTCCAAAAGTGGGTTTGCTTTGGTTCTTTGCTTGAATTTAAGGAAGATATATTTTTGTGCGTTGCTTTTCCGTGCAATTGGAATAAATGTCTCCTTGTTCTGTCACTTCAATTTGCATTGGAGTATTTTCAGTGCACGCAAAGTGCGCAAACTGAAGGAAGAAGGTGTTTGCCACTCCGAAACAGATTTTGCATTTGTTATTTCGGTAAATTTAACCAAAAGTATTTGTTCGTTTGCTTTTTCATGAAATTGCAATGACTCTCCCTCTTTTTTCTTGCTTTTTCGTGCCAATTCACTAAATTTCTGCACATTTCTTGCGGTGCGGTTGCTGTGATAGGTGCGGCGCCACTGAACCTGTATCGCCGGCTGCGCAGAGATGATGCGCAATGGAGCCGTGCGCGCAGTCTGCGGTGCGAGAGCGAGATAGAGGGAAAGGTGTTGGCTCGCTTCAAACTGCTCTGACAGCAGATATTCCAGAGAAATGTTTGATGTTTTCACGACAAACAGAAGAGAAGATGGCAGAGACTGTTTTGAGGCAGTGGATGGTTCGCTGAGATCGACGGAGGAAGAGTGAGGTGAGTTGGGATGTTTCGGGAGGAAAGTTGAGCTGCCGGGCCAAGATGGCGGATAGGGGCAGGCGAGACGAAATGGAAAATTGGGCGGTGAGGGCTTCGTCAGGTGTAAAACTGCTCGAAACTGAAATGAAACTGGAGTTTGAAGTCTTCTACATCTTCTTATGTGATATTTTGGAGGCGGCGAGAGGTTTTTGAGGGCGAAAAAATTGCTGCTAAAAAGTTTTATGGCTTCGGAGGCGAAAGGAACATGGCGGACTTTTGAGAGACGTGGCGAAATTGGAAATCGTTTTGTCAGGGCTTCGTGGGTGGTGGATCTTCTTGACAGTAAAACTGAACTGGAGTTTGAACTCTTCTGCATCTTCCGGTAGCATCGTTTGGAAGAGGCAAATCAATTTTAAGGGTGAAAAAATTGCTGCGAAAAATGTGCGTCGAGTTGGAAGATGGCTGCCGGTTGGAGTGCCGCCGTCTGACCCAGATATTTTTCGGAGGCTCGAAAAAGTTCGAAAAACGTTTAAATTTCACAACAAACTCACTGAAAGTTGTAGCAAACACGATTGTGCATCGTTTTCAGTGAAAAAGCTTTTGTGGCAAAGGTTTTTGGTGCAGAATAAGTTGAAAATCGTTTGGATGGATGTTGCGCATTTTCAAGATGGCTTCTCGCATGAGGCAGAGTTGTCAACAAAGCTGCAATTTCGCGAAAGCAGGAAAGTTCCTGCGAGACTTTCACAAAGAAAGAAAAGAATTACTCGTCAGTTTCACAGTATTGTCCAAGCATTCTGTCGAGCCTTTCCTTTCTGGCTGAAAAGGACGAAAGATTTGCTTGCGCGTGAAGAGTTGGCCCAAAGTTCACTGGACATTTACAGAAAACCGAAAATTTTCAGTCTGAAGAGTCCGAACCGAGATTTTGAAGGTTGAAATTGTGTTATTGGGCGGAATTCGCAGAGCTGTCGGTTTTGTGGCCGATTTTGTGGTTTGTTTTGGTGCCACAGTTTTGGTTTCTTTGAAACGATTCTGGGAAATTTCAAGATGGCGGAGCCTGTGAAGATACGACCACGAGGGTCAAGGAGACTGGAGAAAAGCGAGAACTTGAGCAATTCGCCTTCTGTCTTTCGACTTTGAACATTCAAGGTTCAGATTCTGAGTACAGAGCAATGTTGTGACAGTTTGGCCAGTTTTCGTTTCCTCCACGGGCGAAAATCCAAGCTGGCGGAGCCAGGGAGATCTGACCACGAGGGTCCAGGCGACAAGAGGAAAGCGAAATATTGACAATTCTGTCTTGAAAGTCCCCCCTCCCCCAAATGAACTTTTGTTTTATTTCTTGCAGTTGACTCGGTTTTGTCTTCACTCTATTGAAAGATTGCTGGATTTCTATTGAAATCAAGCGAACACGAGGATCCAGGGCTCAGGTTGGGTGAGGGAGGGGGAGGGAGCTCGGGCAACTTGCCGAGGGGGGAGGGGGTGAAGTTGTCTGATTCAACCGGGGGCCCACTCAGTGCCACTTCTTGCGTGACGTGCGTGCGTGTGGAGGTGTGCGTGCGGCGTTGGCAAACGTGTGATAGCAAGAGTTCAAGAAGAGCTCAATGATTTGACACAAAAAATGAAGGAAATTTTTCCGTTTCTGATCAGGCAGGATGTGGACGCAGCTGACGTTACGTCACGTCAACGCCGCAGACGACGCCGAGGGAGACGTGCGACGTTGACGTCACGTTACGACGACGTTGTTGGAGAGTTGGGACGCTGTCGCGATGACGCTGGCTGGAGAAAACTCCGCAACCGGCGATGAGGGGTGAGTTTTGCGGTAGCGAGTCGAGGGTCAAGGTCGTTTTGTGCTGAAGTGCGGCGTGCTGCCATTGGAGAGAAGAGAAGCAGCAACATGTGACCAGAGATAAGCGCCCCTAGACGTGCATAATTTGCATAAATTATTCACGGTTGCGTAAACTCGTCACGGTGAGTGCAAAAATTTGATGGGACACCAAACGAGACTTAACGAGTTCATCTCAAATTTTCATAACGTGGGTGCTGGAAGAGAAATTGTCAGGAATTATTGAAACCATTGGAAAACAGTCGTGTCTGCGTTGGAAGTCGAAAGTTTTGTTGAACATTTTTTACATGTGTGGGAAATTGTTTGTCGAGGAGTTTAATTTTGCTGTGGATTCAGGACAATTTCCAGTTTGATTTGATTTCGCTGGATCTGACTTGAGTTCTCTTTTGGCATTGCAGTACGAAACGTGTGGTGGAAACACTTGGTGACGTTCAGCCGAGGGAGCGAGGCCCATGCGACTGCGACGCCGACGACTGTGACGACGATGAGGAGCCGCCGACGTGTGACTGAGACCAGACGTCTGCCGGCTGTGAAGAAGACTCAACGTCCACTGCAGTGCAAAGGTGAGTCAACTGTCACCGTGCAAGCATGCATACTGCCACCACAGTCACTAGCCAACGCACACGTACGAGGCTGATACCAAAACTCTTTCCTGGTCATGTTCTTGGCGACGCCACACTCTGGTCGACTTCTTTCATTTCCCAATCAGCTGGTACCATTGCTGACCAATGGGAGAGCGAAGATCTTGACCGAACAACAAAAACAAGCGACATCGGCAGGAAAGAGTTTTGATATCAGCCTCGTACACACACGTGCGTGCGTGCGTGCGTGCGTGCAGCGCCCGCATTCCAGCAGCACACACGATTCAGTTTTGAGTGGACGAAACGAAGAATTATTGTTTGACCGACCAACACCAGAAAAACTCGGAAGTCTGTCATGCCACGTGCATTGCCACGTGTTTTGGTCCCACGTGTTTCGGAGCTACATGCAAGCCACGTGCTTGCACAACAAAAGACAAACGTCCACAACACGTGCATTTGTTTGTCCCGCAGGTCAACAACGTCGCGCTCCAACATCCGGTGACAAGCGACCTGAACCGGAAGCGGCGAAGTGGGACCGGAAGTCGATGACCGGAAGTGACCCGAAAGACGATGGCGTATCATCGACATGGTTCTATGATCCCTCCAAAAGGCGTAATCGCGCCTAAGCCAACACTGGAAGCGGTTTCAAGCGGTTTCCCCTCCCAGTCGCCCCCCCTCCTCCCCAAAGAAAAAAATTCCGAAAAAGTACAAAAAATTCCCCCAGTATCTTGTCGCTCAAAATCGCTACAAAACCGCAGCCAGTGTGCAATGGCGTTGCAGGGAAAGAAGACGATGGTGATTGGGGACTCAGTGGCGCCACCTTTTCTCTGTCCGGTCGCCACTGCGTCAAGAAGGGGTCTGTTCACACCAAGAGAGTCGGGCGATTCGAATTTCATCCAGGAAATTCAGTGGTGGGAAAAAATCCTTTTCAAAGGTTCTCGGGCAAAATCATTCAGGAAATTCAGTGAGGAAAAAAAAAAACCCTTTTGAATTCAAGTTTTTTTTTTGCTGGTCATCAGTTGTCGGGAAAATGAAATCATGTTTGGTGTGGTGTGAACAGACATTACAGCTTCTGCTCAACTTGTCGACTCTGCTTGACGACTATTGACCTTCGCACATCATCATCACATCACGTGACGAGACTTTACTGCGAGACTTCGCTTCGAGACGTCAATTTAGCTTTGCATTCAAAATTTTGTTGGACCTAAAGTGCGATCCAAATTGGGGAGAATCTGAAAGATTTTGTCGTCCTTGAGTCTTTGTCTTTCTGTCTTTCCTTTGCTCGTTCAGTTCGACGCTTGTCGTTTGCATTCTTTCGCGAACGACCAGATCGATGGACAAGTTTTGAATGAACTCTGAAAATTTCGCAAACAAACTTTTGAGTACTGTCGAAAAAACAGACGAAGAGTTGAAAGTCAATTGTTGTGAATTGTTGAAAAAAAATTTGTCGGGAGTTGAGAAGTTTGGGGAATGTTGGGGATCCTTTCTCACTTTTGTTCTTTGCCTTCTGGGCATTTCTCTCATCCTTCAGCAGAGCATGCAAGCTGACAAAATGTGGACATCTGAACTTGTTCGTGGATTACAAATTTTTATTCGTTCATTTTTCTGCTGGAACTTTACCAAATCTCGGATTACGAGCTATTGACTCATCGCACTGCGTCTTGCAATGCGTGCTGCCATCGCAAACCAAAGGTTTTTGTACGCAACGTCCACATTTTGTCCTAAGTAGAGAAACTGTATCAAACGATGAAAATTCAAATCGATGATTCTATCAGTAAAGTAGGGGTTCAGTAGACAGTTAGAAACAAAACGCAGATACTTGTCACCAAGCAACCAAGGGGGAAACAAAAATGCATCGAAACCTTTGGTTGAATCTGGAAACGCCTTTGAAGCTCGAAGCTCGAAAAAATGTTGCAAGAAAAAGTTTTCCGTTCAATCACAAGACGTCCGTATTTTCTGAAATTGAATGACGTTGAAAACTCTTTTCAACCCGAAAATAAACGACAGGTTGCCTTGGTGACAGGTTGTTCCGCTCAGTTTGTAAGTTTTAGTGATGCTGCATAGAGGTGGATCCAACACAACATGAAAGACAGCTCAGGCCATCTGCAAGATTACATTCGAACACGACAAAATGTTCGAACAAAATCGAACACGACAAAATGTTCGAACAAAATCAAAAACCGAACCAATAGTTTCTGACCAGAACACGCTGCACTGTTCGAACCAAAAATAAAATATTGGAACAAAATTCTGGAACGAAAGTTGAAGCAAGAAAACTTGAAAAATTGTTCAAACCTTGGACACCAAGAAAAAACGAATCGAATGGATCCACCTCTGAGGCTCCTTTCACACCGGGCGTCACTCTGTTGTCTGTACCTGGCAACGGGGCGCTGACCTTATTGTCCTGGTACAGGGAACGCGCTGTTGTGACGTACCCGCCGTGAGACGGGTCCACGGCAGCGACGTCTGGTCGTCAGGACGTTGCGTCATGTGCGTCGACGCGGGAAGAAGCGGCACCTAACGCGTGTCGCAACTCTTCTCGCCTCCACCAGAGAAGGCGCACGGGGCGTGTTCGATTTCGCGAAATGCTCTCGCGAGCTCAAAACGCACCCGCCCAAATTCCGTTTGTGGTGCGTGTTGAGCTCCAGGAAAAACTCGTGCGCTCAGAAACGGACGTCCCATTCGGCGTAATGGGTTACGTTATCGGTTCGAGCCCACCGCTCCGCCAGGTCGAACACGCCCTAAAAATCTATTTTCTGACCCCTTTGTCACGTGGTGTGACGTCATGCCTCGTGTTCTCGTACAAATCAATTGACGTAGCGTTGTGAGCGACGAACGCAGCGTCTTTTGACGTGTCACGGGAACGCGACGTATGGAGCGCCATCTCACGTGAAACTGGGGTCGTTGTCAGGGGCAACCGGATGTAGCTTCGCTGTCTGAAGGATCTGTGCCGCGCTTCCATTGCACTAACCGGAAGTCGCGTCTTGGTTTCCGCCGTTCCCAGGCGGAAACGAGGATCTCCCGGTTGCTATGGTGACCTGGTGACCACCGCGCCCATAAGCCATGCACCGGAAGAGGTTACCGTTGGAGGTACCTGGGGTTGGGGGGATGTAACACCCGGCGAGGGTTACATGGGGTTACGCATAGGGTTATTCCCGGCGTGGAGGATAAGGTGATAGCTTCGTTGGAAGGATCCAGGGTCCAGACGCTATAACAAATGGATCCTGAGGGGGTGTTACGGGGGGAGGGGGCGTAACACCAGGGGGTGTTACGTGGGGTGTAACTCCCTGTGTGGAGGATTGAGGGTCTGAACGCTACAAAAAGGATCCTCGGGGGGAGGGATGGTGTTACACTGTTACACACGTGGGGGTCGCGTGTTCAGGTCACGTGACCAATCGGATCCAAACGCCAAAAAATGGATCCAAAACTTTGTCTCTTTTTTCAAACGCAGCCGAATAAATCTTGCTGCAACTTTCTACTTCTCTTGTCCAATGCAGCCGAATAAACCTTTGCTGCAACTTGTTGGGGTCGAACCACAACTTGATCATATATTGGGTTTGCAATGCCAGGGAATTGTGTGAACACTGGACAATGGAAGGGTGAAATGTGAAGAATGTACTTCCTCCCATGGCGTAACACCTGAAATAACAATGAAGCATTGTTCCAGCATGTGTGTCCAATCCCGAAGGGAAATATGTTATTTTAACAACCTTACACCCAATGTCCACATACCACATGGTTCACACGAGGGGCTTGATCGGTGCTTTCCTCAAGTGGCAGCCCGGAAAAAATCTGGCCAACGCCCAGCACGACCGAGCATGTCGCCATCCTGCTTCGTCCAAAGCGGGACCCAGATGTTCCTTCAGGTGACACCTCAACACTATTTTAGTGGCCTCGTCGTGAGTGGCGAGCAGGTGGCGTCTGGCGATGATGCACTCGTATAGTGCCGCATTCCATGCATCACTGGTTTGCTTCAACAAAGCGTCCAGCTGGAGGCGGGATTGCCATCCAATATCATGCCCTGCATAAACAGCTGGCGCTGCCTCTCCTTTGGTGATTTGCCCACCCTGTGCGTCGGGGTTCCAACCAACCGCAGATGGACCTGGGTTGACGGGCTGGGGCCTCACCATCTGGGGGTGGTCCACCGTGTCGGTCAAATCCAAAGGTGGGGGTGGTGGTGGCAGAGGACCAAACGATTTGTGAACCTCAATCTCTTCAATCTCACGGCCATTTTGATCTTGCTACTTCTCTTGTTAAATGCAACCCCAATAAACCTTGCTGCAACTTTCCACTTCTCTTGTCCAGTGCAGTTGAATAAACCTGCTGCGACTTCACATTTCAAAACACAGCCGAATAAACCTTGCTGCAACCTTCCACTTCTATTGTCCAGTGCAGTTGAATAAACCTTGCTGCAACTTCACATTTTCAAAATGCAGCCGTATAAACCTTGCTGCAACCTTCCACTTCTCTTGTCCAGTGCAGTTGAATAAACCTTGCTGCAACCTTCCGCTTCTCTTGTCCAGTGCAGTTGAATAAACCTTGCTGCAACCTTCCACTTCTATTGTCCAGTGCAGTTGAATAAACCTTGCTGCAACCTTCCACTTCTATTGTGCAATGCGGCCCGAATAAACCTTACTGCAACTTCACATTTTCAAAAAGCAGCTGAATAAACCTGCTGCAACTTTCCACTTCTGTTGTGCAATGCAGCCCGAATAAACATTACTGCAAGTTCACATTTTCAAGACGCAGCCGAATAAACATTGCTGCAACTTCATTTTCAAAACGCAGTTGAATAAACCTTGCTGCAACCTTCGCGTTCGTCAGCTCCGTCCACGCAATTGTTTTATGTGTCGCATCTGAATGCACACATCAAATAACGTCCGTCGCAATGCAGTCGGTGTGATATTCCAGATTGCCGTCGCATGGATGACTAGCTTGACCTGCAACAAACAGGTAGCTGCATAGCAGGAATTTGGTGACAGAGAAAAGCATGTTTCTGACGAATGAAAACTAGGTACGTTCACTGGTGACATAACAGAGTCATGTGAATAAGAATCTCTTACTGACCAGTTGTCAAGTCGATGTTCCCGGCGTAGTAATCAGCTTCATGCCATGGACAGTCCATCTCATCAGTGCCATCGGCGCAATTGAACTGCGTGTCGCATCTGAATGAACACATCAACCTGCGACCATCACATTCCAGGTAGGAGAATGGTTACGTGTCCGTCGCTCAAAGTTGAATGCAATCCAGACAGCCAGACAAACAAGTATTTGGGATCCTGTTATCAGTACGAATGTACTTGACTTGATTTGGTGGTGGCAGAGGACCAAACTGATTTGTGAACCTTTGCCTCAATCTCTTCAATCTCACGGCCAGTTTTGATCTTGCTACTTCTCTTGTTGGATGCAACCCGAATAAACCTAGCTGCAACTTTCCACTTCTCTTGTGCAATGCAGCCCGAATAAACATTACTGCAAGTTCACATTTTCAAACCGCAGTTGAATATACCTTGCTTCCACTTCTCTTGTCCAGTGCAGTTGAATAAACCTTGCTGCAACCTTCCACTTCTATTGTCCAGTGCAATTGAATAAACCTTGCTGCAACCTTCCACTTCTCTTGTCTAGTGCAGTTGAATAAACCTTGCTGCAACCTTCCACTTCTAATGTCCAGTGCAGTTGAATAAACCTGCTACAACCTTCCACTTTTCTAGTCCAGTGAAGTTGAATAAACCTTGCTGCAACTTCACTTATATTGTCCAGTGCAGATGAATAAACCTAGATTCTCTGAAACTTTGTTAGATGACA
>JAAUXT010119883.1_pt1 | contig 11942 bp, 15 predicted proteins | sample 7278171 | NCBI WGS metagenome assembly JAAUXT01 (sample SAMN14350112, study PRJNA611818) | marine sediment metagenome | isolation source: surface marine sediment (1.8m) | place: French Polynesia: Moorea | collected 2018-08
GAGAGAGAGAGAGAGAGAGAGCGAGAGAGAGAGAGAGAGAGAAAGTGTGTGTGTTTGGTCAAAGGCAAAGCCTTCAATTCTCAGTGTCAATTTCAGCCTTTGTGTGTTTTGGGCGATCCCCCTTCGACCGCACGAGCCGAGCGACGCCGAGCGACGCCGAGAGTCGCCTAAGTGGCTCTGATTGGTCGGTAATTGAGCGGATATGCATCACGTGGCGCCTCCGGAAACGCACGATTCGCTCCGAGTTCCCCCGAGATGTCTCTGCCCCATTCACTCCTCAATTAAGACCATTCTCTATGAAACAGGCAAACACAACCGCAAACCCGCCATCACTGGTTGCGTCACGTGACGCATCATGCGTCACGCGTTGCGTCCCCTCAGATTAGCAGATCAGAGCTCACAGCCATCCGGCCCCTACGCTGGATCCGCCGGAGCCTGGGTTGTCAGTGGGAGAGAGAGACATCAGCACGAGTTGTCTTCATCGCCTGATCTACGCTCGTCTGGTCCGCCCTCCACCGCGCGGTGTGTCCCCGAGCGATGATAAGGGAGGGGAGCGCCCGGCGGTGGGGGGGAGCGGGGGAGAGGCGGGGAGTGAGGGGGAGCGAGGAGAGTGGGAGGAGTGGGGGAGAGTGTGGGGGGAGTGGGGGAGCTGGGGAGAGTGTGGAGGGAGCAGGGGAGAGGGCCAGGAGCAGGGAAGGGTTCACACAGGGTGCGTCATTGGTTCTGTCCCTCACCATGGCCGTCTGTGGGATACGGATCGTCCCGATGAGACGACAAGGGAGAGATTGGAGGAGCGGGCCAATAAAATACTACGCCTTCGGAAATGGGGTAAACAAGGAGACTCATCGGTTCTTCGTAAATCAACATGATCACGATTGAATACAAAGCAGGGGATCATTTCGGGACAGGTTTTGCGAAGGTTTCACGTCACATAACATCCTTACTCGCTGGTCTGCGTCAGACTTGGGGTACCACGCGTACCCGTGCCAACATCAGTCCACAGGCGTTGCCAACGTCGGCGCTGAACCCGTTACAAGCACGACGCGCGTCGAGTCCAGTTTGTGACGTGTCGCCATTGAACGCATGAGAGTGAGAGGAGAGAGCGGGGCAGGGTTTTGGGACGAGTTCACACTGCCTCGTCAGAGAACAAGCGTCCACGTTTGGGCGAATGGGTGCGGCGTCGTATCAGCGTCCGTTGACTGTGTCCAAGGCACGACTCAAGGATGGCACAGCTACTTGCTGTAAACTTGACTGAGTGAAGGCGGTGCCCATTGACGCACACAGGAGAAACAACGCGTCCTGCAGTGTGAACCCATCTTCAGCTGTGGTTAAGCCTGGACTTTAGGAGGTGGTGCGGGCGCACGTCAGGGTTTAGTTGATTTACGCGGCGCTGCGGGCGGTGCGCCGCGGCTGCGCACTAAATCAATTTGTCCTGTCGCGCGCGCAGCACTTCAAACAGACCCGCATGCGCACTTGATGTTGTTTTTACGGTCATGTGGTCGTTTGTCACGGCAGGTTTGCGCTGGGTAGGGATACAGCGGAGCAGCATTAGGGGCTCCGCAGCTGTGCACTGAGATGAATGAGGCGATCAGAGCGGGGCGGATCTGTATAGATGATGTGTTGGGGCAGAGGGTGTGGTGCTGGTGGATCTGGCACTTTGGGCGCCCAACCCAATTTTGGTTGAGGTCTGAGCCAGAAGGGTACCAAATCCAACCTGACAAGAAACATTTGTACCAGCTCAAAAGGCAAATAGGTCATGTCTGAGAGCAAATCAAGGTCGGGCGCGGGTGCGGAGAGAGGGATCCTGAGACTCTGTGGACCTTGCACTGCGTGTGGCAACAGTGTCGTGTGGAAGATGTCGCATCTTTCCACATGGGTAGTCCAGCTTTCGGCAGAGTGCTGAGTACCTGGAGGAGCTGCTTTGGCAGAGCTTTGCAAAGCTAAAGCTGCTCCCCAGGCTAACATCCCATGTTGGTCAATGAAACTTAAGAGCTATATGATGCCCTGGCTAGGGGAGTTTCTCTCTACTGGAGTAAATAAACAGAACTAACCATTTACTGAGTCTTTCACTCGAGCACAGCCTTGCCAGAACCTGAGGCTGTACAACCATGGTGCTGTAATATGCGGCATAAGTGTATGGTTCGCCCAACCCGGGCTACCCGCACACAACAGTATGTGGATCTTGAGGTCCGAGCAACTCGACTGAACCCAGTGGCCGTGCTGATGATGGGAGGAGACAGGCAAGGCCACACCCAACATGGGGGTCAAGCTTGAAAACATCCAGATTTGAAAGAGAAAGAAAAGCAACCTTTGTGCAGAAATAGGCCAATGACTGGGAACTTGACGGGAACATTTATGTGTTGACAAGAAGTTGGTTTTTGGTTGTGCCCATAAGTCAGTGCAAAGTCGTGAGACAACGAAATGTGCGCCGCAGACACCGTCCGTCCTTGCAGGGTTCCTGTTCAGGATATGAGACAAGTTGTGCACAATGCGAAGCCTTGGGACATTACGTGGGGCTGGCGGGGCAGGTGGGGACTGACTCCTGATTCAGAATAGCGAAGATGGAAATGCTGGTTCGCAGGGATTAACAGAACTGTATTCTTTCTCTTTGTAGGTAAGTGTCCAGAGACGTGTGGTGTTCACATCCCACACGTGGGCAGCAGCAGGTGCATCCAGGGGCGGACCCTCGGGTGCCGCCTCTTCTCATCCAGGGCAACACGGAAATTGGGCAACAATTGGAGTTTAGTTGCGCCGTGTTTCCGTGCTCAAAATGTGAAAATTTGGGTCGCTCCCTCAGGCAAAAAGGTTCCACTCATGGATCTCACTCTCGCTGATCTGACTGAAGTTGAGTTCAAACACAGGGGAAAGATTTTATTTCTGAAGGCGAGGTTTGTCAGAGCATCATCTGAACCCACACGTTCACACACACACTCACACACACACACACACTCACACACACTCACACACACCCATAGATTCACACACACTCACACACTCTCACACACACCCACAGGTTCACACACACTCACACACTCTCACACACTCACACACACACTCACACACACACACTCACACACACACACTCACACACACTCACACACACTCACACACATACACTCACACACACTCACACACACACACACACACACACACACACACGTCCTTCATCGCCCCTTGTTTCGTGCTTCCGTGGCTCGAGTCCAGGCTGAGACCTAGCTCTGACTGATGTGTTCCTGCTGGATGTGAGTCGGTGCAGGGATCTTCACTGCTGAGCCTGAGGGAAACCTCAGATGTGCCCCTCGGACTCTACCTCTCACATGGGGGAGATTTGGCGCTCGAGTCGAGTCTCTTGTGACAGCGAGGGCAGGGAAGCCTGAAAAAGTCAGCGACACAGATCAGGATTGCGTTCCTGATCAGTTGTACAAAAGACGCTGCCTCTGACGCATTTGGTCTGGTTTCCCTAGAAATCTTGTTGTGCGAAGTCCCTTCAGGGCGAAGCACCATGGATGTGGTGGTGCAGTATATGGCAAGGTGGATGAAATGTCCCCTGCCCCTCCCCCTTAACCCCCTCCCCTCCCCACCCCCACCCCCAGACACACTGCTGCCTGACCCCCCTGCCCCTGGACCCCCCTCAGAAAACAAGGAGGACAAGGAAGAATTGGTGATATTCCGGCAAGGGACTTCGCACTGCAGTTGCCTTGAGCACTGCTTCTTGTTTCGCACACCGCGCATCACGCATTTCGTCATTCAAAGCTTGTAAATTCTCGCATTGACCTGCGGAGGAACGTGAACGAAAGTCACTTTGTCTCTCATTGACTTGAGGCTTCTGGAAACGAAAGGCACAAAGCCCGACCAACGCGAGAAGCAAAAGAAAAACGCACCATCCAGCGTCACGCAGCGTCAGAGACGCCAGGAATTCATTGTAGTGTCCAAGCCTGTGCACCACTTTTACGGAGGGAATGCAGACGAGTTGTGAACAAGAAGGGTCGCACTGAGACACGGAGGGAGGGGGCGGACGCTCTGCGGTCAGTCGGCGCTGTCAGCCCCGGGAGGGAGGGGTGGATCGGGGCGGGGTGCGCCGTGGGGACACGGGTGCGGGGGAGTGCGCATACACACACACAAACACACACACATACACACGAACACACACACACACACACACACACACACACACACACAGAGAGAGTCTGTACACAGACCTCCCGCTTCTGTAACGAGAGAGAGAGAGACGCAGGTCAAGATCACACACACACACACACACACACACACACACACTGTCTCTGTCTGTCTGTCTGTCTGTCTGTCTCTCTCACACACACACACACACACACACACACACACACACACACACATGTATTCCCTCCCCAATGATGCTTATTGCCTCTCGTTCTCTCCTTCTCGATCTCACTCTTCTCTCTCTTTGTCTCTGTATCTCTCTGTCCCTTGATCTCTTCTCACCTATCTGTTCCTCTCTCCTGTCCCTTCTTCTTCCGGGTCTTGTCCTCTCCCCCTCTCTGTTGTTTCTGTTTTTCTCTCTCTCAGTCGGAGCTGTCAGGCTCAGGCAGGAGGGAGTGATTGATGGGAGTGTGGTGCGACAGCATTGTGCGTTGTGTCTCTGTGTGAGCGCGGACAACCTCCTGCGGATCCTGGGGGCCAGGCCCCGCATCTTCACAGGACACGACCGCCGTTGAGTTGCTTGTCTGTCTCCGTGTTAACGGCTCAAAACAACATTCCACTTCACAAGGGAAAAATCAAGTTGAAATGTCTGATTCGCTATTGCCTCAAATGTACGAGGTTGAACAAGAGTGATCAGGATTCGTATGCGGAGGAGGGAGGGGTGGGGGCCCTGAGGCGGTGTCTCCGGTGGATTCAGGGCCGCCCCCTCAACACTGAACAAGTTTGCGCCTGACAGTGCCATTTTCCTCGTTTTCCTGGGAAAGATGGAGTTTGTTGTGCGAAGTCCCTTTAGGGCGAAGCACCATGTGGTGGTGCAGTATATAGCAAGGTTGATGAAACATCCCCTCCCCTCCCCCCTAAACCCCCTCCCCCTCCCCCAACCCCCTCCCCCCACCCAACCCCCCTGCAACCAGACCACCCCTAGGACAGCATGACTGGTGGAAGACAAGGAGGATAAGGAAGAATTGCTGAACAAGGAAGAATTGATGACATTACCGATGCCGCAAGGGACTTTGCACTGCAGTTGCCTTGAGCACTGCTTCTTGTTTGTCCCTTTGGGGACGCTCGCTCTGACCAAGCCCTGTTCCCACGGTGCGAGTTTTGCCCTTTCGCCTGGTGTATCAGGCAGGGACCACGACCCAAACATTTTGTACAACGTCATCAAGATACTGTTAGGCATCCTTGATGTCATTCTCATGAATGTCAGAGATTTTCTCAGGCTGGCCGTCACTCATACCTGAAATTCTGGGCATTCTTGATGACCTTCAATGAGGGCCGTCAAGAATGCCTGGCCGTGGTCTGTACCTGTTACACCGGGGTTTGCGCCCCCTGACGGCGCCCTGGATCCGCGGGGGAGTGTGCAGAGGTGGAGGCGACGTCTCAGCGCGGGAGAGAAATGCGAGGCGACGGAGAAGCCCTTGAGCGCTGATTGCGTCCGCACCGACGCGCCGCGAAGGCGCTGTGAGAAACGCGCGCTGCGGAAAGACGCCGAAAGGGACGCCGGGGAAAACTTCAGCTGTACATACGGGTGTTCGGACACAAAGAATAAGAGAGGAAGCCGATAAACAGCAAAGATGACGATGAGAGGGGGGGGGCAAAAGGTTGAGGGACAGAGAAAGAGTGACAGAGATAGTGAGAAAGGGACACAGAGATCGAGAGAGAGAGAGAACGAGAGAGAGAGAGAAAAGAAAACATTGGGCCTCTTTAATGTTGGTCGTGTTCTGTATCCTCACTGGTCATGCGGCTCCGGCCGTCAGCGCGGGTCATCTGAGTCCGCGTCTGCGCAGTAGACTCTGAACAACGGATATTTCCCATCATGCAACTCCGGCGCTCTCAACACGCGGCGTCGCGATGCGGCGTTCTCTCGCCGGTGAAGGGACATGGCGTCTGTACTTTACTTGGCGCATCCAATATGAATCAGCCACGACTCCTGACGTGATGCGTGAAACTACAATTCCCAGACAAGTTTCTAAGGTGATCGGCGCAAATCTTGCTGGGCTCAGACTCTGATCAGGTCCTCACCCATCTTTGGGACCATCTGGAGAGGCCCATCTGCTCAGAGTGTACCATCGCAGACGTGCCGCGGCTGGTCGAGTTTCCCTGCGTCCCGTGACCGTCACCCGACCCGTCCCACAGGACGCGCTGCACAGATTCAAGCTGACCGTCACCCGACCCGTCCCACAGGACGCGCTGGGGAGTCTTCTGCGACGCGTTCCACAGATTAGAGATCTTTGGGGAGAGGGATCGAGAAACACGTCTTCTGTAGAAACTAATCTGTGGTGTGAAAATCTTTAGGAAAGTGGACCAAAGATATTTCCTCTCTCCCACACAACATGAATTCCCTCTCAAAGAAGTCTCAGTGGTCATGCTCACACTCCTTGGTCCTGGATCCTCAAGTCACATCCAGTTTCGGGATCGTGGAGTGGACGTTGGACTTGTTCTCAAGGATTCAAGCCGATTTCAGTGCCAGAGATCTGACCTCAGCGGGACAAGCAACGACCTTGAAAGTTCGCGCATGAAAGGTCAAAAAGCTGCAGGCACAAGGGTACATCAGGGCAGGTTTATTTGCGGATTCCGGGATTCCAGGGCAGATGATCTTGCCCTCCGCTGCTTCTGCCCCAACCTCCTGGAAGTCCAATTTCTGATTTTCGTCAGTGGAGGGACCACACACCACCAGCACCTTCAACACCAGTCCATTTTCTTCCAAAAACCCTATTCCCAATGCTCATTCCCCTTCAGCCCCCTCTCCCTGGATCCCAGTTCCCGTGATCCCCTGGGTCTGCCCTGCTTCCTGGATCCTCCCGGGGAAGCCCCACTTCTCCCTCGCGTGTGGAAGCGGCGGCATCTGAGCAGCCCTCTTTCTATTGGATGTGAATGCCTCTAATTAGACCAATCAGCGTCAGGCGTTGCGCCGCCCTTTGCGCACCTGCGCTGTGAAGGCTGCACCGCCATGTTACACTGGAAACGAGTGAAAAAGGGTTTTCACATTGGTGACGCAGCGACAAAAAATTGACGCCCGCGTCAAAAATTTGTGATCGGTCTGGACCGATAATTTGATGCTCTCTATTGGGCGTCATGTTGACTTTGATGCCCATGCCTCAAAATTTTGACACGTGCGTCAAAAAGTGTGATGCTGCCCAGCCTTTGTGAAAACCCTTGATTGGGGAAGTTCAATGGTGCAGAAATTCAATCCGGAGGGTGAAGGGCCCGGATGCCCCACTGATAACTCCATATTTTTCAAAGATGAAGTTGGGCCCCAAGAAGATAATACAGGATCCACTACTGATTCCTCAGTGTGTCTGACAGCGTCTTTCTCGGGAAAGAACGGGCCGACGTGAGAGGCCAAAAGAACCAAAACTCGCAATACGGAGTACAGACTGAGTTTTCGCTGAGGGACACTGAACGAATTTATGGTAAATGAGTGCGCGTAAATGTGATGGGTGGGTTGAGTGCCACTCTCACCTGTGCTTGTGTGTGAGTGTGTGCGTCAGAGAGGAGAGAGATGAGAGAGGAGGGAGAGACAGAGAGAATGAGAGAGAGAGCGAGGGGGAGGGAGGGAGAGTGAGAGAGTGTGTGTGAGAAAGAGAGTGAGAGAGAGAAAGAAAGAGAGAGAGAGGGGGAGGGAGAGAGAGAGAGAGAGAGGGAGGGAGAGAGAGAGAGAGAGGGGGGAGGGAGGGAAAGAGAGGGAGAGAGAGGGAGAGAGAGAGAGAGAGAGAGAGGGAGGGAGAGAGAGAGAGGAGAGAGAGATCCCTGTGGCGTTGACGGGTCCACCTGCAGATCTATACCTGGCAGAATCCATGTAGGTTCTGGCTCCACGCTGTGAACACGAACTCTCCCCGTCCCATCTCCGGACGGCGCCGAAGCCTTTGAAGCGCAGCGTCGCCGACGGCGCGTCACGTTTCAGGGACGTTCGGCACTCACCGCAACGCACTCGGTTCTGTGGCACGTCAAAGTACTGCGGTGGGCCTGTGCAGGTTCAGGTTGGACGTGACGCCAAAAGGAAGCGCACAGAACAGAGGCTTTACACTGTGCCAAATGACCGCTTTGGTCAGATACGAGGTATGTCAAGTAAGTTTTAGCTCCAGCACGACACAAACAAACTCGCGAGGAAAACTAAAATATGATTGACATACCTCGTACTTAAATTCCTCAGGGAACGGGGGGATTCCTGCCCAAAGAAACAAACCAAAATCTGCTGCCTGCCCCCTCCGTTGGACTTGTCGTCTGGATCGGCCGCTTTTCCTCGCTCCGCACCGTCAGTCTGTGGGTCAATCAGTCAGTCAGTCAGTCTGTCTGTCTGTCTGTCTGTCTGTCTCCCATCGCTGGACCCTTCCTCTGGATCGCCCGCTGGTCCACTCCTTGCACTGGTTGCTTCATTTGGTATTGGGGAGAGTCTCTCTCTGTTTCTCTCTCTCTCTCTCTCTCTCTCTCTCTCTCTCTCTCCACCCCACCCCACCCCTGGATCGCCCCTGCTCCGCTCCCCGCACCGGCTGTTTCACCGCGCGCGCATTAGGCGCAATTGTACTTGACAGCAATTCTCCGCTGCGGGACGGCGGGGCCGCTGCGAAGCGGGCTGAAAGCTTTTTCTCCGTGCGAGGGCGCGTTCACGCCGCGGGCGTCCTGCGCCGTGTCGCGGCAGGAGTGGGCGCGTAGTGCGGGGTGCGTGACGTCGGTCTGTTGACGCCGGGTGCGTCGCGTACACTGTGGGTCAATGGGCGCTGGGCGTCTCGACACGAGTGGGCGCTGTGTGCGTCCTGCCTGACGCCTTGATATGAGTTTCTTGTTGCGTGTGGCATGCGTCGCGTCGCGTCCAGCACGTCGTCGCTATGTCGCTCCAGATGCGTCACTACGCTTGTGCCAGCACAGGCTCTGGAAGAACGCAGCACCCAATGGCTTGTGCATTATCGCAACGATTGAAGCGTGCAGCGTGCAGCGTGACCAACAAGCGACATTGCCGTGCCCATTGAATTGCGCAGCAACGCGTGACGCGCGCAGTGTGAAGCGGCCGTGAGACCTTCTCCGTGAACAGACGGACGAGACACGGATTTCCGTGCGAACAAAATGGTGGCCGTGCGAAAAACAAGGGAGAAGCGCCGAGTGTGGGAAGTGACGGTGGGTTCGAGGGAGGGTTCACGCAGAGTGCGTCACGCAGACGTTGCGTCGCGGTGAAGTTTTGTCTGGCTAACACTGCACACGTCATGTTCTATGGTGCCAAGCCAACATAAAGTACGTCTTGTGTTGGGACAATTGGTCTCTCTCTCATCCAGCTCTCTCTCTCTCTCTGTCTGTCTCTCTCTTTTTTTCTCTTTCCCTCTGAAAGGTTGTGCCCCGTTCACCAGTGAGACAAACCTACACCGTGCAACGCTGCTTGGTGAGGGGCGTCTATTGTGGCTTCTCAGCCACTCTCCACCCGGAACGGTTCCAGGGCTCGGGGTCTGGCCGGGTTTTCCTTGAACCGAGAGCCGACCCTCCACCATTGTGTTCCAGCAGACGCCCCCCCCCGAGTTGAATGTGTCAGCACCACAGGGTGATCCAGGCACTCTGCGGGGTCAAGGTCCCGTAAACCGCAGCAAGCAAACCCGCCTGGCAGTGCACGTACCGGCTTTTTCACGTTGGTGACGGCATCAGGTTGTTTTTTTTACATTGACCGCAACTTTTTTGACATTGACTGCAGGTTTCTTTTCACATTAGCATGACTGCAAATTTGCAGTTGACACTTGCAACTTTGTAGTTGATATCATGAATTAATGTATTGTATTTCAATGAGTGTTTTTCACTGCAATGACTGCAACTTTGCAGTTGACATCAAAAAATGGTTTGGACTGATTTTTACTGACTTCAAAATTGACATTGACTTCACTTTTGCAGTCGACGTCACCCAAAGTGAAAACCCCTTGTGCCGACAGGTGCCTGTTCTCTTTCACGTCGTTGAGCTGTGAACGTTCTGGTCGCGTCGCGTCGCTCCTGACAAATAATCCTTTTGAACCTGATTCAGGATTTTGCCTCGCGTAAAGTCCAGAACCTGATCCAGGGTTCCGCACGTTTGGAAGTGTGAAGGTGACTTCATATAGAGCTGTGGCATGCGTCATGCGTTTTGCGGCATCATTGACTCCTGTGTCCGCACATTTCTTGCGTCAAGAATCGGCTGCCAGTGATAATCTGCAGCAAGCTACCTGTGTCACATTGGGCGTCATGTTAAATTTTGACGCCACCCAACAAAACGCAGAACGCAAGGATTTTGCCGCAGCTCTATATGAAGCCACCTTCATGCGAAATGTGCCAATCAGGTGAACGGGACGACTCACACAAAATGCGTTTCATCTCCCTGTGTTATGTTGTGGCTGTGTCGTAACGACCCAATCCCTAACGCATCTACTTTGAAACGGGCGTTGCTTCCAGTCTCCACATAAAATCTTATTTGTTTGTGTCTCATTGCGGGAGGAAAATTTCTTTGGTCAATGGGTCCACTGGAGAAATAAAAGTACAAATGCGTTCTATTGTTCCGGCCCAGCCTGTCCTCGTCCCCCATTGGAAGAGAAAAGGAGCAATTCTATTGGTTGTCGCGGTGTCTATTGTGCGCAGACGCGTGGAGTGGGATCCCATTGGAGATTCTGCGAGATTGGACGAGGGACGGCGAGAAAACATGGGGAGCGGAGATAAGTGTCGGAGACACGGAGGGGGAAGATTATGGAAATGCAGGAAGAGAAATCAGAGCGGATGAAGTGTGGTCCCAAGGAAGTTGAGGTTTTGTCGATTTTTTTTTGTTTTCATATTTGTGCGCCCAACATAGCGTTGTCTTGCAGAGCGAGGAGGGCTTGGGACAGCGTCCTGCTCTGTGGCTGACGCTGACGCCCAAAATAGCTGAGTACCCCCCCCCCCCAGCACCATTGATCCCCGCCCAAAGCGCAGGTCGCACCCAAGAACTTCTTCCACATGAAACACTCGCCCCGCCTTTCTTCTCACACCGCCCAAAACCACTGACCCAAGCAACTTACCCCACTGACACCCGCCCGCCCAAATCAGCCGCCCTGCCCAAAACTCTCCTCCCGCCCAAAAGACTGACATTCCCATTGACATGCCTCCGCCCAGGAGACCGATATGCGACGTATATCACACAGAGCTTTGACGTGGGTGTCTGTGATGCGAGAACCATCGAGTTCCTGATGGATGGACCAAACCCGAGATCTCCATGCAGCGCAAGGGGCAACCGGAGGAGAAGGGAATTTGGGTCAGTGTGCTGAGTGGCATCAGTGGGAGGAATCCAGGAAGTCATGGGGATTGGATCACAACCCTGAAATACGAATCGCCTTTGCCCCACCATAAAAGGTTCAGTTGACCTCGTCCACCAAATTTTGTCTCGCATTCTTCGATCCTCACCAGCTTGGCATCGCGACCATGACTGGATTCTGGACCACCCCCTGAGCCTGCACAGCGCAATGCGTGAGATTCCACGTGTGAACCTGGGATCAAGAAATTGGGAGAGTGAACCTGGGATCAGAGGATGGGAGAGTGAACCTGGGATCAGAAAATGGGAGAGTGAACCTGGGATCAGAGAATGGGAGAGTGAACCTGGGATCAGAGAATGGGAGAGTGAACCTGGGATCAGGCGATGGGAGAGTGAACCTGGGATCAGAGAATGGGAGAGTGAACCTGGGATCAAGGAATTGGAGAGTGAACCTGGGATCAGAGAATTGGAGAGTGAACCTGGGATCAGAGAATGGGAGAGTGAACCTGGGATCAGAGAATGGGAGAGTGAACCTGGGATC
>JAAUXT010144434.1_pt1 | contig 11938 bp, 9 predicted proteins | sample 7278171 | NCBI WGS metagenome assembly JAAUXT01 (sample SAMN14350112, study PRJNA611818) | marine sediment metagenome | isolation source: surface marine sediment (1.8m) | place: French Polynesia: Moorea | collected 2018-08
GTCCGCAACATCCTGGGAGCTGAGGCGGCTGAGCGTCAAACCGCCGGGTACTGGGTGACAGCAGACGCCCTCACTGCTCTCCACACGGCCGCGGAAGCATATCTCGTGGGGCTTCTTGAGGATGCCAATCTGGTGATGCTTCATGCGAGGTGCGTCACACTGCAACCGCGCGACATCCAGATTGTACGTCGTCTGAGGGGGGAGGTGCTCGACAGCCAAGAAGCCTCTTGTGCAAAGTTCGGCATCCCGGGTGTGCCGCGCAGCGTGGAAACGTTCTGGGGTCCCAAGAATGATGACAGGATCAACCCCAGCTTCAGTGCAAAGTGATGTTGTTTGTTGTTTTGTTGTGTTAGTTAAACTGTTCAACTTTTTGCCATTTTTATGCTATTCCAGACAAACTGAAACATTTGCTGCTGATGTTCATTCATCTGTGATAAATAAATAAACACCATTCCACTTTTACACACACTGTCTCTGTTAGCGCATCTGCCGCATCACCGTTCAGGGTGAAAACGTACCTCGTTGTGTGTGAGCGCATCTACGGGTTGTAAAGGTACCGTTCAGGGTCAAAATGCCACAGTTTAGTTGGGAATGAATGTACGTGTCCAAAGTGGACCGTTCAAGGTCGAAATGGTAGTGTTGTACAGGATGAGCGAATTCCAGTGTCACAATGTAACCATCCAGGGCAGAAAGTGTACCATTCCTATGAAGTGCAATGATGCATTCTGACATGAACGGTGAGTTTTCACACGGAGTCAGAACCACCCATTGAGCGTTTTGGCACAGACGACCGTTGAGTGGAAAGTGCTGATAGGTAGTTTTGACTACCCTACCCTTCTGACACTCCGACAGCGGGTCGTTCTGCATGCAAAAGAAGAGCAACCCGCACATGCACCCCTTCCTTTCTTCTGAAAAGAAACCACCACTTCGTTCAAGCAAATCGAAATGGAAGAACAATGCCGAAAGAACAATTCAACGGGAATTCCTTCTGTCGCATGATGACATACAGAGTTTGGGATGTCACATCCGCATTTGGATAACATGATGTTGTGAACAGCATTTACTTGGTCCTGAAGCTGACAGGTCGGATCCCCACAAGGAAGCGGGGCTCAGCCCGGGATTCCTGCCGACTGAAGCAGACATGGAACCCCGTAATACCACCCTCAGCTGCCACGACGTCGGGCCGCAAATCTCGCTTGGAAAAATTAAGGTGTCCATTTCAAAGTCAGGTGACTTCTGCTGAAACTTTGGAAAAGCCGAAGTGAACCCACATCTTTCACTTTGCCACAATGTCCCAAATTTGAGGTCACCATTCGTGTGGGCAGTCTGTGTATGAGGTCACACTTTGTTTTTCTGCAATCATTCATCTGAACTCCTTTTTTCAGCCGGAAATGGTTGGTAGTTCCTGCAAGCACAGATTCAATTCTTTCCTTTGCAGTATCGAGACAAGCGCTTGACAATGGGCACACACAAAAATCTGTGCAATGCTCAACACGGATTTCGGATCTTCAACATGACGTCCCGTCCGGTGAGAGCGCTTGTCGTTGGTGATGTACGAGATTCGGTGAACCACGAATCGTTCCCTCGTGCAGAAGCCGAAAAAGTAGAGATACGACGCGAAAAAATATTGCAATAATAATCCCCCACGCGCCCCTGTCAGTTGAACTGACACGACGTTTTTTTAATATGAATAGTGAATCTGTTAATCTGTGAATCTGGTAAACTGACACATTGATGGATCACACGGGGGAACAAATGTCTCCATCAGAGCGCTGCGTCTCCGCGCCCTCAGAGGCCGTTTCAAATACGAGCAAAAGGGAGCGTTTGCTCAACACCGCGCCTGTTTTCAACACCCACCTTTGGTGATTTCAACGCGAAGCTGCAAACTCACAGGCACCCACTCTTGTGCCCTCGAAATATCACTCACGAAGTGCACAGTTTGGCAGCGGAACCCTGTGAGATCTGATGAGGAAAGACACACAGGGAGGGAACATCTCCAAACTCCAGTCAGGTGCCTCCTGCCCGTTGGGTCACACAGAAAGCAAATGTCCTTCAGGACGTGCGCTGTCTTCAGAAAATAGGGCTTCAAATTGGGACGTCAGACACAACACTCATTCAACCTCGCCGAATCTGCAATCGCTATCCAAAACATTGACCTTCTAAACACAGAAGAGAGTTGCGGAAGGACCAACGTACACACACGCACCAGGAGGAAGAACTGCAGCCTCCCGGCGAGAGTCGCTGAACTCTGTCACGGATCCTAATCGGATACAAATTGAGACGGATCGGAACGAAGTGCGTAATCTGCGCATCGCATGACAAACGGCGATAAAGCTGGAGCTCCGAGCCTCAATTAGACCGAACAAACACGGAACACATGCGCATTAACTAATGCTCAACACTCTCAGAAGACGACGCCGATTCAGCGGGACTCTTGATCATTTGATCGGAAGCGATCGGGTGGGGAGTGGCTCGTGTTTCTCGCGTTTTTGTGAAATCGCCACTTTCCTTGTGTGTCGACGTCGGAAGCACAGGACGCGCAGCGTGGGTGCAGCTGAGCGACCACGTGACCGGGTCGTGCGCAGACGACTGGCGCGCACACCCGCGGTTCACTTCCTTCCTTCCCGGGGAAGTTCGAAAGATGCAACAGCTCTGCGTGCAGCAGCCACATTTGTCCACAAAAATCAGCCAATAAGAACTTCTGGCAGCGAATCTTTTTGTTCATCTCTCTGCCTGCTTCATTTTCCTCTGAACGTCACACATTGTTGCAGTGGTCGGAGGTCGAGCAAATTGATCCACTTCCGGCTCTGCTGCTTCTTTCCAGCCAAACTCCCATTTGCATGATATATCAACATTTTATCAAACAGAAAGACAAGACAGCTTCAAACAAAACAGTTACTTTCCCTTTTCACGCAGATCCGCCTGGACGGAAGTTCATTCTCCTGAAGTTCATACTCTTGCAAACAGCCATTCTCGGGCAGCGAGGAAGTGGCATCACCAACACAAACTAGACTTCAACTCCAGACTGCTGCCGTCCACATACAGCGGGAGAACAACCCAACGTCATCGTTGGTGTGATCAAATCTTCGGATACGAGACTGGAGACCAATTCTGACTGTTTTTGCGAGAGTTTGTCACATGATGGACTTGTCCACGGAGCCTAGTTGACCCCAATAAGGTCTAATAAACACCCTCTTCTGCTGTATTCTACCCAGGTCCTCGCTCCTCACTAATTGTTCCCATTGGCGCCGATAAAAGAAACATAAGGGTGGAAGAATGGGTCTGTCTCTGGATCCTGTCAACAGTGAACGTTCCTGAGCCTGAAACAGACAAGCTCAATGCAGATAAGTTTGCAGAACACAGTGGTAAAATTCGCTGTTTCGTTGTGAACATAACCAACACCTGTTTTCAAGATGACGTTGCAGGACGCATATGATGAACAAAAGCGATTGCGTGAGAACTTCTGCGTGGAACCACACAAATAAATAAATAAGATGCAACCCTTGACATACTGACTTTTAGTGTCTCTCCCTGAAAGCATCTTGATCTTGTTGTTGCAAACAAGAGACTCAGAACGTCTGACGCCGTGGCAGGCAACAGTGTCATTCCACGTTTTGGGATTCTCTCGGGTTTGTAGAACGACGGGTGGGGATGCCGGTGTAACGAAATGGTCAGGCACCCGAAATCAGGAGACACGGGTGCCTCACCAATTCAATTCTCACCTGAAATGGCCAGACACTCATCAAGGCTTTGAGTGGCCTGCACCAATTGATATCAATGTGTGAGTTGAAATGGGGAGGCATGAGCTAAGGAGCAGGAGCCCTGTAGCTGGACCTGCCTGACCCTCAGCAGAGCATTGGAACCCTCACCCCAAGTCCGGCCTTTTCCCAAGATGGCTGGCCACTTGCGTGTGAGAATACCCGTGCCTCCTCATTTCGTTCTGCCGGGACACACACTCGTTCGAGACGCCCAAAGTCCCCACTGTGTTGGGAGGTCTGTGTCTGGTCGGTTACGTTTCACAAACCTGTCATCTTCGACGAAAGAATCCCATGGAGTATTTTTGGCGTGAAACCTGTTTTTGGTTGTTCCCCATTTTGGGACCTTTGGGACCTTTGGGACCTCTGCTTTTGGACAAATTACACACACTATCCAGCAGTGATTAATGATTGCAGCTTCATTTGCAATGAACAACCCGGAAGTGGGTCACACATCAAGGACAGAGGTCTCAATATCGCTCATAAAACACTGCAACAGGACCTGCCAGAATTCATGTTTCCAACACCCACGCCTGCATGATGGAGGGAGTACATCCTCAACACATTTGTTGCGCTTCTTGGATGGTGGATTGGAGCGTGGCACGTCCCAGCAGTACAGCCGAGCTTCAGGTTTGAACAGAGTTCGGCAAAATGAGACGATCAGACCACGTCTGCACGTCTGGGAAGTACACAAGCCAGATCCACTGAAAAGGTGCTGGCGGGAGTTGATTGATGGGGGGGGGGCTATCCAAGAGAAAGACATACAATCTACAAAAAGAAGAAGCAGACGCAGCAGCAGAGACATTTCTTCACATCGCTTTGAACTTCAAGTGCAAACTGCACAGCACATTTCGAGTTCGCCAGTGTTTGTGCTTCGCGGTGGTGAGAGCGGTGCGACACAACATCATTTTCAGCCGGAACACAACGGCCAGACAGAAAGTAATGTGCCATCACAAGACAGATTAATCACTGCCCCTCGCACACTTTGTACGCTGAACGCTAGAACGAGTGCTCGTCAGCAAGTCCCACGTGGACAGGCAAAAAGGCGGCACACATTTGTCTCGAGGTGGCAAAAACTCAAAAGTGATCCATTTTCTGACCATAAAAGTGTGGTCACCACACACAGCCTCGCACGATTTCAAGTGATCACATCGAAAACGACCTTGGGAGATGAGAAGACCACTTTCTTCTTCAAGCCACTGATGTTCTTGTGCCTTTCTGTTTTCTTTTTTGATGTCAACCTCAAACCACGATGGCTGTTGTTTTTGTTTACAATATTCCCAAATCTAACTTTCTCTAGTTGCTCTTCTTGGGGAAGAGGAGGGACACACCAGGATATTTTCCTGCATCGGAGGTCAAAAAGTGCGCGTCGCTCGACATTGCGTATGTTCGTGGTCGACAAATCATTTTACAAGACTCGTTCCAAAAGTAAGTTTCGCAGGTACTTTTCAGTATGTTCGACTTCACTGACCATCACCATTTTTTGGGGTACTTTTGGGATGTCCAAAATGCAATTTGTTGTGTCCAATCAATGCACAATGTTCTTCAATTCACTTCGTTCACAAGATCTCGGACTTAGTGGCACTTTGCAGTGCTCAGTCAAATCAGTTGATGACTCCATGATCGGTGGACATCCACACACTTCTGCATTCAGACTTTCATCCTGTTTGCGGTGAATGCAAAATCAACAGAAGGAATGGTTCTGACTTTGATCCACTCAGGTTGCTCACAGATGTAACTTCTAAAGTTGTTTCACAAATCAGGCCAACAACCCTTGGCTCTGAAGACAAAACAGGCTGAGAACACTTCAAATGTATTTTTTCGCTGAAGGCACACATTTCCTTGAAGTCGACACACAGGATGGTGATCATCATTGATGGCATTCGTGGACGAGTAGACCACGCAAAACTTACTTTTGGAACGAGCCAGGAAACAAACAATAGCTGATCACCTGACGAAGTTTCTCTGAGTGGGGGTTCCACAAGTGTTGTTTGCAATTGGTCAGCAAACGGTTGGCAGACTTTTTGATTGACCAGCAGCTGCGACCATCGTTGCGACACGTACTGATATCTGTGTTCAAAAATCAAACAGACTGGAGAGACAGACATCCCACTCGACGCCCAGAGAACTTGTCTCTGTCCCCGCGGCTGAGGAGAGAGAAGAGCAGCTCTGGAGGCCGCTTTGTGCGATCCATCAGAAGCGCTATTGTTCGCTAATTGCCTCCTAAAAGCCAAACTAATGAACGTACAAGACACACAAGTAAGCTTTATGTCCTTTTCACTGACGAGGGGGCGGATTCCTTCTCCTTTTTCGCTTCACACAACAAAATACAACTGACAACACTTCATCGAAACCAGCCAAAGAAAAGGAATCACCGGGGCTCCTTATTTTCAGAGCCAAACCCTCCAAATTGATCCTTTCTAAAAACAAGCAAAACCAGACCCGTGTGGCACACGAATTTCGAAAGAGATTGTTCGTGCAACAAAATCCAAGAAACATTTTCTTGAATGACACTAAACTTGCCTGCAATGCTGCTCGCCGCAGCTGAAGATCGAAGGGATTGCCCACGTGCGAACCAAATTGGGAGGTGCAGGAGTGGATGGGGATCCGTCTGGTGCAATCAGGCGGGAACACCGGGTCCGGCAGGGTGTGCAGGTAACACAATCAATACCATCGCACATGTAGTTCTCAAAACGCAGGTTCAACAAACCGTACACTTCCCCACCGATGGAGGGAAAGTGCACTGAAGTTCACTGCACTGAACATTCAGACAGAAAACGCGGGTCCATCTTTTCCGCAGTAGATCAGTCACCTGAATTCCAGCTGTTCAAGAAAATGTTGCATCTGCAGAAGGCCATAACAACCCAGGTGTTTCTGGAAGAAAACAGAATGGAACCACAATCATGAAAAGCCTGGAACATTTCACATGTTGACGATTCGGTGTTGAAGGAAAAATCTGAAGCACTGGAGCACCAGAGGAATTGGGAGTTCGGCTCCTGTGAGCCGTAAATGATGTTGGGCCATTCAGGTGTAACAAAGACATTGATTTCCTGCCGCTACATTCAGCTGGAAGGCAACACAAGAGAACATCAACCCGAGTCAAGGGGCCTGACTCCTGTTTTGTTTCCATGGACCTCAGGCCAAAGAAGAAATAACACACAGTCCGGCAAACGTGCTTAATTTCGTTGGTTTAATTAAGTTCACCCGTGCTGACAGAAAAGCAGCGGAGTCCACCTTGATCTGGGTAATCGGTACTCCAGCAGGCCAGCTCGTTGTTGAGTCTGCTGTGCTAACTGACGCACAATCAGATTCGTTCACTGTCGGAGAGTGGAGTCCGCCGGGCGAAACGTGCCTTGAGCACTGAATCAGACCAGCAGTTGAGACATCGGACAGAAACAGCTGCAAATACTCCGTCGCACTTCAGGTCAGTTCGAGGCGAAACAACGAACCACCGGTTTAAATCGTGAATTTTCTTGAAAACAATCTTTGACTACGGTTTCGACCAGTGTTCCTTTGACGATGCCCAGAACCCGCCGAATGACGCCCCGCACCGGAGAAGCTGTTGAACGTCACTCGCAAAGTTTTCACAGCGAAAATGAAACCAGGAACAGGGAGCAATTCTATCACCAAAATGGAGTTAGGTGTTCGTTATTACCTCAGCCATTCCCCGCCCAGCGCTGCGCAAACACATGTAAACCTAATTGTGGAAACAAGTGCAGAGGGACACAGAGGCGGACAACCCGATTGTGCGATTGCCAAGACCGCGCTTCCATGCTAGCGAATCTGTGAAATTCAACTGCTGTGGGCTTCTTTTCCCGAGATCAACTCATGTTTAGAGTCCTCATTCGGGCTCAATTGGAAGTTTCGAGAAGTTCCCGCAATCAGCCCACAAGAACCCTTCTCCTACTGCAGTGAAACGAGTCTCTCTGGACGAGCGACCCTTTCCCACAGCAGGAACACAGACGAAGGATCGTGTAATTCTGCACGAGTTTGAGGGTTTTCAGATTGTCGAATGCCCCTCATGTCTCTTGCTCAATGAAATAAAATTTTGGAGCTGGTCTGAAGCGTTCACAAAGGAAACGTCAAAACGCCCCCTGCACACCGGGTGGAACCTGCTCTTGCGGCGGCGACGTTCACGTTCGTTGCAGATGGGACTTGACAGGCGTCACAACAAGCGGCAAAACAAAACTTGCACAACTTTCTTTTGTTCAACACAACCACGGAAAATTCAATTGCATATTTTATCACTCAAATTGGCAACAGCCACATTTTTCCCCTCCAAAGAGGGCGATTAAATCTGAGGGTCCCTCGTCCAAACCCTTCCAACTCCACTCAATCCAAATCAGGTTCGGAACGACGTTACAGACCTGGTGGTAGAAACAAATGGTGCTCTCCTCATTTCAATGATATGAATGTTTCCACTAAAAGCGCAAATTAGCAAATCGTATCTGCATAAAATTTGCATCCGCTCCGGCTGTGGGACGTGCCCAACATAAAGATGGCTTCACTTTTCAAAAGGATCCGTCTTGACAACAGAAAATCATTGAGAAACACAAATTAATTTTCTGATGCTGATTGTGCAGAACCCAGCGATGACACACAACGCAGTGTGATGAAAAGGCACTGGAACAAACCGAACTGATTGTCTGCTGCGCCTGTAGCGTACCGAGTGGTTGCGAGTCCCAAGTTCTTCGAGGCAGCACCAAAACCCACCCACAACTGAGGTTCAAACGTCGGATGCAATGTGAATGGTCGCACCAGTTTCGCTTTGTCACCAACGAATAACACTCCTGTTGTTTTCCGGGAATGCTTTTCAATAGAACAGGGACAATCCTTGCTCAGCAAAACATGATTCCATGTCCGTCACGTTGCACACGCGTTTGCACCGCAATCGCTTGACCCAAACTCTGCACGTATCACAGTCGCCTGTCAGGCTCAGCTGCTATGGAGAAGAACCAAGCAGACAAGCGGACCCAGCGGCTGAAAATCTGGCTGCCGAAGTTTAAGACTAACCAGTTATGTTGATCTGCATCTGATGAGCCCCACACAGTACGAGCAAACTCGGTGAGGGCAGAAGAGACTCAGACATAACCACGCCCAACATCCGCTTCTCAGGTGAAGCCAAACTGCACAAAAAGCTCCCCGACTCCACTGCACATGAAGTGGCAGAGTCGCTTATCAAGTTACATTTTCTTGTGACTGCAGAACAAATTTTTTAATGGGTTTTGCCGCATCATTAAGTTTCATCAAGGAAACTTTTGAAGTCTGGCTGACTCGGTCCTTTCAACGCTCGTGAAAGAGAACACTGTCATGTGAACTACACAAAAGCTCCTGGTTTAAATGGTCTTTTGTTCGTGAAGTTCATTGTACGAGTACTTTGCGCACAGCGGCGTCGCTTTCAACACGATCCTGTCATGACAAATCAGAAGTGGAGCCACTCGCCCAGGCTTCCACGTGTCTTCGGTGTTGTAGGGATTCATTCACAGTGAAGCAACTCGCGCTGCCAGCCAGCCAACAAACTCCTGTGTTGTCCAGATAATACAGGGAGTCACACACACACACACACACACACACACACACACACACACACACACACACACACACGTTTGGCACTGAAGACGGAAAGCAAGAACCGTATCCACCGGTGTATGAGACACACCTTTTTGTCCTGAAGTCGAGCACCAAAACCAGGGTTAATCTTTTACATGGGCAAGTTGGGTGCTTCTTATACTTGGGTGCGACTTATACATGGGTAAATATGGCATTGGCACGAACCAACAAGTCGACAAGCTGAATCGTTTTCTTGGCGAACGTGAAATTCGAATCCATTTTGAATCGACCGCAATGCTTTCCGACTGCTGAAGAACACGAAAATTCAATTGCTGAAGAAAAACTCAGAATCACATTCCGTTCTTTCGTTTCCTTGGTAATATTAGACGAGCAACCAGCACAAAGAGTTTTAATTGGCTTTGACAATGAACGGAAGACTCAGTTGCCGACTCCGTCGGCGCTGTGCGCTCTGTTCGTCGAATCGCGGGAAGCGGAGAGGGACGACTCGTCGTTCCGCACGTTTCTCTGTGCGAGTGAAAGTTTGGGAGGGTTTGCTGGAGTGAGAAACCCTTGTGTGCGCTTCGAAGAGCGCAGCAGTTCTGGTCTTCGCACAGAAGTTGGGAAAACTGCCCCAAAAGGCGTAACGGCTCGCACTTGGTCGGACACAACTTGTCCTTCGTGTCGATGTCGAGGTGTACTTTTCCAAGAGTCCCGACGGGCTTCCGTTGAAAACTTTTCCGAGTCATCAAATGAACATCAACCTGTCAATTTAGTGAGCAGCCTTGTGTTTCAATGCTGTGTTGGACAAAGGTGGCAACGCCCTTTACGACAAAAGCGGACACACACCGTTCAGGGATGAAAACAAACGCAAGAACCATTGTTTCCTGTTTTCCTCGAAAGATGTAAATGACAAGAATTTTCCCGGAATCTCTTGATCAGTTGTGTGTTCAGGTTGTGCAGTCGGAGAGTCCGGTGTCACAGCGCATCACGTGGTCAGGACGCGGAGTCGGTCGACATGATGAATGTTGTCCACGTCTGGCGCGGACATTCACTTTCCGCACAGATGACACGATGGAGACGCATCGTCGGCCTCGATCCATCAATTACCACACGACCCCCCTGTCGGCAGAATGAAACATTTCCAGACTCCACGTCCAGTCAGAACACGCAAAAGCAAATTGGCGGAGGTCGACACTGAAAGGAAGAAATCTGAACTCATCGCGCGGAATCGGCGTCACGTTCGGCTGCCTTAATTGCCGGTCGGTTCGTTGTGAGGCGCGTCCTGCGCTCTGAGTGACGCTGCGGTCGGGAGGGCAAGCGACCACCTCAGGGAGCCTGGCAGCCGATCCGTCTTGGTCTGAACCATGAGTCACACAACCGCTTTGCCCCCGGTTCTGCCCGAAATCATGTGATACAGGAGAAATATGGATTCTCTGTCCTTGCATCGACTGCATGCTCCCGTGAATGTCATTTTGCAGACGTCCACACAGCGCGGCAGGAATACAGAGAATCTCATTCTGCATTCATGAGATCAGAAGATCTCAATTCCATTCAAATGTCCCAGGAAAATCAAATCATCACTTCTCTATCTCTGAGTTTGCAGTGTGAGGGTTTTCATTGCGTAGAGATACGTCGGGCCTCTGTCGGAGTCGGATAAACAGATGCAATCTAATTTTCCTCCACTTCAATCCTGGCCAAACATGACAAGTGGGGCAAACACATGAAATATTCAAAACATTTTGCACTTTGAAAAATCCTCCAATCTCCGAAATGGCGCTGTCCCGCTCACACTCAATTTGCAAAGTGAGGGCGGACTCACAGGAACGAGACGTTGTGGCTTCAATTTCAAACATTGTGACGGGGCCTGTAATTTCTGTCCAAAGCAGCATTCGAGATGTCTGCAGCTCAAAACTTCAATCTGCAACCCTGAACTGCGGCCTGGTCCTTCGCAATTTTGGTGCCAAAACCAGCTGACGTAACATGGAGGCAGGAACAGGACTCTCTGCGTTCTCCACGTCCACAGTCGAAGCATCGGACCGGATCGGATCGGGTCTCGCTGGGAAGCGTTCGCTGTCAGCGCGGCTGCTTTCACTGTCCAAACGGGTCGGGGGGGGGGAGGCTTTTCTCTTCTGACACCACCATCTTCGCCACCGCTCATGCCAACAGAACCCAGCGCGTTTTGGCAGGTCTGCTGAACAAGAATGCTACGCATAAAATGCGTGTGGTCCATAACGCTATCACAAACATTTGCGTATGAATTTACCAGAACTACTTGTTCATGAGACACCAGAAATTGTCTCAGATGGAACCATTTACTTGCACACACACACACACACACACACACATACAGACTGATGGCGATTGCACTAAGCGTGTGGTCGAGACCCTTTGGGACCACATGCTTAAAAATTTTTCCTAGACCCACTTTTCAGCCAAAGTGGGTCTAACCGGTGGGGGGTTGGGTTGGACTCACTTTGGGAAAAATGGTCAGAAATGATCAGTGATGCTCACTGACCATTTTTCAAAAAGTGGGTCCAACCCCCCCCCCCCGATTATTCCCACTTTACAAAAACAGACAGTTGGACATAAAGAATGATGGTGATTACATTAATCATGTTGGATATGGGCGGGAA
>JAAUXT010036170.1_pt1 | contig 11937 bp, 14 predicted proteins | sample 7278171 | NCBI WGS metagenome assembly JAAUXT01 (sample SAMN14350112, study PRJNA611818) | marine sediment metagenome | isolation source: surface marine sediment (1.8m) | place: French Polynesia: Moorea | collected 2018-08
AACTCTACTCAAGGTATTCTTGTCGATCACACCGTCAAAAGTGCGACTGAAAAATCGCACCACGCTCAGGACAAAAGAAACGCGAAGGTCACAGCGTCCGCCGTTGTCGACGTCAACATCAAAGACAGCAGAATATTTGACGTCAACGCCAAAATTTTACCTGACCCCCAATTGGTGGGCATCAAAATACAGTACAGTCAGACCATTCTTTGCCGAGCGACTCAGAGGAAACAGGAAGGTCCTGACCTCAGGGTTCTGAAGGTCCTGACCTCGCTACTGGTGATGAGACCCGAACAGCACTAAGCTGCAGATGTGACACGACACTGACATTATCAGGCTGAAGAAACCAACGTCCCAAACACTCGGGACAATGCCTGTTCTCAAGTTTCTTGTCCTCCTCCTTTGCTGCGGAGTTCGTTCCTTGATTTTTCAGGTGCAGGTTTTGCACTGGCGAAAAAATCAAGAATCAACCCACTCATGAAACGAGAATGCCACGGGCATTGAGTCGCGCTGTGAGTTCACCAATGCTGCACATGTCAAAGTCTAACTGTGGAGCAGATGTGTGACAGGGGGAGAGGGTTCACGCAACATCTTCCATGGAGGAACAACAACAACAACAACAACAACAACAACAACAACAACAACAGATCAATCGTCATTGCAATAGTCGCGCGACAAAGAATAGAGAATTGTGTGTGTGAGGTTGGGGAACATGAGGAGCCTCGTATTTTGCACCACGTAAACGCAATCCTTGTTGGATCTCCACCATTGACGTCCAATGTTCTCGTAACACCAGTTGGGGAATCTCAAAACAAAACTCTTCAGGACAACATCCCAAGGGGCAGTCCGATTTCTGTCTTCAGTTCAGCTTTCTGACGGAGATCAGTTGCAAAATGAGAATGTCAGGGGCAGCTCCAGGATTGGTCAGGAGGCCCGACCCTCAGCCGGGCGAGAGCGCCATTAAAAATATAGCTCTATGGAGCTCGCGGTGATTTGAGAAAACAGAATGCAAGCGACTTGACCTCACACAGCGACCAAAACACAGCAACCTAAACACAGTGAGCTCCCGGAAACCTCGGAAGCACAAAATATGAAGTAGCCCACGCCGAGAAAGTCTGTGGTCTCACCACCAACCACGTCAACTCAGCTGACCGGAAACGTGCAGACTTTGGCCAAATTCTGAAAACTTTATTTGGTGGTGGTGGTGGGGGGGGGGGTCAGAACCACCAAGTCCCTCGTCGGACCTCACCTGCAGGGGAGGCAGCATCACCACCGGTCCTTGGGTGGGACCTTATCCGCGTTGCTTCCGCCAGATCCCCCATTGCACAGACACATACAGGAAGTGATTTGCCCCAAGCCTGCGGAACACGAAAACCGTGGACTCAAAAAAGTAGGCTAAATATGGGAATCCCACCAAAACGGGCAACTCACACCAAATTGGGCTGCTCGGATATGGCACCATTGTTCTGCAGGGACGCCTCAAAATGACGCAGTTGGGGCTTCCCAAAACTGACCAGACCAGTCAGTTCCAAGAAGTCTGAGATTTCCAGGAACTGCGACATCGGACGTCAAAGGGTTTTGCCCACCACCCTCCTTCCTGGATCCATCGTGTCTCTGCTGCAGTTGCAGTTTTGTCCGACCAAACAGGCTGCAAACGTCACTACAACAAGTCTGCGATCGCAAAACCTGTCATAAGTGCACGCATTGTTACAAAAATGGGTTCTCACCCCACCAAATTCACAGGAACCACTTTTGTACATTGTGAGAAACCCTGTCTGAAACAACTGTGCCCTGTACCCAACAACACCAGTTTGTAGAAACATCAATAGAGCGTCTCCATGCGGACTGTTGCGTAGATACATCATCACGGGGAGGAACGCGCATGGCCGCACCGGGTCATCCCTCTACGCGAATAAATCACCAGCATGAAAATCTGAAGCGGCTTAAAGCACAACGACGGCCGTTGGTCTCCTTCTCAGCGAGGCCGTTTAGCTTTTGCAGCACTTGTCATCCATTGTGTTGCATGATGCATGAGCCGGATGATACATCGCTGGAAGATTGCATTGTTTCGAGCCCAGACAAATTCCTCACTGTGTAGCATGAGGCAGTCTTTGTATGCAAGGCTGTTACACCCTGCTGCTACTGCAGACAAGTGACTTGCGTTCAAATCCGTAATTTGCCGCACAAGGACTGGTACTTGTACACACTGCTGCAAAAAACACTTTTCGGCCCTTACGAAGCCATCGCCTTGTTCCTGAGCAATTTCACTCGCCTCGCTGCTTCAACGAGCAAGAATTGTTCAAGATTCACACGTAATGCTTTCCTATTTGCCAACTCAATTTGCACTGATAGTCTTGACCCCACTCCGGCAGCGCTTGAACTTTGCGCGTCTCCAGGACGGCTTTCTTGGCTTTTGGATACGAACCCCACTTATTGATCTGGCTCTAATCCTGGGAAATCCTGAACCACACCAGTGCAATTTACATAATATGTATTGACAGAAAAGACATATTATCCCATCTTGGACTCATATTGGGAATTGCAGAACCCGAGTCCTGTTGGGGGCTGTGTTCAGGCACTGCAGGGAAACCAATGCATTTTTTGTTTCATTTCGCTGTCACGCGACGGGTCCCTTGAAATCTTCAGAAGCCTACCCGCTTTCCACCCCTTGAAAAATCTTTTCTCACCGTCCTCCAAAGTAACAGGAACGATCTCAGTAAACAACAGTCAAAGCAAACGTGAAATCTTGAAAAGCTGGTTCTTTTCCTGGTAGTCTCTGCTTCTCCCACCCCCCCCCCCCTTTGTCTTGCCACGTGCGCACCCGCCAATCTCTGTTGTCCTGATCACATCAGACATTCAGTCCCTCACGCCGCTCCCATTCGGACACATTTCACAGAATCTGATCCGAACTGAACCCGCTGGACGGGGAGGGGCAGATTCACTGTCATGGATCCTTTAGCTGAGAGGCCAGTGCCACGACAGGGAGGTCGCCATGGAAGGAGGCACCGCCTGACAGAACCAAACATTTCCAAACATTTCCCAAACACTCTGTGGTCCCTTTGTGTCGCCATCGGTCTGGAGGACGAGGGACCTGGACTCCAACGACGCGGACAACAAAGAGCACCAAGTCTCAAGAGCACCAAGGAACCAAAAGAAGACAATGACACTTTGAAAACAGAATACTGAACAGCCGAGAAGCTCGTTGCGTCTTGAATCACCAGCAGGAGACCAACCACCCGTGGACGAGACGGCCAAGAGAAACGAGTCATTCAAAGGAAGAAACACAATTTCTTCAGACAAACCATTTCAGTATTTTCATGCTCAAACTGACATCAGCCTTCTTCACTCCAACAAGACGCCTTTCTGATGTTTCAGTCTCTATTTTCTTTCACAACTCGCACGCACAGGACCTGGTTGTCGAGATGAAGACAATACCCATCTGTGGGACCTGCGAATAGGGTATTGATCTGCAGTGCGTCAATATGTGGAACAAGGTCACATTTTCTCTCGCCTCCGATAGATATTCTCGCGTCAATGTTCCGAGGTCTTCGCTTGAGATGAGTCTCACGAGGTTTCGTGACGACGACGCGAACACAAACTGGTCTGGAACAGGAGTCAGCAGAGACGTCCCACCAAACGTCTCATCTCATCAACAGACCAAGAACGGGCCTCCCTCAACAGACCAACCGACTTCGCTGCGGTCTGTCCGGCTGTTGGTTTCTCAATTAGAATCTTCTGTTCAGTCGAGTCGAAAATGAATAGCGACAACATCAGCCCGGGTGGAACGAAATGAGGAGACACCCCTAATTTTTGAAACGGGTGTTTGGCCATTTCAGGTTGGAGCCTGAAATAGCCAGACATGTTACTTCCCATTTCAGTTTTGGGATGAAAGGGCAAGACACCCTTGCCTTGTTCACTCTGAGATTACTCACCCCATGTCTGGCTATTTCAATTCAACCGAAATGGCAAGACACCCGTGCCTCCTCATTTGGGGTGTTTGGCCTGTCGTTACACCGGAAGTCGAGCACCGGAAGCTCGCAAGTGAGTTCCGTTTCGCTGTTTTGCATTTGATTTTCACCTTGAGTGCAGACCAGCTTTGCGTGTAAAATGTGGCAACACTCGAACTGCTGATCTGTGCCCAGAGTTGTTCAGCACCGAATCCTCTCCGCGGCCCAAAGGCAGCAGTACCTTCTCCTTTTCCCTGACAGAATCAAATCTCAAAGTTCTGCGCAACCACTACCAATTCAGATCACACGCGCAACAAAGGGATTTACGGGCATCTGTGTACACGACGCACCTCCCATCAGATGTCGTCGCTATGTATGTCTGAAGGGTGACGGGTCTCCCTGCACCCTGAGATAACGTATGTTCCTCAGTGGACGCACAAAAGCGCAGGTTTTATTGTGTCCCCGAATTACCCCAGCAGTGTGTGGTGGTGGCAGGTGTTGTTTGCAGCTTCATGGCTCGAGAATACGTCCTGCAAAAACCAATCTCCCTGAGAAAATCCTCCGCCTCGTAAAACTTGAGGAGCTAATGCCTGAGGAGCACAATTCTCGTTTTTCTGTTGAATTCACCAGAACATTTGTACCGTATTCGCTTTGAGTTCCAAACGATCCTCCGTAGATTCTAAATGAGCCTTGGGGAGAGGGAGGCTGACAACGTCAACAGGTTTGGTCCCGTCTGCCACTTCACTACAGCCACAAGCACGAGAAAGGAGTTTCCCAATTCCACAAATTGAATGAAGTTCACACCTCAACACTGTCATCATGTGATCGATTTCAGGTCGATATCAAATCGATCCAACAAGCAAAAAGGCCAGAGAAATGTCGAGCAGAAGTCACTTCGGAGTCGCTTCACTTGAAACCCACAGCTGGGAGTCTCGCTCCAACTCAACACGCGTTTCCATTTCGAGGCCTGAAGCCGCAATAAAGTTCCCTTCTCAATATGAACAGAACATAAACACGGCTGTAATGCTCCTAATGGCCTGTTCGTGCTCTGTGTATGTATGTGCCGAACGTTCTGAGCAGAAGGGATTTTTATCCTTTGCGTGTCGACCTGGGGCTCTGTGGTGCACGCTGCCCCTGTTGCCCCGTTGTGAGGAAATGACCAGATACCCCAAACCCGGGGATACAGGTGTCTGACCATTTTAGATTAGAGTAGAAACCAGGAAATGTGGGTGTCGGGCCATTTCAGGTTCAACTTGTAATGGCCAGGCATTCATCAAGGGTCTGAGTGGCCTTTTCAGGAGGTACAAGCGTAGATCTATCTGACCATCTCAGGTCCAGCCTGAAATGGCCAGACAACCTGTGTCAGGGTGAGCCCGTGTCTCCTCATTTCATTCCAGCGGATGACATCAGAACTCTCTCCTTCAGTCCGTGTGGGCGCACTGTGCTAAAAGTGGCAATTCTGGAAGGAGACGCAAACGTAAAAGTGGAGTCTAAACACCGCCACCAAAGCATCCACCAGTGTGTGTGTGTGTGTGTGTGTGTGTGAGAGAGAGAGAGAGAGAGAGAGAGAGAGTTTGGTGTGTGTGTGTGTGTGTGTGTGTGTGTGTGTGTGCTGTTGGACGCTTTGTTGAACTTGATTCCCATTGTCGAAAAGCGGTTGGTTGTCACACCAAACCCTTTCTCTCTCGCACACACACAAACACAGACAAACACACACACACACACCTCGCCCCACACTCACCCCCCCCCGCCCACATCGTTTAACTTGAAGAAACTCCACACTAAGAGCGAACACATCACGAGAGCCCTGAAAGCAAGAGCGCCGTTTATCACTTTGGGTGCTTTGCTCCCCGGGAGCCATTGTTAGCGGCAGCAGATCAAGCATTTGGAAAGTGGCTTTTGCTACAATGGAGCGGTGGAATTCAATTTGCTTCCGATTCCAGTGGTTCCATTCAGCCCAACAAGTGAATACCGCTGATTGGTGAAGACTGAGTCTGCAGACCTCCCTCCACCGGAGTCCGCTTTAAAATTATCCCCGTGTCATGCGGAGACTGCTTTGCAGCAAAAGAAGTTGATTCAAACACAAAATCTACTTCCCGTTCAGAACAGCAATTTGCACAAGCGCTGAACTGGTTCTCAGAACACAGGTCCTGAGGATCATTGGGTGGGTTTTTCAGTTGGTCCCGCTCAAGAAGTAAAGGATTTGGTATTGGCGTCACGCCGCAGACAAGATGCACCGATGAAATGTGTTTGTTCAGTTTGTAGACCGGCTACAGGGCCGTTTCTGCAGCTGTAAGTGATCCGAGTCCAATGTAGAGCAATGCCATTAGGCTTAACTGCTCCACCCACAAAGAGAATATGCGAGGCGAGGGCTCGTGTTCCCCGCTGTTCTGCATGCAGCACTCACCTGAGACCCACCCGGGACCAGGCCCGGCCCACGCAGGCCTATCAATTTCCCTCCCCAAGAAGCAAAGAGAAAAGGACTTTGATTCTCCCCTGACCCTGGAGCAGCAGTGGTGAGAGTGAGCCCTGCATGCAGCGGTTGTCTTTCAAACTTTGGGTCTCCAGTGATTTTTCCTTCCATCTCGTGAATATTGCACCACGCAATCAGTGATAAACAGAGAATCACACTGGCGCTGAAGACAGCCCCGCTGCCTTATAAAGACTAATTGCTCTCGCAAGCCTCTGATCCATTGCAACTCATATTGGTGGTGTGGAGGCAGCACACACCTTTCTCATGCCACGCAGCGCAGTCAGATCCCAGCGCAGTCGGTTCAGCAAACGACTCTCGGTCCGAATCGAGCGATGATTGGATCGCGTGTTAAATTACGCTTTCCATTGCCCCACTCTTCTCGTTCAAACACACCTTCACCATTACGTTTCCTTTCCTGCAGCTCCGAATGAATACAAATTGCTTTTCTGTTCCAAGGCAAAGAGGTTTGGTGGAGGAAATTGTGGATTTCTGCAGGAAATCTTTGTTGCTACAAACTAGAAGCAAGAAAGTCTCTCCAAAATGCAAAGGAAAAAACTGGATCTCTCGTGATGTCTGAGAATAGATTGGACCATAAATTACCAACATCACTTTGCTTGGAATTGACTCTCGAGTCCGGAGCGCAGGTCCCACCGACGTCTGCAGCGATTTGACGAATGTCCTGCTGCCCCAGCTTCAGCCCCATCACCACGAAAGACTTAATCGCTCGACTCAGGAACCAGTTCCTCCCTCCCTCCATCTTCCACAAACCAAGAGCACATTCTTCGGCCCATTGCATCAAAGGTCACCAGATTTTATCACCCGGGGCCTTTTTCTGCAGTCTTAACTCCCCAATCACATCAATAAAAAGAATGAATGCCCTTTTCATGGACAGTAATTTTCTACCAGCCTGATCCTTTGGGGTGATTGAGCGAATCGTTTTCTCCATCTAAATTGCTTGAAATCCACGAGCCTGATACGGGCTGCAGCCATATTGCTCGGCTCGGCCCAGTCGCTACCCAACACTGCATTCTGATGGCGAAGACCCCCGTTCCCAGGGTCCCTCGGGGTACACCAAGCCACCGCCCTTTCATGGGCAATCTCACAATTTCAGCGCACGACACACGAAAGACGCAGGCCACCTTCACCGCCCACGGAGTCACACACTTGACTGCAAAACTCGAGCGGCCAACAGAAACCTCGCATTGGAGGAACATTTTCTTGATCTTGTTTCTGGCATCACTTTTGTGGATTGCTGCTGCATGGCAATTCACAGTTGCAATTTATTCGAATGAAAAGCAAAATTGACGCGCAATAACTTCCCAATTCCCGAATTCACCCACTTTAATTGTTATGTATAGACCCATTTACATATTGCAAAATCGAATTTGTACAGCGGGGAGGCTGGGACCGTATTCAGAGTGATTTACCGTGCAAAACAGCGCCTCTGCTGAATTCCACAGCTCCCGACAATAAGCTGTGCACTTCAAAGCCAAAAACATTACAAATGATTTATTTCCACATGGTGCGGGAGGCTCGGATCTGGCTCCGACGATGTAAACACAGTGAAAAAGCGCCGGGACACAGGAATCCGTTTCTGCCTTTTCCGCATGGAGGCGTCTGGTCCAATTGAGACCAGAGTTCAGAGGTGCTGGGTGTCTGAGATTCCGGGATCGGGAGCGTCCAGCCAAACTCACAACATTGATGAGGATTCGGTATCAGGAACAAGAACACCAATTCCTTTCGAGCTGCTCAGAGCCCGGCCTGGAACTCGCACCGTGTTTGAGCCACGCTCGGCTGAGATCCAGCTGCAAACTGAGCGAACGATACCGTATTCACCTGTGTGGAAGTCACACCCAAGCACAAGGCGCACCCCAAGTTCAACCAATCTCACGCACGTGTGGGACGCACCCCGAGTCACGGTACAAAAAACTCGGGGGACAATGTGCGTCTTTTTCACGAGTGAATACGGTACCAGGGCTTGTCCTCACACCGGAGAACACACACAAAACTCGGGTTGACTTTGGAAGCAAAACAAACACATTCATTTCAGCACAAACCGCATTGTACCCGAGATGTTCCCTTCCGCCCAAATGGATTTCCTCGGCGAACACGCCGATGCACTGACGATGCCCACAGCAGTATCTCAATCCCATCTGCAGCTCCTATTGAAAGTCTCCACCCGTCAGGTCAGGCGGAATTAAATAAGCAAGTTACGCAGTGTACTTACTGTCAATGGCCCAGCCTCCCAAGCGTCGCACCATGGACCGCAGCGGCTGAAGACTGTTCCCGTTCTCGTACTCCAAGTCCATGCACTTTTGATACAAAACCTTCATCTTTCTCTCCGCCGAGTCTTCCCGTCTGTTTCTGATTGAGCTCTCCAGAAGTTTTTTGATGTTTTTGTCCCTGGATTTGATGATCTCTGAGTCGATAGTCCACGAGCCTTTGTCGGGCGGAATGTAGTGTTTTTTGAGCCAACCCCCACAGGTGTAGCGGTAGAAGTCTGAGCACGGCGACACCCCCACGTCCATCATGTGAGACATCTGCTTCGCCTTCTTCTCACACGTCTCCTCCTGACACACACCGGCCAGCTGCAAGATGCACACAATTTCAGACAAGTGTAGAGCCGCAGTGTCACGTTGAATTACTGGGCGCGCGTGTGGTGTGTGTGCGTGTGTGTGGTGTGTGTGTGTGTGTTTTCTTCATTGCAGTCCCTTCGTAAACCACAAATTTTGTTTCCGAAATATTGTCAAACACATTATACACACACTTGCGTTCACATCGGAACAAAGAAAAAATTCTTCTCTCGCTGATTTCCAAACATTCTTTGCACAAATTGTGACTCAATGACGTTATTGGCCACGGGACCAGCACATTTCTTCAGTTGTGTCTCTTGCCCTGGCCTGTTGCGAAGAGAGAGAGAGAGAGAGAGAGAGAGAGAGAGAGAGAGTGTGTGTACGTGAAACCTCTCAGGGTCACTCTCGTCTTTCTGCGTGTGTGTGTGTGTGTGTGCGTGTGTGTATGCGTGTGTGCGTGCGTGCGTGTGTGTGAAGCTCACCGGGTCCACCTCGTCCTTCTGCGTCCCGAGGAAGAGCAGGAAGCCGAGCGCCGTCGACACGACGGTGAAGGTGATGATGGCGACGATCGCCTGGCGGTCAGTGATGTCGATGACGGCCGACGCCGGGATGTTCGGCTTGATCTTGACGTCATCGCTCGAGTTGCTCGTCTCGACGCCCGGGTCCTTGTTCTTTCCGAACTGGTACTCCACCTCTTTGCTTGGGCCGCCGTCGTGTGTTGACGGCGCCACGTTCTCGGGGTCGCCTTTGGAGGGCATCGCTTCAATCAGCAGCAGAGTTCAGCACAGTGCGTCCCTGAGGGTGGAGGGTGAGTGACAGACATGGCCCGTGTCCTCTGCTCCCTTCTTCCTTCGTTTCTGCCACTTGTGCTGCTTCTTGTGGCGTTTCTTCTGCAGTTCTCCGAATCCACTCTGGAATTGGTGAAAAGGACTGCAAACGCGCACAAAAAGGAAGTTTATGTTCCAGGGAAAGCTGAATTCAGAACCAGACTGCTTTGCACACAAGGTTCTTCCTGGTGAAGCTCGGCAAAAAAGTCTCAGTGCTGATGCTGACAAGTTGTCAATAGATATGGAATCATCATATCCGCCGGATTCGCCTTCGATTGATACAGATGCGCGACTAACTGATTGGGTTCTTCTGAAGTGCGACCCCGCCCCGTGCAATCCAATCAAACCCCTCAATACGAGAAATACTGAGGTAGAAGTAATGCGGGATGATGAATGCGACTTGGGTCGGGAGTCAACTGGTCCGGGTGTTGATGATACGGAAAGATTTGAGAAACTAGATCCAACTGACAGATAAAGAGCAAGTGCGATCTGGTCAACGTGTCAAGCAAAAAAATTTGAACGGATAGTGAATGAGAAGGGTACGTGCTGAAGGACGAGAGTGCTGGGAGAGTAACGGTGCTCTGTGTGTGTGTGTGTGTGTATGTGTGTGTGCGTGTGTCCAGGACACATACCACGCCTATCATGCAAGACCTGGCTGAAATCATGTCGGGTGGGTGGGCGTGGTATCCATGTCCACACACAGAATGACCACACTCACGGATAAAACAGATCAGTCGTCATTCTCAGGATCCGCTGACCACAGCACTGTGGTGCGCTCCATTTGTACGTAGCTGACATCAGCACCACGAACTGCACGGCTTTTCCGCCGTTGAACAGCAACCGAGAGTTTCCACACTGCTTTGTCCTGGAGCCTCACCCCTCTACACTGAAGCTCTGAACTCACAGGTGCTGCACAGGTGACGCAGACCCAGTGATCAGCTGAGGTCACCGGAAGCCACCGCCAGCCTCTGATTGATCCCGAGGGACCCAAAGCTGCGACCGTTCGACGGCCACACAATATTTCACGCACCGTTGTCCACCTGCGTGAGGCGCGCTATTTTGGCACCAAAATTGAACATCGTAGGGGTGCGTCTTCAACAATGATGTGACTTTCTTCATTGTTTCAGTCGGATCTTGAAGTTGCCGTGCGTCGTCTGCTTGGGTGGGACTTGTGTGAACAACGGCAATTTCAAGCAGAGTGAGCAGAGTTCAAGTGGTTCCTTGTCAAACCACAGGTACCCACCCACACCCAGGATTGAAAGACTTCTCGTTGCAACTTTGTGACCTAAATTCCCGGATAAACAGGAAGTTGTTGGGTGCGGTATTCTTCACAAAACCTGTTTTGGCTGGTCGCTTCGGAAACAATATCACCTGCGGCACTTGGCAACCCTGCAGTGTGTGAAAGAGGACAAAGAGTGGTCCCGTGACATCGGACACTTTGAACTTCCCTGTGATGAGAGCTATGAGCGCACACGAGGCATTGACTGCATCGATTCTGTTTCGTCAATCTTGTTGCTTGTACTTTATCCACCCGTGCAAGTCGCACCCATGTTTTAGACGCACCCCAACTCTTGTCTGCAAAGTCCTACCCCTGTGAAAGACGCACCCCCAGCTTTTGATCCTGGATTCTGGGACAAAGAGACACATCTTTACACTGGTGAATACGGTACACGTGTTTACATGAGTGCATACGGTGTGTGCCTGTCAACGAAGTCCTTCTCTTCTGAGGCTCCGGAAAACTGCTCATCACTAACAGAACGTCTTTGTCTCCTTGTCTCCGTCTCCGTCGTGAAGCAGCCACAGAACGTGACGTTGTCGGAGTGTCAGAAGGGTAGGGTAGTCAAAACTACCTATCAGCACTTTCCACTTGACGGTCGTCCATGCCAAAATGCTCGATGGGTGGTTCTGACCCCGTGTGAAAACTCACCGTTTGTGTCAGAATGCATCGTTGCACTTTATAGGAACAGTACACTTTCTGCCCTGGACGGTTACATTATGACACTGGAAATCGCTGCTTATGCACAACACTGGCATTCTGACCCTGAATGGTCCACTTTGGACACTGACATTCGTTCCAAATGGAGCTGAGGCATTTTGACCCTGAACGGTACATTTTC
>JAAUXT010128485.1_pt1 | contig 11937 bp, 15 predicted proteins | sample 7278171 | NCBI WGS metagenome assembly JAAUXT01 (sample SAMN14350112, study PRJNA611818) | marine sediment metagenome | isolation source: surface marine sediment (1.8m) | place: French Polynesia: Moorea | collected 2018-08
AAAACCAAACATGACCAAAATCAAACAAATAGAACACTTTCAAACTTGCATTCACAGATTTAGCCTTTTGATGCCTATAGGTGATTCTCACCACCATACATTATACATAATGTATGCTTCAAGGTTCAAATCACCTAAAAATTGGCAAACAGGAAATGCTTGTGTCCAGAGCAACTTGGTTTGGGCAGGTGTGCGCCAGGCCAGTAGACCCTTGGGTTTGGGCAAGAAGTTACGCAGTGGGCAAGAGAAGCAAGTTATTTTGGATCTGGTGGAACATGCACAAATCAGGAAGTAGATCAGTGAGTGGTGATTCTTTGACCGCAACGTGTGGTTGTTTCAAAAACACGAAGAAAAACGTGAGGTAGAGTAATTGGCCCACGAACAAAACACTACAAACCCGCACGAAGAAAAACAATTGTGTTCTCTTCGTGTCACGTTTGCGGTGAAAGGACAAGTCGTTGGGCTGGTGGCGTTTTTCATGTGAGTGTCAAACAGCTCGTTCAAAGGCCTGGCGTGAACACTTCTCATTACGCGCAGAAGCTCCAGTTTCGGCTCCCAGGGTCGCGTTACCTTCCCGACAGTCACTGTTGTTTTTAGTGGTGACAGTGAGAGGCACATGAAAGGGAAGCTTCACCTGGGGCGAGAGGGGCCAGTACTGCTGCACCTAGATGTGAACTGGTCGCTCCAGCCGTTCCACGAGACCAGGGTCTAGGTCCGCCCCCTCTCAAGATCACACGACGATGTGAACTGGTCGTTGTGATGGGTCTGTGGGGACCAGGGCCCACTCCAACAACAGGAACCCTGAAAACAAAAGAACTTGACTCTTCTGTCTTGAAATCCCAGAACTTTGGGCCCCAGCCCCGAGGTCGACACCAGTCAATGCAGTGTCATAGCCTCCGACTCCTCACCTTGTTTCACTGGAGGGTGCAGGGGGGATCCGGTGCGTTTCTCAACAAGGCTGTCACAGTCAGAGACGTCCTCTTCTCACGTGTTTGTCCTCAATAGCAGTTGTTCTCCAAAATTGCTTTCCGTACATCCCGACACATTTGCGTTCTGCCATTTACGCAACAGACCAGGACCAGACCCTGAGAAAACCGCCTCCTGCAGCTTCTGGACTCTGCAGGAGAACGGCATGAATCAAAATGGCGCAAACATCCCACAGCCCTGTTGGCTTCCACCGTCCTCTGTACGACAGACTCAGGGGCCGATCCTAGACTCAGTCGAGGGAAGGTGCTCCGTTGAGGGCAAAATTTACATTTCACACCAATTTTGCAAATTGAAGAATTTTGCACCCTTTGGGACATCAGCGGGAATCCGGTTCTGGACAGGTCCCTGGATCCACCCCCGGGACCTGGGCCTTCAGACGACGGTCAAGAGATTGGCTCCGACACCCAGGGCCCCACACATGTTTGCGTTTGCCCGCGGTTCATAACCGTTGTCAAGCAGAGCAATAAATGGTAAGTAACAATCATGAAATGGCCAATCCATACTGATTACATGCCTGAGAGGGGACGTCGCTGAGGCCCGGGCCGCGGGGCGGTCGCTCCTCCGCTCAACAGTGAGAACCACGTCCAGCCGCTGCGGCCAATTTGATCTGGATCAGCGTTGGGCTGCAGAGAAACGGTGGATCTAGAATACGGGCTGGGACCTGGGGACCCAACTTTGATTTTGCCCAAAGAAAACGTGCAGAAATGAATTTGTGTCTGTGATCCTCCAACGGCCAGGGGTTGGGGTGATCTAAAAATCTGAGGCACAAACTTTTATTTTCGAGGATCTCGGGTGGAGTTTGTGTTGAGCAACTTTCTTGAATCAGTTGGTGCAGGTCTCGAATGCCAAGAAATTACCACCAAACATTTCTCTGCGTGAGAAACTGCAAATCAACTTGGTCCTTTCCAAGTGGTTCAACTGGCGCCAAGCCTGAGGTTTGCCAACAAGCCTGTGGTCAGCTTGGAGGAATACATGCGTAATCATATGGCGTTCGTTGTCTTGCAAAGAAATGCTTGGCTCACAGACTGGTGGAACGTGTGGCACATCCAGAAGAAAGGATCAAAGTCGTGAAATATTTCAGTGAATCGTTACACATCAAAAACTTTCAAATTCATAGTGGAAAGTATTTCCAGGGGAAATGGCGAAGGCTCAAACCTTTTTCTATGATTCTCAAACCCCTTCATGCGAGCTTGTGCTCGGAAATGGCAAAAGTTGCCAGATTAAAAACCAAACTACTCCTGAGCCAAGTTACAAAGGCTCTGGGAAAGTTATCTGATGAATGAAACTTTAATGCTGTCATTAGGAACGGAAGGAAGGAGGTTGTTGCCGAGTTCACACTGCAGGCGACGCACTCTGCGTTTCGTCTCAGGAACAGACGCTGCACCCTGTACAACGCATGTCATGTGAAGGTACCAGGAACTGAAACTTTTCGACATTTCTCTATCCAAACGAGAAATGTGATCTGCTTCACAGTATTTCCTGCCTTGTTCGAGCTCGGTCAGTTCTTAGTTGGGTCTCCACCTGTCCACAGGAAAGTTCAACCATGGATGAATGAGTAGTCCTTCGACAGCTCTTATTTGCACCTGGTGCCAGGGTTCTTCCACTCTCTTCAGAAATAAACGAAGCCACCCATTGAAATTAAAAGGATTTCGACGACTTCTCTGCAGGCAGCAGTTCGAATCAAGCAGGCTCGACTTTGCATAAGAACGTAACCGTCGTGTCTCCAGAAGCGCCGTCTTTCTTCCAACCTGATTCCAGTTTCCGGCGCCTGATGACGTGAGTCGTAAGTTTGTGTTGCAGCTTTGGAAATCCCACCCAGAATCAAAACTGAATACCTCCTCAGGTGATTCCTATTCATCGAGCTTCTTGCCGCGCAGGTAACGAGGTGCAGCCTCCCTGATGCTGCTGGAGGGAACCAGGGTCAGAGCCAGGACCAGGGGCCAGGGGACCAGGGGCAGGGGCAGGGGCCATGGGCAAGGCTAAGGACCAGGGGCCAGGGAACCAAAAGGAAGAGGGCAAGGGGCAAGGGGCAAGGGGCAGGGACCAGGGACCAGGGACCAGGGACCAGGGGCCAGGGGCCAAGGACCCCCACCCGCACAGAAAAGAACAAGCCATTCCCGCCACCCTGCTTTCGGGCGCCGCAACTTTTGTTCTTGAGTTGAAAATGGACCCACCGAGCGGTTTGGCCCCACCACACCGGCAAGATCCTGAATCTTCTCTTGGAGGGAAGGCATTGTTGGAGGTAATAAAGGTTGTCATTGCTCGAGAAAAGAAAGGTGTATTTGCAAATGTCATGACAAAAGCGAGACAATATGAAACTGTATCCAGGGTATCAACAACCCGGGGAGATGGAAAGAGGGAGAGACAGGAATAGACGCTCCACAAAAGATCTGCATTTTACTGTAGAAACAGACATGTGTATCAGGGTGGCAGCTCCTCAATGAACAATCTTGGGAGGAAAAATAACTCAGAATCTAAGGCCCCAATTGTTGCAAGAAAGATGTATGCGCTTCTGAGACAAATGTCCCGCGCAATCCGTCTGTGCGAGGCAGAGGAGATGCGAGATGCGCGGAACAGATGATGACCATTTTCAATGGTGCCTCATTCCGACCCAGCGAATGGGAAAACAAGGGGCGAGGCTAAGCCCCATCAGATCAGCGCGTAATTGAGGGATATTGGATTCTGCATTATTATTGCGGAGGGAAAAGCAATATGAATGTGAATCAGTGATGTATTTAATCTATATTAATTACACGGTCCATTTCCCCTGCAGATCTACGCAGGGCTGATCAGATTGTGAATCGAGGGGCAGCGGCGCTGCGTACGCGATGCGCTCACAGTTCTATGGCGCTGCAAAACGCCGCTTTGCAAAAAATCCCCTGTTGGACAACCGTGGCCAAGTTTCCATTATCAAGCCTGCCAAGACAATTTCAGGGTTTGGTCTCAAGGCAAATTGTAAGAAGTTGGAGTCCCAAAAAAGGACTATGATTCACGATGGATGCGTCACGCATTACGTCACTGTAAAAATCTCACTTCTGCAGATGTACGCTAAACCTGGCTTTGAATCCTTTTGGTACGACTTCAAAAACAGCTTGTCTGTCGCGGAGGATTTTCACAGCTGCAAAAGCTGTTGCGTCGTCGTCTTCCTGGTGTGTGTAACAGGCGGAGCGCACGGCTCGGTCCGGCCACAGAGACGGAGACTGCGCGTAAAGCCGGGTCTGCGAAGCGGCTCCAACACAGGATATTACCGCGTCGCTCCACTGCAGAGGAAAACCCTGTTAATATCAGTGACAGGTGGGTGACATTTCTGCAGTGACCTTGTTTTTCTGATGTGTGACCCACTTTTCATGAGGAGTGACCCAGTTTAATTGACCTTGATGATTTGGATTTTTTCTGATTTGATTCTTGTCAAATCTGTCAGTCGGAAAGCAAATTTGCTTGAAAGGTTTTCGGTCGGAATGGGATGTTTGATGCTGCAATCACAGCAAAATGCTACATCCTCGGGTAGTGAGGGTTGTTGAACTGCAGGGCGTTCCACTATTGTCAGTTTTTGATCATTATCGACACAGTGGAGCCATCGAAACAGCATTCAAGAATTGAATTCTTGAAAAAAGTGCAGTTCAAAACCTGAATGGAGATAAGAAACACACGCGCGTGCGATGGATTTGCGCTCTCTTGGCGTCTTGCGGTGTCGCTGCAAACACGATGTCGGTGTCCAGTTTCTGAACGTGTCAACTCCGCGGTCAGAAGTTGACGGACAAGGTCGATGTTCTCACTACATGCGTCATTTCGTTGGGTCTCTGAGAGGTCAGTGGACGCTGTGTCGTTTGTTGGCGTCGCCATTTGCGGCGCACCGCCCATTGATGTGTTCACGTTGGCGTGTTCGGGAATGTGACCCTCATTGGCCGATACAGAGACGCAGCACCCATTGACGTGTTGGGACGCAGCGCCTATTGACGTGCATAGTGTCGCACTGCCCTTTGACGTTGTGCTCATTGAAGCGCGCAGTTCTAGACGCCCATGCATTGATGTGCGCGTTGTTGTAAGTGTACGCTGAATTGCGAGGCCTATTGCTGTGTGCAGCGACGCCCATTGACGCATACAGACACAACGCCCATTGACGTGCACAGTGACACAACGCCCATCACGGCACGCGGCGCCGGGCGGGACCCTCCCCGCTGTCGTGGGCCGCGCGGAGGGAGGGGGACGGAATTGTGGAGTGAAGCAGAAGGCAATAACGCGCTGACAGAGGTAATGGACGGGATTACGCGGCGGATAATCCTCCGGGGGCCAAGTGGCAACTATTCCCCCTGTTTTACTGCCAATATCACTCAGGAGCGAAAACGTCCGGAGCCATGGCGCTGCTGGTGGCGGAGCAACGACGTGATCAGCTCACGCGAGGGTGACAAGTGAAACCACAGCGAGGCCCGCCCCCATGCAGTCGGGAGTTTTGGCAAAGCACCGATGTTCATTCCGTGCGGTGGGCCAAACACAGGTTTTGAATTTGGCGGCGCAACACAATGGTGACGTGGAGATCTCTGCGCTTGGCCATGACGTCACCACCTCACTCACGTGGTTGTGTGACGTATTCGCAAAAACTTCACTTGAGCCCACATTACGCATTCTCACCACCCATATCGCACTGGTGCCACACAGCAAATTCAGCAAGGCCATAAGTCCAAGCAATCCACCTGAACATGAAGCTAATTCCACAAGTGAAGATGTTTTTCTCCTCGCGACGGACCCAACACTGTTGTCGTCTGGTCATTGCACAAACTTGTGCACACCACCGCGTGATCACTGTTGCTTCATGGGGCAGTTATGAGTGTGAATGGATGGAGCGATGTCCAGCCGCAGCGGGTCTGGGGGAGAATGGCTCCTGACAGGCACGCGAAGCGATGATGAGCTCGGAGAGCACCTCGCGAGATGCACCATCAGAGATGTGCACAGTACTCCGCCTCGTCGGGGCAATGTCCGGGGCACCTCAGTTCCAAGTGGCCAAGAGCACCACCAACTTGACGAAAACAAAGTGTCAAAGTGGAAGCAGAAAGTTAGCGCTGTTTCGTTGGCCAACAGAGAGGGGATGTGTGAGAGGCAAAGTCCTTTTCAGGACAAGAAACACGCTCAACGATAGAACTTGACACTGGGCAAGAGGCTTCATGAGACAAAAAGAGCTGGGGTTGTGTGAGTGTGCTGCTTTGTGGGTTTGACCTGTGTGACATGAAACTCTGCGTTGTGGCAGGAACAGGGGTTTTCCACTACACAAGAGCACGAACGTCCACACAGCACCCGCTGGAGACCAAGTTCCTGAGACAAAGCGACAAAGACAGAACACAGGTGTACGTAGAACAAAACCAGGGTCCCCTTCTCCCCATTGAGTCGAGCAAACATTTTTTCCACTGCAACGTTTCATACAGAACAACACAACCGCATCAACCCAACGGTTCATCTCTGTTGCGCTTCAACAAATTTCCTTTGAAATATTTGTCCAACTCGAGTACTTCTGGAGCTTGTCCTGTTTCGCGGAACCAGCCGAGATGAAGCGGTTTCCAGCTTCGCAATGTCCTCTGCGCAGTGAGGTTGCACAGCGCAAACACAGACAATCGCGCATGAGGCGGTTTTATGGCCATAAGCAGCGGCCGCCTCGACCCCATCTGCGGGAGGCTGCGTTCATGGTGGGTACGTCTCTCACTGGAATGGCTCCACTGCTGAATGGCCGGTACATCACTGCACATGCAAGTCAATGGGACCCGTGTTCCATGGATGCGTCACGCCTTGCGTCAGTGGCTGCTGCACGCAATGAACGACGCCTGTTTCGCCCTGGATGCGTCAAGCGTTGTTGGTTCCTGCACAAGTCAATGGGACCTGCCTGTCAATTGCGACACAGCGACCGTTGTCTTGAACCAGGGCGACGCAGCGCGCGATGACTTGGAGAAGGACCTCAACCAGTGACGCTTCGAGCGCCACGCAGCGTCGCGTGTTTTGTCTTGTCCAGGGCTGCAATTGTCCCAGAGTTCCGTGCAGCGTTTGTTGTTTCTGAGACACAACGCCTGACGCACCCAACGCGCACCCGGCCCCTCTGTTCCCTGGACTCGTCTGATGGGCCTCGAATCCGGCCAAATATTTGGTCAATTGCCTGAGGAGCAGAGTGGGAATCTGCTGGTTCCGATGGAGTCGGAGTCGCCCCGACCCCGGGTTCCATCCGCGACACCGGATCAGCGGATTGTGGGGAGATGGGGTGCGCTGGGCTGGATGATGAGGGGATCCGGGCTGGAGATCCACAGAAGGGCTGTTGTGGATCCAGGGTCCAGATTCCTTGTTCCCTTGATCCCACTTACGAATTTTTTTGCCCCTGACTTTGTGCCACAGAGGCAAAGTTGCTTGCATGTTGGAATCCCTTCCCCACCACGTTGCGCCCCTTGGCTTCAATTCTTGATTCGCTGTTGAGAAGCAATAGCCGGGGCGGAAGTATACAGTGGGCCCAGGGCTGACCAAGGCACGCATTCAGCAGATCAAGCGGAAGCGAACTGTGCACCGTGTTGTCCGTGACCAAAAGATATCCACACGATACATTGATGAAGCAAACAAAAGTCAGTCCGTGCTCAGACGCACGTTGCATGTCCATTGGACACACGTGGCTTCTGCATGCAGCAAGAACAAAGTCTTGAATGTGTCATTGAGTAGACCCTCCGAGAAAAGATCCTTTCAAGAGCTCGATACAGGACTGTGAATCAATTCGCCAGAAGGCAACAAAGGACTACGTGAATCCGAAGAAGAATCCTTCCCACCCAGCGCTGCTACCGTATTCAACCATGTCACAGACGACGCACCTGTTTGTCCAAAAAAGAACACTAAAAACAGGCGTGGGTATGTCGTCTTGGGTACCTGTGTACCACGAGTTCAGTGGAAACAAGGCAAATGTCGGGATGTGTTCACCACGTTGGTTGAGTGTGACATTTGCACAGGTAATTACGGTACTCACCGGCGACTTGAAAGACAAAGGAAATCCAGACTTGGATCCAGAGGCAGAACTGAGTTCCCAAGCCTGGGAAAAAATGTTGCCCCCCCCCCCAGAAATGTGCCACCAGACATCAGACACAAACTTTTTTTCGCAAGGCATGTTGTCACAAATTTTGGCCAATGCCCCCCTCTGAGGTTCGCCCCGCCCCCTGATCCAAATCCTTGGTCCGCGGCTGCACGGCCCCCGAGGCCGCAGCGGAACCGTGATCCTTCTCTTGTGTTCACGTTTCACAACCTGCTTACTCCGTCTTCAAACGGACGCTTCGTTTGATGTGCTCCGAGCGGAAATGGCCGTTACGAGTTCGTTTTGGTCGCGCCGCGCGGAGTCCCTGCTGTAAGGGCAGGGACGCATGGGGAGGGGAAGGGGCTTTCTACACGCACCGCATTTGGGCTCCACTGAGCTTTTGTGTGTGTGTGTGTGTGTGTGTGTGTGTGTGTGTGTGTGTGTGTCTGCGAATATATGTCAGTGTGTGTGCGCATTTGTGTGTTCGCACGTGTAATCTTGGGTGTGTTTGCGCGTGTGTGGTTGTGTGTGTGTGTGTGAGTGTGCATGTGTGTGTGTGTGTGTGTGATTGAGTATCTGCAAGCGAGAAGGTGCCAATTCCTGAGTGGTGTTTGCGCAGAAATCTCCCGCTCCGTGTGTGTCCAGCCAAATGACGCAGTCGTCGTGTGCTGCGGCGTGCGGTGTCGGGAGTCCGCTGCGGGGAAGGTCGCGGTCGGCGGGAGTACGTGCGTGCGCCGCCGTCTCACGGAAAACACTCATCACGGACACAGCAGCAGAACAGTCCTCATCGACGTCAACAGATTCAAAAGGAAATCAAAGGAGAGAAAGTCAAGTCCAACCCTTAACGACCTGACGTCTGACTCCCATTTTGAAAAGCGACGCAGGTAGAATGGGCAAAAATTGACAGACAGCATAATTTGAGGAAAGAAAACTGGGAATTTATGGATCCTCCATAACGAAGACAACGAAGATTTGCAAGCGGACACTGCTTGATCCATCGACTGTGGCTGGCGTCGTGCGTGTGTGTGTGTGTGTGTGTGTGTGTGTGTGTGTGTTATGTGCACGTGCATTAAAAAGTAACTTGTCTCCCCGATTCACTGCTTCAGGTATCGGGCCTGTTGTCGATTCTCTGTGAATTCGACCCCTTCTGCTTGGCTGCCACGACAAAATCTACGGCCACACACGGCTTGCACAACACTCCACGACGCCACCCCGGTCTCATTCCAAAATCATAGAAATTGATCTTTCACCAGATCCATCCGTTTCCAATCTTCGAGCAGGGCCAATGTTTTCCTCTCCTCTCCTGCACACTGGATGCTGAGATGAGGCGGGGGTGGATCCAGCTGCCTGAAGAACCCACACTTCTCAGCAGCACAGTTTTTTCGTTGAAGCTGTGCCCCGGGGATAGATTCAGGGGGCCTTGGGGGGGCCCGAACCCAGAATGGGGAAATCTTTAATTCCCTTGTGTTGTGATACAGATCTGTGCTTTTTTGCCTTTCCATGCAACGTCAGTCCCCACACGGACATGCCCCACGCGTCCCCAACGTGACCTGATGCGCCATTACACCCCTGTTCAACAGCATCCAGGTTCCGCTCCCGAGGTCCCGAGATCTGTGATTCTACAAGACTCGCGCATCTCTGCATTGAGGAGAAGCGCAAATATTGTCCGTGAGAATCAAGGAAATAAATGGTTTGCTCGTCAAACATTGACCCAGGAAGCGGCAGACAGACTCAGTTTCACCCGCCTCGGATGCCTTGTTCCGACTCAGTTAATGGAGTGAAGTCTCTCGCGGATCCAGAGGGCCCGGAGACATGGTGCCCTGACCCCATCCATGCTCCCAAAAACAGTTTACCCCCATCCTGCGACAAAAGCACTGCAGGTGCAAGCACGTCTTTTTCTGGTTGTTTTTCTGAAATTTTTACACTGAACATTGAACACTGAACTTGGACTACGCCCCCAATCCCATACAATTTAGCCCAATGATTTCATAACTGAAGGTTGGACCCTGGCCGAGAGTCAGGTTTGGCCCTGGTTCACTGTGTTCCGTGGCAGATGGGAAGTGATTTGCGTGTTTCAGAAGATCATTGTTGGATCCAAGCTCAGCACTTCTGATCGTGTAGTTGTAGCGAACCTGACCAGGGCAGCGACACATCGAACGATGACACACGCCACGCTGAGTTAATTCAAGTGACAAACAGGAAGTTCTCAGATTTCGACTTCCTGCACACACTCACACAGGTTCCTGCCCGGCAGGTAGAGAGTGTTCGGCTCTGCGTGACTCGTATCTCACAGGAGCGGATCCAGGGCTGCGTCCAGGGACCCCAATGGCTGCTGCTCTCCACGCTGCACCAGTCAGCATGCCAAAGGAGCTTGGAAGGTTTTGTTCACGGAAGGAGGAAGATTCGAGCCAGGGTGGACAGTGGCCTGTTGGCAACCTCTGGGTAAATGGGCGACTCCTTGGGAGCTCCTTGGATGGCCCATTTACAGTCCCTAAGTCTCACCCTGATGCACCCTGGACGACCCCTGGTCTCCGTACAGATCCGCCTCTGTCCTGCCCACGCACATACCTCTGCTATCTGCTTGTCAGGGCACTGCCTGACTACGAGAAACATTCCTTCACCCGATGTTTACGAGTATATACCGTACCTGCAGAAATTTATTCCTCCGATTTCGTCATCAAGTTTTAACCACCCGTCGATACTCAGTTTCCCTTCAAAGGTGCTGCACCTCACGCGTCTGCGCCCGATTCACGCCGTTTGCGTCACGCGTTGCGTCCCACGTTGCGTCACGCCTTGCGCCTCCATGTGAACCAACAACATGAGCGACGACACTGTGCATGCGTCAGACTTTACGTCGCGTGTGACATGCGCAATCGCAAACAAACGACGCATCTGAGGTGAACCCCCTTTTCCCTGTCACATGACAAAGTCTCCGTCACCTTGACACAAAGAAACAGCGCGTTCTGGTGGAAATAGTTTCCGTGAGCGCGTTTTGCCACACCCTCACTGAGACTGGGAATAATGACGGTTTTGTCAATTAAACAGCGAATAGAACAGAGACGTGGATGCGATGGAACCTGCGCACAGCGACCCCGCCTCAAACCCGCGCTCAACAGCGGAAGCGCACAAACATGCACATTCAGGGCACACTGTCCAGGGACACATTGAGTGGAAGTGGACCCCTGCTGGCCTTCGAGCAAACAAATTCGACGTCCTAATTTTGCAATTGACCGGAAAAGTGGTCGCCCCCTGACCAGACCCTGGATCTGCCCCTGCTCGCTGCAGTTGGTTTGGTTCCTCCAGACATCCAGACCGAATTGCAACATTCTGAACAGAGTTCAAAAGAGGACGAACTTGTACCTGTTTGAAGTGTCACGTTCTGCCGGGACGAGGACTGGGACATGAGAGAGAAGAATCCTGCGACGCTCAGGTTCAAACCCTTTGCGCGTGCTGAGTCAGAAGAAAACCGCGTGGTAGTCTCAAGGCGTCCGCCACAGTTCCGGGCAGAGCTCTAAGGCCCCAGCCCAAGCTCCAGGCCCTAGGCCCCAGGCCCCAGGCCCCAGGCCTCAGTCCACAAGCCCCAGGCCAAAGACCCCAGGCCCCAAGCCCCAGGCCCCAGGACCAAGGCCCCACATCCCAGGCCCCAGGCCCCAGGCCCCAGGCCCCAGGCCCCAGGCCCCAGGCCCCAGGCCACATGCCCCAGGCCCCAGGCCCCAGGCCCCAGGCCCCAGGCCCCAGGCCCCAAGCCCCAAGCCCCCCCCCCCACGCCCCCAGCCCCCACCCCCCCCCCCCCCCCCCCCAACACCCCACCCCCCCCCCCCCAAACCACAAACAACACCACAAAAAACAACACCACACAACAACAAACAAACACAAAACCAGAAAACACACACACCGGCGAGCGCGGGGGGGGGGGGGGGGGGGGG
>JAAUXT010026758.1_pt1 | contig 11936 bp, 8 predicted proteins | sample 7278171 | NCBI WGS metagenome assembly JAAUXT01 (sample SAMN14350112, study PRJNA611818) | marine sediment metagenome | isolation source: surface marine sediment (1.8m) | place: French Polynesia: Moorea | collected 2018-08
TATTTGCAAATCAATCACATTAAATTTTTGGAAATTGCATTTCTAACTTTTGAGATATTGCTGGTACCAGATATTGCTGGATATTGCTCATTATTGCTAGATATTGCAAATACTGAATCTGCTCATATATGGTTTTGCTCCATTATGGTGCAAATTTGAGAAAAAGTTGCAGGGACTAATTTGGTAAGTTGCAGTACCTGGTGTTGACAACAAGCCACAACTAACTAACCAATGTCACTCTATTATCACTCACTGCATTCGAATCACCGCGAGATCTCTAGATCTATTTTTGAGCGTTGAAATTCACGTCAACCACACGTCATTTTGATGTTGGATCACTCCTGTCCAGGGGCGTGGGGTGGAGAAGAACGGTCCGAAAAAAAGCCAATTGTTTTCTGTTGCTATTTGGTGGCTAAAATGTATGATGCTCTCGATAAGTGACTGTGCTCCGCAAATACACTGCCAGAAGGAAACTTGTTGAAAAAAGCAACTCAGTTTACTTCTGGGTTTGACATTTGGGACCCAGCATTGAAATTACGACTGCGGTGTTTTTATAAAATCCAGTGTCGATGAATTCCAGTCAACCGTTTGTGAAGTCTGGGTTGCGAGCGACTGGTTTGAATGCAGACTCTGGCGACGGAGACAAATTGCGTGTATATTTGTGCTTTTTGTGGTTTTGGCGGATGGTGCGGTCGCTCAGCTTCCAAGTCTTGGAAGGGTCTGCTGCGTTGACGTCTGTTCCCGAGTGACGCATTTCAGGTCGAGGCTGTAATCATGAATGCAAGACGGTGATTTGTATTTCAAAGTTTCTGTCCGGTTTGGCAGCTGTCGATATGTAGCCTTTGGAGGACGAAGTTTCGAGGTTTTATTCACTTGATTTCATGTCTGCGAGTGACCTAAAATCCAACGTTGCCCGTTTTAACTGTCGTTTTCGTGTTCACTTTAATTGTGTACAAGGGAAATCAAGTTTCATGAATCTAGATTGAATCCCTGTTGTCGATTTGTCCAGCATCCTTGGCAGACGGGTGATCAATTGAGTTGCACACAAAACCACATGAAATCAGTACAAATCGCATTGTCTGTACAGTGTTCTCTCTGTTTTATCTGTAAACCAGTACTTGAAAAACCATAGCTTGAGTAGATCTAAGCAAGGCAGCAAAAGCGTATTTTGTGTAATCTGGTCCAAGGGCATTACTGAACACCTGTGACGAACACGAGGCGGCCTACCTTTTTCCTCGACAAAAAAGTTTCCTTTATGAATTACAGGCGCACAAAACCAAAAAGACGAAAAGAACACTGGACATGCGTGAACTTGGAAAAAGCATTTTGGCGTGTGTTGCGACTGTCAAAGACACGTTGTTCATATGCGCAGAGCCTATTTCTGTGTCTGCACGGAACCTCAGCCATACTCTCCGCTCTCACCTCTGTCGTACGGTAAGCCACACACGTGACACCTGCAGCACATGGTCGAATGTTTCTCTTGCAATAATGAATAAATTCTCTTGTGCAACAGCTGAAGCGATATTTTCTTCCGCTGCATGCACAGCTCACTCGGCCGAGCGAGGCAAAGCACAAATTTGTTTGAGAGTCTCAACCGCGTCACAAACCAGTTTCGATTTTCGATGGAGTCACAAAACACCGAATCCTCGGAAGTAGAAGGAACTGCATGATCAGTGTAAAACGACGTATCGCGATGAAGCTCAGTGCAAAGGCTCAGTGAGCTACTACAGTTGCAAAAGAACACCGGATTGTCTCCGATGCGTGCTTGGACCCTGGGTGGCTGCCACTCGCCAGTTTCTCCCTCGGCCAACACGGAACACCAGGGCAGAGAGAATCCCAAGGTGTTGCAAGCGAAATTGTCGTTTTGGAACTCCACACGAGCAACATCTCATTCGTGAAACCCGAACAGAATTCTGAAGGGTCAACGTTGCACCTTCCTGATGACATGACTATTTGCGGCGACGCTTCTTCTGGTTGAGCAAACAATGTGGGTGTTGCAGTCGCGATTGCAGACCAGTGGCACGCGAGTCAAAAGATCAAATGTTTCAAAAAAATTGCAGCTTTATTGTTGTGCAGACTGTCCAGCAGTGCACGCATCGGCCCTCCCAATACAGGTTCAGGAAGACCTTGTTCAAGTTGAGAAAATAGCAAAAACACGCCCATTCAAACAAGCTTCATCCACTTGCTGTAACCACGCGTCCTCTCGAAGCGAAGGATACTCGGCGCATCGTCAGGTCTTCTTTTTCTCAATCACAACATCCGTTACAACACACTCCGTGACAAAATGCTTGAATAATAACCTTAGTAGGCGTAGCCGAAAACATTTGACGGAAAGGTCCGGCATTTTCAGCAAGAGGTCTTCTTTTCTTGCAGGAAGGTGTCTGTCTGAGAAGGCACTTGTGTACTCGACCTTCTGCGTCCACCATGTTACGAAGAGTATCGGACTCCAGACTCCTCAGCGAGAACTCTTGCCCTGTTTTTTCTTGCCCGTGCCTCGGCTGGTCTGCGGCTCGGGCACCATGTTTTCATCTCCGTCGACGTCCGCGTGTCCCTGCTCCGCTGCGTCGTCGGCAGGCGCACCCTCCTGTTCGCACACCTGCTTGTACTGAGCCGTCCACCCCTTTGGCTCAACTCCGTAAACCTGCACAGAGAACAGATTCAGCAAATACGAACACATGAAGTTCGCACAAAAGACCCAACAAAACAACCATTCAGAGGTCAAAGCAGGCCATAACAGCCACTACCGCTGCCAGGCTTATGGGCAAAAACCAAGTGCAAACAGCACATCACCACTGACTCGTACCTTGCTGGCCAGGTCGAGCACACATCGCTTGGAGACCTCCAGCTCGGCGCGCGGTCCCCAGCGGTACGTGAACTCCGGCGGATCCGACTTGGGAACACGCTCGTACTCGAGGTAAAGCTGCTGCGGAAACTCCTTCGTCAGCAAATGCCGCACGTTGTCGAAGTCATCGTGGGTACCACTGGCAAGAACAGTGCAAAATTTCCGTCAAGGCCGGGTTCTGAACGAAGAAATGGAACTTCAAAAGCGTGCAACCCTCATCAAGCGAGGTTTCCTGCTCAGCGCATTTCAATTGTCATCAAAAAAATGCGTTCTGTAACACGTCATAATGTTCAGATTTGCAGTGAAAACTTCCAACTCACTCAATATCCACTCCCAAAATCTTCAACATTGCGTACAGTTCGCCTGAAAGACAAAGTGCTGTCGGTCAAGGCGTGTTTTGTATTTCGAAACATCCAAGTAGCTCAACGCGAACACCTACCGGTACACGCAAATGAACAACGGTGTCTTACTGTCAGCAATGCAATTCCCTTTCATGAAAATTGCAGTGAGCACCAGGGTGAGAAGTCCTATTTTCTGAGTCTCAGCTTGGGACCTGCAAAACACACAGGAATATACCCTACGTCTAAAAACCAAACACACGTCACTTTGTGCCTTCGACGCGCCACAAGGATGAAAAGAATTTGAAAGTCGTGACCTGCATTTCGTGGACCTGCCACAACAGAGCAAAACTGATTGTTTTTCAAGTCGAGGCGTGACGTGTTGTTTTGCACTCCACAAATCACGCGAGTGTCTTCGAACAAACGCCTCATCAAAATCAAGCTGAGGTCAAAATCACGCACACCAGGGGCGAAACTAAGAGCCCGCCCCTGCCCCCCCCCCTCGTAAAATACGCGCTGGGTGCCCTCCTCGACAGATCCACCCCTCCCCTCCAAACGTGGCCTGAAGTGGAGTGGAATGAGTGAGCGAGTTAAATCTGCAGCCAAATTACACAGAAGGATTACAAGTGCAAACAGCCTGGAACGTGCGACATTCCACTTTCACTCTTTCGCACACCGAAAACCAAACCCCAGCTTGATGAACTGAAAGCAAGATGAAATCTGTTCGCGTGACAAAGAAAAGAAGACGACTCGACAAAATCACATTGCAAAAGACCCAAAGCACTTGTGCATATGCAAGCGTGCGGCTAATTTGTGTGGTGCTCAAGACCAGTTGGCACGATCAAGCTCATATTTCTGCCGAAATAAGCTCGAAGATCCCAGAAGCCCCGGAAGCAGCTTCGAGACACACCCGTCACACATAATTCACATTTTCACAGCGGAAGAACAAGCACAGGATTTGTGGCCAAGAGCGACAAAAAAGGGACTGAGTGTCCCGGCCGAAGCCAAGTCGGCGACCTTTGTCCGCAGTAGCAGAACTTCTTCTCCTGCTCTGTGCAGTGCTGCTTTCTGGAAAACCTGGTTCAAAACCATAACGTGCGAAAATTGATCAATGAAAGTCTTCTGGAGGTTGACCAACTCGATCGCAAAGTCTCTTTCAAGTCATCTCATCTGAGACGACAAACAAACATGACGGCTGAATGGAGAAAACAACCAGTCAAATCACAGGAGTCAGTTTCATCAATGTTTTTACAGCAATCCCATCAAAACAAGAACAGATGGGGAATTTTGATCTGGAGTCAACTAGTCAACGTTTCATAAGTGGCCGAAACAGACCAACAACAGTTTTGCAGTACGTTATGGAATGGAGATGAGGGCACGGCGTCTACAGGCGACGCCACGGGATCCTGAGCAAACGGAAAGACACATTGCGAACCAGGCGAGTCGAGTCGAATCACACGAAGCTGTACGTTGGCTGTCGAAAACACAAAATCAACCCATTGGGTCACATACCATTCCAAATGCTCTTTGTCGGGGTCCAAATCGATGTTGTTGGTCAGAATGTACCTGGTCACCTTGCTGTTTGGTATTTCTTGCATGTCAAACCCGAATACCTGAAAAGGACAAACAACGTGGACGACACGTTTTTCAAGTTTCTTTGGTTCTTGGTAAACCTTTCTTGATGTTCAACTCACATCTCTCAACACCTCACGAGCTTTCTCCAATATTTTTGGAAATGCCTTCGAATGTTCTTTGAGCACATGCTTCGTCAGATCTGAAACACCGAAAGAAACCCAACAAAACACGATAAACTGTGGGAATAGAATGAAGAAACATTCACTGAATCTTCCCTGCATTGCGCACATCTCGACTTCCATTTTCATCAAGATTCGGCAATTACGAGTATTTGATCTTCAATAGAAGACGAGCCACGAACAAGATGAAACACGACCGACCTTGTCTCTTGATGGGAATCTTCTTTTGATCAGCGATCAGAACATACTGGACAAACTGGTTGACCTGCAAAAACCACAACTCGTGCTCTGGATGACACGCCAACAAAGATTGAACTGACAATTGCGAGTATTTCAGCACAGCAAGCGACATTCGACTTCAGCGTCGTCAGACCCAGCTGGCTACAAGCTGTTCAAATTCAACCATTTGGTGGAAAAGGGAGGAGCCAGAAAAAGTGACTTCGCAAGTTTGCACTGCCCAGAGGGTTGCACCCAGAACGTCATACCTTCCTCTTCATCTCATCTTCTGACATCGCTCGGGCGACTTTTTCGGCCTGCGTCAGCGACTGCGTCCCAACCTCGTATTCTTCATCCTGCAAACCCCACAGCTCTCAGTGAACGTGCGACCCTAAGTGAACAACGGCTTTCGCTAACTCCTCTGGTGCCCCCCCCCCTTCCAAAAAGATTCAGATCTTGCCACCTCAAACCCAGAGTTGACAGTGCATGTGTGGGTCAAATTAGAATCCAGAGCCCTTGTGAACACCAAGCACTGGGAAGCAGCTCATTTCACGGGGATACATACGAGTAATACAACCACAAGGTGTTACACCCTGTGGGCGATAATACGAGATATTGTTACACTCACGCTGCCACCATCCAAACGTGACACAGATTTACTCTTGACTTTTGGCATCCTTGATGGGTGAAGAACTAAATTCAATTGAGCTCGTTTCCTCGCTTTCACGGTGAATTTGTTCCCACGAAACTAAAAACTCCAAAATCGCTCTGGTGGGCACTGCTCTTGCCAGATGACGCTTTTGCTCAGATAAAATGGGCTCGACCTTGAAGAGGGACACAAGCGCCGGAACACAGAAGTGACTCAGCAAAATTGCCTCTCAAATTCAAATAGTTTCACACCAACTGTCATCTGGCTGCTTCTAGCAAAGGAATGATCGTATCTGTGTTCATCAGAAGGACGATTGGAGGGTGGAACAAGATAAATGTTTGGAGGAGTGTTTGCCCGTCGAGGCATCTGTCCCGCGTTAGGACGAGTCCAACTACATCCATAGTGGCATGGTCAGCAAGGTGAGTTTTTCTCGCGCAATTTCTTTGATATTTTGCTTCAACAAAACAATTGTTTTGTGACACTGAAATCAGAAGGATATGTGGTGAACAACTACTGCAGTTTAGTTCATTGAACCTCACAACTCCAACGAAGTTTGCAAAGATCTCCAGAAACTTGAACAAACCAATGCATGCAATGGCGGGAGCCTCTGAAAGATGTCATGAAATTGGTAGATCTTGGATGTCAAGCAGTTTGATCTGGGTCCAGATCTATGCGTGACACATGCTCGAGAAGAGTAGACTCTAGATATCTAGATCTAACCAGACCTTTCTGTGACCATACATGCAGAGCGCACCTCGGAAGGTCTGCGGCTGTTGGTCAATTTCGAGGAAGCAACATCATGTGACCGGTCGTCATGTGTCTCCTGTGTTGTACCGACTTGTGCGTCAGTGATTCAGCCCGCTTGTTGCGCGGCGTGACGCTTTTGTCGCCGTGTTTGAGCTTCACACTGCGCCACTTGATGGTTGCAAGCTTGGTCTTCATTTTGATCTTCGCCACCCAGCTGGCGGTCCCATGTTTTGGTTGCTTGCTGAGTTTATGTTTGAAGTCATTCCAGTTGAATTTGCTGGTGAGTGGTGAAATTGAGTTGGTCTGTCTGGTTGTCTTCCGTGGCAGTTTGGTCTTGGGCATCGACGTTTAGGTCTTTGGGACTGCTGCTTCAGAAAACGAATGACAAGTGTAACGGGCATGTGAAACTTCTTCGTCTTTTTACAGACCTGGGTGTATTCGCCGGTTCAAGATTAAGAGGCACAGAGAACTATCGACGACTCCTCCAGTGTCAAAGATGGCACCGGTGGACCAGGGAGAAGATGATCTGCAGAAGTTGGTGCAGGACCATATCAACAAGAACAAAGTGATGGTCTTCAGCAAAACCACCTGCGGATTTTGCAAGAGGGTTCGTTGCACTGGAAATACGTTTCTTCAGACGCGATGTTAAACGGCAGTTTGGTCAATGCGGCTGTCTCACAGAACAAAACTAGCTACCAAACTGGCTGTGCCGGTAATTGACGAAAGTACACGCACGAACTTTGAGTGAGGCCTCGTCATTCAAGAATTTGGTTTTCTGTTTCAGGTGAAAGATCTGTTCCAATCTCTCAACGTGGAATTCGGTGTGTTGGAGCTGGATCAGATTGGTAAGTCACTTCTATTTTCTGTTTTGCGCATTATTAACAGGCGTGTTGTGCACTTCTGTAAGTTCGAGCGAGTGACGTCAGGGTGTGACCGTCGCCCCTGACATCACTCCTGGGGAGGGTAACAGTTTGAAAAATTTGTGATGGTGGTGCATGTCTGTGACCTCCGCCAAGGATGGTCAAGCACCGTCCCTGTGATGGCTTTGTCCATCGTGGGTGATCAACATAGAAAAAGAATAGCGGGACTACCATCCCTGATGCTCAGCCTTGTGTATCATGATCACCCATCCCCTTGCGGGTGTTCTTGGCCGTCAGTTGACTGTGGCCTTTTGTTCATTGATTGCGTCTTTAGAAACTCGCCCATATGCACGTCTTCGAAAATGTTCTGAAACCAGATGATTTTCTAAGTTACTCCACCTTTCACCTCAAAAGTCCCCAACCAATCTGGCCTTGCCCCATAAATTTCCACTCTGAGCCCACATGCAGTCGTTGCCAGTGTTAATTAAGAGCACACTGGATCAGGTGTACAAGGACCCGAACCTTGATTGGCGTTCTCTGTGACAAGGCGGCGGGATCGGGTGCTCCCTGCCAGTCTCTTTGTTGGTCAAAAAAAAGGCACACAATGAAGACATGTTGCTGTAGCAACTCGTGTGTTGTTCGATATTTGACCCGACCAATCATACTGTGTGTCAAAGTTCTCTCAGGCTGATAGCGCGGCAAACAGGAAAGATTCTACACCAACAGTCCCAATATTGCGCACGAAGCGAATTCCAACAACCCGGTGTCTCAGGACCAGAGCACGACCACACTATGAGGTTGTTCTCTGGTCCTAAAATTTCAGGACCACAACATAACTGCCTGGGACTGAGCTCCAACCAGTTGTAGTGAAATCTTAGATGAATTTTTTAGACCAGACAGCTTGAAGCTATGTTAACAAAGAGCAGGCAATACAAAGAAAGCTGCAGTATCATGTGGTATTGAAAGTACTTGTCTGCCAGAAAGTGTGAAATACAGGATCAATTGCAAGAATGTTCAACCATTTTCAAAGTGGTCAGGCTGTAATCCTGGCACCACATATTGACCTAGTAAGGCTGTCATTATCTGGTACTAAAAATTTATCTGGGACTATGACTATGACTGGTTGGAGCTCAGTCCTGATGTGGTTATGCTGTGGTCCTGGAATTTCAGGACCAGAGAATGACCTCGTAGTGTGGTCGTGCTCTGGTCCTGTTACACCGGTTCGGCAAACATGAAACGTGGACGTAGACGTGGACATACGCTCGCAGATGCACAATCTCACCCTGCAGGACACACTACAGCCAAAACAACGCTCGCAGATGCAATCTCACCTTCCAGGACACACTACAGCCAAAACAATGTTTGTCTCTTACAGCTGAAAAAGAATATTTTTATGTTCCCTCAATAATTGTGTCACTGAGGACAAAAAGCGCTAGTATTTTGGGGGAGTATTTGCCCCCTTGGGGTGAAAAGCCATACGTATACTCGCGCGTACGTCTGCGTTTTGTGTTGCCGAACCTACCTGTTGTGTACGAGAATTGAGCGAGGGCCACTGATGAGCATGAAATGGGAGGATGAAAAGTTTTCAACAACATGTGCTTGTGCTCGCGCGCGCGCGCGCGCGTGTGTGTGTGAGAGAGAGAGAACGGGAGATACACACACACACACACACACACACACACACAGACACACACACACACACACACACACACACACACACACTTGGCGGGTTCTGAGCATTTCCTTCACTGAAACACACATTGAAATTAGAGCTTGAGACATTCTGAACCTTCTCCACTTGTTTTTGTTCTCACTCTGTGCAACCCCTTTGCCTGATGGCCCCGACACCCGGGTGGAGTCCCATTTTCTCTCAATTTTGGAATTTTCGTCGCAAAAATGATTGGGCACCAGCGGTCGCGCACCCTGTGATCTTTGATCTCTCTTGTTTACAAAATTACAGTGACGAGTTTTAGGCTTGTGATTGGTCTTTGTCACTGTTGAAGCCAGTCATAAGCCTCAGTGACCCCAAACTCATTTGAATCTCTTGAATGCTATGGAAGCGCTTTGTGGAGGTACTGTCGGGGAATCGTTTGCAGGAGGTACTCACAACTGGCACTGAGAGAAAAGGCCACGTGTTTCAATGTCTGTTCCCATCAACAACTCGTGTCTCAGCACAGAGCATCCGTGAGCTTCAAACTGTCTCACAGAAGGCCACAGTCGATTCTGCTCCGATGTCAGAATTGTTGTTGCAAGCTTGTTACACTTAAAAAGCAGCCAAAGGTGAAAGTTCGCATCAGTTGGCCCCAATGAATGGTGAAGTCGAGCAAAATATAAGTAACAAAAACTTTGGTAACGAGGTTCAGTTGTTCCAAATTTGAAAAAAGAGATCGAACGCATTGCATATCACCTGTCTGAACTCACAGATACTCAGATATAGGCATGACAGCAACCACAAGTGTGGCGCTGCGGACATGACCTTGATTGGTAATTGAAAGGAAATCCTGCAAAGCTACTTGTATCATTATCCAGTTCTTTTCACACTCCCACTCATCAGACAAACCTTGCAGGTAGATGTGTGTTTGGTGATTTAGGTGGCACGAGGAATGATGGTTCCATCCAGCTTCATATTCGACGCTGATGGTCTGTTCGTTTCAATCCATACAGCTGGGGGGGGGGGAGAGCATCAAAGCTGCCGCTTTCAACAATTGATTCCGTCCTCAGCGAAATGAGTTGCCAGAGGAACCATATCAAGTGCAAGAAGCACAAATTCTGCCGTTGCACCTGAAGCGCATCAGGAACTCCAGACAGCTTTTGATTGTTCGCCACTTTGGCACATCCTGGAGCGCATAGTGGGGCTGGATCTCGTGCGCGCACACCGGCAGTCGGATGCCTGTTCTTGTTTGATAACCAACGTGATGATTTGCATCGATCGCTTTGTTTGCGCAGTGCACGCTGGAGCAGGTCATGGACAGAGGGACTGACAATTTTTGCAAGCAAAAATTTTGTGGTTGCTGGTGTGCGCTGATTGCGAAAAGGATTCACGCTCTTCAAAGCTCTTCAAGAAGTCGTCGCTTGCTTCTGCAAAATTGGAAAGACCGGGGTCAAAAGTTATTTGCCTCTCATTTCGAAAGATTGCAGTTGGTACAGACACGTACTGAGGCAAAACATTCTGATGTGCGGGTACACTTGTCTGTCGGACTGCTTGGAACAAACAGGGAACTGGAAAGAAAAAGGAAACGTGCGGATCAATACTGGATAGGAGGAAACGAAGGAACTGTGTGCGCAGTTAATGGATGTATTTGTCTTACAAACGTAAGTCGAGGGCTGCTCCCAGGCACGGCAAACACACCGAATTCGCGGCGCACACAGGTAGGTGATCACAATCAACACGAAAACGTCGAGTGTTCAGAGAGTAAGAACAGTGTCCGTCGGCTGCTTTGTGTCACAGGATCTCAGTTTGTATTTGAAAATGCAGCAGACCCCACATCTCGGGTCTGAACGCAAGTTTTCCCGGGTAGTTCGCAGCTTCGCCAACAGTGGAGTCTTGGCATCAGGTTGTTCGTTGGGAATTGTTTCAGTTCAGGGGTCTGTCACTGATTGCAGAATGTAAAATTTGCTCGTCTGCACAATGTTTGTTTGGTCATTCTTTTGCAACACACCGACGCATTCGGCACACAAAACGAACATTCTGACAGGGTTCGTGTGCCGGAGGACATTTCTTTCGAGTGACACTGATGACCACACGGACTTCTGTATCAGATCAAATGGACGCCTTTCCGATTTGGCTTCTTTGGACCAGAAAATTATGCTTTTCGCTTGTGACGCCGTGTCAGAAGGTTTGACGACATCTCATTGTTCTTCCTTGGCACTGACGTTTTCACTTTTCTGCCAACCTTGTCTTTGCTTCAAAGGAAACAAGACACTTTGACAACTGCGGTGGAAAGCGGAGTGTTTGGTTTCGCGCTTTGCAGTTGAGATCGATGCGGAGATGTCTTCAACAGCGGCAACTGTTTCACCTTGCAGAATTTGGATAGGGTTTGCGGGGAGAAAAGACTATTTCAAAGTTCTGCGAAACGCTGCTCTCAGTATCCGTTCCTGAACACGTGGGCCAGTCCTTTGAAATGTGATCCGTTTGTGCGACAGGTGAATAAAGGTATGGCGAGAAGCCCTTTCATTTGGAAGAGATATGTTTGCTTGCAGTCCTGTGACATTTGTGCACTTTGGTGAATCTTCCAGTTGCCTGTTCCTGGGCAAACAGCGGCAGCTTTACCTTTCACTCAGTTTGAATTTAGGGTGTCTCGACCCAAAAGTGATTTGTCCGGGATAGGGGTATCTTGGACAGATTGTCTGATTGTCCGGGTTACCCACCCCACCCCACCCCCCAGAAAGAAAAAATTTCCAAATTGTCCGGGTTAGGTGTATCTTGGACAGATTGTCCGATTGTCCGGGTTACCCCCCCCCCCCCTGGAAAGAAAAATTGTCCAAATTGTCCGTGTTAGGGGTATCTTGGACAATCGGACAATCTGTCCA
>JAAUXT010003159.1_pt1 | contig 11933 bp, 9 predicted proteins | sample 7278171 | NCBI WGS metagenome assembly JAAUXT01 (sample SAMN14350112, study PRJNA611818) | marine sediment metagenome | isolation source: surface marine sediment (1.8m) | place: French Polynesia: Moorea | collected 2018-08
AGCGGTTTTCACGTTGGGCGCTGACGTCGTCATTTTTCTCGACTGCAACTTCACTTTTGACGCCGTCAGTGACTTTTTGACGCCGTCAGTGATCAGCGCTCACTGACGTGATGCCGTCAGTAATTTGCAGTCGTGAACGGTCCAGACCATTTTTTGACGCCATCAGTAAAAGTACTGATGGCGTCATGAAAATACATATTGAAAATCTATGTACAAAAGGTTGACGCCGTCTTCACTTTTGCGGTCGATGCAGTTGACGTTGTCGGCGCTCTCAATGTCAGCGTCAAAAAATTCACTGACGACGTCAAAAGTGAAGTTGCAGTCGGCACCAACGTGAAAACCCCTTTAATTGTCGCGCTTTCTTCCAAAACAAATCAGCAACTTGACTGCTTCTTGAACTCACCCTGTTTGGACTTCAGTGCTCTCCCCTGTGTGGCACGTTTTTCTTGTCGGTTGCAGAACCACCAACCACGGCTGTCCACGTTCTCTCCAACGTCACGTGATCGTGTGATGGTAAAATTCCCGAGAATGAGCTGCAGAGTACCGTGAGACTGACACCACAGAGACTGTAACTGCGGAAAGTGTCGCGAGACTGAGACTGCTGATACTGCAATTGGCCAAATTTTTGCACAGACGATTTTCTTTACAAGTACATCATTGAATTTCTGTGTGTGTGTGTGTGTGTGTGTGTGTGTGTGTGTGTGTGTGTGGACACCAACACTGTCATGCATTCGACATGCACTTTCATTGAAACTTTCATTTTGGAGAATATTCTCCTCTCTTTGGACAAGAATAAAATCAGTTGGTCAATTTAAGAAAATTTTATTTCTAAAAATGTGTGGAAAAATTATTGTGTAGAGTCTATCACATTCGCTTTGACACAAAAACTGTCAGTGCAGTTCAGCTGAAAAATTTGCAACAGTGTAGCAATGTTTATGTTCGTGCAACACACGGGTAAAAACGCGTCAGAATGAATCGGCAGGATGGGAACCTGCCGCCAGAGTAGAACATCACAAAAACGAACAATAAAAGAATTTCAGGAGCGACCCTACATGTTTGTTTTGTTCAGCTGCAGCTCAATTCAAGCATACGTGTGCGCCTCTCTCTAAAACCAGCCCACCCCTCCACACACACACACACACACACACACACACGAGCCCACAACCAGTTGTTGCATATTCATGCATGCACACTTGTGCGCACGGGCACACACCCAGAACCCGAGGCAATTTCACTGCACTCAACCCACAGATTCTCGATCCACATTGCGCCCACCCAACACCCATGCCGCCCACATGCATACCCACCCAACACCCATGCCGCCCACATGCATACCTACCCAACACCCATGCCGCCCACATGCATACCCACCCAACACCCATGCCACCCACATGCACACTCCCTCACTGCCTCCACCAAAGCATCTGCACTTACATTCAGCCCCCGTCCCTGCAACCCCCCGCAAGGAACCCTGTGCCAGATGTCCCACCCTGTCCCGTCCCGCCCACACCCCACCCACACTGAGGACATGGACTCTCCACCCACAACAGCCACGCCCACACACATGCCTGTTCCATCCACTACGCCCGACTCCACAAGCCCCTGTGCGCACAGCCCTGCTCTTGTCACATCCCATGCAGCACACACACACAGACACACACAGACACACAGACACACACAGACACACAGACACACGCACACACACACAGAGCCTGACTGTCACCCCACCCAAACCCTCCACACCTGCACTGATCCGGCCCACACGTACACCCACACCACCCACATGAATACCCTCGCCTGTTCCTCCCTACCCGACCCTGTCCCCCACCCCACCTCACGCCCTACGCAACACCCACTCACTCTGCCTCTCCCTGCACCCAAACCCTCCACACCCACACTGACCCCGCCCATACCCACACCCACACCAACACCCACCCTGTCACTTCACACTCCACCCTACCTCATGCCCTACGCAACACCCACTCACTCTCTGCCTCTCCCTGCACCCAAACCCTCCACAACCACACTGACCCCGCCCACACCCACGCCGCCCACAAGCACACCCACCCGACCCCCACGCTCCAAGCTGCCGTGCGGTTGGGACGGAAGACGAGGCCGGCCAGCACCGCAGCGACCACCTGCAGCACGAAGGTGGTGACGCCCATACCGTAGCCCCAGGACAGGGACAGCGTGCTGGTCTCTGAAAGAGATGCAGCCAGTGTGTAATGCAGGGTGCGTGTGCGAATGTGTGTGTGCGGGTGTGTGTGTATGCGTGTGTGACGGAGATGCAGTGGGTCTCTGGATGTGTGTGTGTGTGTGTGTGTGTGTGTGTGTGTGTGCATGTGTGACGGAGATGCAGTGGGTGTCTGGATGTGTGTGCTGATGTGTATATGTGTGAGGTTCAGTCATTTGCACCCCAGCAAGTAGTGGGCCACAATTTCCTCATTTCTCAGCTTTCCTCGTATTTTGAATGACAAATACATCAATTAGCCAAATAGACTCAATTCTGTGAAAGCTCAAATTTCTGGTGGCCTCTTGCAAAAGAATTGTTTCCAATTTCCAGCTGCACAAATATATCCAGTAATTTGCACAACAGCGAAATATATTTCCTCACAACTTTCAAGCTCAATGGGGTTGCACCTGAGAAAAGATAAACAGCCTTCAGACAGTTGGTCTCAGGCACTTTGGCTGAGCAGTATCTCAGCCATGGTTTGACACAAAATATGATCAGAATATCATGGTACAGTACAAACTTTTCTTTTTCCAGGAGTCTAAAAACAATGAAATGCCCTGCAGGTTATGATTGCAGGGAAGAATATTTCTTGGATGGTGAGGACAAAGGAATGATTTTCTCAATGGTAATTCACACAACATACAAAGCACAAGCAGAAAACAAGAGAATCTTCAGTACTTTATTACAATCAGCACTGCAAGTATCTTGTGTTCTTTTGGAAAAATGAATTGTACAGCACTAAGTGTCAGACGAAATATTGTAGTAGTATCCTGCTTGATTGAAACTGCTGCTCATCATCTGCAAGAAAAAAATAATATTGTTCTGGTCAAAATGCTGTTGGTTCAAATTGCTGTGTTGGGGGGATTTTGGTTGTTTGAGAGATCAGATTGATCTTTTTGCGCTGCCTGAAGTTTGGTTTGTGGCGATTTTTTTCTGTTCTGTCTTTGATTGTGAGTTGTGGTCTTGTCAGTAAACCAACCCATGGGAATAACATGTGCCATACTTTTGATTCTTATCCTTTTTGTGAAGCATCTTCAATCAGATTACATTCTGGATGTGTTAAATATCAACATCCTTGACAAGGCACCAAAAATTTGGCACAAATATGTTGAAAAAGAGGCTTCCAAAAGCTTGGAGAAAACTATTCTAAATTTGGGAATGTTCATCCCTCACATAAAACTTCTCAGTGCACATGCAGAAAAAACAAAGCAGTTTTATACATATGCCAACAGAGATACTCCAAGCCCTCTCTCTTCTCAAGATCTGCCCACCACAAAATGTTCAGCAAAATTTTATCATACAAATCTCAGGCAACCTGAGCATAAAAGGTGGTTTGTCGTTTACAAGAGTTCTGTGCTGAAACAACTGCATTTCAATCTGTCAATTTTTCACTTGAGTACAGGTGTTGCAGCTTGGAGTGAAAACTGTGATTTCATGTTCATTTCTGTTCAATTGAACTCAGAGTGCCTCAAATGTGCGCATGAAAAACTGCAATACAAATACTGTGGTCAGCATTCCAACTTCAATCTCTACCCAGACAGTAATGCAGTTTGCATTGTCCTCTCATTGGCTTTCACTGGTTTGGATTTCCATGGGCTGGTACAAGTTTTTGACAGTACAACTTTTTCAACTTTAACCAATAGGAGATATTCTGACACAGACTTTTCATCAGTTTGTGTTGTACCATCTCTGAAGTCATTTTTGTATGTGGGATTCATTTGTGTGGAAAAACACAAGATAATTTCATTCAATCTAAAGGCTGCCAATTTTATTGAAAACATCACTGCACTCTTTGATGGGCCTGACTTTCAGTCAAAACAACTTTGAGTAAAACTGCTCTCTTTACTTCTTCATTTCAATGTTTATTTGCAACATTACTTTTGTTCAGCAAGGGTTCAAGCAACAATAATAATGTGCTTTACACTTCACAATTGCTGCCTATTTCAACCACTGCTTTGACCAAACAGGAAAATATCACCCTTGAATGGTCTTCAAATGTTTCATCTCACAAAACACATTTTCAATCCAGCATTTATTATTTTGCAGCCCAAACAAATCAGAACTTTTTCATCAAAGTGACAAATTTCACTTTTCTCAGGAAACTGAAGACTGGCTGTGCATATTGTGCAGCTGTAGTTCTTGAGTCAAGTGTAGAAATCTTGTCATATTGCATGCCATCAAAACATGATTTTCAACCACAAAACACTGTTTATTCTCTGAAAGAAACATTGATGTTGGTTGTCTATCATAAATTGTACTGTGAGTTTCAGGTCAAAATTTATGTCAACACAACTGTCTGTAATACTGTGAGACTGGATGCTTGTCTTGTCCAAAAACTTAAAATGTGTCTTGATGTTTATGGGAGTGCTCTGTGCCACAGCTACTTGGGAGACCTGTTTGCAACTTCTAAAGTATCATTGAGATTTCAACAAAAGGAAAAGGAAGGGAGCCTGATACCCAGACAGAAACATGTGTGTGGAGAACATCTTGTTACATATCATCACCTCTATTTGTCTGTACCTGAAGGGTACTGTAGCGTTATTCAGATTTCAACCAAAAAGAATGCTTCTTTTGCCAAAAGAACAGATCAGGTTGAACCCTTTGGAATTGGTGGTGTTGATGACTGTCACTTTTCATTGCACCTTATTTCTCCCCATATAACTCATTTGTTCAATCCATCAACATCTCTCTCATACAGAGTAAGAGGCTCATTCAAGCAGATCAGACGTACTTCTGTGAGTCGAAACCACTGTTTGAGATTCAGGGGATTCAGGTCTTCTGAAACCATGGTGAATATAGTCAGGTCAAATATGACTGCAAATTCATCAGACAGGTTTGGAGACAAAGGACCACCACTCCCATATCCTCCAGTTCACACTGATTCCCATTTTCATTTTCACCTTGTTGCAAAACAGATTATGACAAGCACAGCAAATATTATTGATGTTGGCATAACTGTATGGTCACCTGCCTGGATTGACCTTGTCATTTGGAACATGTCTTCAAATGGAACTTTCACAAAAAATTGGGAAGACCAGAGCAACCTGTTGGACATGTTGAATGAACATAGCAAATTAAAAAATATGCCAAAGTATGAAAATGTAGCTCTGCAGATAATGTGTAATGACAGGACACAAGCAGGGTTGAGAAAAAAAGATTGGCACAAACATCTATTCAAGTGTCAAGGATAGATTTCCACCTCCCAGAGAAATAAGGTTGTTCAAGCTGTTCACAACTGTATTCTTAGATGCATTTGTGGAGTGGCAAAATACTATAATGTGTTCTGACAATACTGGAGTGGCATTGCCAGGTTTGATCACAGAAATACATTTGTATGAACATAACATAAATGATCTGACAATAAGATGGCACTGGAACTTCTTCTCCAAAGCATCAGCCTCATCAAGAAAAGTTCCACCAGATACAGTTGGGAAAGATGCAGTTGATTCCCAATTGTTTTTTTTCTGAACATTATCAAGTGAATTTCACCAAAACATACCACAACACATTTTCAGTTCACCAGATGCTTTTGTCTCTGTTTTCATACCAAGCCTTCTATTTCTATTTCTATCCAGACAACCACTCATATCTTACATCAATTAATGATTATGTCCAGGATGCCAATATCAGACATTACAATTGGAATGATGCAAGAGAGCTGTGCAGGAATCAAGGAAGCACTTTGCCAGTTGTAAGAAACAGAAGAGATCAACTTGAGATTGTGTCTCTGGTCAAATTATCACCTGTATTTAGACCATCAGAGGCACTATTCATTGGTCTGACAATTGATGTAAGATTTTTCAAATCTTTGTGTTCGTTAATGTGCAATGCATCACAGTTCAAAATATTTCTGAGGTGTAGTTTCATGCAAAAGCAGTTGGTGAGAGCCCTGAATTTGTGCCTATATACCTTGGCACTTTTCTCTGAACAGAAAACATCCGAGTTTTCAGTGTGCAATTCCAGTTTGTGTCTGTCAGAATGCAGAGGTAGGGGAGGGTAGTTGAGGGGGGGGAGAGTTCAACTTCCATTCCAGACAGACACATACTGACAAAAAGTCTAGTTTCCAAAGGGTCCAGTCTTGTCTTGCCATTCACTTAAATCAGGAAAGAAACTTACAGTGCTGGGGCTTTTTGATGATTTGAATGGTGCAAAAGACTTCTGTTCAAATCACTGTGATATGCATCCAATTGCAAAATCTGGCACAGGCTCTAGTGGTCAGGATTTTAGCACAAATTCTAGGCTTTTCACTAATTTGTTAATTTTAGGTCCTAAAAAGTGCCAGAGGTCTCAAAAGAACAAGACTGAGCATTTTTGAATTTTTAGAGCAAAAAGTCCAAGTTTGGAAATGTCAATTTTTTTGGACATGGGGTTCTATTTTGGGCTGTATCTTGAAAGTGAGCAACATTTGATCAAAGGTGCCCATACATAATATTCATGATATTGGAGGAGCTTTCAGGTCAAGTGAGTCTGGTGTTGTTATGATGAAAATTTTCAGTGGTTTTTTAGGAGGCTGAAAAGTAAAAATTTCATTTTTGGGGGGTTTGCATCAAATGTAATACCAGGCAAAATATGCAAATGTATTTGATGACATTGCAAAAATATTGCTGGGTTATATTTGCAATTGGTAGCAAATAATATAATGGTTTTAATTTGTTTTTGTATTGCACATGTAAGCTAGGATTGGGGTCAAAATCACATTTTGAAAATTTCACACAAGTATGAAATTTTCATTGTGACCATTTCACACTTGTTTGGAATGTTTTGTGACTGGTGACTCAATTTTGAAACATTGTACATCACTTGCCACGAATTCCTGACCCAACCCACAAAGTTTCTCCACCTCAAATATTTTTGGATGATATGCCTGGTGACACATTTTGATACTGGATGAAAAAAGCAACTGGAATGAGGAAGTGCAATCAGTTCAAATCAGAGGGATGCCCATGGGCCAATTTTTTGAAAGGGGTTTTTGATGCAGTTGCTTGAAAGAGTAACTATTGTGAGTGGGGAGTCAAACACCAAGTTTGAAGTATTGTTGAAAAATGGCATATGAGTAACCTTTCTGCACTTCATTTGATTGTTTTCTTTTCATCTTGTTTTGGGGTCAATCTCACAAAGTGCTTGTGCAGGCTATGATTCTGGTGTCTATTATTTGTACATTTGATGCGTCAGCGTCCAGCAAGTTGTCATTTGTGAGCAAAAATTGATACCAAAACACCACAATTTAATGTCTTTATGCTGCTGGTGTGATTGGGTTGATATCACCATTTACATTTGGTGATCAATGGAGAGAGTATGAGTGACTGTTTTGTGTCACAACACCACTATGGACCCCAAATTTGCCCTTTGCATCTGCATGTTCTGTCCAAAATCTTTACATGCACTTTGTGAGAAGCATTATTTACCTGAACAGTATGAATCAGATAAAGGTTGGCTGCGGTTTCAATAAGTGTCAAACTTGTTTCCAGCATTGCTGAATAATTCCGTGTGCTTGTTCTTGGCTCATGGGAATCAAGAGAAGACATTGGAACATAAAAAATGAGTCTTTTTTTTGCAGGTCACAGCCAACTGGCAGAGCAAAGACCCTGTAGCCTACCAGTACTGGAAAAATAGCCACTTTGGGAAACATCACATTTCAAATTTTTCTGTTGGGTGGTGGAAACAAACAGATTTCCGACATCAAACAAGCATAGCACAACTTGATGGCAATCAGATGAGGGGTGCCAGAAGACCTTCCATTGAAAAGAAGATTTTGTCTGGACATTTGTGGGAACAAAGAAATGTCAAAGAAGAATCTACAACTCAACTATTTCCTGTGACAAGTACAGCCAAGACATGCACCCTTCTGCTTCTGTCCAATTTGGTACATCCTGAATGGGTACCTGTTAGTTGCAAAATATCTTTAACTCCAAATGTTTTGTGCACCAAAGAAGTAGACTTAGAAATAAATATGACATCAATTAGTCAAGGATGTTTTCAGTTCCATACAATGAAGAATGGAACATGCTTCTACTTTTTCCCCAAAAGACAGAACATGATCCAAGCTACACACATGAGCATGTCATCAATTCTGAAGGAAATGAAACACAAGATCATGCAGAAAACTTGGAATGTCAAGGTGTCTAATATTCAACAATTTCATTCCAAAGAGCACTTGTGCTTTTTGTTTCAAGCAGTGGATATCTTCACACAATATCAAAGGCATTTCACAGAAATTGATGCAGTGAAATGCAGAGCAGCTCTCAAAGACTACACAGTTTTCACATCTGAGTTCAGTCAACATCCACTTGGAAACAATATATTTCACTGTACAGATGGCACCTTTATTTCATCCACCAACATTTGTGATGACAAAGCTGACTGCGCTGATAGATCAGATGAATTTCACTGTATATGCATGAATGTCACAGAAAAAACACACTGTAAATATCTCAATAACAGCACAACAACAAAAGAATGTGCATCACTGTTCTACAAATCAAAACAGAACTGGTACAATATTTACAAACAGCTGATGTTCAGTGAAACATTGTCCAGTAAGCATGGCAGAGCAAACAAGAACATATCCACATTTCTGTGTTTGAAATTAGGAATTCTGTTGAAGCTTACTCAAGTAGATGATCTTGTGTCTGACTGTGGACCTGCTGCTGAAGATGAAGAGAGACTGAAGGCATTACTGACAAAAGGCATGAAGGCAACATGCTCAGACCTAGGTGAGATACCATGTACATATGGACATAGCAAGTGTTACATATTAGCTGATATTTGTGTATACAGTCTGGATATTAACAACCATGTGTCACCATGTAGAACAGGAACACATTTGGCAGAATGCACAGATTATGAATGTCACATGAAGTACAAATGCCCTGGCTTCTATTGCATTGAGTGGAGCTTGGTCTGTGATGGTAAATGGGACTGTCCCTTTGGTTTTGATGAAGAAAAGAACTACAACTGTAATCAGCACAGAAATTGTTTACAACTCTATAAATGCAAACAATCCACTGTGTGCATTCATTTGGGTGATGTGTGTGATCAAATAGAGGATTGTCCTGACAGGGAAGATGAACAAATGTGTGATATACACAAAACAAAATGTCCACAAATGTGTGTATGCTTGGCATTTGCAATGAAATGTAGCCACATTGAAATAACATGGAAAGAATTGCCCAACACATTTAAATACATGAGTGTCGATTTCTTTTTCAACATTTGAACATGTCGAGCAATTGTTCAGAAGAATAGAGTATGTCTCATTTCTTTGTTTGTCATCAAACAATATTTCCACAGTATGTGTCATACCTCAAGTCTTGGTCAACATTCATGTCTTTGATGTTAGTGACAACAATATTATTCAGGTAAAGCAGGCAAATTGCATTTCTAACTTGCAGAATGTCAGAGTTGTTAGACTTGAGAAGAATGAAATTGTACTTGTTGAAAAACAATCCTTCCATCACTTGCTGTTTCTGCAACTCTTAAATGTCTTACAACTGTTTGACCAGTTTTCATAGCAATTGGATCACACCAACTAATAAACAGTGGAAAATATTTCTTGCCATCAAAAGTAACACATTCAACAATATAAACAAGCCAGATTCATTGCATGTCACATTGATTGAAACAACTGATTACAGGCTGTGCTGTATTTTCCCCACAAATGTTGACTGTGATTGCTTGAAGCCTTGGTACATTTCATGTTCCAACCTCTTACCAAATCAGTCTGTCCAAGTTGTTTTTATTTTGGTATCTGTAGTTCTCATCACAGTCAATGTTGTCTCTGTGGTTTATCAAGTTATTTGCATCAGAAGCAGCAAGAAAAAGAAGAAACAAATTTCTCCTGGAAACATGAAGCCAAACAGTTGCATGGAAAGTATAATTTTATCAATAAATGGAAGTGATCTTTTCTTGGGGATGTATTTCTTAATCATTTGGATTTCTAGTTTGGTTTATCATGAGACATATTTTCTGAAAGAGGAAGAATGGAGAGCTCACAGTTTGTGCTTTCTTGCATTTGCCTTGGTGCTTTTGTTTAGTTTTGCTTCTCCAGTATTGCTTTGTTTCATGTGTTTGATGAGATTCCATATTGTTGCATCTCCTCTATATTCTCGGTTTAAAGACATTCACTTTGTCCTGAAATGTCTTGTTTTTGTATTTTTGTTTGGTGCACTTATTTCCATTGCTTCAGCATGTGTTTCTTTTGCACTAGGACAGACACTACCCTTCAGTTTATGCTTGCCTTTTGTTGACCCTTCCAATTTTTCAATCATGGTAAAAATTCTTGTTGCATTAACAACAGGCATTCAACTTGTGTCATCTGTATTCATTGCATGTTTTTACAACTTGTGAAAGAACAATTCTCATACAGAACAGCTCCAGCAAAGTGTTACAAAAGAAGGGAATCAAGGAATGATCATACAGTTAGTTACAATAACCTTATCAAATATGATGTGTTGGTTGCCATCAAGTATCATTTATATTATTTCCATTGTTCTCAGTAGGTATCCCACTGAGATGGTGATCTGGACAACAATTGTTGTCATGCCCATAAATTCTATTCTGAACCCAATAATATTTGTGATCACAGCAAGAAGAAAATTGAAGGAAAGACAATGTAAAAAACATGAATGTAAGGAAGTTGTTTAAATTTTGGAAATTTCCTTTTGATCAAATTGTAGTCAACAAGAAGGAAACTTTTGTTTGCAGAAACAATTCTCCAATGCTAATTTGTTCACTCAAAACAGCAGCAAGGTTTTAGTGATATGTGCATCAAATCTTGACCATGTTTCGTCACATTGCACACAAATCCAGTTTTCTTCTTCCACAGATTACATTCCTTCATCACCTCGGACACATTGCTGCCTCTCAAACATACAAAAACAATTTGTAAAAAGACCCCTCCAATGTCAAGGTCTCCACCCCTCTAATTTCACACCAAAAGTGCACACTCCGTTGAAAAATGTTTCAACTTTAAGAGTTGGGCCTTAGGGACCAAGGTTTGAAAGAACAAGAATATTTCTGGACCCACTGAAGCAGCCACATCATTGACATAGTTCTGGTTGTTCCAACTGAATCAACTTTATTGACCACAAACAGACCCAACAACAACATGGACCTACACTAAGGCTTCTGTGAACAAATAATTACACACTTACCTGAACTTTCAGAGCTGGTGCATTTGCCTTCATTCTCAACTTATTCTTGAGGAAACTTTTGTCAATGTAATGTGTGTGAGAATAACAATTCCAATAGAAAATGAATAAAACTACCCCATTCCAAACTGCCATTGTACCTTGTGGTTCAGAGAACAACAACAATTTGATAGTGCATGTGGGTTGTGAGTGGACAAAACACTTGGGACTTGTCTCAGTCTGGAAATGTGCAGTGATTCTGCTTGTCAGAGTGAGATAGAAATATGAAACAAGAATGCTATGCATAAAAAGCGTGTGGTCACATAAATGTTGTTCATAAATGCCTGCCTGATCATTTAAAAAACAAGTTTCTAGATTCTGGCACAATTTTTTTTATTTAGACAACACTTACATGAGCACATTTGAATTTCTAACCAACTGAAATTAAATATGCCCTCTCTCGAGTAATTCAGATGACAATTCTTTGTCAAACAATTCTTTTTGAAAAACTTACATAATTGTTCTTGTTGGGGAATAAAATGCAAGAAATATGTTATCAACAGAGAATGCAG
>JAAUXT010053290.1_pt1 | contig 11933 bp, 17 predicted proteins | sample 7278171 | NCBI WGS metagenome assembly JAAUXT01 (sample SAMN14350112, study PRJNA611818) | marine sediment metagenome | isolation source: surface marine sediment (1.8m) | place: French Polynesia: Moorea | collected 2018-08
ACAATAGCAGGAGCCAATCAGAAGCTCAGAATGCCCATTAATGATATGCATGACTGCACTTTCTGAATAGCGCGGTCAGAAAGCGGCATACAGTCTGTATATCTTCTCTACAAGAGCAAAGACCAGTGGAGACACGCGCCTCGTCAATCGAACTGCACCATGAGGGATGGCCTTGTAACAGGAAAACGTCTGAAAAACAGCGTGTCCCACAAAATGATTCCCTGAAAAATTTTGCCAAAAACTGTTCCCCAGAAATCTTTTGTTCCACAACGTGTGTGTGTCCATCGGAAGCGTCAGCCAACCAACGCGGCAGGCTAGATTTACGGCAACATGTTGCGCCTGCGACACAAATTTAGCGCATGCGCAGTGAATTCTCGTGCGAGCTGGAGACCGCCAGAGCATATCTCAATACTTTCTTTCAAAAATAAAATCCCCCTCCCCCTGTTTTGAAATGACACAGTTGGAATTTGAAACTTCAATTGTTTTTCCAAGAGCTGTCGGTATCCGAATGTTCAAACTTTGCAGAAAAATGTCCCCCCTGGTGACTTTTCCTTTTCCCCCACAGGCTATGAAGAACAACGCCATCGCGGTTCTGTCGCTGGTCGCTATCGGCCTCTTCGCCATAGCTGCGGCAGTTCCCGCCAAGAAGTCGTCAGCGGCGGCGGCGCCGGGCCAGTCCCAGCTGCTCGTCAAGCTGCTGGCGCCGCTGCGCGAGCTGTCCAAGCGCGCGGGGCAGCTGGAGGGAATCATCGTCGACGCAGCGCAGGAGAACGGAGACCTGGCCGCTGAACTGCACAAGCGCCAGCAGCAGTGGGAGGTGAGACGGGCGCTCACGCCAAGCAGAGTGTGCCGCATTTCTGACGCAATGATGCAGAGCAGCTTGAACTTCTGCATTCAGTTGATCTTTCTGTTATGTTCAAGCCAGCGTGTACAACTTTGGCCTTCTTGGTTTTTATCCTATCCCCCAAATGTTATCCCTTCAAGAGCGAAAATAGCCCACAATCTCTTGCAGGCGATGGACTACGGGTGGGGAGGTGGGCGCTTCGGAAAGCGGTCGGGCCAGGAGGCGCCGAAGCGATACGACATGTACGGAAACTACGGTCGCTTCGGGCGGGACGTCGACCATGTGGACGCCGACGGCCAATAGTGTCCGCGTCTCCACAGACTCATGCTCTTTAGAATGCCAATCACTTTAGACGCACACATGTAGCACGCGTAGAAATGCATTCTTCCATGTCCAGAGTTAATTTTTGACTTTCTGTTTTCACAAAAGTCGACGTGTTGAAAGATCCTTGTCACAGCAACTGGGATGGCAAAACTTTTGCCAGGCCTGGTCTGCATGGACACTGTACTAATTTCACAGCAAAAAATAACTTGTCGAAGACCATGGCAGAAAGGTCCCGTGCACCGTCAACATGCAGTGAGGAACATACTCGTCTCAACACACTGGGGCGACGGTCTTTGGGTCGTGCAAGTGCACCCGTCATGACAGCTTCTTTCGGAACAAGCGGAGAGAACAAAGGCACAGTTCTATCTTACTCGTGCAGCGCGCTCGTTCACACAATGAGGCGTGTGAAATTGAAACAAACCTGGGAGAAAACCGACACACTTTGAAAGTGACCTTCTTGAATAAACTGATCACACACTTTTCTTAAATCTGCAGTTGTTTCGTTGTTCATGCATTTGTTCGAGAACGCTATACTCGTATATAGCATATGTACGAAACCAGTGCATTCCGTTGGCGTCACCACGTGTGGAAGATACACCAACGGAAATACGCCAAATCAACAACACCAAATGTGCTCGGAACAAATTTCATGCGTGTTGGAACTTTCCTCAATTACACACACACACACACACACACACACACACACACACACCACATGCACACCAGTTCGTCATGTCGCTGCTTTGCGTGAAGACTGAATCACAACCAAAGTGCAGGTTATTGCTCACCTCAACCCAAAAATTACATTCCACTCTGACAAAATAATTGTTCGGTTCGAGTGCCAGATCTGTCATTGTTTTCCGAACTGATGCCCCACCTACATCGATCATAGATCTGAAGCAGTCAAGGCTATTTACGGCCTGAGCTGTGGAAGATGGAATCTCAATGAAAGGGCCAAGCAGACCACAATCACAGCTGTACACTGAGGTGTGGCTTTTGCGTTTTACCTGACAAGTCAAGCGTAAACACACATCAGCCATAAAGCACAACGTTCCCATGTTGACAGGTGTTTCAGGGTTCAACCTCCTCGCCTACGTACACAAAAGCCAACTTGTACACGTACACGAAACGTACCCAACAACAAATATGGTGATTTCATTTTTTGCTTGACTGTTTTCAATCGCTGCAATTACGAAGAACTTGTTCCACACCCCTTTGCGCAACTGCACACTTGGTGCTTTGGTTTTGCCAGATAGCTTTGGACAGGACAAGGTCTGCCTGCCAGTGGTATTCAGTTCAACAGCTTGAAAATTGTAATCAAAACTTTCCAGTATTGGTCTCTCCATAGATGTTCTCCATTTTATTTTCAAACAATGCAACCAGTATCACATGCAATGCGAATGCACCGCCTTTATTGCGAGCATGACATAGGTCTCTGGCCTTGCGCAGTGTGCACATGCGCAGAGACGTTTTCTCCCAAATAGGACTCATTTTCACGGAGGAAACAGCGCGCATACTAAGGGGACCCCACTGCAGGAATGAAGCTCACTTTCTTTTTCTGGAAGAGCCGACACAAATACTGGTGCGCGCTTTCGCGGCAACTGCCGACCTGACTGCAAAGTTGGAGACGAACCGACACTGCAAACCTCACTCTTCATGTCGCGTAACCACCCAGGAAGAAAAACTTGCCGTACGATATGTTTGTGTCATGACCCTCTCACAAAAAAAATGGCAAATGACTTGGAGTCTGCGTCTCAGCACACACTCATGCAGCTCACCAGCTGCCAAGAACGGATTCTCATAGGGGCCAAAAGGCCATTTCATTGAACCCGTCTGTTTGTAAATAATCTCTGATGTAGATTGTACGCAAGCTCAACGAAAGAACTATTGTTTAGCATTCAACAACAAAGCATTGATCAAACTGATTCCCCCAGTCATCAAGACCGACCCCGTTCCTTCCCCCAGCATTTTCATTTGTAGATTCTAATTGCCATATTTGTTCAATCCAATCTGTTCATGCACAGTTACGTTTGGCAAAGTGATTCCCAACATACCGGCCAATGATAAACTCTGGAGAACAGTTGAAACTTCAACAGTGGAAACAAAACTGGAACCGATGTCTGCCAGTGCTGGCTACCTTCTGTTGTTTCCCCCCTTGTCCTTCCGACCCCCCTGGCCATGGTGGAGTCCGTTGTTGGCGGGGTAGGGTTGTGGACGGGGGTGCCCGTGAGCCCTGGGGTCCCGAGGCCGGCCCCCTCCGTTGCCCCGCATCGGTCCGCCGTTGCCGCCTCGCGGACCCACGCCTCCGAGCGCGCCCGGAAAAACGCCGCCACCTGCAAAAAAACAAAACCAAACTTCTCCAGTTTTGAACTTTTCAGAGTGTTACTTCAGTGTTGCTGTCGTTGTTCCAACAAGACATTCTAGTCAAGTCCAAAAAAAAAAAACGGTCCAGACACCTGACATTCTCAAAAAGTTTGACAAAGAAGACAAGAAAGTCAAAAACTGGTTTTAGTGATCGCATGCATTCAAAATGCCAAAGATTTTCTGGCAACATTTTGGATCATCGAAGAAGTTGCGAAACTGACTGTTGGTGCACCACTCTACGTTCTGGAAATGGAAACCAGCTCCACATTAGATTTCAAGGTTTGGAATGAAAAACATGCTTGTAGTAGCTCGTGACGTAGACTGACAAATGATAACCGTCATTGACGCACCAGATTTTGAAGATGCGCATGTTACTGGACAGACAAGGAATCTCACGTTCACCCACGACTGGGATTCAAACGTCCAACCACTTAACTCTACCACTTGCTGCTGTTGCGTGCTTCTGAGACTTATTGTTACCTGAGTTCCTGTAAGAGGAGAGGTAATCCCAACCTACAGCGCAGACGAAGAGTTTCAAAGCTGTGAGAGAAGCATTCCGCGAGAAGATAAGTGCTACACGCTGTTTTCAAGGCGACACCACCGTGTGTCACGTTTTGAAGCGCCCTCGACTGCTTACCAGGTAATAGGGGCATCACTGGAGGAGGGGCCCCCAGCAGACTCGGCCTCTCCTCATGTCCCATCATGTGCTGGTGCTGCTGGGCCACCATCCTGGGGTCTCTGTTCATTGGTGGCGCTGGCATCATCGGCAAAGGTGGCGCCACTTCCGCGGCGCCGCCGTCGGGCTGCAGGAGTGAAGGAATGTCGCCCATGGGTTTGCCCTGGTGTCCCTGATTGTTGCCGCCGTTGTTTCCGTTGCCACCTCCTCCTTGTTGCTCCATCTGAAAGTCCATCGCACACCCTATATTGTCGGAACTGTTTCTTTTGTCTGCTTGCTGCACTCAATGTTATTGTTGCACAAAACCAAACATTGCTGAACTTTTTGCGTTTTGATTTACTGCTTCAGCTGCAGCAAACATTTTTACCGTTTTTGCGAGCTCTGGTTCACTCATGTTCGGAGACTCCGTAAACACCATGCAAAACCTGAAAAACGCAAAACCAACAGACATGAAGCGTGCCGACTGCACACATCTCTGGTCCGCCCGAAAACGAAGCTTGTGTTGAACTTGAAACCCGAACATTGTTCTTGAAAGGAGAAAACACGAACACGCATTTTCAACTTACTCTCCGATTTTGTGGACGTCACCGCCTTTGCCCGCGTACAATGTCAAACACCCTTTCCACAAGGAGCAGTACCTGCAAAGAACACAGTTTGAGGACTCGGTGACCACCACGCACATCGATTCAAACGTTCAAGTCCTTCCTTCACCTCTCCACGAAGCACCTGCGCTTTGCGTCTCTGTGACGTCGCATTCCGCTGGCCCTGCTGCACAGAGGCGTCTTTCACTCACCCCTTGGTCAGCTTGCAGATGTCGCCCGTGTTCATCTGGGCGCCAGGTTCGTCCCAGATGGACAGGTTGATGCAGGCCGTGCGGTCCGCTACCTTCACCGACCGCACGTCATGGCCGTCCTTGGTCGTCGTCGGCTTTCCTGGAGTGAGAGTTAGTTGTGCCCAAAGACTGCGTTCTATCAATTAGCTGGGAAGAAACTCCAACGCGAGTCTTGCCCCCCGGATAGCTGGCAATGAAACACCAGGCCAACTCGTGTGCGCAAATGGTTCACGTCCAAACAAGACAGAACAATTCTCACATAAATTGAATGGTCACTGCGGGTGAACACAAAAGACATTTCAATGTTCAAGTTCAAATTCTGGATGTTTCAGTCACGCCCAGCCACGCCCACCCTACATCTCGAAAGTGGCGAAATACTGAAACCTGCAAAAAGGTTGCCAATTATGCACAATAACAGTCATTTGATTCGCATATTCGCCTTTCAAGAAGGGAGTGCTGACAGTTCTTTTTCATCCACTTTTGTCGCTGAAATCAAAGTTGTATTGTTGTTTTGCGCTGGTGTATGATGTTGAATCTCCCGCCACGAGTCACTGCGCCATCTGTTTTCAACCGAGAGAACCATCCGATGATCATGGTAAAAAATTCCCACGCTGTTCCACTTGGCAGACACACCGAACGAAATCAAAGCCAAAGAGTCATTTTGGATCCCATACCCTCTTTGTTTTGGCCTAAAGTTGCTTCAACAGGATTTTTATATTTTCAGTATGTTTAGCTGACTTGTGCTTCAGAAATAAGCCAAAATTTGAGCCGAAATTTGCCGTTGAAGCGAGGAATCGGAGGGAGGGTTCCAAAACGTTTTCTGCCTTTGTTTTCTTTCTTTTCTGTTCTTCCAAACTCACCGATGTCCAAAATGATAAAAATCATGTTTATGTTCTTTTGACCGGGTCTGAGATCTTTGATAACTTGCTCCGTCGCCATAATGCGCAAGTCTCGACATCAAAAAGCTCAAAACTTGGCCCCGGAAATGGTCTGCAAAATGTTCGTCGCAATATGCTGTTGTGCCGTCGAATTTCTACGTCAAAATATGGCTTGGAGAGGACAAGACAGGCTAGAAAAGATTAGAACTGTCTTCAGAAAGCTCTGCCCAGTTAATTGGGGGATATGCCTCTGAAAAGCCAAAATTTTTAAGCTCGACCTTCCCTAAACTGACACAAAGGCATCAGCGCCCTCTATCTTATGCTACGCACCATCGTTAGAAACATTTGTCGATGACCCGAGTATCGATTCTTTATGCGAAAAATACAGTGAAAATTTTCACTCCACGAAACAACCTCTGTCCTCTCTTGAGTGTTTTGCGATTTGAACAGCCCGCAAAATGGATCTGGCCCGGTGTGGCCACCAGTTTGCCAGTACATCGAAACATCCTGCTTCGTGAACGCGGCGTCCAAGCGCAAGCACCGTCAACTGTCAAGTTCCTCACACGTCACCTCGTGTTCCCCTCAATGACCTCGGTGATCGTTGTTGAGAAATTCTGTGGCTCATGTCCATCCACCTTACGCATTTTGATGACCAAGAACACAAAGACGTGCTGTGTTGTGTATTTTTGTCATCGAATGTGAACACCAACTCATCGATTCTTTCTGTTCTGCAAATACCGAATGCTTCGCGAAAAATGCTGGGAGTCCAAATTCCAAGGAAGTTCGACAGATTCTGTTTTTGTATCAAAAGTGCCTTTATTCTCTAAATTACGTGTTTACATGGTTTTGATTTCAATGTACAACAAGCATCGGTAGACATCGAGGTCGACATTGATTGAACACACTTTCAGCTGAAGTCTTGTGTGAACGAATTTCGGGGCAATACGATCAAACACTGGAAGCTGTCACTTGACCTGCAAGAAAACGCGTCATCGATTTCAAATCTTTCGCACCACACAATTCACGAAGTTCGTCAATATGATACTTGCGAAGCACAGCCGTTTCGCGATCTTCACCAGTCTACATCTACATGTACGATTGTTCTGTACAAAGCCCTCGATAAAGATAATGTCGCAACAATTTCTTCCGTTGTTGGTGTCCGCCTGTCCCAAGTCTCATCCAGATATCTATTTCCGATCGACAGCTGTCTTTGCAATTCCTCGGCGGCAGTCGCTCCGACATAATGTCGAGTGTGATTTCTTTCACACACTGAAGTGTCAAAATATTTTGTACCACTCACACGCGCAACATCTACACTGGAACTCATCCTGTTTACTTGGCGAAAAATTTGTTCCAAAATACAATGCTGCATTCTCACTCGATTCACACTCAAACATTCACCAGCGCAAAGCACAAATGTCTCAAACCGCTTGCAGTGAAGCAATTTTCAAGCTCAACACAGAAGACTTCAATTTTGACCAGAAACTACAATGTTGCACTTTTCTGCACTTCAAAATTAATAATCTCAAAATTGCTTCGTTGCAAACGCATCGAATTTCTCTGTTTATTTGCGCTTTGTGCCAGTGATTTCGGAATTGTGTACAAAAAAGTAAATCCACGTTTTTGCTGAGCTTTTCTTTCAGCTCAAAGATGTTGCATTTCTCCTCAACTGGAAAGAACTCTTGTCCGAGTTTTTGCAACAATGTTGCCCGCAACGAGAACACTTCGCACCATAAAATCCTCAACACAGTACGGTAGATGTTCACTGACTTCCTTTTATATCCAGCGTTTATCTGAGCCAATAATAAATAAAAGACCATCAACCACACACGAATCACAAAAACCAGATATGATTCCGAGCACAAAACACGCACATAGTAAAAGACACCAACACGCATTTGAAACACGAGAAAATTTGGACATGATTGCATGATCAGTTGACCTTCAGCTGCTTGGCGAAAATTTTAACAGAACACGACATTTGTGTGTAACAAACTCTAGACAGATACTTTTGGTCTTGTTGAAAATGGCGGTCACTGGCGACGACGTTTACAAGTCGGTGTCGAACCAGGCTGCCATCTGGTTTTGGTCAGGGTTCTGCTGGTTGGGAGGCGGCGGTCCGCCCATGCTGGAATCCATGCCGCCGTCGAAATGCTGGGGCGGTGCGGCACCGCCCATGTCCATCGGGTCCATGGGCCCGTAGTTGCTCCCGTGCTGAGAGCCTATCTCGAGGCCCTGCATCGAATCTATGGGGAGAGAGCCATCAAAACCTGTAGGCGGAGGGCAAACGTCGGGACAGGGCGGACACGCGTGGTTCGAGGAAATGGGCAGGACGGGGGTGGGGAGGGAGAAAAGAGAGAAACACAACACCAAATTAATACAACGTCAACTAAAACAGTGCAAAATAATAAAACTATCACAAACACCAAGTGAGCGTGTCACCACACAAGAAGGGTTCAAATTTCAAGGTTTTTTTTTTTTTTTTTTATATTTTTTCGCCTCTTCGACCAACTCCGACACAGACAGCGAAAAAGAGTCGACAAACTGATCGATTTTTCTCTGTGGTATTTTTCTCACTGATCAAGATATTTCTCCAATTTTTTTTTTTTGCTCAATATGTTTTGTTTCAAAAGAACCTAAAACCAAAGCAATACTGAAAACTCAACACGGAACAAGGCAACTAACAACACACTGGAAGCTTGATTTTCTTTCAGTTCCCAGACTCGGCCAAAGCAGTTTGTTTCCTTCCAATGTGCCATTTGAACAGAACAGTCATTCAAACTGCAACTTGGCATTACATCTACGGTAGGATGTGAACTTCGCAGTATCCGTCCAGTACTTTCTCTCCTGTGTCGTGGCTTTTTCTACAGACTGAACTACAAATGGGCGCGAGAACACTGACAAGTCGTGCAATGCCGTGAGGCCGAGTGTTGCTGATTTAGAAGTCCATGCCTCTCGCAAGCCGAAAACTCGGGGAATGACCCCCAAAACGGGCCACGCAGGTTACGCATTACTGATCTCACAAAACGTACCTGGTTGTCTGTTCATGTCACTCTGCATGGAGCCCTGGTTGCTGTATCCCGGGTCGGGGGGAAGCATCCCCGGGTTCAGGTCATCCAGGCCAGGGGGCTGCAAGGAAGAATGCACAAGGTAAAGAACAGGGCAGATGATGCAACTGTGCAGGTCAACAAATTCAAAGCCTGAAGCGTGCCGACACAATGTCAACTTTTCATCTGTTGTTTTTGGGAAAGTCAAAGTGACCGTAACATAAATCACCGTTTCACGAAAAGTGACTTCGTGAAACGGTACACGTTCCTCCATTTTAGGACAAGATGACCGGAACAAAATCACCGTTTCACAAAAAGTCACTCAGCGCGAAACGTCAACAACAAACAAGACTGCAACATTGCAACAAACAAGAGCACCGAAAGCAGCACGTGCTTACCCTCGACACATCGTACAGCTCCATCAGAGTTTCGATGGACTGCGCATCAATCAGAACCAGAGACAATTCTAGTCATAGGTTTTCAAAACAGACTGCAGTCTTTGTCACAAGTTTTGATGAACTAGAATCGTCTCTGTACGTAAACGACACTTGGTGTAGCACCAACAAAAAGTTCACGACGGACGCATTGAACAGATGTGCTTCGGCTGTGAGATGCAGTTACTCAAGAGTTGGTGCAGCCAACGAAAATGTCGTGAATGATCTCAGGTGCATGATCAGAGGCCAAACAACGAATGGACAACGACAAGAATTTTCCTTTTGTACCTGGAAGTTGCTGCCAGAGGAGCCCTGTAATTCACAAACGATCCCAGATCATTGTGGCTGCACAGCATCACAACCCAACCCCCTTTTCTCAATCCTCTGCCCTTGATTCAATGACAGATAGTTGCTGTTTACTCACCCCGTCCCACGTGGCCTGTTCTCCACGGAAGAGCGAGCTCGTCAGCTCGACCGACAAGCGCTTCTTGTAGTCCTGTGGCTTGTCCTCAGACATGCGGAAAAGAACAGCTGCTGCGTACGTTGCTGGAAAAGAACGAAGCACTTTGGTCCACTTGTTTGCAACAGACTTTTGAATTGAATATACATTTTAGCACTTTCGAATCGACAACGAATTCTTCCTTCACTCAATGCACCAGTTGCGTGACAAGTTGTTCAGAAGAGAAACCTGTCTGTTCTGGAACAGAAAGCCACTGAAACGTACCGACGCCCTCGTTGCGGGAGTGGAGCAGCTCTGTGAGCGGCGCGGTGGCGCCCTCCTGCTCGATCACCTCGGCGCCCTCCTTCTCCGCCGCCAACTCGCACAGCACACCCGACGCCACGCGCTGGATGTTCTCCACCGTCGAATACAACAGCTGCAACAAGCCACACCAACCATGTATTCTCGCTTTGTTGTATGAATCCGGAGAGTGCGCCGGTTCAGGAAGCACTCGAAAAGTCTCGTCTGGGTTCCATAACCTATACGAGAGAGAAGGCGCAAGCAGCTCACCTGCACGAAGAGCGGAATGCAGTTGAGACCGCGGATGACGGCGCGGTTGTGACCCTCTCGCGCCAAGACGTGCAGCGCGCCCACGGTGCCCTCCACGATCTCTTCCATCCGCACGCCATCGACATACCCGGCCTGCTGGTTCTGAGATTGCCTCTGCAATGGTCAACAACATGGGATTTTACTGGTTTGTATTCACCACGCGCAGCAAGAACGTGCAAATTATTTGGGAGTCTTTCTAAACAGTTGAAACGGCAGAGTACCTTCTGCGTGTCCTGATGGGCACGGATGAGCAGTTGCACGATACGTGGGATAGCGCCGTGTTCCCTCAGAGGAGCGTGGTTCGCCGGACACAGGGCCAAGTTCCTGATCAGGCCTGCAAAGCAACCACACAGAGTTAGTGTCAGCACGTTTACTGTCACAATTCTTTCCCACCAGCAACTGACTGGGCCGAAAGAAACATTGGAGAATCGGGCCGAAAGAAACATTGGAGAATCGGGCTGGTGCTACCAAGCGCAACGCTGTGAAATCAAGCAACGATAGTGCAAGTTCACTCTCACAGTTGTCCCCACTGGCAACTGCACTACAACACGTGAAATCTTGAGCAGAATACTCACCGACGACAGCTTTGGTGAGAGGCCAGCGGCTGGGCGGATGCAGCAGCTTGACGAGCACGGGCAGCCCGTAGTGGAGGCGCACGGCGTTCTGCGCCATCTCCGCCTCCGGGTGGCGGCTCGTCAGGTGCCGCAGCGCGCACACCTGCAGACATGATTCATCTCATACTCACATCGTCATCAACACACACACACACACACACACACAAGATAATGACACTCTGGTTCAACAGTACAAAGTCCAGGAGCAACTCCCCCCCCCCCACACACACACACAAACCTTTCTGAAGATTCCAAGTGGCAAAACAATGACTTCTGGTACTCACCGCCGGTTCAGTGATGTCCTCTCTGTCGCCAGCCTGAAGGATCGTCCTCACCAGCGCCTCGATTCCTCCGACCTGACACACGAACATCTTGTTGTTCTGGTTGTTGCACGTCATGTTGCTGAGAATTCCCGCGGCGCATGTCACTCCGTTGATGTCGTTCGACTGAAGAACCTGAACGAGCATCTGCAGCAAACCGTCCATGCCCGCTTGCTGAAATGGAAATGAAAATCAGTGCAACTTTCTTGTTGACAAAAGAATTGTGATGACACCGACAGTACGCTTTTTTGTTGCTCACTTACGATTTTGGTGGCAGCGTCGGACAAGTTTCGCAGCGTCCACAGGCAGTTCTGAACAAGTCGCTGGCTCTCGTGTCCCAGGTACATGGCGAGGACCTGCATGCCTCCTACAAAGTGGACAGGGCATTCAACTGGTGTCAGAAATTGTTCCTACTGTCAGAAAAGGTCTTTCCAAAACAGTTCTAACTAGACTTTCAAGTGGAGAATCAGCCGCGCGCAGCGTACATGCGCAGGACAGCACTTGTGTGTGTCGAAGAATGTGTGCATAGTGTTATGTTTCTCAAAAAACAAT
>JAAUXT010018016.1_pt1 | contig 11932 bp, 7 predicted proteins | sample 7278171 | NCBI WGS metagenome assembly JAAUXT01 (sample SAMN14350112, study PRJNA611818) | marine sediment metagenome | isolation source: surface marine sediment (1.8m) | place: French Polynesia: Moorea | collected 2018-08
AATTAACGCATCCTGTGTGGCCACCTACATTTGAAATAGTGCTAGATGTTCGGACGCGTCAAAAATTGACGCGCGTCAATAATTGACGCGTGGCCTGTGTGGCCACCCCTTGAGGAACTGCTTCCCTTTTCTCGAACCAAAAAGAGACTGGGAGAAGATCAGAAGGCAGCAGCGCAGTTTGTGGTCTTGCACCGACACCTTTGAGCGCTGGTGATGAGGGCACACATTCTTCGCGACACCACCCTGCTGGTTCCAGGGTCTTGTGCGACGTGTGAGGGTCAGGCAGAAATGATTTAGTGGTCTTGTGTAGCGTGGGTCAGTCTGGCGGAGCTTCGTGCGGACAGCGGAAGTGAGCAACAGCACAACAGGAAGTGCAGGTCTGTCTGACGTTGGGTATCTCTGCTGTTTCCTGAAACACAAGCACCACGGTGGGTTTGTCGGCAATCGAGTTCAAAAACTTGAAACACAACCTGACATTAAGTGCCGGCAAAGACGCGCACGAGGCTCAGTACAAACCGACTCGTGTTGAGGTCCTTGGAGGACCCAGTCCTTGTCAATTGGGTCTTCTGTCACAGCGACACGAAACCAATGACCTACTACTCGTAGCTGTGTGATGCGCACGCACCTGCACTTTCCGCACTCCAGAAAGATGGCGTTGTTAACCATCGGGTGAATTTCTGTGCCACAAAGTCCGTTGTTTCGGCGCGGCCTTCGATAGAAAATACAGCTTCGCAGCAACACAGTGCGCGTGCAAAGTTGGGACGAGGACCACGATTGCAATTGGTAGACGAAAACTATCACTTTGGACCTCCATTGCTGTTCGTTTCCCATGGCAATCGATGTTTTTTTCTGTGGTTTTTGCAATCATAAACTCCGAGCAGTATCAAGCACCCAGGTTTGACCCAATTTGGGCGTAAAATTGAAACGCCCGCTTAAGTACCCTGTGTTTGGCTGATAACGACACAATTTGCATTTTGGTTGGCTTCTCTGTGAGACAATGAAGCACTCAGCTGGGTTCTGAAATTTCATTCACAGCGAAACGAAACCGACTTTCATTCGACACTTGAGTTGAGCGATGGTTGTGAATCAACGCTCCATCGAGATGGAGGCGCACGGAGAGTTTCTTCAGCTCAGAGCAGAGCCGCTCATTTCCAGTACAAATTTCTTTTGCAAAGATACGAAGAGTCTTCAAGATTGCTGAAAAGATTGAAGATTTGAGGTGCACACTGGATCCACATCTATGGTTGTCAGGTCTTTAGCTGTCCTGTTGTGCTTTCCTTCCACACCACTGGTGAACGACCAAGATCTAACCACAGCCAAAGGTCTCGGACGGTTCTGTGCCAGTTGACAGTGTTAATTGCTCTGCGTCAGAGAATAGGAAACAGAGCAGGTTGGCAGAATTTATTGCACAGGTCGATATTTTGATTCTCTGATGTCCATTTGTGGCCATGTGGCTCTTTTGTTGTGATATGTGTCCCTGAGGGTCAGCAATTTTGTGTCGGCTGGGCAGATGTCAACTGTTATGCCCCCTGAAAGGTGCCAAAGGAAAACTTCACGAATGCCCCTCGTACGTGCAGCAGTCGCTGTCGGAAGGGATCCAATTCTCCCCATCCCCACACGCATTGTATCTGTTCTGGGAATCACCAAGGAAAGCGGGGCGAAAACACCCAGCACCTCAGAGCAAGTTGCGTCAGAGAATCCCAACGTTTTCTGAGCGTGGTCCACCTCTCAGACTTCTGCATTGGGCCAAGGTGGTGCCCTGCTCCTCAATGCAGAAGGCCGCAGTTTTCGATCGACTGGCACTTCCGTTCTGTGCTCGTTCCATGGTGTGACGAACTTTGGCGCAACCAAACCGGCGGGAGAAGACTCTATATTTCCGTTCCCTCTTCGACTAAAGTCAGTGTGATCCAGTGCATTTCAGCAACAACCAACAAGACGATCCTGCCCTGCGCTCCAGACCACAGTTAGCGCAAGTGCTTTCTTTCAGCGAAAGGCTGGCGGTGCCTGGGGAGTGGGAACCTCGTGTCCTGTGTCTCGGTGTGACGAAAAGGACCCAAGGCGTGTGGGAGCTGGTCGCGTTTCGTTCCAATTTGACGCACGGTGGGCAGTGTCATCAATGATGTATCAAAGCAGAGCATTCCGGGGCGAAGCTGTCCTCTCCTCCCTCTTCCGTCTTGCTTCTTCACAACTGCAGCTGCAAAAAGAAAGCAGGCGAAAGTAAATATTTTTCTTGACAGTGCTTTCAAAAAAGGAGTCCGGTCTTTTGAAAGAGTCACCCTGCTGTTTGTGTGGCTGTTTTGTGGGCGTGTGGGTGTGCTCTGGCGTGTGTGCAGGTTCCATGTTCACCCAACATTGAATTGAATGTCAGAACGCCCTCCCGTCTTCTGAATTGTTTTGAAAACTTTCTGTTCTGTTGAAACTTTCCGATTGAACAGGCTCGCACCTGACCCCGTGTTCCCTTGCGGGAGACGGAACGACAGCGCTTTCCCGGTGAATTCTGTGATCTTCTTGTGTTGCGACCGGGTTGTGAAGGAGAGCAGGCGTGCGCGCAGAAGCAGCCTGTGACAGTACGTGACATCATAGGCGCAGCGAACGAAGGGACGAAGCAGCCTCTCTGCCAAAGCCCGGCTGCCACCGACCATTGCAGAAAAGCAGCTCAGCTCAGTCACTGCAGGCACAAGCAGTGAAGGCAGGAGAGCATGCATGCTGTCTGGGAAAGCCTGCGTACAATCTGTGTGTGCTGATGATGGATTATAGCTGTGGCGGTGGAGTAATTGGAATATAGCCTCTGGAGCGAGTCCAATGGATCAGGCTGGTTGGGCTGTTGGGATATTCTAGTGGTGGAAAGGATACAAGGCTTGCTGCGAGTTGTTTTGGAATATGAACAGTAACGATTGTGACTACGGTACCGGAGGCTTCAGCAGCTGCAGCGCTGGCTGCGAGAAGAGAGAGGACATTAACATGACACAAGATGAAGTTGCTTCCTCCTCCTAACGTCCAGTCCTGCAAGGGCCCGATGCGAACTCCGCGCTAGCCAACCCAGGCCCTGATTCTGTGTACACCAGGTGCGTATGTGAAACCACGCAGGACGGTGGGGTTGGTTGAAAAGAGCGTTGAAGGCGCCTCGTGCCTCTGTGCGTGCGTCCGCCTGGTGGTTGCATGGTAAGTGGCTCCCCTCTCTGCCTGCCTCAGACCATAGTATCATTAACATATTGTATGTGTAAGCTTGTTGCCGTCCGTCTTTGGTTCGTTCGTCTCCGCGGCTAATGAATTGGCTTGCCACGCCGGTGTGGAAGGTCACAGGCTTCCTGGGCGCAGTTTGTCGCCCCGTGGTCAATCAGCGCGCTCCTAACACGGCCGAACCGCGCCTTATTGCCTGACGACCCGGAGCGGGGAAGGAGAGGGATCCCCGAACAAGTCCAAATCCCAGCTGAGTTGTAAGACACATTCAGAGTAGGGAACACGGTGCTCGTGAAGTTCTGTTTGCTTTTACATTGAAGACCGAAAATAAACTCATCAGCTTGTCCCTGAACGGTGTGCCGTAACTTGTCGTGGAACGCAAAACCGGCAACTTCAAACAAAAGCCTCGTACCTAATGTCGAACGTGTGCTCGAACAACACATCCCCACCAAGAACAAACCCCAGTCAATTTGTGCAGTTGACAGTACACAGCCGACAACCTGCTCAGTTGAGACGAACATTATGGATACATCCACCGAAGTTTCAGGCAACCTCACTCATGCTTGTGATGTCGTCCTGGCAACGCCGAACCAATCACGATCTTATTCATCGAAGAGCAGAGTGCCCTTTCAAACGCGTGAGTGCGTGTGTGGGGTGAGTGAGGTGTGCGTGTGTCATCTTACGAGAACCCGTGCTCCGTCCCACGGTGGGCGTCCTGTCCCGGGACGGGACCGTGACTCAACGCGATGACAGAGGCGATTCTTCTGAGTCATTGATTTGATTCTCGCCTCAGTGACTTGTATTTAAAACAGAGTCACAGAGTTGGAAGAACGTCATGCTGTGACGTTCGTAGGTGGGAGGAGGAGGGGGTGAGATCCTGACTCGGACTGCTTCAGCAAACTTTACTCAGGTTGCGAGGCTTTGTTTTCTGTGTTGCACACTGGTTTGCGAACAACGTTGTTCTTTCGGTTTCTTACAACGTGGAGCTTCGTGTCTGATTGGGAAGATTAGGTCCTGACTTCATGGCGAATCCTGAGTTGGGCCTGCATAAATCACTAATAAATTTTTGGGTTCAGACGAGTACTCTGTGTGACCAGCTCCTGATTGCTGGTTGCCATTCTCAGAAGGCCACGCCCCACCACGTTGGACACGGGGACTTCAAGGTGAAAAATCTTGGATGCCCTTCCTTGAAACATCGTCCTTGAAATGACAAGATGTATCGATGCTTGAAGATTCAACTGAGCACAGCTATCAGAAGCTGTTGGCCTGTTGTTCTTGCCTTGCTTACAAGTGGCTCAACGGCGTGACGTTTGGACAAAAGAACTCAAGAACCACCAGCTCGGTTTGTTGGCGTCGTTTGTTGGTCAACCCTTTGCGTTTGTCGAATATTCTGGTTTCTCTGCATGTCAGTGGATTGTCTTGATTTGTCCGGCGCGTCCTTCGGGGTGAGCCTGTGTTGTGCAACAGGTCGAGGATCCCAGGAAAGGGCGGGAGAGTGATCAGGGTGACCACTGCGTTTCTCAGTGGTGTTCACCCGTGATCACAAATGACAGCGCGTGTGATGCACCTCAGCGGGTGTTCTTGCTTGCTTCCAGGTTCAAAATGTCATGGGACTGTGTTCTGCCCAAGGTTTCCAAAGTGATTGCAAGCGCTCGTAACGTCCACGGCATTCCTGAGCCTCGTGCCACGACTGACAAATGTTCTTGTTTGAGCTTCAGTCGGCAGAAATTTCAGTGCAGGATTGTGTGGTCGTTTGTGGTGTTTGACCCTGTCTCTCCTCACTACATCAACAGCAGCACCTCACGCAACGGATGAGAAGGAAAAAGTTGGAGCACGAAACCTCCAACCGCTGACACACACTCGTGCAGTTGTCACGTAAACGTTTGATTGTTGCTCGTCCAGATCGCAGCTCGTGGACTGATGGAGCTGAAAGCTGAGACTGCGCCGAGGACGTGAGGGACACGGCCACATGAAAGGAAACCCTGTTGATTGTGCATGATCACGTGAATTATGAAAGGGCCCCGTGTTTGAGAGGAGCTGGAGACCGGTGCTCGTGGGAGAAGAACCCGGTTCCTCGCTGACTGGGCCGGGGAGGTTTGCTGTCACCGCGACGCACAGGCTGCGTCGAGTAATTGGACGTGAAACCTTGTGCCCACTGTTTCAGCGGGTTGATTGCAGCAGGGTCAACAATTCATTGTGTGGGATGCTGGTGCGTCGGTGATTGCTGTTTATTATGCCTCAGTTGATACTTCATTTGTAGCAAATTTCAATGGCGAGTTGCTGCTTTTTTGCAAACACGCTTTTCAGACCCGGCGGGACAGCGTGTGAAATCCAGTGTGAAGCCGTGATAAATGGATTTTCCATTGATGATTGTTCAGGCTTGAACCTGTCCACGGGTGTTTCCGGTCACATTCAAATGGCACACATCGTGCACAATGTCCTCTGAAGGTTGAAATGTTCAGACAAGAAGGTCGTGGGTTTGAAGACATCAGTTTAACTGCAACTTGACCTGAACTCCTCCTCAGCTTGTGGGTGCAGAAAGCAGCTCCCCCACCTCCTGATTCAGTACGGACCCCCAGATCTCCGTGCATCAGAGCAGAAAGCCTCAGCTCCTTCCCAGTTTTTGTGTGTGTGTGTGTGTGTGTGTGTGTGTGTGTGTGTGTGTGACAGGCTTTGACCTTGGCCAATGTGATCAGTGTGGGTGTGGGGGATTGAGTATGGATGCTTGTGTCAAACTATTCCACCGAACCAGAGCAGACCCTGAAACACCAGCTTCGTTTGGTGCAAGTTTGTGGAGTGCTCACACCACGTGACCACCACCACCGGACACTGACGTCGACCCGGCGTTACGTCTCGGTAGGTCCACGTCGGAGCGCCGAACCAAGTGACGGACGTCTGACCTCAATGGGAACACAAGTGACACAAAAGTTCCATCAAAGTTCTTGTGCTCGACTGAAAACGTGGGGCATGGACCCTTTCCTCTTTGCTTCAGTGAGTCGTGTTGATCACCAGTGACCTTCTTCAAGACAATTACTCGTACGAGTACAATTGTGTTTGTCGGACTGTGAGAAAAACTTTGCAATGATGTTCTTGAGCATTTGTTTTGGGCGAACGTATTTCTGTTCGTGAAATGTTCAAGACAATGCCTGTTTTGAGTGAAAGGCTAAAAAAGGCATTCGGTACATGAAGACTGCCGCCCTTTTGCAAAGAAGGGAATTGTTTTTGTTGGAACTTCCCAAGAAAGGATAAAAAATGGTTGCACGGTCGGGTCTGAAATATGATGAAACAGAATACGAGAGCGGATGGGGATGGGGACGCTTCTTGCGCGCGTGGAGATGGGATCTTGACGGATGTAAATTTGCATCCAGGCACCGCGGTGGAGGGAGGCAGGTAGGAGTCCCACCGCGCTCCTTCTTCGTGTCTTGTTGAAACACATTGACGCCGACTCGTGCCTCCCTCCCCCTGCCTCCCTCCCAGCTGCTGTTGTGGGTGGAAAGTCGCTTTCGGCTGTGAAAGGGTTGAGCCCGACTCCGAACGAAGCTGTAGAGGAGAAATGGATCGTTTGTGCAGCTGCCGACGAGGAGCTCCCGTTTCTATTTTGGGCGCAGCTTTAAAAATGGGCTTTGCACACATCATGCAATTATAATGTGCTGTCACCACATGCTTGTAAGTAACCGTTACCACTGTGCAAAGTCGCACGTAATTATGCTCGATTTCCAAGACCTGGCATGCGAAGTGCAGTGTTTCCAGTGCGATTACTCACGCCTCGCCGGAGTCCACCTGTCCCTTGTTATGGATGCTTTATTGGGAAGCTGACGACAAAATTTATGAACATGTGACTTTCATGGTGCTTGGGAGTGATTAATTTTTGTGGCAGCTTTAAAGCACTGCTTGTGTCATAAACATGAAATTCAGAGTCGGGGGAGACAGGGAATCGCAGAGTGGTTGTTGCTTCCTCCTTTACGGTGAAAAGTCAGACGCCTGAAACGGTCTGGATTCAAGGCAATTTTGCTGCGTGTAACAGCCCAGAGATTTGATTGAAAACTGAAATGTCAAGATGACCCTTCCATCTCAGTGTGTGTGAGGGAAAAGTTACATTTCTGACACGCCGAAACGTGTGAGTAGAATCTACATCCAAAGTCGAACCACGTCAGATTTCACGATGGTCGAAATGCTTTGCACGGAGACTTGAAGTGGTGAAAAATTTCTCGCACATTTCAATGTCAGAAGTGTCCTCTGTCACAATGCTGGATCAAAACAAGAACAAAGTCATATAAATCCTCACAGTGGAAGTGTAAGTTCACTGTACGAACAATAAAAAATCACCGTTGCGAGACGGCGCGTGATAGAAAACTGCTTCTGGGGCCTGTCAGCGAAGCAGATGCTTCCGGAACCTGATACTCCGTGCACAATTGGAACCTTGACGCCACTGGTGTTCGGGTGAGCTTTCAGCTCGGCGTCTTGGTGGTGGGGGGACGATGAGAGCATCGGTTCGACGCTGAAAGAGATCAGTTCTGAAAACCAGGTGCGGCCTGGTGCAAGGAAGAGAGAATCGAATACGGTTCCCGTGCGAAACGTTCGCCTCAAGCTGGATTTTAGATCCGCACATTCGGGCCTGTCCACGTTCAAGAACTAACACGGTCTTTTTGTTGCATGGCAGTCAATGAGCCGAAAATAGGCATTTCACAGCAAAGTTCAAATCAATGAAATGTACTCTTGGTACACCCTCGGTACTTTCTCCAGAGAGCTGATTGCGAACTCTGAACGGGCTTTGGGGGGGGGAGGGAGGGGAGATTGTCGTCGGGCTGTGTCGCTGCACCTTTGCAGACAGTGAGTAACATCAACAAGAATGGGTCTCCTCGAAACGACACGGCGTGTGAGAAGGAACCGACATGCAGACAACGGAAGAGAGGAAGCTGTTGAGCATGATAGATGAAGAGTATGTACAAACACGGCGAGTGATAAGAGCTGCTGCCGTTCCGTTCGTTTTCCTCGGCGCTTTGTCGCTGACAGTTGAAGCTGTGGAAAGAGCGGCGGTTTGTTGAGAACACGCGTCGAGAGAACATTCATGATTTCTTCTGACGTCAGACACATGTAATAGAAACAAGGCCATGATTTGAGGCTCCTGGTTCTCATATTGGCTTGGAAGTTCCTTTGTCCTGTCGTTTCTGTGCGTCTCCACGTATCAGGCCAAGAACAAATTGGCAGGATGAGGTGTGGTTCGCAGCGCTGTTTGGGTCTTCCAATCATAATTCAAGGCATCATCAACAAAACTCGGCACGAAACCATTGTAGCTTCAAGGATATTTCACGCACACGCTGCTTTTACGGAGAAAAAGCGGTCACTGCCTCAGGTGCAATCTTTTCCTGGCGAAGAAAATTCCATTTAGCGCGGCACACGGAAAGGTGATGCGTGCAGCGGTGCCTTGAAGCGACCACACGACACCAGATCTGCGGAACTCTAAAAGACGACTGTCCCCCACGGCGCCCGTTGTATCAGTCGCCGACAGGATCTCTCCTCGTGCAGAAATAGCTGACCGACAACGCGTTGTGTGTTCCGCACCCAACAATGTTCGACTGTTCGTTTTCTGCCGAAAAAACCGAAGATGCCGAAACATCCCAAGATGCAACTTTGAAAGAAGGCCAGTGTTTGGCTTGGGCAGTCGACGCACCCAGTCGGGTGGACCCACCGTCATCGTCTTTTTTTCCCCTGAGAACCACTCCTAACGAGAATCTGCAGAAAGACCATCGTGAGGTTGGCCACACATTTTGTTGGATTTCCCGTCTCACTTGCGCCGTCGAACTCGGGCCCACAGGTCACCGCCATTGAACGTTTCTTGTCCATTCCTGCTCCTTTTTGTTGCGGAGTGTTCAGCAGGTGTGAAGATGAACCAAGTGATAGGATTTTGTTACGAACTCAACTGAGCACGAGAGGGGGGATTGCCTCTGACTTCATCGTTTTCGATTTCTGAATTGTCAGGTTTTCCATTTCAGCGGATCATACTTTTCAATCGACAATGGACGCAAATAGCGCGTCATTCCGTACGAGTCATTGAATATTGATTTCTCCCCGTTCCATGCAGCGTTCCCCTCAACTGGAGATGCTCCGAGCGTTTCGAACGAAGCTCACATGTTGGAAGTAAGGAAAATTGCAGTGATTCGCACAATTCCACAACAAACATCAGTTGTGTGAATTGGATGAGATGGCGTAATCTTCAGTTTGCAACACCAACTGCTTCTGAAGTTCTGTGTGAACGGACTCTCCCGCTTGCGTAGCTCTGAAGCTGTCTGCTGGGTGAGTGCTCTGCCTCTGTGAGGATCGGATCATTCACTCAGGATGTGATCTCTGGGCTCGAGGCCTGCCGCGCACCACGCTAAATTTGAGGATTACGTGAATTGATCATACATGGATTTTGAAGTCTCAATGAATTCAAAAGGAGGTGCCATCGAGTGTCGGAGTAGCACAAGCTAGCTTTTGTGCAGTAAGTGATTTTGTTCGTCGATTTTGTTTGTTTCCCTGAGCAAATCATCTCAAACTGTCTGGTGACCAGTGACGGTTGACGTACCGACTCCCCTGCATCCACCACATGGCCGCCCTTTCGTCAAAGTGAAAACGAGTTCAATCAGTGATGTTTCAGTTTGTCTGACATGACAACAATTTCTCTGGTTCCATATTGATGAAACTCGAAGCATTTTTGACGGCTGGGAATGTGAAACGAACCATCTGGTCCCTTGTTTCTTGGTTCACATGTGGCTGGTGTGCCACGAATAGCCACCGGCATGGGTTGTTTTCCTTTTGAGCGTGGCGGACTGAAGGAACAAATCCCTGTGCTTCTCCTGTGATCTTTTTGCACTGGAGATTGCACTTGAGCATTGTTGGGAGGATCGATGCCTGGTTGCCATCTCATTCTCTGAGCATTCCCCGCCTCTTCCCCATTGTTGTTTTTGGCATGAACAGCAGACAGACATTACCAAGTGCTGTTTCCTAAGATTCTCAAGAAACACCTTGTTTCGTTAGATTCTCGAGAACACCTTGCAGATTCTTCCCGAACCATGCGTGATGGTGGGCATCTCCAGCTGCTGTAACCGCAAGACCCTGGCCAGAAAACCAACGTTTCACTCGATTTCATTTCTGCCAATAGTTGACTGCGAACCCAACAGATTTCTGTGGCATTTTGTTCAAGATGAACAATTTCAAGGTTGTTTTGATTGAGCGAGGGGATCCATCCACCAGACACGGTGAGATCCAGTGCCACTGAGCTGACCCAAACAGACAAGTGTGTACCGCACGCCAGCACAGATTTTGGCCTTCATGTGAGAGGGTGTGCACAACTTGTGTTCGCTGCGTGGTGCAGTCCAGCTGAGGATGGAAATGCACCACCATACGTTGGCAGTCTGGAAGAGAGTCAAGAAGAATGGTTTGTGGATGCCTGAACTTGACTCAGGTGCAGAACCCATTCCCAGAATACACAAAAACACAATGTGTGGAGGATTCTGTGGCATCTACCTGCACTCGTGAAAGAGGACTACAGACTGCTGAACAACAAATGCTTGTTTACTGTGGCTCAATAAATAAGACAGCAACACAAGGAGTTTAGCTTCCCACGTCAAAACCACGGCTGTTGGAGAGATGTATTGGTCCACGATCACTTGGCCTTCTCAACACAACACACTGAAGACCCTTCCTGCTTTGTGAGCCTGCAGCCATACTGATCGGTGCTTTTGCACACCGACTTGGAAGGGTGCACTTGAATTTGGCATACCTACCATTCTCAGATTCATAGTGAAGAGTTGTTGAAGAGACAAGCTGTTTCTTTGTTCAGTCAATGTCAGACAAAAAGTGTAACCGTTTTCAAAACCCAGAAAAATATTGTCTTTCGACACCAAAATTGACTGATACTCGGTTGATCCAAAATTTTGTGCGCTTTTCTGTGCAGGAGACGAGTCTTTCGTTCACTCAAAAGGACCCTGTGACAACAACGTGAAAATGTGTTGATGTGGGGGCCACTTGATGGCAAGAACTCAACCTTCATTTTGAGATGGTGACAAAAAGCTCTCGATGGACCCTTCCACATCCACACGCACACGCACGCATACGCGCGCACTTTGGCCCAGACCCCACTCATGTCGAATGTTTGGTTGTCTCGGCTGCGGGTTACGGCTCAACTATTTTGCTCCTTGCGATGTGTGCTCAGCATTTAAACTTGGAATAAATCGTATTTCTCGATGATCACCTTTGTGGATATTATTTTCCGCTCACTGAAGTTTAGCGCGCGCAAAAAATCTGAAAAGCGCGTGTCACAAAAACGGCAGTAGCGTCACCATGGTGACTCGAGCGTCGAAATGTGACGTCACGGACACCTGTAAAGACTTTCACTTCTTGTGGGCTCGCATTTGTTTGTTTTTCACATTCTGGCGCATTCCGAGATCTATCGCGCCATCAGTCCGCCCCCGTCGGTGAGTTGCAAATTCTCACAGGTGTGTTCTTCAAACCAGAGCTTGGAAGTGGCGCGCTGCGGCAGTCCAAACTTTCGAGGACTGACCAAACATGGCGGACACTTCAGGGGGGTGTTTTTCCAAAACGGTGGTAACTTGGCTGTCAGTGATAAAGTTACCAGCAAAAAACACTGGCACCCATCAGTATTTTTGTCAGAAAATGTCAGTGATATCTGAAAAATTATCAGTGTTTTTCCAAAATATAAGTGATTTTTATTTGTCACTGGTAAAAATACTGGTAAGTACCTGACTTACCA
>JAAUXT010075148.1_pt1 | contig 11931 bp, 7 predicted proteins | sample 7278171 | NCBI WGS metagenome assembly JAAUXT01 (sample SAMN14350112, study PRJNA611818) | marine sediment metagenome | isolation source: surface marine sediment (1.8m) | place: French Polynesia: Moorea | collected 2018-08
CCTCAGTTTCCATGACTTGGTGACCAGGTGGGTCACTGTGATGGAAAATTTGGGACACCCTCAGAAAGCCACCGGTGTTACACCCCCCCCCCCCCGAGTTTCACATCATGGAAAAGTTCTAAACCTGTGTGACCCTCAGAAAGAAACCTGTGTGACTCCTGAGAAAGAAACGTGTGTGACCCCCTGAGAAAGAAACCTGTATGACCCCACCTCCCACCCCCAATCACTACAGAGTTTGGACTGAAAATTTTCTGAAAAACTTCGAACATACGAGGTTCGTCCAGCGGAAAGTGAACATGGGCTTTTTTTACTCAACTGTGCGTGTGCCGATTGTTGTGCAACTTTGTCTGCGGGTCGCAGGCAATCAACCACACAGAATTGGGGTGCGACAAAAGCATGTGCAGACTGTCACTTGCCAAAAAACACTGCGGAAGTTGGACCAATTTCTGAATTGTGCAAAGTTCACATGATTTGCCTATCTCGGAGCAGCAGCAACATGCAGACAAGAAGTGTGCAGAGGACTCACATTATGGTGTGTGCTCATCGAGGGAAGTCACAGTGGGAAACTTTCAGACTGTTGCAGGAAGTCTGTGGTGAACTGAGTGTTTCAAGGTCAACCTGCAGGCATTGGTTTGTCCGTAGATTTTTTGGGGAAACCAGTGTGGAGGACAGACCACACCCAGGACCCACACCCACTGCATGTCAGCCAAGCAACATCGATGCTGTCCAGCAAATTCTGGATGATGACAGGCATGTGACCATCCAGCAAATCACTCACAACATCAATATCTCTAGGGGCAGTACACACAGGATCCTGAAAAGTGATCTTAAGCTGAAGAAGAAGGCACCCAAGTTTGTCCTGAGAGTGCTGATGCAGGAGCAGAAGGATCTGCGTGTGGAAATTTGCCATGAAAATCTGAAATGGTGTGAAGATGTCCTGTTCTTCTAGAACATTGTGACTGGAGACAAGTCCTGGTTCAGTGTTAGAGAACCAGAGATGAAGTCAAAATCTTTGCAATGGTTAGAACTTGGAGCAACATGTCCCAAGAAAGTGATCAGAAATTGGTGTGACAAGAAGACGATGCTGATTGTCTTTTTTGATGATCAAGGCATTGTGCATGTCAAGTTTGTTCCACCAAAAATGATTGTGACATCAAATTTCTACTGTGGTGTGTTGGCCAGTTTGAGGGAGAACATCCGCAGGAAACGCCCTGTATTGTGGAAGGACAATTCCTATCTGATCCTGCGTGACAATGCCCTGGGGCACAAGGCAGCTCACACCATCACAAGGATGGCAGAGACTGACATGCAGAGTGTCAGGCACCCACCCTACTCCCTGGATTTGGCCCCCTGTGACTTCTGGCTGTTCCCTACTGTCAAGAAGCAGTTGGCAGGCATTGACTTCCACACAATCCCAGAGGTCCAGGATGCAGTTTTCAAGGTGTTGCAGTTGATTCCTTCCAAGGATTTCTATGATTGCATCAACCACAAACTTCCAGAACAGTGGAGGAAATGTTATGCTGCAGGCAGAGAGTACTTTGAGGGTGACAATGTGCCAATTCTGTACCCTCTGTACCCACTGATCGAGTCTGGATCTTCATCTGACTCTGATTAACAATTCAACCAATCAATTTCGCACATGATTGCAGGCTCTGTGAGGCACGCACGAATAGGGGAAATGTGTGAGGTTCGTGCAATAGCAACCTGCTGATGATGTTCACCTTGTTTTTTGACGATGTTCACATGTTCACATTTGGCAAAAATGTTCATTAAAGTGTCAATGTTAAACCCTGGAAATGATATCATTCTTTTCCGATGGAAAAACACTGCTCCGACAGACCAAAACGCGCCCATGTTCACTTTCCGCTGGACGTACCTCGTATATGGATGCACCTCAACGCGCGACACAATGCCAGGGGCATTCTCGTTTTCTTCTCGAACTTGTTGCAGAACACGAACCAATGAAGTGTTTTGAGCACCAGCAGGTGTTCCGTGCTGATTGAAAGTGAATCATTAATTCTGCCTGAACCAAATGAGTTTTGTGATTGATTTTCCTCCAGTGAGCTTTCTTCTCACGTTTCCAGAAGGCGAAGCATCCAGGTCTGGTACCAATCCAAACACTGCATTCAGCCCCAGGGGTGTCAAACCGGCCATCTACATAAAGTCTTGTTTGAGCTCGCAGCATTTCGGCGAGCCGTGGGCTTAGCTTAATTGTGATGGTGGTGTTCCGCATGTCTGTGAGCAGTCTACCAATGGCTACCAGCCGCGCTGGTATTGGTTTGCCCCTGAAATCTTTTCCGGATGCAGTGTGGATGGAATTGTCCTTGGATGCCCCCCCTGCCCACAAAAGATTTTCAACTTGGACATTGTCTGCAGCACCCTTGGTCAGACTTGTCCGTGAAACCCTTGGCCAGACATTGTCTGCAGGACCCTTGGCTGGACATTGTCCACAGAACACCCACTGCTCACAACAATTTTCAACTGGACATTATCTGTCATACCTTTGGCTGGACATTGTCTGTAGTACCCTTGGCTGGACAGTGTCTGCAGAACCCCTCCCCTGCCCACAAAAAAAATCAACTTGGACATTGTCTGTGGTACCCTTGGCCAGACATTATTCACAGCCCCCCTGCCCACAAAAATTATTGACTTGGACATTGTCTGTGGTACCCTTGGCCAGACATCATCCGTGGTACCTTTGGCTGGACATTGTTTGCAGAACCCCCCTCCCCACCCACAGAGACTTTTCACATTGGACATCACCTCTGAGATGAAGTGCTGTAGAGCTGCCGAAGCACGCGGCGCGCCGCTGGTTCTCTACTTGAAAGTCCAGTTCGTTTTTGCCCTCACCCCTCTCCAAGCAACAAAATAAACCTTTGATTTGAACCACCACCACAACACCAATGAAGCAAGACAAACTCAACTGGTAAAAATTAATTCCTTTTCCAGTTAAACGTTCAACAGATATTTATTTGTCCACCAAGCCACAAACATACAAAAAGAGTCAAAAACTAACACAATGCCACGCATCAGAAAATGGGGTGTTGTGAAGGCTCTTCCAGTGGCTGAAGTCTGAGGTGAAGTTTGGCGAAAGTATACTCCCCAGTGTTGCTGGCACAGAGAAGATACCGCATTACCTTCAAGATTATGCAGGCAATCCAGCTTTTGCTGGAAAGCTGAGTACATGCAAGACAGCTTCATGCATAAGTGAGAAACTGAGGCTGTTCTTGTGGCCATGGCTGCAGCTTCCTGAACCGTCGATTAAAGCATGTGCAAGACTCCCTTCCCTTCTCATGTGAGCTCTAAAGCTCAACAACAAACTGGTCACAACCATACTGAGTATGAGTGATAGTTGCTAGGGACACCCAGCTTCGGCACTATGCTGTTCTCACCATGATACTCTGGCGCTGGTGGTGGAAGCGAAGATCCACTGAGTTTTAAGAACATGTGGCCTGGCCTCTCTCGAGGATAACCCTACACAACATTCCTATTCGTGGTCTTGTGGCCTTCAAATGCATTTTTGTTGTATGATCTCAGCGTTTTGACTGTTCCCCCGCGAAGGTCAACATTGCTGTTTTCCGTCAGAAAATTGTCGGAATTGAATGAAACTTTCAAGGTAAGTTATCAGTTGGCAGGTGAAATGGTGGGGACACGGAACCGTGGGTTTTCCAGGCGCAGCCTTCTTAATTGTTCTTCAAAAAACAGGGCCACGCATGGAATTCCGAAAATACCTTCGTGTATGAGGCATTCCCGTGAAAACGCCCGCTGCATCCTGGCAAAAATGGCTGCACAGTCTGCACAAGCACACAAACATCTATGCCATCCTACAACTCATCTATCTGACAGAGGACAATGGCAAAAATGCAGGCAAATCGAAAAGTTCGATTTTGCGCAGGGTGCTTGCTGTAGCATCCGTGGTTGCGTTTACATCGCCACAACACAGCACAGCTCCAGCCAAACGTCATTGAGATTTGCAGGACGCTGTGAGCACTGCGTGCACATGGGGACGGCTCGGTAGGACGCAAGCACCAGATCGACATCGCACGACAAAAACGCTTTCACCCAGAGAAACAACAGATTACAAGGCGGTGCGGTGCGTGAATCAGGCCAGTGAATTTATTCCACGTGAGACTTTTGGAAGCGAGGTCACAATCATCCAAAGGAATCGGACAATGGAGAGTGAGGAGAGCTGTGGATCCGGAGATGGACAGAAGAAAGGAGGTTCTGGGGAGGAGAAGTGGAGAGCGGAGCGCGAGAGGCAGGAGCGGGAGACTGAGGAGCTGGAGGAGAAGTTCCGCATGTTCGACACGGACGGCGACGGACGCATCACGTCCGCCGAGCTCGGTGAGACTCGCCGTCGGCTGTTTCCACCCGGAGAAAACAGCCACCACCATCACACGCTCAAGCGTCAGGTCATCATTGACCACAGTGATCTGCTGCATTGTGGAGAAAAAAAATAGCTCCATGGAGCTCCCGGTGATTTGAGAGTGCAAACGACCGAAACACAGCGACCAAAACACAAATAAAAGGATGCGCCAAATTGTCAATTTTAATGTATATATTTACTCTATTTTTATCACGTACAAGTACCAAATTCTGCTCAAATTATCAGTACAGTAAAACTTCTCACCTCATTGCATACAAAGCTTACCAAAATCTTTGCCAAATATATATATCTATTTTGAATAATTTCCAAAAATCCCAAATTTGTGTGCAAACTTTGGCCCCATCTAAAAACCATATACACATTTTTGTAAAAGAAAAATCAAATCACACAAGTCTAACACCTGATCATTATACCATATTTTAGCAAAAAACATCTTTCATCAAATATTTATACTTTCTGAGGTGTCCCCTACTTTGTGCAGTAAAGTCCAAAATTTAGCATCCCTAAAATTTGAACTTCTTGCCCTCAAAGACCTAAAAATTCAAACTTGACAAATTCCTTACTCATGCATTCTCTTTGACCTGCACAAATTTAAACACACCCAAAAGATCCAAATTTGACATTTATCTTCACCATGAAACTGTTGTACAAATACTTTTCATTGATGCTGATTTGTTTTGTTCCTTCACTCAATTTTCATTGAGCTCCCTTCAACAGGGCAACCACCTCACATAACCAGCGGATAATGGGGTCAGTGGTGACTCGAGGGCGAATCACTGTTGCTGTGCGCGACAGCTTTGTAACTCCTGTGCGCCAACTATCGTCTCTGCATGAATGCGAAGCGATCGATTTCGGAAGTGCATGGAATTTTGCTATTCCTGAGATGGCTCGAAAACACAAACAAAAATTTGTCCTGTCACACGATGCAAATCTGTCGACGAGAACACGCCATTGCCTGGACCATGCATACAGATAAACACCGAGGTTCGGGCTCCCGATGGTGCCAAGCCGCCAGTGCTGGAACCCGAAGGAAGAGTGATCTATCGCTTCAATTGGAAATGGTTCGGCCACGCATGTCTCTTCATTTCCAGGTTCAGCCTTCGCGCCGCCATTGTTTCAGCTCCCTGTTCTTCTTTCAGGGACGGCGCTGCGAGGCTGCGGTCTGAACCCGACGCAAGCGGAGATTGCCGACATGATCCGACTCGTCGACAGGGACAGTGAGTAACAACGCCCAGGGCTTCGTGCGGAACAGCGGTCTGACCCAGCGAAGCTGCCCCAGGTCGAGCACCTGTCACAACTAGGTCAGGCCCAGGGTGACTAACCTCTGGAAGAAATTTCAAACCGCCCTTCAATTTCCCATTTGCCTCATCTCTGTGCAATCTCGTTTTGTGGATCGTTGGGGGAACGTTCATATCGCCGCATTCAATTTGCGCTTCGAAATGAGAACGTTCCGTGACGCACAACATGTAATTTGGCAGCTACAGGTTGCTCAATTAACAAACAGGTTGGGCAATCTTGTAAATATTTCAGTGGGTTTTCCTGCAAACCTATGTCAGCTGCATGCACATGTGTCCGCTTGGCAAGTTTAGTTGATCCGCTTCGAACAATTTCAAGTGATTTGTTGGATCTGCCGCTAGAATTTTTCCATAAAAGTTTTGGCAGAACGTGCTGAGAATGAGGCCAAAAGTTCCAGTATACCTGGATCGTGTTGGGTTGAGCCCAGAATCAGGTGGGCCTGACAAAAAATAATTATATTTTTTCTTGCAGCGCTAAATTTGGTAAACCCACCCAACACAATCCGAATTGCCAAACACAACAATCTTCGAGTGTGGAACTCGCGTATCTGTTGCAGAGAATGGCACGATTGACTTTGACGAGTTTCGTGAAATGGTGAACGATGGACACAAAGATTCGAAGGAAGACATCCAGCGGGCTTTCCAGGTGAACAATAACTTTTTGCGTGTTGTGTGAATGTTCGTGAACAACAACCAGAGAAACGTGTGTCAAGCCTCAGGCTCACGTGCAAGATTTACACGTGGAACTCCTGTGTCGCGTGTGCACACGTGCAGGGTCGAGGTGTTTCCCTTTCGCTCAGGTGTTCGACGTGGACGGTAATGGCTACATCACACAGCAGGAGCTGCGGGACATCATGCTCGGGAAGGGCGAGCCTCTCTCCGAGGAAGAGGTAACCACGCCGGCGTGGTCAGGGCGAGAATCCACCCGACTCCGACCCCTGCAAACTCGTTCGTTTGTGCTTCAAAAGCCCCCTGAAGTCAGTTTGTCAAAAGTGGATTGGTTTCCTCCCAGGACATCTCCCTTCTCGTCCAAATCCTTGGTCTTCTGAATACTCTCTTCAAACAATGAGGAGTATGCACGTCTCCTGTTGTCAGATCAAATCGGATCCATCAACCAGGAATCAAGCAGGTTCATCTGTGCATGATGAAAGAAAAATCCAGTCTTTGTCATTGCTCTCGCATCGGAAAAGACGCGACACCCAACTCTCAAAACGAAAATTTTCTGAGGTGATTCTTAGACCAGATTCCACCTATCAATTGAACCAAGGGAAAGGCCCGATATTTGGTCTCCAAGTCCACGGCAGGACACGCACTGCAAATCTGAGCTTCCGGCTGTATTTCGCCTTCAAAGGTTCTTCGCCTTCACATTGTCTTCACTTGGCATCACCCGCCCCTTGCGTCATTTCATCGACAGCCTCTTGAAGAGAGCGCAGACTTTGCAGAACCTGATCTGACTGCACAAGACGCTCCCGTCAGCTGCGCAAAGATGGATTTCTCTCACTCGAATGTAACACTTTTTTGCTCCGAAATGATCAAAGCAGGTTTACATTCGGTTGCGCTGACCTGAACTGGGTTTTCATTTCTTCGAACAAAGCAAAGATTATGTTGAAGTTCAAATCGAGTCACAAGGATGAAGTCTTCGTGCAAAAAATCTGAAATCTGGAAGGCTGGTTGTGTTTTTGGAGCTATTGCCGGCGTCACCGTTATGTTTTGCCTGCGAGTGTTCTGTTACACTTCTGAATATATGTGTGTCAAAGTGGAAACATTGTTGACACAAAACCATAAAAAGGTAGATTTGATAAACTTTTAAAAGTGGCCACCACAAAAGAAGAAGCAGTCTCACCAAGACCCAAGTCGGGGACCTGCGCCCTCTGAGACGGGACATCATGGGATGGACGAGCAACATGTACTGTATGGGACATCGCACAACACGGGCAATGCGTCTCTTTGCAGGTGGACGACATGTTGCGCCACGCTGACAGCAACGGCGACGGCAAAATCAACTACGAAGGTACGAGCCTCGTACCGTGCTGGGGTCGGACCTGCTTCTGTAGCTCTGAGGTTCTTCACCTGTGGTTTCCATTAAACCCTTGACACAGAATGGTCCACTGCAAATCATATCTTCTCGTTCGCAACGCAAGTTTGGAAGCTCAAAATCCAGATCACAGTTCAAAACTGCGAACATGTTTTTGTTTTGATGTCAGACTTGTTTCTTTTCCTGCAGAGTTTTGCAACTTGTGGACCTCGGTGTGAGACGCATGAACCAGCGACTCCGAAACACAAATCTACCCAGACAAACATTTTTTCAAAACTTTACGTGCAGTTTTGACACAAGGCGTGCACATGCTGTTGAACATTGTAAGAATCCCAATAAACCTCTGCATTTCATTTCCTTGCCTGTGACAAAAGCCTCCATGCGTCAAAATTCAAAGGCCACAAATTGTTTGAGAAGTCTACGTTTCAGCATTCAACCGAATTCAGCTTCATTCACTGAATCACCTGCATGTCATTTCCTTTAGTTGAAATTTCCAAAAGCTCGTACACGTACATTGACATGGTTATCCCAAAACGAGCAACCGCAGCACCAAGTGGAAACCCTGAACCTTTGTGCACGAGACAAAGTCTCAGAACCTGCGGGATTTGCCCTCGAGTGAAGAGAAGGACCGAACGCTCCCGCGAGACCGACCTGCAGTGGGTGTGGCACTGCGAATCCGCTTTGAAGTTTCCAAAATTTCTGCAGGATAAGGAGAAATTCTTAAAATTGCAGTCTCGCCAAACCGAACAGGGAGTTTCAGCAGTGGACGCGGCCAGTGATGCCTCCGGCCAGTGACCCATGGCAGTGGCCGGGACATATTTCTCCACCAGACAGAAGAACACAGGTTGTGGTGTGGGGAGAGGGACTGTCCACCAATTTATTTTTCTCTGAAAAAATATTTTGGACGTCGTGGCTACGGATTCAGGTGTGTTTTGAGCAGTGAGAGCTGTGAGAGCTCCAAAAGTACCCCGCCCCCAACAGTCAGCTGTTTCTGGCTCATTGCATGTTTCCCATTTGTTCAGTATATGCCGTTGAAAACTTGCCATGATGTCAAGAAGAGATCTGTGACACATGGATCTGAGCACGTTTCTGAGAGGAATCTCTGCCTTTTGAAGTTTCTGAGAATTCTGTGTCTTGTGAAGATGGGGTTCGTTGAGTCAGTTGGTGACAGATCTTCAGGAAACAATCCGCCACTTCAACGAACAGCAGGACAGTGATCCCCGCCCAAAAATTGAGTATGGCTCCAACTTGGCTCATCAGTTGCGACGAACTCGCCTTCTTGTGGTCCTCAAATTCGCGGTACGTGTCGCTGGGGAAGAAGATGCGAACTTTAGTGAAGCGCTGACGGATGAAATAGAACAATTGGTCCAGATCTTTGTCATTGTTCTCGTTGAAGTTGGACTTGTTTCCCGAGTAGAACTCGTCGAGGAAGGTTTGCTCGATGGCGGTATTGTTGATGTGGCTGCGGTAGAAGGGCAGCGCCTCGAGCGGCTCGGGCCACTGCGCCGCCGATGACGTCACGTCGAACGTCACCTGGCGACACGAGTTGCCGCAGCGCTCCCGACACAGCTCCACGAAGTCGTTCCTCACCAAACTCATGCAGCTCATGTTCAGCACCAGCCAGTCGTACCCCATCTTGATGTCCCCGCAGTAAGGCACCTTCTGGTACTGGGAGGCCATGAGCCCCATGGAGTGGACGTCCTTGCAGCCGCAGCTCTCGCGGAGCCGCATCTCGTAGCACTCGTCCATGCAGGCGTCGTACGTGTAGACGACCTTGTCGCCGTGGCCGAATCGCGCGTACTGCAGGAAGTCGAGGTCGACGCAGTCGCCCCAGGGCGGCTCGAGGCGGCGCCGCGCCTCCACCGCGATCTTGAGGTCCGTGTCGCGACCAGGAATCACCTGCATCGACGTCTTCTCGAGCAGCTGAAACAGGAGCACAACTCGATGGGAACAAAACGTACGGCGGATCAGGGATGGGTGCGCTCCAACCCAGGATTGACTCAGATTTTGTGTCACAATGAAAACATAAGCAATTTTGTCGGCCATGAGGACTCTGGATCTCGCTGCGCCTGAAGCTTTCCAAAGGTGTTTTTCACAACCAGTCTGGGGAATGTCCTTGGTTCTGTTGTAAATTCACTTGAAAACGGCACAAACACACAGGTGTTTCGTTTGTTCCAATTGCGCAAACAGTTCGGCATTCACAAGTTCTCACAAATTTGCAAAATATCCAAAAACATCAGCTTTGCAGCTGCATGGGCATGTAGAAAAAGACATGCTGGTATCAGCCATTCAAAGTCCACACCAAACCTTTGTTTCAGCGACTGTCTTATTGACATGTCATCGTGTTCAGTTCACCAACGTGCAAATCTTCGCCCTCACCTGCGCTGTTCCGAACGGGATCGCCAAGATGGTCACCCCAATCTTCTGGAAGTTCTGCAGAGGAATTTTCACCACCTCTTCAATGACGGTCGAGTGCGCAGGTTTGTTGCTGCCTGCCATGTACAGGAGCAGTTCCAGCCCCGTGATGTGCATGTCCGTGTTTGCAAACTTGTTCTCCAGGACGTAGCAATTGAAGAAGCCAGGGACGGTGGTTTTCAGAATCATCATGTTGGAGTCGTTGCAGGCGGAGGCCTGGCTGAAGAGGCCGAGGCGCCGCAGGTAGAAGCAGGACACGACCAGGTGACTCTGCGCCTGGGTGAGGCGGTCCAGCTGCGCGGCGGTGAGGAACTGCCTGTAGCCCCGGGACGAGTAGAGCTCCTCCAGGTACAGCTGGATCGTGTACGGGTTCGCTCCGGTCGAGGAGGCGTGCGCCGCGAACACGTGCCTTAGTTCGGCGTAGTACTGCGGCGGAGTCGGGATCCCGAGTCGCTCGATCGCGTGCAGGTCGTAAGGCTGGTTGTCACAAACCAACGTGGTCATCCGGTAGGGGTCGGGCGAGGTCCTCTGCTTCTCAGTGATGGTCGTGATGGTCTGGTGCGACAGGTAGGCGCTGACCAGGACGTACACGTTGTAGCCGGCGATGACGAGACAGGCGAGCGTCGCTGTGATCCAGAGAAACTTAGACGAGACGAGCGTCGACTTGACGATCTTGGGGATTCCCTTCACGGACGTCGTGTGCGAGAAGAGCCTCAGGTTTTCCTTGATGATGTTGACGCTTGTCATTCTCCCTGTCATCACAGAAGCTCCGGCTCAGCGAAGGAGCCGGAGTCGTTTTCTCCCGCAGAGCTGTTCTGTCAACTTTGATCTTCTCTCAGACTTGCAGAGCAGCAATTTCATCTCACGCTGCTGCAGATTTTACGTGCTGCTGAGACATAAATCCTTCACACTCCGAATCTCCAACACAAAAGACCCGAAAGGTGCAAAAACAACTTGTTGTGAGATGGAATCAATATTTGTTGCGTTTTCCAAATAAGTGCACAGGGGTGAGTGCGGGTCCCTGCTCCGTGCGGGCGCCATCCCGCCATTGTCCTCGCCCGGAGTTAATGCACCTTGCTCCGGGTGGGTTTGTTGTCGCGCCGTGCTCTCCCAGTCCCATTCAATCAAGCGTCGCTCCGGAACACATTTGCACATCGCACAGCGCCGCCCCTGCAGGATACTGCTTGTGCCCTTTTATATACAGGTGCATTCTGCCCCAGACAAAAGAACATCCTGTTGCAACAGCATTTGCAGAAAGAGCTCGAGTCAGTGGTGCTCAGTGACTTCTTACTTGCGAACAGACTTTTCTTGGGAAAATATTTCTCCTGTTTGAGCTGTGGAGTGTGGAGTTGAAACAAGACGTGTCGCAGTTCATGCACTGATGGTGCCAAATCAACGCAAGAGCAATACCTCTCGACGAAGACGAGGGAACACGCACGTATCAAACAAGCACGAAGAAACCCAGCCTGCACGATGACGAAGTCAAACCCCGAAGGTTCGACAGGATGAAACCAAAGTCCGAAGCACGTGTTTTCTTCAACTTTGAACAGAATAACGTGAATACATCTGACTCCTTTTAACACTGGAAATGCTACGAGCTACTATAGTAGCTTTCAGCGTGTGGTAATTACAGCAGCAGCGGGCCCTAATTAATTAGGCCTGGGGTGCGGCACCCGCAGCGGAGATGCTATTCCACTGTGCCAACTGATGATTTCCCATGCTCATTTTGATTGACAGCGCACTTGACCACTTGACCAGATCTTCGTACTCCTCGCAACAGTTGGTGTGTCTTGCATTCA
>JAAUXT010148818.1_pt1 | contig 11930 bp, 13 predicted proteins | sample 7278171 | NCBI WGS metagenome assembly JAAUXT01 (sample SAMN14350112, study PRJNA611818) | marine sediment metagenome | isolation source: surface marine sediment (1.8m) | place: French Polynesia: Moorea | collected 2018-08
GGGGGTTGGGGGCGGGCGGGGGGGGGTCTGGGTGGGGGGGGGGCAGGGGACATTTTGGTCCAGCTGCCATATACTGCATTACCACATGGTGCTTTGCCCTAAAGGGACTTCGCACAATAAAGTAGCATTCAGTCAGGGTGCTTCAGTCCTGTTCAGATTCAGTTCCGCTGCTCTCTGCCGAGGAAGTTGAGCCAAAAACCAGTTGGTGATCGCCTTCTGGATCAATCTGGATGTTCCTGCCCTCGAAGTATTCCCCCTGGCAGCAACACATTTCATCCAGCACACAGGCAGCTGGTCAAAGGCATCTGAGAAGTGGGCTTGTGGAATCTTTTTCAGCTCCCTGCGCACAGCTGCCTGAAGGGTTTGAACATCTGCATGCCTCACTCCTCGCAATGCATTTTTGAGCCTTGGAAAGGCGAAGTAATCGCAGGGAGCTAGATCAGGTGAGTTGGGGGGTGTTCAAACACTTCCAAATGACTGTCTCTGAGCAAGTCGATGGTGGGTGCTGCGGTGTGTGCCGAGGCATTGTCGTGATGAATGAGCACTGGGCAGTTGCCCCCCACCCCCTGGGGAGTTTTCAGAGCTCCGGCCTCTTCCTGCGCAAACGTTCTTTCAAAGTCTTGATGGTCTCACAGTAAGCTCCAGAGTTGATCCTTTGACCCCTTGGAGCAAATTCAGCTAAAACCACTCCTTTCTTGTCAAAAAACAAGGTTAACATTGACTTGCACTCACTTCTTTGCGGCAAGGCTTTCTGAGGGCAGTCTCCATGTGTTCCTCTTGGGAGCCATTGGCTGGACTGTCTCTTTGTTGGGACTTCATAAACACTGACCCAGCTCTCATCCCCTGTGACAAGGCATTCCAGCAGGGTGGGGTCATCCTTCAGACGTTGGAGATTTCGCTCACAGGCACCCTTCCTCACATCCTTTTGTGCTTGAGTCAGTTCTTTGGGGACAAATTTTGGGCTCAGTTTACTCAAATTCATGTCCTTTTTGAGGAGGCGATGTGCTGAAGTCACAGAAATGTCCAAGTGTTCCACAATGTCCTGAAGATTCACGGTTCTGTTGGTCTCAAGGAATTCACCAGCCTGTCTTTTCTTATCCTTAGAATGTGCAGTGCGTGGTCGGCCACTCCTCGCACCATCCTTGATCCTCTCTTGCCCTTGAAGGAAGTTTTTGTGCCAAACTCTCACTCGGCCCTTTGACATTGTGCGGTCTCCAAAGACATCATGAAGTTTTCTCCAACTGTTGATGGGCGTTTCCCCACTTTTGGCCAAGAATTTTAGCACAGCCCTCTGTTCTTGTCGACCTTCCATTCGGTGCATGCAAACAGTCAAAAGAATGAACGAAAAGTAAACCACAACAAACCCAAAACAGATCTTAAAAGTTGCCATTCAAATGCTTGTGTCGAGTGACGATCATCACAAGCAGTCTGCACTTTGTGACCTCCTAATTGGGTCAGAGGATCAAGGACAGGTGTCATTTGGATGGGTTCATTGATCCTCAGGACTGGGATGATGATGTGTCCAAGTTTGGGCAAAAACATCCAAAAGACTCGGAAGTTATGAAAAGGAAACCGTTTATTTGGAAAACTGCCTCGTACCTCTTCCTCCGGTGCTCATCATTGGTAGGTCAACAGTTCTCGAAGGAAGTGAAAGCTTGGTTACCTCTGACTGACTAGCATTGGTCGGAGTGCTTCTTTCCGTGGCAGCGTTGGTGTCTGCCTCGTTCTCATCTTCGTCACCCGCTTTTTCCTCTGTGGGCGTCAGCGTGATGCCCATAGCATGACGGATGGACTTCACTGAAATCACGTCAGCTGGATCCACCTGAACGAAATGAAAACTGTCGTAGTTTAGTTGCGCTGTGCCGCGTCAAAGGAAGACAACCAGATGCAGCTCTTCTACTTTGTTGTCAGATGCAAACAAAATCCAAGAAAGGCCGAAGCTCACCTGCTTCGCGAGATTCGTCAGTTCTTTTGTCACTTTATTTGCTGAAAATAAAATAAAAGAAGTTTCACACACATTTGCACAATTCCACAACGCTGAACAAAACAGAAATGTTTCAAGAAGCTTTCGATGAAAGGTTGCTCAGGCTGCTTGATTTTCAACAGGACACAAAAGCGAAAGAATTGTTCAGCGCTGTCTTGATGTGTGATCAACAGCTTGGTTTAGAGGGCCATGGTTCGATCGAATACGAGACGTGTTGGTGACTAAACGCACCGAGTTCCTTCTCGGCGTCGGAGGGACCGGGCACGAGCGCCAGATGTGGCGGCAGAGGGCGGCTCAGTCGCTCGTGCTGCGTCTTCTGCAGGTCTCCGAGCAGCCGCGCGCTGTGCTGCAGCTGCTCGTCGATCCGCCGCTGCTCGTCCGTCTTGTCCGCTTCGCTCTCCTGGAACTGCTTCTCTGTTCGAGGAGGCGAGCTCACATTGAAAACAGTAGCAATAGCCGAAGACAGGGGTGTTTCACCAGAACCTGGAGGGAAAATCTCTACCAAATGCAGTTGCCAATACCCGAGCCTTTTCACAATTCGACGCATTACTGAGCGACATAAACGTCGCTTTGTCGACGATCATTCAGAATTCGTGACAGGAAACGATGCTTACGAGTTGCTATCTACGAAGTTCGGTAAAGGAACAAAATGAGCAGATAGAAACGCTCACTTTGAACGCTGTGTTTTGAGAACAGAAGAACAAAAGGCAGAACAGCACCAATCGTTACTTTGTTTGCAGGATCAAAGAGATGAAAGGTGCAGCGCTACACAAATTGCTTTGCTGATTCTCTGGCAATGTCTCCCCTTTTGGGACAGTTTGCTGACAGTCGACAACGAAAGTCGCTTTGTGATAAAAGTGAAGCTGTGCTCACCGTAGTCGTCGAGAAAAGACATGTCGATGCCGATTTCCGACAGAGACTTGAGCGAGTCGAGGTCAATCGTGGGTGGTGCGACAGCGTCGGTCGGGTTCTCGGCGTTTTCGTCCTTCTCCTGACAACAAAGACACAGAAAACAAAGTGAGAAAGAATTCCGACACCATCTGTGCAAGCAGCACACTGAGGCGGCGGCGACCTGCAGAATCACTCACCCCATACTTGGTTTCGTAATCGTCTTTCTCCTTTTGTCTCTTCTCTGTCTCTTGTTTCTGTTTCTGCAACGGAAGGATAACTGGCGTCAACTCACGTTCACGAAAGGCGGTTTGCACCACGGATCTTCAAACGACACCAAGAGAGGTTTGCTGTGTTCTTCTAAGGAAAGTTCTCAGACGCCCCTCACCTCCTCCAATATTTTGTTCGCCTTGGAATGTTCATGGTCAGTGAGAATGTCCAGAAGACCGTCCACGATTTTTGTGGCGAACTCTCCAGCGTCAGACACAAAATCCTTCAAGCTGTAAAGAAACAGACACAACAAAACTGAACGACGATGGAAACGTCACACGCCGGCATCACTTTGCTCATCGAAAAATTTTCTTCATTTGCCCCTTTTGAGTAACTTCAGAAAACGTAAAGTACCTTCGTGTCAGTGTTCACAAAGGGTGCTTTCTAAACAATTGTGGAATGGCAAATTTATTCTGTTTTTCCCCAGTTGAATTTCTGAGTTCGTCTCTCCCGCATAGAAAGTTCAAAGAAGAATGTTTGTTGAGTGCTTGTCTTCGGAAAGCCGTCACTCAACACAAATCAAAACCTCTTCACTGTCGTTTCCACATTCTAGGAACGCACGCACATTTTCTGTGAAAGAGGCTGGCATCAAGACACTGGCATCAAGACAGTGATGTCCCCTACGTGCCGTGCCGTCCATTTACTCGCTTTCTGTACGCAGACTTTGTGGATGAAGCAGTCTCTTCACAAGCATTGTTTTCCACACCTGCAAGAGCAAGCTGGATTCGTCGACTAAGAGCACGAAGAACAAAGCCAATAACGGTCACTTCGTGCTTTCACAGCTCGATCTGATGAACAATTGTGTGATGCCTCACGTCTGTCAAACCACACACAACACGAGAAAGATCTGTTTTGCTCCATTCCTCTAAATTCTCGACGACATGTGAGAAGCAAGCAGAGTTTGCTTCGAACAAAACAACTTCGTTTTCAGAATGAATCCCTTTTGATTACACAGTGGAAGAGGACATCTTCGGTATCAATGAAGACTCCCAAAGAAACTGACTGAAAATATTGATTCATATTGATGAGTTTCGAGCAGTCTCTTCGCTTACGAAAATAAAAGGAATTACTCAATGCAGCTTCTGAAGATTTCTATGAGATACAAGGTGTTGACCTTCCCCGAAAAAACCTCATTCTTCATGTGACATAAAAAGCGACCATAATGCCAATCCCTGTATTATTCCCTCGATGCTCGACACGTCCGAGAGTTCTTCCACTGGATCAGATGTGCTCAGACTCCCGCGGCTTCAAAGTTCGTAAAACAAGCGGCAAAAGCCATCGGTTGTCATCTGTTGGTCTCCCATCAGAGGAATTTGTCTTCTTTTGAAGTGCTGTCACAAAGTCTCTTTCAACCTTCCTGCGGAGTTGTGCATTCGACTCCGGTTTCGTACGACACACGCACTCATCATCATGGAAGACGCAATGTGGCACCAACTGAGTATTTTTCAGTGTCTCAACTTGCGATCTCTTTCAACAACTCTTGGGCAGCCATGTTACTCGTACTCGTACTACTGCAGATGACCGTTTCAATTCTAGGATTCAAGTTTCAATGTACTAGACTTGGATTCAAATGTTCTTTTCAAGGCGGGGGCGAGGGGAGGGTGGGGTTTCTTTCCCCACCCCCCAAATACATCAGTCTTGTTGCCAGGTGAACTGCCCCTTGAAAAGCCTCAACTTGGAATCTGACAAACTATGTTCGTTGGGTCATCTCAGTGGGCGGAGTGTCTGGAGTGGAGAACACTTTTGACGCCCACAACACTTCTTCGCCCCCTGTAGACCCAGGAAACATGCATTTTCCAAACAAGTTGCAGCAACAAATTCAAGCGGCATTGGCTGACAAAATTTTGAAATCAAAGTTTTCAGACTGGGGTGGCGTGGGGGAATTCCTGTTGGGCGTTGGCATGAGTGCAGACCAACTCCGACGTCCTCTCGCCAGTCCCTGTAGGTCCTTGCCCATGGCATAGTTGTCCGCTTTCACCACACGGCACCAGAAACTTGGCAAATCACGTGGGCAAATAAATGCCTCACCGACTGCACGCCTTGCGTGCCAACGTTTCCATTTCATTTGGAGAGCAGCCATCATTTCGGCGGAAACATTCTTGGCAGTAACGCCTTTTGCGGATCCAATCATTCTTGTCTGGGGTCGGTCCCGCCCTTGTGCGGTGCGGACACACCTACACGTTCACAAGACAAGAAGGACCAACAGCTTCACGCAGATAGCGATTCTGGTTGTGTCACGTGATAATGTATGCGCCCGAGATTCCTTTACCCCTTTGAATCCTTCATGCTGGAACCCACAAGAACCACGTTTTCAATGTACAAGGATACAAGCCGTGGTACGCAGTCTCACTTTGTGTTCAGTACAAAAATAGAGAGACAATTGTTGTCCTCACTACATCCAAGTTTCACATGTCCAAAATGTTCAGAGTTTTCAAAAGAACTTCAATGTCTGACCCACACGGACGTCAGCAAGGTGACTGGACAAGTCGTCACGCTAGCTGATCGCGTGTAAGAAAAACAAAGATGCGGCGCAGTTCTTCGAGAGATTGTGACAAACAACAAGCTGCGACAAACACCTCACACAAGCGTCTGCAGCTGTTGTCAGTGAAGCCTGCAACGTGCCTCCGGTACCTGAATGCCGCACAAAGCAAAAACGCACTGGGTGAATCGATGTCAACACAACCAGAGGACAGGTGTTGGATCAGTGCAGAAAGTGTCCGTGTCACAAGCTTCTTGTTTCCAAATTCAATAAGACCCTGTTAAATATTGGAATGCCGAAACAAATGTCAACGATTGACTGAGACCGAACATTGTACTTTTGCCATTCTCAAGTGTTTGCACCTTTCTGCAAGTGAATGGTTGGGTCCGTGTGGAACCTATTGCACATCAGTGAACACACACGTGAACTCTGTTCACCAATCCCCCACAAATGTGACATTTGCAACTGAAATCAAACCAAGTTGATCGAAGTTTTCAAGAGGTCACCATCCCTTCTGAGCCAACTAAACATGTGTAACTTTCCGACAATGGCAAACGTTGGTCCACTCCTGATTTGAGCGCTCTGGTTTTATTTCACAACTGTTTTCGATTGCTGTTGACCGTTATTCGGTGCCAACGGAACACCTCACTGTCCTCATGATGCTGTTTCGTCTTGAGATCATCGAGTGAAACTTCTGTTGAGACTCAATTCGACCGTGCGTGCCGAACAGAGAGAACATTGAAACCATGTTCTGCTTCTCTTGTCGCCTTCTTTGCGAACCCGAGATTCTCAGCACGTCACTTCTTGTACGTTTCTTGTCATACGGTTGATGAAAAGGAAGCAACACGCCAAAGCAAGAGACAACAGACACTGACCTCTTGGCGTACTGGATGCCAGTCTCGTCACCGTATGTGGACAGCAGTAAATCGGAGTCTTCCTTCGACAAGGTCGCAAACGACGAGTCGTAGGTCGGCGCGTAAGAGCTGAACGGTCCGTAGTCGATGTAATTGACTGCATGAGAGAAATGTGCCACTGATAAAATGACGCTACTTCGGTGACTGTGGTGCAGATGTATTCTTCCATGTTCACACGTCAATGCGTTGTCAACACATTGTGGCCAGACACATACAAAGGGCAATGACCTGACCTGACCCAACGATGGTGGTCAGTCGTCTCACCAACGCTTCACACCGGTATAGATCTTTCGGGAATGCCGAATCACATTCGGAAACTCACCAGGAGTTGCCTTGTTTCTTTTGTCCTCTCTGAATCCGGCAAGTGTGCCAGCCCCTGACGTCAATTTTCCTGTCAACTTTCCGAGGTTGACAATCCGTTCCTTCTCGCTCACTACAAAACGAGAATGCCACGGGTATTGACTCACGCTGTGAGTTCACGCAACATCTCAAATTTGGAAGTGCAAAAAAGTTTTCGAGTCCAATTCTGAAGCAGATGTGTGAGGGGGGAGTGGGGTGTCACGCAACATCTACTCTCAGGTGACATCTAGATCTACTCTGAGGTGACCAACATCTACTCTGAGGTGACCAACATCTACTCTGAGGTGACCAACTTGGAGTACATGTCACCTGAGAGTTGATGTTGCGTGAATTCCCCCCCCCCCCAAGTCACACACCCCCCAAGTCACACAACATCTACTCTCAGGTGACATCTACTTGGAGTAGATGGTGTGTGTGTAGGGGTGGGTGGGCAGGTGGGGGTCACACAACATCTACTTCGGGGGGGGGGGGGCTCATGGTGGGAAGAACAACAGATCAACCCTCGTTGCAATAGTCGTGCGAAGCGCGACTAAAAAACCGACATATTCTGCCACCATGACAGGTCCCTAAGCACGACATACGAGGCTGTTCCGAAAAGTCCTTGACGTGCATGGTTTGGTGTTTTGTTTTGTCATGCAGCACAGATTGAAAGTAGATCAGTGTCAGGGCAGTCAAGTAAGTTCACTGTCAAAATAACTGGAGAAATCTGTTGAAAAAAGTGGAAGTTTGATAATCTTTTGGAGCTTTATTGAAGCAAAGAAACAGTTTTTACAGTGTTGGCTGTTATTGGAATGTGGACACCAAAACAAAACAATTAAATCAATGATCATGCATGTCAAGGACTTTTCGGAACAGCCTCGTAGATCAATCCGAAAATTTCGTGTGAAAAATAGTTGGTCACAAACCTTTCCCGTCGTTGTCTGGATTTAAGATATTAAAAGTGGTGCTGCCGTCTTTCCGACGTCGCAAGAACCCAAGCTGCAAACAACGAACGCAAACGCGATTACATCTGTCGCAAAGCGCCAACACAAGGTTCGTCTGCAATTCCATCTTCTCTCCAGCCTCCCACCTTGCTGTTGGGTTTCCTCAGAGTGAGTTCCACTGCAGCTTCTCTCGCTGCAGCTTGCGCCTGGGCAAGAATCTCCTCGGGACTCATGTCATCCATTATTGCTTCGAATTTTCTGCACAGAAAGGTTGAAGACATCTTGTTTGGTACATCAAACGAAGGTACCGAACATGTGGAACACAATAACTCGTCATAGTTTGCTCGAAATATTGAATATTCCCTTGGGTCACAAGGAGAGGGGGGCGGCTCTTGAGGGAGTCAGAATCTGGAGTGAACATCATCGCTTACATGGTCGATTTCGGTTTCGGAGTGTCGATTCGTACAGGCGTGCTTCCTCCTTGACTGCCCGTATCATCAACCCTCTCCACTTCAATTACTTCGTCTTGGTCCAATCCCAGTTCTTCGTCAGTTATGCCCGCCATCCAGGGAAGATTTCTTCGCATTTGAATGAGCTTCTCCTGCGCGTGAAGGAAAATGGAGTCAGAATCATTGACAGAAACCGAAACTAAACAATCATCGCTTTCCATGGAACCCACAAAATGACATGTTGAAATGTTCTGAAACTCACTTTGCTGAGCTGTTTTGCTCCCAGTCCCATAATTCGTGCGGCCTCTTTGTAAAATATCGTTTCGGGCTGATTGTAAACCATACAATTTTTGCACATTCGATTCAAATCGTTCTGAAAGGAAGCAAGGCTGCGTGTGATCCAGTTCGTCAGTGTCTGTGAGTGTTTGGTTTTCCGAATGCCAATGCCAACAATTCTGGAATACATGTTTGTGTGCAAGTACCCGGTAATCAGCAATGCTGTTGTACTCTCCATGATCAATTTTGTTCTTCATCGTGCTGAAATCCATGGGTTCCTTGATGATGGACGAATACCCAGGTGCAATGCTATCCGTCACTGGGTACGAGAAAAAGGCGTTCACGTCTTTCCTGAAAAGTCACCAGAAATACGTAGAACAAGCATGCAAACAGACCTATTTGCCAATGAAGCGATGAACATTCTACCCCTGTCTGGTTCTGTGAAGACCTGAACTGCCACGAAATTCAGCAAAAAAATGATGTGCTGTGAAAAACGAGTCACCTTTGCAGAATGTTGTGTAAATAGTCGAGACTCTTTTGCAAAACACTTTTCTCGTCCTTCTGCCGCTGCATTCTGCCCAGTTGGACATCTTGCTCTTCAAACAATTTCTTCGCTGGAGGCTCTTTTGTTGCTGGGTCCCCCTCCGGTTTTCTTTCCTTTTCCAATTCCCTTTTTCTATTTGACCGTTCCTGTAAAAGCAGAGAGGAAGTTGCACAAGCAACATCCCTTTTTCTATTTTACCGTTCCTGCAAAAGCAGTGAGGAAGTTGCACAAGTAACAAACTTGAAGTATGTTGCCCTTTTCGTCACAGTATCTGAAATGGGAACATGTGAAAGAGAAACAAGAACTGTTGTCTGTGCAGACACGTACCCCTGTGGTAATCTTGAATGCCCAGAAAAGTGTTGTGGATACAAATGTAACAAAACCCTCCCTTCAGTTTTGTACCAGATGCGGAATGGAAACATCGAGAAGGTACGTTTTACCGTCCGCTTCGCGCTCGTACTGCAAGGTCAAAGGACCTGTTGGTCACAAGTGACCACACTGTCTCTCCAGAGTGCATCAGAACTTGCGTTTCAAAATTGTGCCCATGCAGCTCCCCCCCCCGCGCCCTGCTGTGTTTTTCTTGACTTCTTGGTGCACAAGGTCACAGGATTTGTTTGAACCTGCGATGCTGAACAAATGTGGCTCCAGGATAAACTTACCGGTACTTGGCCTTCTGTTTTTCTCTCTTTCGCTTCCTTGCTCGTCTTTTCTGTCTCGGTTGCGTTTTTCACCTCAGCCACAACGACCACTTGCTCTGGGGCTGTCGTGGTTGGTTTGGATGACTCTGTCGTTGGTTCCTCTTTTTTCTCTTTGCTGTGGTGTTTGTGATGATGCCTTTCTCTGTCTTTCTCCCTGTCACCCGACTTGTTCTTCTTCTTTTTCTTTTTATGTTTGTGTTTTCGCTCGCTTCCGTGATCGCTGCTCACAACACTCTCAGGTGCATCGGTGACGCCGCCCACTTTCAGGACAAGTTTTAACGGTCTCTCTGTAAACAATGAAAGTCTGCTCTCAAGCACATCTGTCGATTGAGGCGCCCTGTGCCAAACAATCAAAATTCAAGAACCAACGTTCTTGGGAGTGACCAAATTCAACTGAAAATGTGAGCGTGGGCTTGTCAGCATTGGCTTCTGTTTTTGTGCTGTGTCAAATCAATGCACGAGTACCAGACAGTAATTTCCGACAATTTGGAAAGAAAGTGCTGGCAAAACTTGCAAGAAACCAGAGGAACGTCCCATGGCTTGGAAAGGTGCTGGGGTAGGATCAGGATCGACGTTGAAATTTTATCTGCTAGAAGGGGAAAAGGCCACCCAAAATCTGGGTAGGCACCAAGGCCAACCTGAAGGTGGGTTGGACATTCCCGATTTGTGGGTGGGTCTCACCTACGAGGACCAACCCAATTGATGGTCACGTAGCCGGCCATCTAGGTGCCGCTGATGGCATAAAACCCAGTGGCATTCATATGTTCGTCTGTCCACACTTTGGAATGTAACATCCCTCAAAAAACAAGGCCAGATCCCCCACTCACTGGGTCAGACCCCCCACCCACTGGGCCAGACACCCCGCACTTGGCCAGACCGATACGAGCGACCATCAGGGTTCCCGCCCGGAACTTCTTGTTACTTGGTTGGCCCTACCCCCGCCAAGGACCCCGGCTCGCCTGTGAGTGATGGTGTATCCACCCAGATTTTGCGTCCAGCAATTGCCAGGACGCGCCTGGGGTGATGTGCTTTTTGAAAGTACTTCGTACGCAACCTTGAAATCGGAGCAAAGATTTGATCCGCGAGAACATTGGCCGAGGCAATTTGAAAGGGCGATAATAGGGACTTTCAAGAAATAAATATTATTACCATTCTTTTGTCGTGCCAGACGACATGTATCTGGAGATAAAATATGTTTACTTTACCTTCTGATATAGATTTTTCCGTTTTATCGGACTTGTGGTGTTTCTTGTGCTTCTTACTCATGACTCCTTTTTGGTTTTGTGAAAAACAAAGCCGTGACCACCTGGTACGTTACGCGACGCGTCCCACGAACGGTGCTCTGGAGATTCAGATGAACTGAATCTCGGGATATTGGCGCAAAATTGTATTCAAACACGTTGATTTTATATGTATGAGCGAACAAAAAATGGTTGGTGTAGAATTATATTTGTTTTAAAGCGGAAAAAATCAAATTTTTGTATTTACCGGTGCTGCAGGCTAGTCCGAACGACTCGGGCCAAATCATGCTTTCCAGCAGACAGCAACAACAAACAAGCAAGGTGAGATGTGAGAGCTGTGGCAAAATACAGTGACCCCTTTCTGTTTTCAACAGTTTTGCGTACCATATTTGATGTGGGTGTCGAGAGCCGGGTTCTTGGACTTGTTCACGACATTTGAGTGTCGATCAACACGCAATTTTCAGGTCCGACGTGATTCAATCCAGAAATGTGAACCGCTCGGGTCATCTGGGACAAACTGATCCTGTTTGACCTCCCTGCCCCGGGAGGTTTGGGTCAACACAGGATTCGCCTGAAGGGCATTCGAGCTCCAGAATGAGAAAGATGTTAACTTTGACGCAAACGTCAACATCATTGCACTGGGGAGCTCTGTGTGTGTGTGTGTGTGTGTGTGTGTGTGTGTGTGTGTGTTGTAGTGATATCACAAACACACGGGTTGGTATCTCGGGTGAGACTGACGCGGTGGCGCGAATCTCTATGTTTATTGTATGTACAGTGCTGCTACCTGTCAAGTGGTGGTTCAAATTCACAGCTGGTGTGTCACACCACACTCCTCCCCCACCAGGGGGGGGGGCTGGCCTCAGCCAATTAATTATATTCTAAATATTTTTATATTAAATTATTA
>JAAUXT010093346.1_pt1 | contig 11929 bp, 6 predicted proteins | sample 7278171 | NCBI WGS metagenome assembly JAAUXT01 (sample SAMN14350112, study PRJNA611818) | marine sediment metagenome | isolation source: surface marine sediment (1.8m) | place: French Polynesia: Moorea | collected 2018-08
ACATCACATTGGCTATTGGAGATGGCAATTGAGACACTGTATTGAGCCTCTGATACAGGAACCCAGCCCAAATGTCCAGCCAGACTTGTCCATAGGGGGGGGGGTAGGGGATGGACAGGACAGGACAGGATAGGACGGGACGGGACGTCTTCACCGAGGTGGCATATATAGCGGAAAATTTTTTTGGTCAGCCACTAAGTGCTCTTCCCTAAAGGGACATCGCACAACAACTGACTTGCGACAGGAGGCGTCAAGAGGCACACGACCGAGTTTTGGTTAAAATGTTCCAGAACTACGTTCAGCACTCCGCGTTTTGAAACTTGAAACACCGGATCTGCTCTGGTGCCACAGCGGACTCCAACAGTTGTCCTACGTTGCGCAGGTGAGTGTTGTGCTGATGTTATGCTGTGCCTGAGTTGTCTCGTCACAACGAGATGTCTGCAGCGTCACGTTCAAAATGGCCACTGCTGTTGTATCCGTAGGAATGTCGTGCGAGCAAAGGAGGCGTCCAACTTTCTTTCACGTGGTTGTTCTTGTTGTGGTCGTGTTCATGCATGTCCGAGTACGTACGAGTTTGTTGCGGTGTGTATTTGCGTGTCAGTGTGTACATTTCGTGCACGTTAGAGCGACCATACAATCTGTGTGTGCGTGCTTTCGAGGATCCACGCCTGCGACTTGATTTGACTTCGAAAAGTCTTCGGAAAACAAACAAGACAACTTGTCAGTGGAGACACGAGCCTCAGGAGCCTGAATGCAATTTCTGTTGTCATTACGTGCCTTCACCCTTTCAACAGGCAGATATTCTTTGCAGGAATGCAAAAAAAAAAAAAAAAAAAGCTGAAAAGTTGTCTTCAGAATTCCAACTTCGACACAAGCAGTTCTCCCAACCCATTGTCACAAAACAACCAGCCACAAAAAAAAAACCCAACATTTTTTCTTTTTTCAAACTTGTTCTGCACTGGAGAACTGCACTCCCCCACCAGGAAACAAAAGCAGTGTCCACCAACAATCCTGCAAAATTACCTCCCCCCAAAAAATTTTGCACCGAAATGGAAATTCTTCTTGAGCTTTTGTTTTGGCTGAAATTGGGTCCCCTCTGACCCAGACAAGCACAACTTACACGACAAGAAAATTTGAACCTCTGAGAGACACAAACGGGACCCCACAACCCCGATTCTGGATCCCCTGCAAGACACCAAGCGCGACAAGCTTTTCTCACCTTTGTCTTTGTTTTGACTCTTCTGTTTGAGGTACTTGGCCCCAGAAGTGATGAAGCCGTCATCCTCTTCCGGTGCGAAAGCGTTCGTCAGAGGTGGCGCCACTGATGCGGGGCGGGACGGGTCGAACGTCGCGACGTCGGCGCCGAGCGGAGGTCGGGGCGGGTCGTCGGAGGGGGAGGAGCCGCGGCGGAGCCCCACGTGGTTCTCCCCGCCGCTGCCGCCCCCGCGCGCCGCAGCCCTCTCCAGGTGCTGACGCGTCATCATCTCGATCATCGACTTGTGAGGCGCCTCCAACTCCTGCACGTAACAGTACAATCCAACATCACACAGGGCAAGTGACCAAATGAACCAGGTGCTGGTCGTGGATCCGCGATTTGCTTGAGAGGGGCCAGTCTTCACAAGGTTTGAGGAGGGGAAGCTGATGCCAACTTGGGCTTGAATTCGGGTCTGCCCCTGTATAGATGTCCGCCCGTGCGACGGTGCTGGTTAAAATGTTTGGACATCCTCTCCGGACGAGAGACTGCGACGACCCGTTGACTGACCTTGTTCCTTTTGACCATCTTCTCGATGCGCAGCGCCTTCACCAACTGCTGCCTGTTGCTGATGCTGTCCACGTCCCTGGGAAACTCTCCGTCCATCGTTGTCAAGGTGTCCTTCAGACCCTATGAGACACGTCAAAGCAACTGACCTCGGCGAACTCTGAACAATTTAGATCTGTGTGTCGTGCACAAGAAGTCGCAAGAAAAGTGGCGTGTATCAAGTCACGCCACAGCGAGCGAAGAATGATGGGTCAAGGTGAGCGATATTTGGCGACTTGCTCACCTGATGGAAACACGCCCTGGAAGCGAAAGTCTGCAACAGCGCGTGCACCCAGGAACACATTTACGGAGACAGGGGACTCCACACGAGGTGGACAGACCTGTCTGCACAACCATGTCCAGAACCATGGTCAGTGTTTCAAAGTGACCAGCACATGGAAAGTATCGACCTTGACAGTGGATTTACCTTTCTGCTCAGATATTCCCTCACAAGCGACGCTGCAACATTTTCCACAAACTTGTTTTCCATTGTTTGCACCCGTTTCCCACCCTACCAGCCCTGTGCAGGAGGAATGTGGAGGTTTACAGCTGCCATAAATCCAATGTAAACGAAAAGATAGCAACGGAAGCGCACAAAATCGTTGTGACGGGTTCGCCGAGTTTCACTTTTTCCAAAGATGAATCCGGTATTATCGCCCAACATCTTTGTTCCAGGGCAGCAATTGATTGGCGTTTATTCACAGATTTTGCCGCAATAACACTGTACGGCTGGAGCAAGCATCTGAGGTTGTGTCAGAGGATTAGCGGAAGTGAGGATCGGTGTTCAGCGCAGCGACTGAAGTCCGAGATGTGTCTGTGTTTGAGGGGACTCCGGACCCTTCGTGGTGTGTCTGCCGGGGGTGTGGGGTCGAGGCCTCTGTGAGCCGGAGTATCTAGCGCCGCGTCGCGATGAGGAGAAAGAAGTTCGTGAAGCTCCTGCTGGGCTGCGGGTCCCTCTGGATTATCCTGGTTCTGTATTTCTACACGAGTCTGGATGTGGCTCTGGAATCTGTGTGGCACAGTCTGATGAACAGAGCGCTGGACAAGGGGCGCATCAAGAAACTGATGACGCTTCCAGCGGGAGATGAGACGTGGAAATCTAGGAATCCGATTGAAGAGCTTGTGCTCAAGGACGAAGGCATCCTCAACTTTTATCATCTCCCCCTGAGGCAATTCGGGAAGAGTTTCACGGAACTGACCACTGCCAACAGAGAGACCAGTAAACCTTTTGCAGCAGACTTCACTTTCCACATCAACTACAGTGACAGCGATGTTTTGTTGTACGAAGATCACGGACCTGGGTGTGTGTTCAGAATCTACCTGTTCCCAGCTCTTCCGACTGATTCCAACAAACTGCATGCCTTGACTGCCAAGGATTTGAGGAAAGACTTTGTCCACCTGGAAGTTGACGGAAGAAACTTTTGGTTTTCTGTGGAGCAAATGATGAAGGGGGAGGAATGGCCTTTTCTTCACCCCATCAACACAAAACACCCCACTCCTGCGTCCGGACTTGGGGCGTACACACCTTTCTGCTATCATCAGGACATCAAAATTTCTTACCATCCTTCCAATTCGCTGCCTCCGAATCTTTTCCAACGAACTATTGACTGCAGTGTGAATGAACTGACCTGCCCAGTGAAAATCTACAGCTCCATATCAAGGCACAAGTATCCAGTGGGGACACCGGTTTCAAGTTTTGCACATTCCAGTATGAGTCAGCAAGAAGTCTTCAGACATTCTCTGGAGGTGGCGGCAGATGTCCTGTCTCAGCCGGAGAAAAATGGACCCGACAGCGGACATCAGTGCGTCTTGACCTGTGTGGAGCTGTGCAAAAACTGCAAGAGAACCATCTTTGAGCAGGTAAAGAGTCTTTACCTTTCTTTCTGCACTTTTTCAAGCTTTTGATTGCTATCGCTGAACGCAGTTCTCATCTTCAATCATTTTGCGCGATTTCAGAGACACCACGGGGTCATCTCTTCCATGAAATTTCGCGTCTTTGAAACTGCGACGTCCAAGATGCTGACGGACTGGTCTCACATCCTCATCACGATGCACTGGGATGGTGCCGGAACTCCTCAGGTACGGTTCTGCTCGAATTGTTTTGTTGAAACGACACGATTTGACACGGCCGCCGGATAGTTGTTCAGGTTGATTTCAGGAAAACGCACACCTGTGTCCTGCCACGGGTTTTGCCAACTTGAGCCGCGAATGTGTGGAGCGCAACGATACAGTCTTTTGACAAGGCCCTGATTTGTCGAACAGGCGTTCATAGTCCAACTTTCGCTCATTTGTGCTGTTTATTCAGGTGAACGCGGTGCCTTTGGGTGCGCTGTTTGGCGCGCAGGGTTCGCTCAACGACTTTCTTGGGGCGCCACAGGGCAGACGGAGCAAAACGTGTGGGTACGGAGACCTCCCGCTCAAGCTGCCGCGGAAGGCGCAGACTGGTAAGGGCGTCGAGCAAAGCAAGGAAAAGGATGCGCCCTGTCCTCTTGATTTAATTTGGACACCATTGGTATTCTTTGTGTCATGCTGAACACAGAAATGAAAAGTCCTGAAAATTCTGGCGGAACTGAAACTGAGTTCCAGAGCAGAATTTGAAAGTACCGCTGTCGACCATCGTCACAGCTGCAAAGCATCTCCCAATTCAGACACTTGCTCCAGTGCAGTGGCATTTCCCGTATTGTGATACACGCGCCGCCCTGTTGCAGGCTACACGTACTTCCCGATGCCGTTCTGGAGGACGGCGCGGGTGACGCTCGAGGGAACCGACGCCATCGACACGTCGCTGCTCGTGTGCTACCAGGTGACCACGGAGCCCAACTTCTACGAGGCCGAGACGACGGCGCATTTCCACGCGACGAGGACGTCGTACGGCGCCAGCGTCGCCGGGTGGAGGGACATGCTGTCGCTCTCGGAGTCGTGGGGCCACATCGTGGGGCTCATGCTCGACGTGGACAACCTGAAGGCGAATCGGCAGGGCGGGTTGGCGGAACGCTGGGCGGCGCTGCAGTCGGACGTGCTCGTCTACACCGACGGCAGCCAGTCCGCCACGATGCTGGGCACGGGCCTCGAGGATTACTTTAGCTACGCGCACGGCTTCGCCCTGGCGGAAAACACGAGCTACTCGTTTGTTGGTGTGTACCACGTGGGGCCGCACAAGGTGGAGCCACTCACGTGGTACTGCTACCGCTTCCATGTTCTGGACCCGATTCCGTTCAACACGGGAATTAAATACGTCATGGAGGGAATGAAGGAAAATCACTACGAGGCGGAGAGTCCAATTTCACTGAAGGAATTCACGGACAGGAGGAAGTCTGGCCAAACCGCCTTCAGTTACCTCGTCCTGTATTACGCCAAAGATTCCAACTCCAAAGTTGAGGATTTCTTGTCCATGGGGGATCTCAACTCCGAGCGAGTGCATTCCCTGAAAATCAAGTCAGAAGCCCAGAGAGCGGGCGCCTTATCTAGTCATCGGAACCTGCGTTTTGTGGGCAACAGACTGTTTAACGACACGCACACCGTCGCCGTGCGGGCGTTCAGCAAGATGGACCGGCTGAGCTTTAGCGTCGGCGTCCCGCCGCACCACCGCGACATCCTGCTGCGCCGCGAGTTCCACACGGAAATCAAGGCCTGGAACCAAAAAGCCAAAATCAGAGTCAACGGAAAGGACCTCGGGCTGTGGTACATTCCGATGGGAACCTTGTCTGAGCAATACTCGCTTCGCCACGACGACTTTCTTGTTCCTCGATCGCTCACTCAGGGACGCAAGACACTGACGGTTGAACTGGAGGCGCTTAGCTATTGGCGTGACGTCAGTTACCAAGTGATCGTTGTCAAGTGAGAAGTGGATAGCGTCTTCAGTTTGTAGCATTTGGTGAGTTACGGTTTTCCAGTGTCTGTAAGTATTTCTCTTTTTCAATTTGTTAACGTTCCTCGTGAATTCGTGGAAGATTATGTGAATTGAACAAGTTGATCAGTCCCGATTGTGCAGTCCGTTTTCTTATCAGTCGCCGTGCAACTCGTCATCGCTCCACTCAAGAGGGACACGCGGAGTGACGGACCATCCGTTGTGTGAACGGAGTGGAATCGGGGGTTCACGCCCCAGAACCTTCTCACATTGAGATGGCCAGAAGCGGTCCAAAAACAAAGTCTGATGTCGAACCTTTGTGCGTTCTACGATGACAGTTGCGTACGAAGACGTTATTAGCGATGATGTAGTTCAGGCGCCATCACATTGTCTCTTTCTGAAGCGCTTCAGGAGCGAGGTGCGCACCGCGCGCTGTGACTCACGCTTCAGTCTCTTCACTGATCAACATGTGGAGATGCAGCAGGTTTCCGCACTCGTGAGCGGCTGTGAGTTTCTTCCCACTCGCGCTGATTTGAAACAAAATCAAAGCGAGCGATCGCCCTGGTCACTGTCACCTGACGTTGTTCCGCATGTGCATGTGGACAGGGTAGATCCTGCAGGGGTAGGACCCGATGCCTCCCTTCAACCTATCGCTGCCAGGACCCACTGAGTTGGTCCTTGCCCAGTTGGTCCACCCCTCAGGTGGTCTGCCTCAGTAGGACCAACTGGGAAAGTCTGCATGTGTGGTTGGGCCCGCCTGGATGGTCCGACCCCAACCGCAGTGCCTACACCTGCCTGTCAGGGAGGCGATGCGCACAGGTCATTGTGGCGCGCTTTCTGATTTCTTGCTCCTCCAGTGGTCCCAGGGGGCCAGGGCTCCACCCGCTCACGAAAAAAAAAAAAAAAAAAAAATTCCCCTTTACTTCTGTGCAGCCTGCGTTCAGAAGTAAAGAGGGATTTGCATCTCGTTGAGACGCACGTGCTTGGATCCCTTCTCGCCCTGCGGGGCGCGCCGAGTTGAAGGACGCAGAGACTGGCGCGAAAATTTCGTAATGACCGTCCAATTGGCGATAAAATGTGCGCGGGCGAATTTTACGACCACGAATGTGCCAGCTGAACGCTGAGGACGGGTGGGGTGGAGAGTAAAAACCGGGATGTTGGAGGGGCCTCAGAGATTGATGATCGTGTGTGCAGGTGTGGTCAACTCGAGCTGCCTTTGAACGACAGTATCGTCAAGTGCGGGTTGGAGTAGGACTTTTGTGTCCAAAGTTTCGTGTCTTTCTTGAATCACCTGGATCTCTTTTCAAATCCACCAAAAATGGAAAGATTGCTCGTTATTTCAGACTGTCGTTCCATCTTTTCTTCGATTTGTGTTTGGTTGTTCACGATGATCTGTGAAAGGAGACTGCCACAGCACCTGCGCTGGAGTGTCGGAAGTTCTCTCGTTCCGTCCACACCTGAGGCTTCACACTTCACGCAGTGCCGAGAGACAACCGCGCGTCGATCCTGAAGAGTGCGCTTGTTGACCAGAAATTGCAAGAAAGAATTGCACTTGTAACCTTGACTGGTTTGCTCTGAAATGTCGTAATTCTGTCTCTGATGAAGAAAACTTTCCCGACTCGTTTGAAACGGTGAGGCTGAAAGGCAACGAAGTTTTTGCGGATGCAGTGAATGCGACGGTACGAGTACGAATAATTTTTTTTGTCCCGCGAGGAACAAGTCCCTGTGGGACAGTCTGAAAGCTCCAGAATGCTGTCCAAAGTTTGTCGAGATCTCCACAAAAAATCCAAAGGGACGGCAAACAACACAGGTGACCGCGCAATTAAGCCAATTGAGCCAATCTTAGAATCAGGCAGGGCAAGAATCCCTTCGTGTTGTTTGCGTACCCGTTACGGCTGGAGCTGGCGTCGAGTGACATCAGATCCAGCACGGCAACAACCAAAACGGGAGTGAACCCAAAATGTTCACCGAGTACGCAGGTGTTTTTGTGATAGGATCTGATTGTTTTGTTGGGAGTGACAATGGCAAGGTCGTCTGAGCTGTGAGTACCAAGGACATAAAGCAATGCTCCAGTGGCCGACCGCCTACTCGTCTCTGTGGTCTCTGTCACACACATTTTGGTCTTTTTCTCAGCAACTACATGAGATAGAGACTGGTTGGCCACTGGAGCAAAATTCTGTCTTTGCTCCAGTGGCCGACCACTTGCTCCAGTAGCCGACCACCCCCCACCCACAGCCGAGTAAAATTAAGGGTGGTCGGCCACTGGAGCAAATCTGAAGTTTGCTCCAGTGGCCGATCACCTTCAGATTTTTTCTCATTGGGTATATACATTGGGAGCTGGTCGGCCACTGGAGCTGGTCGGCCACTGGAGCTGGTCGGCCACTGGAGCATTGGTCTACTTGGTTTTGTGCTGTTGTGGCAGTGTACGGACGTCACCTGTGTTCAGTTGCCCAGTCTTCGGACATCACGTGTGCCCAGATGCAGCTTTGAGAGGTGCCAGTGACGTCACCTGTGCCCAGCTACAGGTGAGGTGTGGCAGTGTTCGGACATCACCTGTGATGGAGACATCTCAATACGGAAAACATGTGTGATACCAGCAGTGCCGAGCCCTGGTGCGAGACCTTGACCAAATCCTCCCGTGCTGAGCAAATTGCCTCCCCGGGGCTGCGGCGCAGGGCTCCCGCTGAGTGATGTCTTCTGGACGAGCCCAGGCCATCGCTCTTCCTCAGTAATTGTGCTGTCCAAATTTAGAAGTTTTACTCATTTGACCTCAAGTGTCACTATGGCCAGGGAACGACGCAGTAGGTGTTTTATGCTGCATCATTGGTCGCGCATTTTGCGTTTCCAAAGAAAGTTGCGTTTTACAACTTGCCCTGGAGCGGTAAGGTGACAATCGTGTCATTGTGCATCTTTTTTGAGCGGGAAGTAAAGGCTAAATCAGTGTCGCAGATGACCTTGGGGTTTGTTGTGTGTTATTGTTATGGTTCCACCATCATTGGAGCGCGAATGAAGAAGAGAAACATCAACACACGTGGACTGTCAACAGACTCGCACTTGCTCAGCAAGGAAGAGGTGAGTACAACATACACAACAATAAACTTTGGTTTCCGTGAAAATTATTGTCATGAAATTCGAACTATTCTGCGATTCACTGAAACAAGTGACCTTTGCTGCCTATTTTTGGTGCTGTCACATAATCTCAAGTTTCCCTGATGCGACACGTGTTCCGCACGGTGTTTTGCGCACTTTTTTTTCACAAGCAAATGCCAAGAAAACCGCAGCGAGGTAGGTGTGTTGTGTCTGAGCCAATAGAACATCCCAGTTCTGTCACACTTGAAATAGTGTATCACGGGGATCAGTATCGAAAGGCAAACATCGTCGCATCGGAGAAGCACCGAAACTCTCGTCTTGTTGCAGAAACTGACCAAACGAGACGAACCTCTGATCGGTGGATATGGATTGCGTGACTTCGTCGGTGCAGAAAATCAGGTCAGTGCTTCTCTCCAAATTCATAATTTTGTTGAAATGAAACCACATTGAAAAAACTGACGGCAAAGTCCACGCGCGCAACAAACAGTCCTTCCGTGCAACGGCGTTTTGCTTCCGGCGACATGTCAGTCGGTTTGGGATCTGGATCAGAGTAGATCTACCGTGTGCGTGCGTCTTGGCGGAAGAAAAGCAATCTGTGCTTGTTAATGAATTCTGAGAAGAGCGAGGTAAATGTGTTGTCACGACACCAACCGATGATACTCTCACCCTGAAGTGACCACAGTGGAGCGCGGTGTTGCGTGGGCGTCCTGATCAGACACGAGTCCAAACGCCTTCACTTTGCTGCTGATATTGTGCCTCCTGAGAGGAACTGGAACTCGAGTCTCGCGTGACTGCAGCGCCGGGGTGAATCGGTTTGGTCCCCGAGCGCTGACGCCGGGAGTGCGCGGGGGTGGGTCGGAGCGCAGGGTCAGAGCGCCGTCCGGCGGGGGCGCCGCGCCGCCCCACCTCACGAGTGCATTGAGCTGCTGATCACATCACGCAACATGTGACGCATTGTATGATTGCGAGCGTCTCAGAACTCACTCATACACTTTGCAGCGCTCGTCAAATTGGCAAAAAGTGAGTCTAGGTGGATACAGTGTGGTCAGTGGCGGGCGCACTGACGAGTTTGAGTGGCAGCTCGTTCTGATGCACCGCGAACTTGACCAGACGAGTGCAGTATCATCGATCGCAGCTCAAGTGCGGACGAGAGCCCTTGAAATCTGCTCTGTTTACCCAACCAGACCACTTTGTCCTTTGTGGTGAGTGTGAGAGAAAACAAAAAGTCCAGTTTTCGAGACGTGATAAGACGTGATTGATCGTGGGGTCCGCGTAGTTCCTGTCGGTCCGGAATTCTCGCCCGGCTCCACATCCCGATCGATGCGCTGGAATGAGGCAAATTTCCCCGGAAGGAGGGAACGAGCCGAACACGTGTGTGGGACACTGAGAACACTGCAGGTCCTGCACCCGAGCATCTGCACCGTGCGAATCCGTTCCTTCAGCCAATGGAATTTGGGCTTGGAGTTTGAAAAACAAACATTCTCTGAAACCAAAGCAGTTTGAGAGAAAAGGAAGCAGAACTGCAAACTTCTCTCTTGCGAAAGGGTGAGCCAGTTGTCAATTCAGCAGTTAGCTCGTATCTGACTTTCCGTGATCCAAAGATGTATCACAATTCTGGTGCAAAGTCTGGTGTTTGACTTGTGCACAAAGTATTTCCTCGTTGCGAAAAAGTACTTTAGACCAGAGACCTGATAACAAATCACTTTTGATAGGAAGCATTCATCCTGATTTTTCACTTTCTGGGACATTGAATCTGGAGGCTTGTGTTGGGAGGCAAGAACGCAAGAAACAAAAGCTCCAGGATACCAAATTGATCTGGTGTGGTGTCTTCTCCAACGGTCGTGCGTTCCTTTGTTGTGTTTGCCTTGTTCGGAAAATGTTACGCTAAATTGTATGAGGATCCACTCGTGTCTTGACGGGGAGTTTTATCTGCACGTTATGGCTGCATGGCCCGTGAGGCCTGTGCGGAGACTGCGGCTGAAGAGGCGGGTATGCGTGTTGAGAACCCTCAACATTATGCAATGGAGAATCCTCCCAATGTCACGTTTCGCGTTTTCCATGACGCTTTTTGGGAGGCGAGACAGGTCCTTCAGATCGCTCGCAAAGGAACAAACGAAAAATTTGTGCTCAACTGCAAACTCGGCGCGGGAACCCCCTCACCGAGCTCCGACCAGGGGTCATGTTTTCCGTGTCGCTTGTTGGGGCGTCCCACACGAAACCGAGAGGCGAACCGGGACATTTGCGCTCCACTGCAACAAGAAATTTGCGCTCCTGTTGCGCGGAGTCGTGGATCCGCCACGTGAATCCGCAGATTGACGCGCATCCGGTGAGACTTTAAAGTCCTCCACTTGGACCCCGTTTATTTCATTGCACCCACAGAGAGCACGCATTTCATGTACAACTGCGCTGAGTGTGAGGCTCTGGAGAGTTTAACAGCCACTTCCAGCTGATTTACGGCACGTTATGAAAACTAACGACAGGGGACCTTTCCGCACTCTCTTGTTGGTAAATATACCAGATATACCTGTGTTTTCAAAGCTACGCGCGCGGGACTCATCCAGGTGGAGCTGGGTGTCTGTTGTGAAGAAGTGCGATGATTGTTACGGCGGGACTGGACTCGGCGCGTGTCCCCACTGCCCAGTGTTCTTGTTGTTTGTTGTGTTTTTCTTGCGTCCAAAAAATTTCGAGGTGGCTTGGACGCGTGTTGTACGAACTTCACTCGGATCCACAACTTTCGGCATCAGCCTCGTTCGGCCGTTTTCTTGCTGGATCCGCTCAACGGCGCCAAGTTTCTGTTTCTTGGCGAACACCTCGCTGAAAATATAGTTGGCGAACGGAACGTTCAGTGAGCTTGCAGAAATGCGATAGTTCGGCGCACTTGAATTCGATCTGCACTCACAAGTTATGAAATTACACCGATCGTTTCGCACCAGAATCGTGGCAAGCGTTCATTTCATTGAACTGTCGATGGCACAACGCAGGCCTTCACAGAACAACGCTGTCCGGACCCCATCGTGTGGACCAGGCGCGCTCTATCGTGCACAAGCGGAGTGTGATTCTTTGCTGAAAGTTCAGACAGATATCTTTTGGTCATCCGGTGTAACAGGACCAGACAACGACCAGGACCAGACAACGACCACACTATTTGGTCGTTGTGTGGTCCTGAAATTTCAGGACCAGACAACGACCACCTA
>JAAUXT010075030.1_pt1 | contig 11928 bp, 12 predicted proteins | sample 7278171 | NCBI WGS metagenome assembly JAAUXT01 (sample SAMN14350112, study PRJNA611818) | marine sediment metagenome | isolation source: surface marine sediment (1.8m) | place: French Polynesia: Moorea | collected 2018-08
AAATCATCAAAGTTTTACCCCAGTTCCAGGTATCGGAGGCTGGAAATTTTTTGCATGCAAACATGCCCAGGGGTACTCAACAAGTTGCACATGGTGTCACGAGGTTCTGTTCTGATGATGTGTTTTGCCCCCAAAAAACTCCCAAAAACACGAATCATCATGATGATTTCAGAGGGGTTCAAAATTTCATATTTTGGTGGGGGTCCTGATCACAAATCATCTTAGTTTTACCCCAGTTCCAGGTATCGGAGGCCGGAAATCACCACTCACCAGATGGTGTGATAGGACTGAACACAATAAATACAGAGGTTCCTGCCCTGGGTGACAGTCTCTCCTGAGATACCAACCTGTTCGTTTGTGATATCACTACAACAGACACAATGAAATTGTAAACAAGACTCCCAAGTGGAAGACGTGCTGATCGTCAGGAAGGAAATCACCCTCGTTTGTTGTTCTTCGGACCAGCATGGGTCAGCTCACCGGATTTGTGTTCTCGGGAATTTGTAGATCTGTTTGGCGATTCTTTGTACAAATGACAAATGAGCAGACCAGTGAATGTCGTTTTTCGTTCGCCAGACTGCTGTCACAGAACACATGTTCGGCATGGTGAAGGAGAAGAGCCTCCAGTGTGATCACTTGTGTGGGTTGCCCTATCAAGGAATTCCTCTCGCTTCTGTAAGTGTCACACTGTTGTCTTTCTCGTGATATTTCAGGGGCCAATTCAAGATTTGGTCAAGTGGACGAGACCCAAACAACATTTTTTGTAAAATTGAACACGGAAAAGGAAATGAGATGGCGTTGTTTTCCAGGGTTGAGGAGGCGCGGCCCTTGATTCACTTCCGGTGGATCCATTTTCACCCACTGTCGCTGCGTCAGTTTCTGTTGCACGTGCGCTGATTTTGTTTTGCTTCCTCTAGATCTTGTCGGTGAAACACAACATTCCTATGTTGTTGAAAAGGCAAAAACCGAAGGAATATGGAACGCGGAGGGAGATGGAAGGACACTACGAAGCAGGCCAGCGGGTGTTGATCCTCGACGATGTTCTGATGACTGGTTGGACTTTCGTGGAAGATATTGAGGTGAAATATCGCAGTCTTTGACCTGTCTGGGGGTGAGGGCGGAATGATTGAAGACTGCGTGCGGCTTGTCGTCGTGACTTGTCAGTTTCTGATGATCAACATAAAGAAGCGCTTGATCATGTCGTTCTGACCAGTGTGAGTGAAATTAAACCTACCATTTGTTCTTCAGTCCTTCCGCGGCTGTGGACTGGACGTGTCAGGAGCAGTGGTTTTCTGCGACAGGGCTCAAGGTGGGAAGGAGCGAGTGGAGCGTCTCAAGCAGGTGGAGATTCACAGGTAGATCTAACCTGTCCTTTCAGTGTCAGATGGTGTCAGACTGACAACTACTACGTGCTTGGTCTTTGCCCACCGTTGTCCATTGCACCTGTGCAACGGAAAAAGGTGGTGTTCGGGCGCACTGTTGGGTTGAATCAAGCACAGCCTCACAAAAGCGCTGAAGTTTTTGATCTCGTCAGAGCAGAAGCGAAGGCACTGGTTTTCCTTCCGTTTTGTAGGGCATTACGATCTCCATAATGTGTGGCCTTGCGCAATCAAAACTTCAAATACGAGTTGCGCAGGTTTGGTTCTTGGTCTGCTGACTGTTGACAGCGTGACGACGTTGCCCCACATGGCAGAGGTCCTGCTGAAAGCCGGGAAAATATCTCAGGCGACGGTGGACAACACCCTGCAGTATCTGAAGGAGAACAGGTCATCCCCCGTTTTCTTGCGCTTTGATGAAAACACTGCATTGGTGATATTTGTAGTGCGACCGAAGCGTGTATCACAATGTGATCTCACAATGAATGTTTTGTTCAAATGCAGGTTTGACACAGACGGGTACGGAGTGAAACCACCAGAGGTAAATTCTCATTGGTATCAAGAACGAAGACAGCACAGTCCTGTTTTGGTGAAAATTTGTCGGATACTTCTGGCAGAACAAGACAAAAGTGTGCGTGATTTGAAACTCACGGTTGACTCCTGGTTTATGATCAATGCAGACGAGTTAGGCACGGCGCTGGTAAGTTTGGTCTCGTTCATCTGAAGCTGCTGAGTGATCACACTTTGCCTTTGCTGCTATCTGTGCTGCTCGCGACGCTGTTGGACCTGACTAACCCTCCGTCAAAGTTCGTGCGCAACATTAGATTTCGTAAAGCTGTGCGTGTGTTTGGAGTCTGTTTGTCCAACACACTAACCAAGCATGCTGTGGAAGAACTGCACGTGTGTGTGAGATGTGTCTGCTCCGGGTTTCGTCGTGGTGCATTTTGTGCTTTGGTCAAGGCGCGACAATCCAGGAGAGCGAGTTCACGAGTTCTTGTTTCGCCGGTTGTAGAACTAACTCAGCAACAGTTGCGCTTCCGGACTAATTACCGGTACCTGTCTGGACTAACCTCTCCCCATTGTTTGAGGAGTCCTTGCAGCTTGGTGCGAAGCAATTTGGTAATGATGTCGCTGTCCTTCGTTTTTGGGGCCGGCGAGTCATCGATTTTTCTTCACAAATAGGAACCAAACTACAGACAAAACCTCGAAATATGTCAATGTTTTTGGCGTTTACCTGGCGTTTTCTCAAATGACGTAACGAAACTAGATCTAACGAACCCGTACTCGTGATTTTTACCAAAATTCCATTCACATTGGAGTTTTGTCTTGCAGGGCACTCCACAAAATCAGACGACGGATGAGATCCAGCACATTCTGATTGGATTGCTGGAACCCTCGGAACCGGACAGGCAAAAAGACTTGAGCGACTGCCTCCAAGAGGCATTCGTGTGCCATTGTACTCTGTATAACAGAAGAAAACGCTTGAAACCTGCATTCCGTGCTGTCAATGAACCCGCTCGCCTGGTATTTACCTGTGGTGAATCCGCATCATTCTGGAACGCTCATGCACGAGTAGATCATGTGACATTTGTTCTCAGACCTGACAAATTTTTGCAATGCAAATAGTGTTGTGTTTTGTTTCCGATGAACCGACACTGGGTGATCCGACTCGCCACGCTTCGACACCTGCATCATTTTCGCAATGGTTGAAAGTGTTAGAATCCTTTATTTCTGTGAGATTCATGGGTTGAAGCTGACAGATTGGAAAGAATTTCCACTTTGATTACTGAGAGCTGAATCACAAGAAGAATTGAGCTGCAAGAACCCCTGACACAGGCAAAGGACTTGGACAAATAACCTTCAACAGAATTAAGTGAGCGCGTTTTCTGTTTGGTGTGTCACGCGTTGCATTCCTGTGGAAATCCAAAGTGCCGAGTCAAAGTTGACGCAGCGCGCACTGAACTGTGCAGGGATGCAACGCACAACCCACGCACAACCCATCCTGCGGGACATTGGTTGAAGCCAACAATGAGGCTACGAGAAAAGGCGTCGACAAAACAAAAATGCTGGCGCATTAAACATCCCGCGTCCGCCAAATGCATTTCGCTGTGAACCTGGTCACACCAATTGTTGTGGTGAGTCTGGCCCCACCAGTTGGTGTGGTGGTTCCCCTCGTAACAATTCAAAACAAGCGCAATGGTGATTACAAGATGGTACTCGAGTATGATGTGCCAAACAAGTGGGACAATAAAACACACAAAACAAACCGAGAGAAAAGAAATCAGCAACGTGTCGCACCGGGATTGTAGTGAGGGTCGTCGGGTTCGCTGGCTTCACCGTGCGCTGTTCCTGCGCAAACCAACTGGTGGAGAGCTGGGGGCACCGGACGTATGAAGCCGGCGACGTGTTGCTTCCTCGATAGGCGCAGCGGCTGCTGCCTACAGGGCGGGGAACTCGTCGTCCAGCGGCGCGTGCGTGCGGCAGATCGGACACTCGTTCTTCTCGCGATACCACTGTCGGATGCACTGCAAGTGCGATCAACAACCTGCTGTCAAGTCAAGCACTGGGTGCGTCATGCCTGACATCACACTCCAAATGTACACCGCGTTGGAATCGACACTGTGCTCGTGCATGTTTCAAAGCAGAGTGGGCATGAATTTGCTGATTCAGTGAACCCGGGCGAGGTGCGTCAGAGTTGTGCCTCTCACACCACAGAGGTATTGACCAGCGTGGCTTCGGCCCAAAGATTGGTGACCTCAACACACACACACACACACACACACACACACACTGGACAACAAAAAACCGCACCTTGTCGTGGAAGTAGTGGAAACACTGCAGCATCTTGGTGGAGCCGGGCCGCATCTCCTCGTGGCAGATGGAGCACGGGTCTTCGTCCTCGTCGAACGCGCCGCGCCTGCCGCCGCCACGCGCACCCGGGGGCGCCACCCGCGACGCCTGCCACAAACACGTGCACTGTTCACGACGGCCGTGTGCGAGGACGCAGGTGACGTGATTCACACTTTGCATGCACACAGGCCGAGGTTTCCTTTCAAACTGCCCGTGCACTACACCACTGAACGCCACAAACCAGTCAGCCCGTTGACGTGCGCCAAACTGACCTGCGGTGGCCTGGCGGCCTCGTCGCTGGAGATCATGTCGCCGACGTGCGAGACGATCTCGTCCATGCTCATGTCTCTCATCGACCCGCCGCGGACGTCGCGCACCGAGTTCACATAGCGTCGCAGCTGCTCTCTGAACACGATATGAAACACGCGACACAACAAACAAAACACTCGACACAACTCGGCTCTCAATAGCGAACACCGTACCCTTTCCTGGGAGTCATCACTGACAAAATTTTACTGATTTTCACGTCCTTGTGCGAACCTGCGTTCTGCATGTGTAAGTGAGTGTGTGCATGTTTGCGCGCGAGTGTGTGTGTGTGTGTGTGCGTGTCTTCGTTTTCAGGTGATTTGAGGAGGTTGCAATGTTGAAGGGAGCTCAGTGAAAATTGAGCGACCGAAACAGGACGACCGAAACAAATCACCTGCAGGCAGCGTCTACCAAAAGCATGTGTACAGTAGTTTCAAATTTATATCTTTTGGGTCTTTCTGGATTTGTTTGTGTCAAGGATTATGTGTGAGCAAGGAAACTTGTTTTTGAGGGCAAAATATTAAAATTTTTAGGGCTGCTAAATTTTGAACTTCACTGCACAAAGTAGGTGATTCTCAAAGTATAAATATTTGATGAAGGATGCATACTGATGAAATGTAGTATGTTGATAAGTATTGGATTTGTATCATTTGTTTTCTTATTTTCAAAAATTTATGTATGGCTTTTAGGTTGGGCCAAACTTTAGGTACAGATTTGGGATTTTGAGAAAGTGTTCAAAATAGATATTTGGGAAATATTTTGGCAAGCTTGATATGCAATCAGGTAATAAAGTTTCAATGTACAGAAAATTTGGGTAGATTTGGGTGCATTGGGTGAATTTTAAGTGATAATAATAACAGTTTTTAGTTGTTAAAATTAATCATTTGTGCATCTACATATTTGTATTTTGGTTGCAGGTTTTCAGTTTCTGTATTTCGGTCAGTGTGTTTCGGTCTCTTCTCAAATAAACGGGAGCTCCATGGAGCTATTTGTGTGTGTGTGTGTGTGTGTGTGTGTGTGTGTGTGTGTGTGTGTGTGTGTGCGAATGTGAAGTGTGATGTGTGACTCACTCGGAATATCCGGGGTACAGCGCTGTTAAATTCCCCATGAGCTGGAGGAAGACGTTGTGTTGCCGTTCGGCGCGAAGACTGCCCACCTCGGCCGATGCCTGCGATTGTCCCTTGGACTGCAGATAACCACACAATTGTGAACTTCAATCTTTACTCCCGTTGCAAACAATCAAAACGTGAATGTCTATCAATCTCATGCTTACCTTTTCACCAACAAGCTTCGTCGCGGGATTGGTTTGTCTTGCCTCATGCGCGATTCTATTTTGAACAAGGTTCGTTGTCTTCGTCTGTCCAGCAGTCTGCTGGGCGAGGTTGGCAAGAGATGGCGGGACTGTCTGCGCCGCCCCCGGCGGCGGCGGAGCGGCCGCGAGCATCCGCACGCTCAGCCCCAAGCCAGGTGGGCGTTGATTCAAGGCCGCATTAGCAATTCGGGGATCACCCAAATGTATAGAGGACAGCTGCATAACAACAGTGACCACATACATGAACCATTGCAAAATTTCGAACGTACAACACAAGCGAAATGTTCGACCAGAGGGAAGCTTCCTCACCGCTTCCGGGGCGGCGAGCGGACGCGCGATGGACAGGACCGGCAGGTTGCTCAGCTGCTCCCCGTTGCGCACCTTGGAGATCTGGTCGTTGAATTGCTCCTTCAAGACAACAACACGTTCCCCTGTATTCCGCGAGCCGAGTCGGCATCAGCCGGTGTCGTGGAGTCGGCTCCGCGGCCCCTCCTCCCTGCGTGCCTCCCAGTCCCTTTTTTGGCTCTCCAATTTTGCCGCAGTCCACAGCCCCCCCTCCCCGCACCTCACCAACAAGCCGTCGGAGGTACAGATTGTTGTACGAATGTTTGAACAAAGGCGACAGGCTGTAACTGTCGCCACCGTTCCTCACCACAACAGCGCGGCTATGTCCGCTCATCTGGGCCTCACTCACCGTGGAGCGCTTCTGGATCTTCTTGTTCTCCTCCACGATGGATTTCCACTCGCCGAGGGCGGCGACGAGCTGCGCCGGCGGCTCCGCGTTCTTCTGCTTCAGCCTGAATCAACCGCACGACACGGGTCTCAGCGCCCCTCATTCGCTCCACTGCTGCAGCGAATGAGGGGTGTGTGATTGTCACCTTCACCCAGTTCCCAGCCTTCTGTTTCTGTGCTCTGTTGCTGCCAACACGAACAATTTGTGGCGTTCAGGGTGACACAAAGCCTCTTTTGGTGAAAATTTTCACGGACGGATTGCTCACTTCCCCGAAACGTGCTCTGCAGCAGCGAACACGTTCACTTTGTCGTGCTTGGGGCGACACAAAGCGAAGCCAAAAGGAGCCACGTCAACATGCAGGAATACAACTGCTCTTTGCGGATCCAGCATGCGGCCACTGTGACCCAAAGTGACCATTCCCCCTGTGGGCTTTTTCAGATGCCCCCATTTTTCTCTGAACCCACTAAAATGTCCCGAGATGCCCTCCAACACCTACTCTGGATGAGCAAGAGAACTAAACGAAAGAACGAACGAACAAGCAAACGAACACGACCACGACTGCCAAAAGCTGGGGGAAGCGAAAATAACATCCCATTGCAAAAAAGAAACAACAATACAAACAGGCGGATGTGGTGCGCGCTCTGACGCACGAAAGCTTCTGCGTCGCGGACGCTGCGTTCCATGATGCCGGCGCCGACGTCGCGACGCAGCTCGAGTAGCTGCAGCTCGGCGCGCTGGGAGCGCTCGCGTTCCCGCAGCTGCAGCTCCTATGGCAACCAAACAACATCCAGCATGCACCAACAAACCCAAACCCACGGGACAAGCGGCAAGCGGGGAAGGGTGGAAAAACACGGAGTGCAGACTGAACAGAGGTGTAAATGACGCAAAACGAACTAACAAAACGCTCCGACTGGTACAACTCCTGACGTAGAACACCCCATGCACAACCATGTTGTTGTGCCTTACATGTTGATGTGTGCTTCAAACGCCTTGACTTGCGTCTCAGCTCGGTTACAAAAGGCTCGAATCGCATTGATGCCCTCGTCTCTCTTTGTTTCCAGCAGCTGCACCTCCGCCGCGAGGGCGCGAGCCTGCTGCGACTCTGTGTGCGACTGCAGGCGAGGCGGCACGAACAAAAGGAAACGTGCACAGTACCGATAATCGCGACAGTATCAACACTTTTCATTGTTCAACGACCGTTTTCACTCTGGTATCATTCAAGGCAAATGAATGTCACAGATTTCACTTTCGCTCGAGAACGTACCGCAAGCTTCTGTCTCACCACCAAATGGTGATGACAAAGAATGTCGTGGACAATGACGGTGTCCCGAGGCGCACCAGGCGCAGCGCAAGTGCAACCAGCCCGCGACACTGGAGCAGAACGTACCTGATAGGACATAACGAGCGCGTGCGCGCTCTGCTCCTGTTCGCTCAGGCGGCGCGTCAAGTCGCCCATTTTCTGCTCGTGCTCTCGCGCGGCGCTGCAAACACAACAGGCTCTGAAGAAAACTGCAGCCCACAGAACGCGCGCCCCTGGGGTGTCTGCGCGCACTGCTTCCCGCAGCAAAACAATGCGCAACACGGATGCAGCCACGAGACAGTGAAGCACTGCTTACAACTTATTTGAACGAATAACAGGCTCAGCCCAAGCGCACAGCGCATCCACGCACGTGTCAATTGCTTCCTCCATCAAAGACAAACACACGACGCACACACTATTCGTTTCACGGGTCAAACTAAACATTCCACCTGTGGACGCATTGCTCCAGCAGGAGGTGTTGTCGGTACTCACGCTTCGGATTGCTCCTTGAGCACCTTTATGTGGTGCTGCAGCCGCTGCGATTCAGCGTGATACTGACGCTTCAAGCCCTCCATCTCGTCACGGGCCTTCCGCAACTCGCCCTCACGCTGCACAGCACAAAATCACATTCTTTCTTGACTTGCAGGCATTTAACATTTGCAACAACTCTATCGCCACTCCACTATCCAGAAAACTTCTGCCGCCAACGTTGTGGCCACCTACCGTCAAAAGTTGAGAGTTGCTGTCGTCAAGCTGCACGCGCATGCGTTCGAGCGACACTTCCGCCTTGTTGCGCATCTGGTGGAACTTGTCGGCGAGGTCCTGGCTCTGCGCCTGCGCGTGTTGACGCTCCACGATGGCGGCGCGGTACAGAGCCTCGTAGTCTTCGCCGTCCCCCGTATTCGTGCCACGCGAGACCAGGTCCTGCACATAACCGCAAGTGCACGCGTGTCTGATGTTCGTGGTTGAGCTGGTGGGAATGTCGATTTGATTTGATTGACCTGAACCCGTTAGCACGGTGTGTGTGGGCGTGTGTATGTGTGGTGAAGTGGGCAAAATTGAAGTCCAACAACTGCAGGCTGAGACACCACTTGCGCACACCCGCCTTTGAGTGCGTGTCTGCGGATCAAGCTTTCCGCACAAATCAGGGGAAGGTGCCCCACAACCTGAACCACCACTGACTGATTCAGACACGTGCACGCACATTCGCACGTTCTGGCGCACACAGTGTGAGCTGTGCACAGTTGTGAGAGCAGCCGTCCGCACCTGTTCCGTCTGCAGAGCCCGGTCGATCTTGCTGTTTCTGGCAATCTGCGATGCGTTTTGGTGCGTCTGTCGAGACATCTTGATGTCCCTCTCAATGTCTTCAAGAATATTGCTTTTCAGGTTTGGATTTTCTCTGCAAAAACAAAACAGTCTTGTGTTAAGCCTGGTGTTGTTCACTCGCCAAAATGCTACAGTCAGACGTACCGGACCCACCAGTCAGTGTAGTGAATCTGGACCCACCAGTTGTTGTGGCCACCAGTTGGTGTGTTCGTTCTGGTCCCACCAGTTGTGGTGGTGGATCTGGTCCCACCAGTTGGTGTGTTGGATTTGGGCCCCGCTAGTTTGTGTGGCGGATCTGACCAGACAGTTGGTGTCAGTCTGGCCCTACCAGTCGGTGACGCTGGTGAGTGTCCCCTTGATTGAAACTCGTCTACATACACACGGACGCAGGGACGCTATTCGTTCCCTCGTTTGCAGCCTGCTTCCACCACTTCGTGGACGAAGACTGAAAACACAACTGGTGAAAGAGAACTCACGTGAATCGTACGCACCTGAGAAGGCTGTCCTGAGAAATACTGTTGAAAACTTCTTCAGCCGTTTCTCGCTTGAACTCTTCGTCGATGTCGTCTATACTCGGGGCCACGTCGGTCTCGTCCTCTCCCAAACCAAACACACCTGCGAGGAACAAGTGATCTTCAAACAGACAACAGAGCTTCAACAACCCGCATTCCCCCGCCACAAGAATGGCAAAAGCTTTGCGCAGCCCTGGCTCCCCATGGAGACAGTGCGTGACCAGGGGTCCACGAACGTCCGCGCTCGTTTAGCGGAAGACACACACGGACGCAAGGGTGAGGACTGAGCACTGGCTGCAATAAACTCTCACAAAAGTGCGTCCAATTTGGCACAACCTCAGATCGTCCGTTGTTTCTTGGCACGTATTTGATTCATCGGCGTTCAATAAACCTGTGGGCGGTTCAAAAGGTTCAAAAGGTAATCAGCCAGCCCCGAACAGAACGTGTTCTCACCGGCGGGTTCCGACGGGTCGACGTGCAGCCAGGACGGCGCGGCGGGCTTCTCTCTCTGCGGCGGCGCTGAGGCCATGGAGATGAGCGTGCTCAGGGACGGCACCGCGCCGCCGCCATCGTCCTGGTCCGGATGCGGCGGCGATATGCGCCGCGCGCTGAAGCTGTGCTGCTCCATCGGGTCCGGGACGGGGTGGTGCTGGGCGCGGGGCCGGGGCGGGGTGATGGTCGCCTGCTCCGGGGTCAAGCGCGACGACAGTGCCGCGGGGCTCACAGGGACGTCACACACCAGAGGCAAGTCTGTCCGAGCCTTGGGAAGAGGACTCAGTGTTTCCGGTTGTTTGTTTTGCACACTGTTTATCACCTTTCTTGCCTCCCTGCCTACTTTCACAACACCGCGCCCCTTCCCACTGACGTCTGTCTGTCTCCCCTGTGGGGAGTTCGGTGGCGCTACGCGCGCCAACAGCGGGTGGCTACTCATCGAGTTCTGATTCAGTGGTTTCCCACCCATGATGTCGTGAATCAACCCCGGTGACGTCATGGGTGGGGTGCCCACCACCTCCTCCACCCTGTCCGTATCCACTTCCAATGGAGAGTGATCCCGATCACTCTGGGCGTCGTTTCCAGTCTTTTCCTCTGTCAATATTCCAGGCAATATTTCACAAGTCTCACTCGTTGCGGACTCTTGGGACTTGGCGTCGCCGTACGCAGACGGCATGAACAGACTGTTCCCAGCGTCTCCGGACGTCGCCGCGGGAAACTTGTCGTCCACACTCATCATCAACGCGCTCAGCACAGGGTCCGTTTTTTCACCGTCGCCTATTGACGACTGCGATAATGTCTGCGACAGCGTCGTGAAGAAATTGTCCAGCGGGTCACTTCCGCCGGAAGTCGCCTGCGAATCGGGCGTCAACGTCTCTGCGCGCATCGCTACACTTTCCGGCACTGAACTTCGTACAAGATTAAGATTAGGGGGCCGAACTTCCACGTGATTATTTGAGTTATAATTCCTGATAAAACCACTCGGGTTGTCCCCGAGTGAGGGAAATTGTTGTGTGGAACGAGTGTCTGGCGGCAGAGTCAGTTTCCGGGGCAGCACTTTGACTCCTTGCTCTCTGTTCATGTCGACACGAGCCCGAAGTTTAGCCGCGTCACGCATCAAGGAAACGTATCCGTCCAGATAGTAGAAATGGAGGCACTTGCTGAGAAACTCGCCGACGCCGCCGGCCTCGCTGATCATGCGCATGACGCCCGGCCCGAACTGCGTCAGCTCCTGTTGGATCAGCGAGTGAGTCACCGGGATCGGACCCTCCTCGCCCAGCCTGTCCGCCAGAACCCTGCAAAAGGCCAGTCACGCGCATCGTAGATCTGCCAAATCAAGACAAACAATGTCAACGGAAAAGGAAAATTCAACTGCGAAACTGGGACATTTCACGTACCCGAAGAGGACTCCGATAGTTTCGTCTTTGGTCATCCCAGACTCTTTTTCTTGTTCGCTCGTATTCTGTGAACGCACACAGCACATGAAAATGAAGTGACCCGTGATGAAAAGTCTGGGAAGAGGTACTTTTACAAGTGCAAAGTCCATCCTTCCCAATCACCCAAATCACACTCCAGTACTTCTTACAACAAGAATGCTACGCATAAAAAGTGTGTGGTCACATAAACGTTCGTTGTTCATAAATGCCTGCCTGATCATTTAAAAAACAAGTTTCTAGATTCTGGCACCCAAGTTAAAATCATGTCAGACACCTCTGATATCA
>JAAUXT010077130.1_pt1 | contig 11928 bp, 10 predicted proteins | sample 7278171 | NCBI WGS metagenome assembly JAAUXT01 (sample SAMN14350112, study PRJNA611818) | marine sediment metagenome | isolation source: surface marine sediment (1.8m) | place: French Polynesia: Moorea | collected 2018-08
ATGCTCAGCATTGTTATGAATGTGTTGTTTCAAATCATACCCGACAATGCAACTTCCAAGTACAAGTTGATCCTGCTGTATATCACAGTCAATGCTTTGAAACATATATATTTGCTATCGGCAGAACAGACTCTCACTCACACCATACTCGGCTTACGCCTTCCCCTATTACCACCGTCCTTGCAACAATGCTGTGAAGCATGCTTGTTTTATGTGAGAGTTGTCTGCTTTTCAGCTGCCCTGGTCCTGCTGACCTTGGCATTGGGAGCGGAGTCAGAGTGCAGTCGCTGTATCCCCTCGTACGAACCTCACGGGACGTATTACCACAGCCGCTGCTGCCTCACAGACATACCCACTGACATACCCACTGAGGCTGAGTGGGTCATACTCAGTCACAACGACATCAGCTCTGTCCCTGCGGGGGTCCTTGACCCCTTGACCTCGTGTTACACATTAAATTTGGCTTTCAATGACATTTCTTCAGTAGAACATGGAGCTTTTTGGGAGATGAGTTCTCTAACGTACCTCTATCTGCAATACAACAAAATATCTCTTGTTGAGGCTGGGATGTTTCTAGGGATGAACCACCTCAAACTTCTGAGCATTCAAGTAAACAACTTGACTCTTATTCAAAATGGAGTTTTTGAGCATCTTGAACGCCTGGAAACCTTATATTTGGAACGCAACAGAATTTCCACCATTGAAAAGGAAGCCTTCTCGTCGCTGAGTCGTCTGTCCTTTCTCAATCTGGGTTGGAACCGTCTTACCAGCATTGAGCAGGGTATGTTAAGTGGTCTGGGCTCCCTAAGGAGCTTGATAATTGATCTCAACCAAATCAGAGATATTAAAAATGGGGCCTTGGACCCCCTGTGGTCTTTGGCATCGCTGAACTTGAATTCCAACAGACTGACCACACTGAACCCTGACCTCTTCATCAACCTCCCCCGCCGCCCCTCCGATCCTCTGCACCTGAGCCTCAACTCCCACACAGCGTGGAACTGCAGCTCCCTCTGCTGGCTCAAATTGGAGCAGACTCAGGGCACCATTAAACTGACTTCCACGACCAAGAGATATGGACCTCGGATGAAATGTGCTGAGTACCGAGAAACGTGGTGGAACCTCGACTGTGGCGACAAAGGTTTGTTGGGGTCCAATGTACCCTTTGTCAAGTCTCCTGATAATTCGTCTGAGCAATTTCAGAAAATCCTTGTTGCTCAATGCTTTGTGCTTCTGCGTTTGGAAATGAAGCATTGGACCCTTGTGAAACCTCAGGACTGTGTCAGGAGCCTGGAGGGGCCTTCAATGCGACCAGTACCAGCTACAATGGACCCTACAACGAAGGCGCTGAGGTGGGCTACAGCTGCCTGGATGGTGAAGCAGGAAACATCACGTGTCAAGCTGATGGAACGTGGACCCAGAAACCTGTGTGCACAGGTCAGGTGATTCGTGTGACGTTATCACGCTGATTTTCAGCAGACTCTTCATTGTTCTTTTTTCCTTATTTCACGCGTCAGATATGAACATGATCTTCTTGCTCAGAATTTAGCAGGGATACTTTCCGTCATTGTTCAACAAAGAGAGGGTATTTGACACTCAAGAGCTGGGGCCACCTGTGAAGCTGTTTGCCAGTGGACCAACAGGGTTCTGTGTATGCCTTGAATACGAATGCCCTGGGTGATGCATTATTTTTGAATGAAGTTTGAGGTGTGTGTTATTATATTTCAGGAGCGATTCCGCCGACCCAGGAAGGTGCGTGTGACTCCCCGAGTTATTGTCAAGATGAGTACAACCCAGCCAGCAGACAGTACTACAGGAAGATGTGGCGCCTGACCCAGGTGCCTCAGGACATCCCTGCTGCAGCACTGAAGGTGGACCTCAGTGACAATGTCATCTCCTCCTTCCCTGATGGGGTCCTGCACCATCTGACTCAGTGTGAATGGCTGGATCTACACAACAACAGTATCAGCTCCCTCCCTCCTGGGGTGTTCATGGGTATGGAGGCTTGCACGCTCCTGAATCTGCAGTTGAACCATATTTCTTCACTGAGGAAGGAGAGTTTCAGTGGGCTGACTTCACTGAAACGTCTTTGGATGAACATCAACAAAATCTCTATCATTGAACCTGATACCTTTGTTGAACTTTCCGCCCTCACTGACCTAAACATGCCGGGAAACCATCTGTCCGCCATCAGACCTGACATGTTCACAGGACTGAGTAATCTCAAAAGACTTGACCTCAGCTACAACAAGATATCCAGTATTGAGCCTGGGGATCTGGATCATCTTCACTCCATCAGGCAAGTCAGCTTGTCCGCCAACAACCTGAGCACCCTCAGTCCTGACGTTTTCGTCAACCTGCCCCGCCCCCTTGAGCTCAGGCTGAGTGACGCGCCATTCAGTAACCTGTGGAACTGCAGCTCCCTCTGCTGGTTGAAGTATGAGGATCAACACAGCACTGTCACGTGGCCATTCAACAACTATCCCAAGTGCGAGGACGGGAGGCATTGGAAGTACTATGTCGACTGCGGGGACAAAGGTGAACAGCTGATGTTTTTCGCAGCGTGTTTGATTGTGTTCGCCAGCATGTTTTTTTCATGTTTCGCTCCGATGTTTTGCTCGCATCTGTTGGCTCTTGTGTGTGTGTGTGTGTGTGTGTGTGTGTGTGTGTGTGTGTGTGTGTGTAAAATAGACTGACACGGTTTGGTGTGTTTGTGTGTGTGTGTGTGTGTGTGTGTGTGTGTGTGTGCGTGTGCGTATGTCTGTGTCTGTGTCTGTGACATTCCACAATTCAGTGCCACTTGGCATCAAACCATCACAAATCGAGTCGTGCTTTTCCCACTTTTTCTTTGGCCTCTGGTTCAAGCAAATGCTGATTTGTGTCGAGGTGTGAGCAAGCTTCTTGTCATTGTGTCATCTCTCCCCTGGGAACACAATTTCGTCTCCACACAAGATTCTATGCTTGAATCTTGTCACAAATATAGATGTTTGAGAGAAACTCTGTTGTTATTCCCCCTTCGGATACATTTCTTCTGATGACGCTGCTGCGTTCAACCGCCACCAAAATGGGGCATTTGCTGTGTTTTCAGGGGAGTGTCCAGAACCGGGAGGTGTTATTAATACAACCAGATCCAGCTACTCTGGACCCTACAACTTGTGTTCCCAGATCAGCTGCACCAGGGAGGACAACACCAGTTACAACATGACCTGTCAGGAGAACGGAACCTGGGCCCAGGCACCACTCAACTGCTCAGGTCAGACTTCATGGCAACAACTCCACAGCTTTGGAACTTGAAACAGTCAGGTGTTACTCCATCGGAAAGACGCGTCGAGTCTGAAGTCGAAAAAAATACTTCCAATGAGTATGCATCAAACGCACAATGCACAATTTATATTGTCCCGTCAAGCAAACTCTGATACAGGTTCACAAAACGCAAAAAATTCCCTGTAATTTGCAGTCGAATTTCCCTTTTTCTTCTGTTCCAACTGCATGCCCTATACATGTGTATTGCAGAAGTTGAGACCACCACCGTCATGGTCACAGAAGACGGGACAACGATGGCAGAGCTCACCACCCCATCCCTGGAAACCTTCACAAGCGATGAGGGGTCAGGTGAGATCTCAGGATTGGACGAGGAACACACAACAGAGACAACTCAGCCTGAAGACATCACCACAGGTATTGAGGACGGCCCAGAGAACAGCACAGTCTCCACACCAGGGGAACAGGAGGAGAACCAGGAGGGAACCGTGGGACAACTCACCATCAACCTGTTTGGAGTTGGGATAAAGATCCAACTGCATTCCACAGCTCAAAACAATTGCAATTCAACCAAACCACCTCCATAGAGAGATTTGAGGCACTACAGGTGTTTCAGTCAAGTCTTTCTTTCAAATGAAACGTGTCGGTGAAAATGTGTACAGAGCAAAATAAACTTCAAATATTTTCCTTGAGGGTGCACGGAAATTATGCTGTTGATGTGACAGACATGGAGGCACTTCCACACATTGTCACGCACTTTTCCCACACCACCCTTGCTTCAGAACGAGCCACACCTCTCACCTGTGTCCAGAACACCCCTCTCCTGAAGTGTGTCTGAGATGTGGTTGGGGTGCTGAGCCCCTTGGTGTGTCATACTTCAACAACAAAATCAATATGTTACATGAAAACAGGGTGGTATCAACCATTGCACTCAATAATCGTGCGTGATTCCACCTCCTGTTTTCTGCCACTGGACTAACATAGCATTGTCACTCACCTCTGACACCATGTATATACAAAATAATGACACTTCCTGCATAACAAGTAAGCAGAAGATCTATGCCAAATTGAATGTTCCAAAGAAAGCATTACCTGTTTGTGTGGATGATGAACACGTTTCAGTGACACTTCGCAACCAACTGACAAAAGTCACAAGTGAAAATTCAAACAAATGAGCAAAACCAAAAAGTGATTTTTCTTTGCTTTGGATTGCTTTGGAAGAGTCATTTTGTTTGACAATCAGAGGCCAAAGAAGCTTCACACATCGATTTGTCTGTCAGCGAATTAGACACCATTAAATGCTCATGACAGCACGCCAATATGCTTCTGACACCACGGCTTCATTTGGTTGCCTTTTGTTGGGAGAAGAGGGCATCTGGTCAACCTAACCCGCACTGTGCAAGCAGGAGATGAACAACGCACAACAGACACAACACAGACCAAATACCCCACTTGACATCGCAGCAGACAAACTGACCAACTTCCACACAGTGGGACATGAAAGGGTATCAAGATGGTACCCATCACAGTGGGAAGCCAAAGCTGCCTCAAATTTCCTTTCGTACCTGGGACACAACACACAATGCCACACTCAGACAGGTGTGGTGATAACGGACAATGTGACAGCAATCCAAAACATTCATAAATTGCCAAGAATGGCTGGTACATTGTCTGGCAAGAAGAAGTTCAAATATCCACCCACTGACTGATAGAACTGAAAGTAGATACCCATGGAGTCACGACTGGTGAAATCAAACCTGTCACTTGAACCTGTTTGTATTCTGACAACCAATACTGTGGACAGAAACAAAGATCAGTGGGCTATGCAACCTGATACTTGTGGAGTAGAGTGAGATTTCCTCAAATTCATCCTGCAACATGCAAGTGTGTTGCTGGGTTTGAGCAGGACACAAACTGAACAGCATGTAAAGTGAGTTTTTTGTTGAAATTGGATTTTGAGAAAACATCATGAGGACACACGAAGTGTTTTGGGTCATCTCTCTCAAGATTTCTCCACGAATTTGTGACAGCATGAAGACTGTTGTCCAACTGAATACATGTGTTCCAAACATTCATAAATTTGGCTGTTTTCCCACTCAATATTTATTGACGTGTAGCCGATTTTGAACAGGATGAAGAGACTGGATCCCAAATGGTTCACATTCCTCGTGTGTGGCATTAGTTGCACTTGCATGAGTAAGCTGTGCAAAAATATTTATAATGTGTCAACAAGGAAATTTTACAGGAACTATTGGGGGCTTATGGAAATTCCAAAAGACATTCCCACTGAAGCTTTGGAAATCCACCTGGAAGGAAACAATTTGAAACATCTACCCTCAAACGTGTTTTCAAATTTCTCACGCTGCACTCTCCTCAGTATTTTTCACAATTTTATAGCCAGGATTGAAGTTGGTACTTTCCATGGGTTGAATTCACTGAAGGTTCTTGTGTTGGGAGCCAACCTCATTGAAGAAATAAAATGTTCCATATTACTTGCAGTTATTGTTCAAAGACCTCCTCGTATGACACACAATTTTGTGTCATGTAAAGACACTCTAGGTTTTGCCACAGGCAGCTCTCAAAAGAAAGAAATTTATCACAACACCAGTGCAGGGCTTTCAAGAAATGTGTACATTTCTCCTTCCCAGTACTTTGCCTTGCATTTGTTCAGAAACAAAATCTCCACACTACGGCCTGGAATGTTTGATGGCTTGGGATCTCTGAGGTTTCTCTCCCTGGAATTCAATTCAATCAGGCATGTGCCTGGAAACGTTTTCATACACTTGGACCGGTGTGTAAGGTTAATTTTAGAGAGCAACAAAATATCCACAATTGATTCTGACGCATTCAGGGGACTTGTAAAAATAGGTTTTCTGGGATTAAGATACAACCAGCTCAAAGTCATAACCAAGGACGTTTTTCATCCGTTGCCAACTTGGACATATGTTGCCATATGGGGAAATAAAATATCTGAAATTGAGCCTGGAGCTTGGAGCAAGGGGCCAGACTGGTATGAGCTGCACCTGGGAAGTAACTCCATAAAAAACCTGACTAAAAATCTGTTTATAGCTGTTGTTAATATGCACTCACTTAATTTGGATAGAAACAATATAGTTCATATTGAGCATGGAAGTTTCAATGGTTTGAAAACTCTCAAAAAATTGCGGTTGGACAGAAATTTCACCAAATCTCTGAAGAGAAACATATTTTCTGAACTGCAGAATTGTAAAATTTTATGTCTGCAGCACAACAACATATCAGCCATTCAGACTGGGACATTCAATGGCCTGGGTTGTCTGGAAGCACTTTATTTGTGCCACAATACCTTGGGCAAAATCTCTTCAAACACGTTCCTGGGTTTAGGCTCGCTTCAAAACCTATCACTAACTCACAGTCACATCACCATTTTTGAGGTTGGGTCTTTCAATGGTTTGGTTTCTCTGAGATATTTGAGCCTCTCAGGAAACTGTATCCACTTCCTGAGTGCTGACCTCTTTTTCAAATTACCAAGGCCCATCACCCTCAGTCTCACTGATCCATTCAAATCTGAATCACTTTGGAACTGCACAAACCTCTGCTGGCTGAAACAGGAGGAACATGCTGGAAACATTTTGTGGCACACAGCCAGGAAAATGTCTCACGAACCCCAATGTTTGGAAGAAACGACATGGGACAACCTTGTATGCAGAGGTCCAGCTTGAGCTTTTCTGTGCAAGTTCATGTTCAGTCAATTTTGTGGTGTTTTGTGTGAAATGAATAATTTTTCAGCAACTCGTTTTTAATTTCAGACAAAAATGAAATCACTTCTCTCAGCCCAAAATGCAGGTACAATTGTGATTCACAAAACAGCAGCCTGTGGGACAAAAGCTGCCCGTTCCAGTTCTGGTGCAGCTGCTGCCCACATTTTGATGAAGTATCATGCAGACAGCAGTGTTCTGCTCAGGGCAAGGTCCTCAAAATTACTGGGCAAGAGAGCAACACATGCAAAACCTGTACATGTCAATGCCCACCAACAGAGTGCAGTTCACAATGCATCAAAATTATCAATATAACAACAGGGTGTGACGAATGTCTGTGCTCTTGTCCAAAAACTGACTGTCAGGCACATTGTCCAAGCAACATGGTAGCAACTGTTGGTCAAGACTCACTTGGTTGCAATGTTTGCATGGGTTGTCAGCAAAGCCAAGGTTAGTCATTGTTTTGTTTCTTATTGAAAACTGAAGAGTGACGAAAACATAATATGTGGCAAAACAAAACTGTAACAATTGGTTTCCTTGTCATTGCTTTCAGGCATGAAAAGCCTGCCTGTTGTGCTTTCTTTGTCATTTGTTGCTGCAGCATCTATAGCTATTGTCGCAATATACATTCACCTGAAAAGGTAAGGCAGGACGGAGATTTCCTGTCATGTGGCCACAGTTCAGACACTTTCAGACAGCTTTGGCCGCCAAACAGATGACATATCTTTGCTTTCTCTAAACACCAGAGTTTCATTACAACACACTTTGCTTTGTCACACCTTGTCAACTGTATTTTCAGGAAAGATTTTAGTGAACAGGAGGCGGCGGATATGAAAGTTGCTGCTCCCCACCAACCTGACAACAATGACCTTGACATGCTGTTGCAGGACCTGAGTGGTGATCTTGCAGTTCCAGTGCAAGCATTATGGGTTGAGCCATCCAGCTTCCACACTGAACATTTACTTGGCAAAGGTATAGTGAGACACAAACATTTCAACTCAACAATACACCCTTGTTTCTACACATCAGGGTTCTGTGCTCTCCAGTGTGAGGAATATACTACACGCCCCCGTGTTGCTTCTTCAGGAAATTTTGGGACAGTCTGGTCAGCCCAGTTTCAGAAAGATGCAGGAAGGGGACAAGTGAGGATGCTGAAAGTTGCTGTCAAGAAAATGAATGGTACAAGTGAACAAATTTTGTTTTCCCACAGCAAACACAAATTTGCTCTTTTGAAACAAACTACCAGTCAGTTGGTGAATTTAGATTTGCCTTTTGGTCATTATTGCAGTTGCATACACCCTGAAGTGGAATGTTGAAAACGTGTGGACTGATGACAACAAGCTGAAGCCACAGTTTTTCAAGGAGCCAAGTAACATTTACTTCCTTCTTGTGGCGCCCTGACACCATATTTTTTTCTTGTTCTTCCACATGACACTGATGCCCATAAAATTTCACATCATCTCTGCCTTTGGTGATACCTAATTGTTCTTTCTAGAATTGTTGGCACTGGAAGAGAGAAAAGTCACTGAGTTTCTGCAAGAGGCTCTGGTGATGAAGAAGTTTGATCATGTAAATGTTTTATCCATACTGGGAGTTTCTGTTCATGCCAAAGTGCCTTGTCTAATTCTGCCACTCATGGGGAATGGTGACCTGCAGAAATTCATCCACTTGAACAAGTCTGTAAGTACAGCATTGCTTGCATTGGGAGAACAAAGCTAATAGATTATCTTGTACAACGGTGCTGGATTTGTGTGTTCCAGATTTTGGCCAATCAACAGTTAGTAGGATTTGCTTTGGGAGTTGCCAAAGGAATGGAGTATCTGTCAGAACTGGGGCTGGTTCACAGGGACCTGTCTACAAGAAATTGCATGTAAGTTTTTAGTTTGTCTGGGACAATTCACCACCACAAGTGCTTTGTCAATATCTTACAGAAGTTATTTCAAAAGGGGTGATAATTTCAAAACAGTTGAACCAACAGCAGCCACGTTCCTTTGCAAGTGATGATTGAAACTATGTTGTGACATATGGACGTCATGTGTACAATGTTTCATGGATGAAATGTAGCCAAAAACTGTTTCATCACTTTGCTTCAGGTTGGATGACAACTGTGTGGTGAAAGTGTCAGACTTTGGGTTGGCCAGATCTCTCAACACAAAGTCTTTGAATGTCATTCAAAATCAAACTAGGAAATTACCTCTGAGATGGATGAGTCCAGAAGCCATTGAGAAGAGCACTTTCTCTGTCCAAAGTGATGTGGTATATGCTGGATTTTCTCAACAATTCCTTTGGAAAAGGCACAACCCCGTGTACCTTTGCTTGAACAATCCAGGACGTATTTCTTATTTTGTTGCTTCAGTGGTCATTTGAAATTCTCCTGTGGGAACTGTTCACTTTTGGTGAGACCCCATATCCTGGGATGGGCAACATTGAAATCAAGCCAAAGTTGGATACAGGATGGAGATTACCTCAGCCGACAGACTGTCCACCTGACATGTAAACGTAACTTGTTCTATATACATATTTAGAATCTGTCAGGCTTTTGTAGAAATGAAAGCATTTGCTTGAACATGGGGTTTTCCACAGATATGATATGATGATGAGATGCTGGAGGGAAGACCCAACCACAAGACCCGAGTTTTCCTACTTTGTCACTTTCTTGGACAGACTTCAGTGTATGTCAGTTTTTCCATGTTCGCGCATTCCGTTGACGTTTGAAATTTGTGTGCAACTTACTGATCATAGATTCAGTCTCAACCGTCCTTTCAGCTCTGGAGGGAAATTACATGAACCTGTGTGATATGAAGGCAGAAGATAATGAGAACAAGGACTGAGACATGGAACTTTATTTATTGCATTGATTTGAAACTGATCAACGGCATGAGTAGGACTGCAAATCATCCGAAAAAGCTGTTGAATCCACAAGATCTGCACCCTTGATTTTCTCTTCAATTCAACAGAGTTCCAATCAGAAACCTTTCTTTGTTCACTTCACTTCAGGCCATCTTTTCATATTATTTGAGATTTCTGAGCAACCCACACCAATAAAATCTGAAATATCATTTTTTCTTCCTTGTGTTATTCAGCTGACTGCGCGACAATGCAAAACTCCAATTCACGAGATCATTGACGTACGGCTGAGTCTCAGCGAAGTGGCATGACTGCGCTGTTGGGTTTTCTGACAAAGTTCTGGTACGCCGAACGAGTTGACGGAGGACATTTCAGAACGGGTCGAGACGCGGAGCATCGAGAGGCGTTCTTGTCCGCCGATCAATGAGTTTAAGTGCAAGAACTGTCATCTAGGACGACGGTCATTTCTGCATGCATTGACCGGTCAGAGTGGGTCAGCTCTGTGGCCTCCTGGTCACTGAGGACTGGTGTGCTCGTCAGTGTGTGTGTTTATGTCGGAGAGTGTGGATGTGTCTTGTGCTTTGTCTTGACTTTTTGCTTGTTTGCTCCTGCTGTGTTTCGCAATGGAAGACGACTCTTTGTGCGAAGCTGACGTTTCCTGTTTCAACTTGTGTGGCGATGATAATGTGGATTTCGACACTCTGGTTTCTCAGCATGACTCCACGATGCAAGCCATCCTGTTCGACCTGGACGCCGAGTAAGTTGGCTCCTTTTTCTTGTGTGCAAAGTTGGCTCTGTAGCGATGTGTTTTCCTCTTGGTGAACTCTCTTGGTAAAACTGCTTTCATTTCTTCAGGGCTGTGGGCACCTCCACTCAAGCTGTGGCTCCTGCAAACGTCGTGCTGCCCAACCTTTTGGAGGACACATTGCCGTCTTCCCAACCCACCTCTACAAACTCTGCTGCTCCTGTACTCGACCTGCTACCTGAACTAGTCTGCACTGGTGGGGGCAATGCCGTCGACAATTTCAGGTTCTGGCCACTGACTTCCTAGGATGTTATCCAACAGCTAAGTAACAAGACTTTTGCGCAAACAACTGAATGCAAGGTTCAGTGGGCTCTGGCTCTGTTCAACAGTTGGCATCAAAATCGGTTGCGCATGCTGACGTGTCCTCATGAGATCATGTTTTGCAACCTGCTGAGGTCAGGTGTAAAGATGGGGGCGAATATGAGGGCAAAACACTGTACGACATTGTCATTTGTCTTCAGTTTCATTTCGAAAAGTCTGGTTTGTTCTGGAAGTTGATAGATGATGCGGAGTTCCAAAGTCTGAAATGGACCCTGGACAACTTGATGAAGTCTAGGTGCAGTTCCAGACTCGGGTCTCTTGGCTCTGCGAAACCCATCTCTTTCGAAGAGGAAACTTAGATGTGGGTATCTGGTGTGCTCGGGGAGGACTCTCCGGACAAACTGCGCAACACCGTCATGTTCTTAATTGGCCTGTCTTGCGCTCTGCGTGGAGGTGAGGAACACAGGCGCCTTCGCTGCCCTCCTTTTGACCCGCAGATTGTCCTCAAACATGATTTGGATGGTACAGCATTTTTGGTGTACACTGAAGATGACAAGTCAAAGACTTTCCAGGGGGCTGAACTCAAGACCAAAGAAGAGAAAAGTTGTGCCTATTCATGGAAATCGTGTCCACCCTGAACGCGATCTGGTCAGGTTGTACCAAAAGTACATTTCTCTACTTCCTGCACAGGGCAAGTGTCAAGCCTTGTACAAGTACAGTTTGTCAAGGAATAGATTGTCTCCTGGAACATGGTATTCCAATAAGCCGATGGGTGTAAATGCACTCAAAGTTGTTGTCAAGAACATCGCGAAGGAAGCGGGTTTGGAGGGCAAAGTTTCGAACCATAGTCTTCGAGCTTCCACTGCTACATGATTGTTTCAGAGCGGTGGGGGGCAACAAAAATGTTTTGTGTGAACCGCGGGGCTCAAAGAGGGCGCGGGGCCGCCAACGCGTGTGGTGTGGGGGGAGATACATTCCTTCAAACGCAAATTGGGGGGGGGGGGCCCCCGAGGCGGGCGC
>JAAUXT010064857.1_pt1 | contig 11927 bp, 9 predicted proteins | sample 7278171 | NCBI WGS metagenome assembly JAAUXT01 (sample SAMN14350112, study PRJNA611818) | marine sediment metagenome | isolation source: surface marine sediment (1.8m) | place: French Polynesia: Moorea | collected 2018-08
AGCCAAATCAGAGCAACTGAAATTTCCTCAAATCACCGCGAGCTCCATGGAGCTATTTTTTTCCAAATGGACTGATACTCGTAACGTGACGCAAATGGAGGCAATCAACATCATGCACAACTGATTCCCTAATGATGCGCCATACACAGACCAGATTCACGCACGGATGCCTGGAGTATTGTTTGCGGCACGAAACAGGTCCGGAGACAAATCAAGAAGGCAAAGCGACACTGTTCTACTGACAGCCCGCTACCCCTCACCAGAAACACGTCACCTGGAATTGAGTAGCCACACGGACGACTCAGCGATCAACCCACGAAAAAAGAAACATGAACAAAGTCCAAGACAACAAATTTGTACTCTTGCCGTTTCAACCAAAGATGAACTGACAGAAAAACACAGAAAAAAAACTTGCAACAACAGGTTCGCAAAGAAAGTTGATGGCTGGTCGGAGTCCCAGATAGAACGAGCAGTCCAACGCTTTGAAGATTTTTCTCAACCGCATCCTGACTCTACCATCACCGCACCCGCCCCTTCTCACCTTTCTGTTTTGCCTCCTGTGTAGCTTTGGCGTTGGTGTTGAAACGAAAGTCTATTGACAACCAAACGTTTCAGGGCTGTTGTCGCGTTCAGCACCGATGGACACACAAATTTACTCTTGGCTCAATTGATGCTGGCAACATCCTGTCGTCGATGTTGCCGTTTTGGGTCTGGTTTTCACTTATTTATTGTGGGAAAGTACATAACACCAACAGTGAAGACTCATTTGACCGGCAAATGACAGCACTCTGTTCAAACTGAAGTGAACTTCATGGAGCTGCACTAACATTTTTCATGACATCTGTTTTTGTAGCCCTCTGCAGTCGACAGATTGGTCAAACTCAATACTCCACGCATGAAACTGAATTTTTAGAAAAAAAATGTGCCTGGTGAGTTCAGTTGTCCCTTGTGGCTCGAAAGAAACACGAGTTTGGTCCGATGACGCACAGACCATCCGTCAACCGAAGACTGCAACCAACACAACGATCAAAGCGCAATTTTGGTTCAATCAGACCAACAGTCACTTCTTCAGAGTGTCGTCGGAGTTGTAGGAGCCTGATCCATGGACATGTGGATGTTCTTCGTTCAAGCCAGGACAGGTCGGATTTGAGGGGCATGCTCCAGACATGTGCGAGCCAGGTTCAGATGGACTGTACGGCGGAGGTGCACATGGCAGAGTCTCACTTTGAGGGACAGTCATCTCACCTGCCTCATGGCCGCCGTGCATTGCCATTGGTTGCTGATTGTACCCAGTGTTTAAGGCTGAAAATAATACAAATGGATCACCTGTTGCCCTTGGTCACGAGCATTGCAACCACTGAATGCGAACTGAGCTGGCCGGGACAATGGACTCAACACACATTGCCAAATTCACTGTGTCGTGTTGTTCAAAATTGTCTCTTTTCCGCACCTGGATTGATCACCCCTGGGTACGTGACGTGCAAAGTTCCGCGACCACCACCGTTCTCAGGATACACGATGAAGGCTTCGGCGGGAACCCTCACCACCCGTGAGTTTGGAGGCACAATGATCCCGTTCTGAATTTGCTGCTGACGAGGCAGGTCTAGATCAGGGACGACGCTTTTGTTGGCTTCTTTCACGAGTGACGGGATTCGACAACAATCAATAAGCCAGCCAATACCGAGGCCTCCAAAGGTGAACAAGTAGAAGCAGCCCCATCCTGCAAAGAGAGAGACACACACAGGGAGACAGTGAGAGACACTCACGAACGAAACAACCTGCAGACGAAACTGTGTTCAAGAAGGAAATGTTCGCCAAAACCTCACCTGGTCGACGCAAGTAGAAGTGGTGAAGGCCAATGAGCCCAAAGGGAAGCCAGAGTTTGTACGCTTCGTCCAAATGTTTTGCCCTGCACACGATCGGAAAGAACATTTGCTATTGGCCGTGGAGTGATGGATTGAGATGTGCCAGAGGCAAAACACGACAAAAATGCATGTTGCGAAGAGCGAACGAAAAAGCCATGGAAAGTTACAACATTTCTCTTCCTGTTACAGCCAAGTTTTGATGTTGTTCATGTTCAAGCATTACATAGTCAACTCAACTTTACAATAATTGTGTCGTGTACAAATTAATCAAAACACAAACAACTTTACCCGTTGTCATGAATTTTGCGACTTCTGGCCCTTTTCACGAGCAGAGGCATCGTGAGGATGTCGATGAACCACCCGACTCCGAGCAGTCCGAAAGTGAACGTGTAGGTGACGGCGAAGAACCAGTTGCTCAGATGGTAGTGGTGCGCACCGATCAACCCGAACGGACTGAGTCCAAGCACGTACGCGTCGTCCAAAGTCAGCCCTGGAACAAGATCAAACTCACGTTCCAGTGGCCCTGCCTCAGAGCTTGACACAATCACAGAAAACTCTTCTATTTGCTCATCACCTTGCTTAGGAACAGGATTGTTGTACGGCTGGGCGCACAACTCCACGTTGGTTTGGTCGACGAGTTGGTACATTCTGATTCCGTCAATCAACCAGCCGACGCCCAAAAGCCCCAGTGTGAAGGTGTACAGAATGCCCCACTGGTAGCGTCTCAAGTAGTAATGGTGGAACCCTGGAATTTTGTGTGAATGACACACAACCCAATTTGAATCTGGTCCAAAACACGACACAACATATCCGCATGGCCTCCAGGGCCTCTGGTGTCGATTGAGACAACACCCATACAGCAAATATACATATTTTTTCACGCACCCTTTCCACTAAAACAAACGAAAATATCAGTTTCAAATCCAATGCTCACCAATAAGTCCCAGGGGCAGCCAAAGCACGTACGCGTCCAGGATGCACTTGCGCGCGTACGGCTGTGGGAAACGACGCTGATTGTTCGCGTTTTCCACGAGAATGGGCATCCGAAACCAATCCGCCACCCAACCTGCAACACAGACAAGCGAAGTAATCTCAGAAAACCCTCACATTCCTTCCTGAAAATTATCATCATGCGAAAACAAAACATGGCTCGACTTACCAATTCCACAAAGTCCCAGAGTGAACAGATAGACGATTCCAAAAATAGGTCGTCCCAAGTAGAAGTGGTGAGCCCCAGTGAACCCCAGAGGAAACCCAAGCAAATAGGCAGTGGCCAGCTTCTTCTCCTGCAAATGTGATGCAAACATCTTCTCGCTTTGATGATCCATTACACAAGAGGACCACTCATTTTGGCAATGGCTCAAAAATGGCTCAACCCACGAAACAACTGAAACTTTCTCTTTGCACTCACCTGAAAAGTCGGATTCTCAACAGATTGAATCGGTAGTGGTCCTGTCAGGTACGAGGGAATCTGCACCCCTTGATATTGGGTTTGCCCTGACTCTGCACATCCCGGCATAACTCCAATCACACCCCCGTATCCAGCTCCCACACTTGGTATCTGAGGATACAGGCCTCCGTCAGTGCGTCGCTGCAGTGACTCCCTGCATACCGCACCAGGATGGTTCACAATCGGGGTTTGCTCGTCCGCAGCGCCCATGGTCAATTTTCAGTTGTCTGGAATTCTTGGTGACTCTGAGTTGCGGTTTCCGTTCCACCAGCTGCTCTGAGAGAAAAGTTGCTGTGTCGTTCCGCAGATCTTTTGGATGCTTGTTCATCAAAATATTATCTTGCAAGAGAAACACAGGTTTTGCAGATAAGATCCCAGGTTGCGGTCAAATGTTTTTCGTTATCACTGACCTGACACCAAGTGGAACAGCGACGGGCTTTGCGTGCTCCCGACTCGTGTTCTTTTGGTTATTGCTGCATATATCGGTGTTTGCGTATTCATCATTACCATGGTCTCATGACCAGTTTCTTTGCTGAGTTGGATTCACGTGATCTTGAGTCATACATCACAAGAGTCACAAATCTTTGAAGGAGAACGTCGAGATTAGAAAACGCACTGTGTGAGATGAAACAACCGCACACCCAGTTTGTACATCGTTCAGGTGAAAATTTTGGTCTTTTTCGCCGCTGCCCATGTCGACAAATGCTAATTGCTTGGGTTTCTGCGCGCAGGGTCCGTGACGTTTTCATGTCCACAAAGAAACTGAATGGGAGTGAGTCTGACGAATTCAAGCGATTGCAACACAAAAAGTTGTTTTTTTTTTGCCAAAATCACTCAGGCTGCGAGTCGCCCCCATCCAAAACCAGTTTGACGTGGGAAAAAAAAAACAACAAAACATCGGATCGCTGACTGTTTTTCTTCTCTCTCTCTCTCTCTTCATGGTAGCTGAAGCGACACAGGCTGAATGATTTCAGGAACGAAACATGTGCTGCAGAGCAGGAACTTGATGAGATCCACCGCTTTGGAACAATTTGCAAATGTTTGCCAATTTATTTACATAGCTTCGATGTATTTTCTAGAATCAAGCGACAAGAATCAGACTCTGATGTTCTGTTTGCGTATTGCTGTTTACAGAGTACACGAGTTTGTGAGTCATCGTCCCAAAAGAGTGCACACACGTGTGTTACGGAGCACACAAATACTCGTAAGGCAGAGATGCAGATCACGGAGTACGATATGCTGTTGTCGCAACGCTGAGCACGAAGAATCACGTGTGGTCTCGTGGGATGCGTCGTTGCTTTCGATTTTCCATTGTTTTGCCGTGCGAGAACACACGGTGCTCGATATAATTTTGACCTGCATGCATGCATTCAATTTGTTCAATCCTCAAAAACTTTCATTCAACAATTTCGTTTTGTACTGATCAGTTTGAGAGCTGCATGTGTTGTGTTGCAAACACTTTTGCTGGTTCGTGTCCCCGATTCTCGAGCAAGACCAGCGTCATGCCAGATGATATTTCTACTCTCTTGATGAGAAGAAGAGACCAACTTGTCTCACCGCTGTGCAGCTCGACAAGTTCTGATATCTTCTCTTGTCATCTTGAAAGTAGTGTGAGAACTCTGTCAAAGAGATAAAAGGACCACCCTGTTGCACGGGAATGCTACAGAGGCAACAGTTGGCAGAACACCAATCAACGAGCAGGGCCACAACCTGTTTCTCAATCTCAGTTCAGTTCTGAGTCTCTGGCTCTTCTGACCAGTCCATGGCTCTTCTGAGTGACCCATTTTTTGAGGTTTGCTCGGAAGAACCAGCTTCCTATCCAGCTCTTCTGAGCAACACCTTGACCACACCTCTGGCTTTTCCAAGTAACCCTCCAAAAATGGGCTGGCTCTTCCAAGCAGTACTTTTCCCACTGAAAGTGCGCGCATTCTCATGAAGTTTCACAAGTACGAGGCAGTTGGATCAGTGCAAAAATCGTGACTTATGAAAGAGAAACCGTTTCATTTGAGAAATGTCTCGTGTACTGCATCTTATATTGCTCACTGCCATGACAAGCACAGAAGAGCTGGCTTTTCATGCAACACCAAAAAAGTAGGAACACGTCCGTTCCCCAAAAATCCTCGTGAAAGAACCCATCTGAGAGAACGAAAAACGAAATATGTCCACACGCAGCCCTCGAACACGCACGATAGACATTATTTTGGAAGTCACACGGAACAAAACGTAAAAAGGGTCTTCGCTGGCCCAGTTCATCACGAATAAGTTGCAACACGCTGTACTACCTTCCAAAGTATTTGAAATTAAACTGCCTTCGTTTGCTGAATTCATTCTCATCCTCTTCCGGATCAATTTCAAGATCCAGGGTCGGGACGTCAAAGAAATCCTTGGTGGTTGCCGTGGCTTTCACGAACGCTTGCTGCCGAGAAACATGCGACTTCCTCTTTGGAGTCTGAAGTTGCGGGGTCATTGGCTCGGATTGTCGCGCCTTCTGCTTTTCCTGTGAATGACATTTTTTCTCGTAAAAGAAAGAAACCACAATTCAATATTTGTTCATTGAAGGAAAGTTTCATCTGCACGAAGTCAAAAAGTGATTGAACTACTGTTTGTGCCTGTCTGGCCACGTGATCTGACAGAATCGGTTTTACCTCGTCTCTGATCGCAGCTCGATGATTCCCTTTCACAATGCTGTTGTTGAAAGAGTGCGTTGTTTTGGTGGCCGCCGTCGTTTGTTTCTTCAGTGGCATGCTCTCAATCTGCGTCCCGGAAATCAGGGTGTTCATGGCCTCCTGCGTCGGCTTCACTTCAGCGACCCCTGGCGTCGATGTCTCGTTCGATGTGCCGGGGGCTGCAGTTGTGTTCTGCAGCAGCATTTTCAAAGCGAACTCCTCTGAAATATACCAAAGTTGTGACAAGAAACACACCAAGGAGACCAACCACAGAACGCGAGGTCGGAAACTTGCAGACTTCGTGCAACAGGTTCCAGTTGAGCAGGGACTTGAGGCTACAACTATCATGCAAAGGAACTCATTGTCACTCAGTCGTTTTGTTCGGTTGACAGACAGACAGACAGACAGACAGACAGACAGACAGACAGACAGACAGACAACGCACCACACATCGCCGAGGCCTCGTCCTCTCCCAAAAGGCAGTCAGACACTCCGTCGCAGAGCCACTGGTGGGGAATGCAGGAGGAACTTCTGCAGGCGAACTGTCCGTCCTCACACGGACTCACTGTTGTCTTCACTTTCACGATCTCTGAAATTTTGGTGTCACCGCTGAATGGCAGCAAAAGTCAAAAGATACACGCACCTCCAGATCGGCTGAAAACAACTTTCTCCTTTTTACGGTCGGGAGCGCTGAGAAGATTCGCGAGATTCCTACTTGTTGGAAAACACGTCTTCTTGTCATCCAAGAGTCTGTGGTTCTGTGGGCATGTACACTCGGATTCACCACCCAGCACATTCCAAACGCACAAGTGCGAGCACCCTCCGTTGTTCAACAGGCATTTGTTCTGCAGACCTGCAATCGAAAGCGAATCTGACCACAACACAGAACAAATTGAAGTTGATGAAAACTGGTCATTCGCAATGACGGCATGAAAAAGTTGAGAGAAAAAAAAAGTCGGAATACCGCACCCTTCAAGGTGACAGATCCCATGTCTATGTGATAGGTGCCCAGCATACTCCAGTGTTTGACGAGGTACGTGTGGATGATAGATTTGGCCTGTAGTTGCACGTTCACTTGGTTCTTGTTGTAAATCAGCACAAAGTTGGCAACAATACTGCCAGGTCTGAAATGTTCGAAATCAGATCTTGCAGTTTGTTCAGTGGAACAATTGGAGGAAATGAGAAGTCCAGCGAACCTAGAAGGAAGGTAAACGGGCCACCCACCTTGGTTCTCGATCTGGGAACCAAGAACCAAACCTAAAGATTTTACTCAAGGCACTAGCGCCAAGAGAACAAACCTGCACCTGATGTGAAGTATTTTTGGGATCAAAGTTCAGGGCGCTGTGTCACAACTGCAATTTTTTTACTGGCTTTCCAGGTTCATTTTTTCAAAGGAAACAAGCTTCAGACTCACTTGAAATCCGTGACGATGGCTTTGTTGAAATCTTCTTCAACTTGATAAACAACTGAGAGCTGAAAAAAAAATCGTGCAGAAAAATATGATTGATGGAAGGGGCTGGTGCAATTTTGTCAGCATGTCGGCAAATTTTTTATTAATCGGCAGGAAAAGACAACATGAAAACTGATGAGTGGCTATTTTCAACAGAAGTCGGTGTCACTTTCAACGTGTTGCGCTGAGACATCTTGACAACTCCTCGCATGATATTTCCTCTCGTAAAGAACAGCGAGGTCAGGAAAGCCATTCTATATTGCACGTCTGACAAGCCCTGACCTTGTTCCTCAGGTACATCGATCAGATGGAAGAATACAACATGTGAAATGCTGACAAATTGGTCCGAACTCACCAAAGTTTCCAGTTTGAGCTTGAGAGTCTGATACTCGGCGGAATAGATGTTGGTCAGTTGATGAGAGTAGCGCTGGTTGATGATTCTGAATGATCCGTTCACAGCGTGTTGTACTACAAACACAGCAACACGCGTTCCAAACAAAGATTTTTTGCAGATCAGTTCAAAACAAGAAGGGATCACTCTGTGCACAAACCTGTTCCATTTCCAGAATTGATAGTGAATTTCGATGAGACAGCTTCAGCAGTTCCCTGCATGGGCATCCGCCTGATGAGGTTGATTCCAGGACCAACTGCAGTGAGAGAAGTGTTCATAGTTCGAGGTGCATTCATCCACGGGAACGGAACAATGACTGAGCCCAACAGCTACTTCACATTTCCGTCCAGCATGCACCGCACAAAAAAGAAAAACATTGCCCTGGCACAACAAAGGTACGCTCGTTCAGGGACATTGATGTGGCAAGAATTTTTCTTCTTCACCGCACAAACCCAAGAAATTTTGTTCAAATAAACATTCCAAACAGACAATTGAAGACAAGCTGGCACGCAGAAAAATGGAATCGGTGCGTCTGCAATTAAGTCTTGTATTTCCCTGGAAACTTCCGTTCAAAGAAAAGCAAATTCAACTGTCCGTTGACTTCAAGCCCATACAAAGCTACAAAGCTTTCGGGTTGGTCTCTCTCTCTCTCTCTCTCTCTCTCTCTCTCTCTCTCTCTCACACACACACACACACACACACACACACAAAAACCCGTGTAGTACAAACTTACTGAGGAAGTAAAGGGGCACGGCAGTTCCCCAGGCCAGCAGAACGAGGATGACGAGAGTGAGCGTCAGTTTGCAGCAGCAGCTCCAGTCACAGGGCCGGCGCCTCTTCCCGTAGCGGTGGATCAGCGACCGTTGGCTGGAAGAGCGAGACGAAGACGACGAGGAGTAGTGTGACGTGGGTGAGTAGAATGGGTGCGGGTGCACCATAGGCGGGTCCTTGTTCTGGTTGAACGACTGGTCCAGATCCATCAGGATATTCTTCACTTCGCGACCCCTGAACTTCGTCAGACGATCGCAGCTCGTGGCTGGTTTGGGGTTCTTGATTGGTTTATGATGTGAAGGGTGATGGTGGTGATGCATCAAGGGCATCAGGCTGTAGATGCTCTGTTGCTGACTCATTCATGTAGGTGGGTGAGAACCAAAAGTAAAATCCAGTCGTTCTCGTATTGTTCCAAATATACGAACTGAGTGAATTCACCGGAGAAATGACTGAGATTTGTGGGAGTCAACCTGTTCTTATACCTCTCCCACCGAGTTTTCAAGTATTGCAAGGATGCTCAATTTGTGTCCTCTGTTGACCAAAAGGCGCATTTCATGAGCAAGAATGCTCACGGAGTGCTACTCTATACCTACAGTCAACAGAGGCACTGCGTGGGACGGTTTGTTTCGCTGTGCGCAACAGCTTTCAAATGGACTTTTCAGAATGCACATTGTGTGGGAAACTTGTAACCGTTGTGAGAAATTTTCTTGTAAGCGTGTTCCCTCAAGTCCTTGTTGTTCTCCCTTCCTATTCTGTTCCTTTTCAATTATATCAGCTTGTACGATGGTGACAGTGGATTTTACGCAGAAAGTTAAAATCCACAAAGTCTCCACGTTTTGAAGGCACTTTTGACACCCCGAAAAAAACTGCAAAAAGAACAAAATCAAACAATAATTTCGAATCGGAAATCTCATCGAAAGTCTTGTTCCGAAGAACACACATTGTCAAGAACTGAACGTTTCAAAGATCTGACGCGTAAAACTTGCGAAGGCGAGATTCCTGTCATGTTTGTGCGGATCGTACGAATGTGCTTCTCTCTCGTTTTCAAATAGCAATGAAAATACAAAAAGACAGGTCCTTCCACCCGGTGCTGATGACTTGGACGACGTTGATCCAACGCAATTGATGGCAACGGCTGAAACTGAGTGATCGTGAATTCATCGATCTCAAGTTAACAAAAGCAGTTCACGGTTTCAGGATGAATGATTCCCGAACAACGCGCACGATGTCTCACAGCCTACGGATGAGAAAACAATTGAGGATCTATGTCCGCTTCTTTTCCGATGTGCCCCATTTGCCAGATCGGTGATACAGTCACAGGCGAGTTCTTTTTGGTTGCTGACCATTGGCTCTCAGTGCAAATCTGGTGATCTGTGCCGCCGATCTGGCAAATGGGAAACCGCCCGTAAAGGGGAATTTCGTGGTTGCAAAAAGTCGTCGTTGTGTGTGTGTGTGTGTGTGTGTGTGTGTGTGTGTGTGTGTGTGTGTGTGTGTGTGTGTGTGTGACAAAATATGAGTCTCAGTCAGACAAAAGAGCCTCAAAACAGGACCCACCTCAATTGCGAAGGGATGTCACTTTCCGTCCAAGTGGCTGAAATTTGGCTGCAAGGTGAGCTTCTCGTATCCAGTCGGGTGAGAACGTAATCCAGATTCTCCATGGCCGGACTTACAACCGACGATACTCCAGTTGGATAAAGTGACATCTTTGCTCCTTTGAGAACAGAACAACTGCGAGGGTGCAATCTCCTGTGGATGTCAAGTCACCAGAAAAGCGAAGAACTCTTTCGAGAATGATGCGAAGTGAGAAGCATAACTTTGCGTAACTTCCAGTTGATGCTCAACTTTTGCCGTTTCATCAGTTTCAAAGTTCTCCACTCTCAGCAACACTTCTTACACAGGCGGCAGACTTTCACCGCAATCTGTGTCGCTCGTTGCTGGTGACAAATTAGGAAGTCGCCAGCGAACATTGCGTACATGCATGTGCGTGTAGTTGCACAAGACACAAAATACACGCAAAAATATCGTTCTCAACATGTTGCAGACTTTTGCAAGGTGACAGCATCGCTTTTCACTCAAGTGCAAGGTCTGTTTCGGAAGATCCCTGCGACAGCGGTGCGTCACGCACTCAAAAAGTGAGAACCTTGAAGTGCCTGATGCTGTTTCTCTAGCAGATTTTCGCAGGCCACCAACTCCACTGTGAGGAATCTTACATTCTGTCTCAACTGCGTGAGGTCACAAAGTGGCTTTGTTGCAGGAAGCCTCTGAAGTCGCCTGGGATGCTCTCTCCCACAAGGAAATAAACAAATTGTGATGCATGTTTTTGTCTGGACTCTGGTTGGGCATGTGTCCCCTTGGGTGGGCAGTGTCCCATCTGTCCAACAACCGTAAGTACTTCAATTTGGTTTTGACTTGAATACACAGAAAATGTGTGCTTGGGCTCCCTTCCTGAGTCCGCTGAGGAGCATTCCTGGAACACCAAAACTGCATCTGGCCCTTCCTGTATTTGTGCACTTTGGAGTCGTATTGAGCGGGACCAACTGTATATCTGCACAGAGACAAGGCTGGGTGCATGTGCAATGAGGCCTTGCAGTACTGATCCAGGTGATGTTGCAAGTGATGGCACAAGCAATGACCCAGTTCTTAAGCAATTGCATATGACTCTAAAATGCTGATGCCCCATCAATTGATCCTGTTTGAGCAAGCAAAACCAAGTTGCCATGGTGACAGGGATTGTACGTATGTGTGGGGTCTGTCTGCATGCAACCAAGACCAATTACATCAATTCATGAGTATTGCAACAGTCAGGGGTTGCAAAATCATTGAACTTTATTGACCTCCCAACCTTCAAATGGCAAGTGCAAAACAAATAAGAAAAAAATAGCTCCATGGAGCTCGTGGTGATTTGAGGAAATTCTGATTTCAGTCACTCTGATTTCAGTTGCTCTGATTTTGGTCACTTTTTTGTCAAAAATTCTTGCTTTTCTCACTCAACATTTACAACTTGGGAACTCATTTAGTACACACCTAAATGGAACAGATTTGAAAAAATGGAACTTTTACACATTGTTTCACAACAATATCCACATACAACCAAAACAATTGCCCAATATCAATTTTTAAATTTTTTAGTAAAAAAATGACTCTTCAAGGCAAACTTTAGCCCCACCTAAAAACTATGTAAAAATCTTCAAAAATTAAAAATTGAATATTACCACTCAAACCCCCATACAACAGACTACATTTCATATACTTCTTTCACCAAATTTTTGTACTCTCTCAGATACAGAGCCATTTCTACATCCATACCCCATATTTTCCACATTTCTAAATTTGA
>JAAUXT010109214.1_pt1 | contig 11924 bp, 20 predicted proteins | sample 7278171 | NCBI WGS metagenome assembly JAAUXT01 (sample SAMN14350112, study PRJNA611818) | marine sediment metagenome | isolation source: surface marine sediment (1.8m) | place: French Polynesia: Moorea | collected 2018-08
AAAATTTTAAATTTTTTTTTTTTTTTTGTTAAACAATTTTTTTTTTTTTTTATAACATTCTTTGTCTGTTTTGGTTTGGTTTGGTCTGGTCTGGGCTGTGCTGGGCTGGGCTGGGCTGGGCTGGGCTGGGCAGGGCAGGGCAGGGCAGGGCAAGAGCAAGAGCAAGAGCAAGGGTAGGGCAGGGCAAGGCCCAATTTGTTTGTGCATGGGTGATGAGAGGCAGAATGGTGTGAGGCATACACCGTGTAATTTTTCCCCAGCATGGGGTGGAGAAGACATCGAGGTCTCTGGACAAACTAGTGTGCGTGCTTGACCTGCTGGGCCAGAGCAGAGCTTGACAGAGCACGAAGTGTGTGTGTGTGTGGGTGGGTCACCATGCATCAGGTGTGTGGGCTGGAGATGACAACCAAATGACAGAAGTTAGTTGGTGCGAGTTCTCTTTCAAATTCCTACTTCCCTCAATTTTTGCTCCCAACAATCCAGGCGGTTCTCTTGTTTGAGAAGGGGCATGTGTTGTAGATCGTTCCCACATAAGTAGTGTGGCATTGAAGAAACCCTCACAATTCAGTACAGTTTCAGTAATTCTGACTTTTGTTGACACACCTTTCGCAGAATACATGTAACGCTTTCAAAAAAAACTCTTTTTGGGGCGAGGTGACTGTTCAATGTTCACACCTCAGCTCTAGGGTTGTTCCATCAGTTCATTACTCAGCTTTTGTCTGATTTTGCGGTTCCAGTTCAATGGCTGAAGATATCTTGAAGATCTTGGTCTTCTTTCTCACTGATTTTTTCCAACAAGTTCCCACTGTGTGTCTGATTTCATGTAAAGTGATGAAAACAATTAATATTACAACACACATTGTCTCAAACAGTTGTAGATTTCTCATCACATGCACTTGGGGACTCCCAGGACTTGTGTCAGTATAGACATAGCTAGTCTTAAACAGGTTAATAGCTGCTATTCCACACAACAGAGACAGTGACAATGTTTCAGCTCTGTTTGATGTGTTATATTCAAAGGGACATCTGAAGGCATGGTGAAGCAAACAGACAAGACAGAGAGAAAAACAAACAGAAAGCTTGATAAAGGGGTTTGGTATGAGAATTGTCATGCTGATGAACAATCTCCTGAACATCAGAACTGATTCCCAGTATTGAGTCCCAAAGTTAGATTTTCTGAATCCTCCTCTGATTCCATCACAGATAATATTTTCCATTTTCCCTGAAATATTGCAGGAAGTGCTCTTTTTATTGTATTGTCTTCTTGCAACAACTAATTGCCAATAAGCAAGAAGTGGCAAAGGAAATATGCATGCTACCAGGAAACTGTGTTTTGATATTTTTTTCTTCATTATCAGTTTCATACCAATGTAGAACAGGAGTGGATATGGGAGAACATATGTCAGACCAAACAGAATCATTGTTATTTGCCATTTGCTGTAACACTGAACTGAACCAGACATTCTTTCCTGCAACAGAGGTACAAACTAAGGAATAAAACTTGGTGGATGCCAGACCCACATATGTGTACTTGATGACTTCAATAAGGCCTGAAATGAGTTTTGCCTTGACCTTTTCAAATGTCAACATTTTCCAATGCAAGGCCTTTGTGAAATTCTCCAACAAGGATATTGAAAGGAAGAAAGAGTTCCACAAGAAATATATTCCACAAAAGAAGATGAATTGGAATAGTGTTTTCTTTGTGGTTGTCATGTTCTTCAGAGCACAGTTGTTGTTTGAAAAGTATTTCAATTCAAAGTTCAACACCAAGTCAATGTATGATTCTATTTCAAGAAATATTATCTCACTTGTTCTTGTGGTGTTTTCCACTTTTGACAGAACCAAGAGCGCCTTGATCTGCACAAAGTAAGTGACAATACCAAAGTAACCCTTGTCAATGTTGGTTTGACCTGAATGAGTTGAAAAAGATTTGAACACAATTCTGGTGAACCAGGTAAAAATGGCAAACACATCATCTTTGAAGGTGTACCATGACATGTACAAAACCACTGCCAAAATCACCATCAACCACAGCCAATGGTTGTCACATGAACTTTTGTGCAGGCACTCTGAGGAAAGTAGTGATAGAGAGTGGTCCTGCTCACAGCTTCCACACAACAAACCTGTTCTGTGGCTAGAGCATTGATTGAAACTGGTACATTTGTTTTCACAGCAGTATTCTGAAGGACACTGATACATTTTTATTCCACTGTCTGATCTGAAGCCCCAAAAGTTGGGATTGGATGTCAAGTCATTTCCTGGACATGTTGCTCAAGCTGGACAAGGGAGGCAGTTGAAATCAACTACTTTTGTTGTTTTGCTCTGTACATGGACAACACTTTCATTTGTCATCAGGGTAACAAGGAAGTGCCTATCTGTTGAAACATAAAATGAAGCAGGACATGATGTACACGATATGCTCATCTGTCATGCCTGATTGTGGACAAATTTTGTTTCTGCTGCTACCTTGTACCACTCTGGGCACTGGAGGTGATGTCAAAATGTCTTATACTTATCATTTGTGAAGTCATTTCTAACTCTATTAATGAGGCAGTCTGTAATTTGAATAGGTTTGAGAAATTGGAGAAGAAAATGGACACCTCAGACTGTGAAATGATAAAAACACCCTGTGAAGAATCAAATTCATGATCTGTGAACTGAAATGTGGAATTGAATAATTTCAACATAAGGCATTCTCAAGATGTGAACAAGGCACCCCCTCCATCTGTTGCTTTATTGTTGATGAAGTTGCTGCCCTCTATATCAACTGAGAGCACACTGCAACTGCCTCCTGTTGCTTGACTACTGACTTGAATTGCCCCACCCTGACAGATTGACTGGCCAAATCTTACTGCTTTATTTTCTGAGAAAGTGGAGTTTATAATTTTCACAAAATTATCATTGTTTGTGAAACTTGTGTGTGAAGGAAAGTAGTTCACAGAAAGAGCTCCTCCTTTTCCAGATTTCACACATTTCTTGAAGCTACAATTTTGAACTCTTACATTAATCCAAGAATCAAACAAGCCATAATCATTTGCCATTATTTCCAAACCAGTTGTGTTTTCAACCATACAATTGGTAAACTCAGCATTCATTTTGTGTCCAGTAATTTTGACAACTGAGAAATCCAATTGGCTGTAGGTAGATTGTCCAAAATACATGTTTTCAAACACAATGAATGAAAACATTGTATTTTTCAGATCAATATGACATTCAAAACACAACATTTCATTACAATCTAAGAATAGGTTTGGAATAGAGAGAACAATGACAACCTTGGTCAACTCTGAAGTCCTAACAAACAAACTCGCAGTGAATAGTTTCTGGAAGATCAGTCCAGAAGTGGTTGTCCCGTTTTGGCTTTCAAATTTTATGTGTGATAAGTGGACCCTGACCTGTCCCAAATCAAGCCTGCCTGGTTCATGATCTGTCAGTATTGAGTCAATAAAATAAACATTGTTTAACACCAAATGTATGTTGTTTATGAAAAATGTGCAATTTTGAAATGAGATACCCTCAAATTTAAGCACAAAACTGCTTCGAAAAGTCAGGGCAGAAATGGCCAAATAACTGTTGATTTTGCAAGACTCCAAACAAGCAATGCATATGTTTCTTTTTACTGGTGATGTTTCATGTTGGATAAACATTTCATTTTCTATTTTTATAACACCATTGACATAGATAGTATCAATCCAGTGCATGTCCTTTTCAATAACTGTGGTGAGAACACAGTCAAGGGTTGTGCATTCAACTGTATCAGGTTGAACCAGGCACTCAGGTTTACCATCGATGAGGTGTTCACCTGTGATTATTGGCAGTACAATGCAATGAGAGCTGCTGTTGTTCATACTCTTCCTGCCTGAAAATACAATCAGAATATTAGATCTGGATAAACAGAAAGGAAAACAGCTGGTCCTGGTGCACAATTTGACAGGTGCTACCTGCTGAACAACTATCCCTTTCACTCAGATGATGTGAAAACTCACCTTCACCACAGCTGATATCACCCTGTTCACAATTTCTTTCTCCACTTTGCAAACAAAAGTTCCATTTGCACAACAAGCTTTCAGGAACACACAGGGAAATGTTTTCTGGTGTTGTACAGTCCTCCATGTTGTAGGATTCACAACAATTTTGCTCATCACTGCCCAGAGGGCAATCAGCCTCCCCATCACAAATCCAGACCAAAGGAATGCACTGTCTGCTGTCCTCCAGACACCTCTGTGCAAAAAGACAGATGCACTTTCGAGTGATTTGAACACAAGGAAATGTTGACAGTGTCCTTGTTCATTTCACACACCCCCGCCCCCTGCCCCAAAAAAAAGAAATTGGTATGACTCAATCCAGTTGCTTGTTTCAGTGGGATAGTGGTCACTTATTGTAACATCACTAAGTTGCCTCTCTTTACAACAAAATAGAACTGATATATTCTTAAAGTCTGTTGATGTATTCATTCCCTGCTTTCCCAGCAGAATGAACGGTTTCAAATTTTCTTCTCTGTTTAAGCACTATATTTTGCCACTTTTTTGCTCAAATACCAAAAGTTTTCACACAAATGACCAACAAATTGTCTTGCAGCAGCTAATGTGCAGAACAAATGCCAGAAAGATAATCTCCACACAATTTTTCTTCTCACTGACAAGCAAGTGCAAAAATTTATAAAATTGAACCCATAAATATTGGACACAATTTTAAATATTGATTTTGGTCCCGACAAATCTTTTTTTTTGTTTCAACACAAATATGTCAAAATCCATGGGCATCATACCCAATCGGTCTGCGTTACAAAGTAAAAAGTTCCAGAGAATTTTTCCCTTCCAGAAGGAAAGAAAACATTTTCACAAATTTCGTGAAGCCGTGGTTCATCTAAAAATCCCTCACACCACATTTTCAGTTTCACTATGAAAAAAACAGACAAAATAGAAAAACAAGTCAACACAACCCCCACTGCCCTCCTATTTCCTTATTTTCCTCAGTTTGGACAGCCTCAACCATAGTTTTTGATCTATAAAACTGGCATTTTCCACTTTGAACTCCCCCCCCCTAAAGATGTCAAAATTTTATTTTTGTTTTTGTTATTTTGAGATATGGGCATTTTCAGAAACTAAAATACAACAAGTTGACCTTGGAAGCAGAAATTGTGTCAGAAACGTCACCACAAGAGCCTGAAATTTGAATTCTTGTCCTGCAGACAATATTTCATTCCTTCTTTCAGCTGCTCCAGCAACCAAAATTAAAGATGCCCATTCAAGTCACGGTGAAGACAAATTGATTTCTCTCCTACTTCAGGAAAAAAATCATTCACATAAAAAACAAATACCTTCATTATGTACTTCCCTGCAAAACCCTCAGGAGCACATGGATCATCACAAAGTTCATCTGATCCATCTGGACAATTTTCATACCCATTGCAAACACTGGTTTTCTGCAGATACACACCAAAAGTCCAGTACAGTTGGATGCATCTTACCGTCAAACTTTGCAATTTTAACTGCCAGGTCATGCTTGAACAAATGTGAAAATGTCTTTGATCTTTGGATCAATACTTCAATTTGCACAAAATTTTCTCTTCTTGTGTTTTAATATCAAACTCACTAAAAATGTCTGAACTAAGCAAAAGCAGATTTCTAGCAAGACTCAGTTTCTCCTTCAGACAACTCACCTTGATACATGTGTAGTCAGCACATTTGGTGTCAGATTGTCTGCAAACATAATCCTTGCATGTTCCTTCCCACTCATCTGACTCATCATTGCAGTTAATGTCTCCATCACACAGATATAATTCATTGATGCATTGTAAATTATCAGCACATTTCCAGAGCCATTCAGCACAGTTCCAATTCTGACAAGTCTCAGGCCACTCATCAGAATCATCAGATATTTCAGAGCAGCTGACATGTCCATCACATACCTTGCTGCCAGAAATGCATTGAAGTGAAACATCACATTTCCACCTTCCATCTGTGCAGTTCCAGTTCTCACATGTCTCATCCCACTCATCAGATCTATCTTGGCAATCATCCCATGGTGATCTGTTACAAAAATTCCTGTTTCCAATGCACCTTGAATTGTCTGCACATTTCCAGCATCCTTCTGGGAAGTTCCACTTCTCACAAGTTTCATTCCACTCATCTGATCCATCACCACAATTCTCTCTTGTGTCACACACCCAGTAATCTGGGATACACTTGGAAAAATCAGCACATTTCCACTGGTCATCAGCACAGGTCCAGTGTACACAGATCTCCCCTTCATCTGAACCATTATTACAATCTTCCCTTTCATCACACACATCTGACTCAGATATGCACTGTAAATTATCAGAACATTTCCGACGCACACCCTCAAAACCTTCTGTGCAATTCCAGTTCTCACAGAATTCCTTTGACTCATCTGACCCATCATTGCACCTGCCTTTCCACCTGGGGTTTCCATCACATACCCAGTCATCTGGAATGCACCTTGACTTATCTTCACATTTCCAGTAGTGTTCAGGGCAGTTCCAATTCTCACATGTCTCTGGCCACTCATCTGAGTCATCAATACAAAAATGACGACCATCACAGACGCTGGTGGTGGGAATGCACTAAGCACCATCACTGCACTTCCATGTTCCCTCAGGGCACTCCACAGTCTCTCCGGTCTCCAACAGAGCTGCGAAAATCAGAAATAACAGACCAATACAACTCGCAGTGATGTGAGCATTGCCATTGCCATTTGGCTTCCTTTTGTCAGCTGCTGCTCATCTCCACACATACTTTGTCATACTGAAGCCACAAGCCACACAACATACCCAACAAGTGCACAAAGGGCAAATCCAAAATTTTTGAACACAATATTCTGAATTTCACTGAGCAAAATAACAAAAAAGCCAAATTTCATCACAGAAACAAATAGTTCCATGGAGTTCGCGGTGATTTGAAAAGCGACATAACACAGCCACATGAACTCAGTGACCTAAACACTGCAAGCAAAACACCGCAACCAAAACACAAACAGGTAAATACAGGAATGATCATTTTCAACGGAAGTATGCATTTTGTCATCGCTTGCAATGCACCCAAATTGTCTGTGTATTGAAATTGATGTGTAATTGCACATAAAGCTTACTAAAATCTTTGCAAAATATCTGTCTTTAATACTTTCCCAAACAACAAATTTGTACCCAAACTTTGACAGCTCCTAAATACCATATACAACTTTTTGAAAATAAGAGAGCAAAAAACACTTCTCCAACACTCAATCAAAATACTACATTTTATCAATGTATGTACTTCATCAAATACTTATACTTTTTTCAGATATTACCAAATTTGTGTGGTGAAGTCCAAAATTTGAACTTTTTGCCCTTGGAATCCTAACAATGCACACTTGACAAATTCCTGACTGATGCATTATCCTTGACCCATAGAAATAAAAAAAACAGCGAAAGAATCCAAATTTGAAATTTATCTTGACCATGAAACTGCTGTACACATACTTCTGGTGAACGCTGGCTACAGGTTTTTGGTCGGACTGTTTGGGTTTGCTTTTTGCGACCTTCAACAGTGCCTCCTCAAATCACCTAGAAATCCATTTTCCATAATTTCAAGCCATTTCAATCTCATGAAAGTAAGGGGCACTTGTTGCTCATTTTCAAGATATCCTGGGCCAATCATACTCGAGAAATGTGCACTGTTGAGGCAAACAATTGTTCCAAAAACCTGACAACCAGGCCTCATACCAGATAGAACACTGTCTACTTGTGACTGCAAGGGTTGGTCACTCCACAATTTGAGCCACACTCACATGTCCTGCAACACACAGGTGAGCAGCTGAAGACATTACAACAGGGTTGAACCCGCATGATGTGCTATGGGCAGGTGACAAAACACCTGCGTGGAGCCTCGAATCACAACAACAAGAGCGAACCAGGAAGAATAAACTAGATCCACTTCTGTGAGCAGTGTTGGATTCAGGCAAAACAACAACCTTACAGGGGCAGCTGAAACTTGTGGTGACATGGAACCTCCTCTTACCTGCCCATATCATCAGCAGAAGAAAATTTCTACCAGCAGACTTGCACATTTGTGTGGTGTTTATTCTTAAATTTACGGATGAACAGCACAGACCCACAGTATTCATCAAATCAACCGTACTTCACTTGCACATACACGAAATGGCTTCAGTTGAAAGCTTTCTGCATCACCTGTATGAAGGTATGTGTGTGCAGCAAAAGGCTTCAACTGCTCAATACTTCATTCAAGAAAGAGTGTTTAGTTTTCATGATGCGTTGTGTGTGAGAGGTGCTCAGCTTGTTCAACAGGCTGAGAATCGATGCAAAACTCTCTCTTTGTGAATTCTACTCCCTGTTGATTCAGGCACTGCAGAACAACCAACATCTCGAACTTTTGTACAAAATTGTTCCCCAAGCAAAGGAACAGTTCTCTCCAAAACACAACAACAGTCCACCATAAACCTCTGTTTGATTGAACTTTTTTTCTAAAATGTAAGTCTTTGGGTGAAGGTGCAGCATCCTGTTTTGCGTTGGTCTGGTGTTTTTGGATTTCTGGCTGATCTGAAACAAATTGTTCGGGTGGGTATTGGGTCTTCACATGAGACACCAAGTATCTTTGAGCTCAGCATTGCGTGAACCATCTGATCTGGCATCCTCCAAAATCCACCCAAGGAAAAAATTTTGTCTCAAGTCCAAACTTCAAAATGGTTTCCATGATATCCACCTCAGCAACAAGATGGAAATTGTTGAATCTGAGCTTCTTCTTGACAGAGCTTTGATTTTCGGTATATATGAAGGGTCTTTGAAAGTTCTTTGTGAATGTACAGTTTATTTTTTTTGCTGTGCAAGCTTTTCCATGGCAACCAGTTGAAAATTTGGCTCAATAGCAACCAGCATAGCAACAGGCAAAATCTCACCAAAAACAAAGAGAGAGCTTTGACATTTGGTTATTATGAAAAGTCTTTGAAAGCCTTTTGTAGATATCATAATTTTGTTATTATGGAAGATTTGTCCCTGGCAACCAGTTACAAAATTTGCCTCCATAGCAACCACTGCAGCAATGTGATGTGTCTCAGCTTGTAAAAATAGAGATTTGATGTTTGGTTTGCAAGGAAGGTCTTTGAAAGCCCTTTGCTGACCTCACAATTTTGTTGTTTGGCAAGCTATTTCCTGGCAACCAGTTTCAAATGTTCCCTCCATAATAAGCAACCAGCAACAGGCTGTGATTGAGATAAGCTTTGATATTTATTTCATATGAAAGGTATTGAAAAGCACATTGTGGATCTTGCAGTTGTGTTGCAACCATGAATGCAAAGAGGGCAAAGAGCAAGAAATGTTTCTTGCAAGATTTTCAAACAACAATGATATTTTTGGTATCAGAACAATACACTGAAGCACAAAAAAGTCCGAAATTCTATATTTGGTTCTATAACAACCACCCCAGCAACCAGACACAAATGGCTGAATTTCTGCTTCTAATTGAGATAGTGCTTAGATATTTGGTTTGTACAAAGGTCTTTAAAAGCAGTTTATGGATCATGCAGTTTGGTTGGTTTGGTAGCTTTTCCCCAGCAACCACAAATGCAAAGAGGTCAAAAAGGAAAGAAATTGATTTTTCACAAGACTTCCAAGCAACAATGACATTTTTAATGTCATAACACAGCACTGAAGAAGAAAAAGTGAAAAATTCCAAATTGGTTTCCATAGCAACCACCCTATCTACCAGATGCAAATGCATGAATCTCAGCTTCTAATTGCTTCAACAACCAGGGATGCAATGCAACACATGTTTGATCTCACCCAACACCAAAAGAAAATTTACAATAAGATTTCATTTTCCACTTCTCAATATTTGAATGTTCTGTCACATTCAGCCTTCTGCAAATAGTTGTAACTGGGCATTGCATTTTCTACAGCAAGTTGGATATCATCCAGTAGATCCTCCAGCTTTGGACCAGGAGAAGGCAAACTAAAGTGGGTAGTTTCTCCTGCTCTCTTGAAGGCTTCAAGTTCAAACAAAAAAGCCTGATCTTCTGGAGGTGGCAGCCAATTGATCATCGAGTCTTGACACTCAATCTGGGTAAACTCACAAAAACGATGCATGGTGGCTTCTGTAAGAAAATACTGTGGCCTCAGATGTTTTCTTTATAGAAAATCACCAAAATACATGATTCTTTGAATGTTTCTTTTGCTGTCCAAACACATCTTGAGTTCACCATGTAACAATAAAATAGGCAAACTAAAACACTGAAGTGAACATCAAATTCAGGATATCAACCAACCTGGGTCCCTTTGTAGATCATCAGCATCTATGATGAGGGGTTTGTACCCTTTAGTCTGCACCACCCACTGGTGGAGTCTCTGCATCTCCACCAAACTAGCCCCAGGCCAATCAAATACTCTCCTTCTCTTCTCAAAGCCTCTGGATCTTCCTCTTCTACAGTAAAGCCACAAAGCAAACAGAGAATGAACCATTCTGATGTCTTGAATCCATGCACATGAATGCAAAAACAAGTGGGTTTCTGCTGAATAATTTTGGTGCACTTTCATACAGACAAACCCATACATGTCTGTGGTTGTGGTTGACAATCACAATTGTTGGTTTCATACCATATGAGAATTTAAGACTTTCATTTCCTTTCTTATTAAATGTACAAATGGCTCGTTTTTACCCTCAGGAACAGCCTTCAGCAGTTGCATCAGCCTGAACATGGAGGGAATGGCCTTTAGGGGGTTTCTGATCAGAAACACATGCACATAATCTTGTGGTATAATGTCATCCAGGGTTCCTAGGTCTATGTAGCGCCTGTATCTGTAGGGCATTTCCTTCACAAAGACTTCATCATAACCTGTAATAAAATGAAGTTTGTTATCTCTAAAATTATCCCAAGTGGGCAAAATTGTTAGAAAGCAATTGAAACACAAACCAAATGCTCCCAGACAAAGTCTCCAAACTTACTGCTGACGCCTACCACACCTGAAAGTCATGATGAAAAGTGAAGCCTGCAAATTTTTTACCTGAATATGGTTCCTTCCACTGCTCCTCAAGATCCTTCCATGTGCAATTTGGCACTGGTAGTTCATTTGGCAAGCCTGTAGATTTTCTGTCAAAGCAGCCCATCCAGCCCTGCCTCTCCTCTCCCAAGTAGTAAGGCCACCAAGAAGGCTCAAAAAGAACCTGCCGGATTGAGTAGCTTTTTCATTGAAGTTTAATATTTGGTTGTCATTTATCTTTTTATTGGATACACACCCACACCCGTCTCTCTCACACATGCGTACTCTCACACACACGCACACTCACCTGTCTCTCACACAGGCACACCCATCACTTACACACAGGCACCTTGCAGCTCCCCCATTTAGAGTACAGCCCTGCAGAAGGAGGAACTCAGAGACATATGTTTACTCACATGCACACACACACACACACATGCACCTTGCAGCTGCCTCTGCTTAACATGGCCCTGCAGAAGGCAGTGCTCAAACAACGTGGATATCCCCACAGCACAATTTTTCTCTGATCAAAGGCAGCCATTGCTTCCAATTTCTCAACTTCAGACAAATACCTCCACAGGACTGACGAGGCTACTTGACCACATGAATGGAAGGCCAGGATCACCACTTCCCAGCTCACAGGAATCTTTTTTACCATTTTTAGACAGAGAGAACACAAGCCAAGTGTCAGTTTCTGTGTGTGTAAGTGATTTATGACCATGATTTCATTTGAAAAGAAATATTACACTCTTTTATAAACATCTGGCACCATACAAAACCTATTTTTGTGTTTTGTATGTCTCAAAAAGGCTGAACCAAACTCTATGGGATGATTGTGTTTTGTTCAAACAGTGTGAGCTCTGCTCACCAGAAGTGACTGTCTGCCCACAAAAATAGGGCCTGGCATGAACAAAGAGAGAGGAATGAAGATCAA
>JAAUXT010054609.1_pt1 | contig 11923 bp, 11 predicted proteins | sample 7278171 | NCBI WGS metagenome assembly JAAUXT01 (sample SAMN14350112, study PRJNA611818) | marine sediment metagenome | isolation source: surface marine sediment (1.8m) | place: French Polynesia: Moorea | collected 2018-08
ACTTGAACTCTTCACAGCTTCAAAAATCACAAACTCTCTTCTTCATTCTCAACAGGTTTTCTATCTTTCACACAGACCATCAGAGATGGCAGCACCACCTGGCAGCCTGAGGTCCCGGATGAGATGTGCTGCAGACTGCACATCCTCCCCAACCTGCAGGTCCTTCCACCTGGACCCTGCAGGCAACTGCATCAAGAGCACTGCAGGGGGACAGCCCGAAGCATACAATCTGCCATGAAAGTGGTTTTCTTCAGTTTGTGAAACTTGGATTGTGCTGACCCCTTTTGCTTGATTCATTTGGGTTTGTTTGTTGAACATTTTGGGCTGAAATCGCAGCAAAATTTTGGCAAGATTCATTGTTTCTGTTTTCTGAAGGTGTGGTCAGCATTCCAGAACAGAAAGGCACAAGGAGAACCAATGAGTGAAATATGGTGTTTTTGTTGATTGATGTCATTGCATTTGTGACAGAGCTGATTGGTATTGTCACTGAATTATGTTGCTGTTTGTTGTTTTTTGAGTTCTGTCTCCTGTATGCAAAAATGTGTCATGTTTAGGAATATTCAAAGATTTTCCAATGCATCCCCAATGAAAAGTACATTTTTGGCCCCACCCTTTGTTGATAATTCAGTGCAACCAATTGTTTTTGAAACCTGTTCTTTCTTCTGCATTGGGAATGGCAAGTCAGAGGATTGCACAAAACCTTCAAAAGGAAATCCTCAGCAACCATTTTGTGCTGAAAATGTGAACAATGAAAACACTGAAATGAAATTGTCCTACTTTCCTTGTGTGCAGGGGGTTGTGAAAAAGACAACAACAAATTGTTGAAAATATATTTTGCCATTAGAAAAGGAACTAGAAAATCTCCAAGCTCAAAATCAACACAACAAGGGGTGAGGAGGAGGCTTTGAATTCTCAGCCAGAAGCAGATCAGTTGGGAGCTTCGCTGTGAAAGTTTGCACACCCAATCAAAGTTGACAACTGCAGGAGTGATTTCACTTTCAATTTTTTTTGAGTTTGTCAATCAAAAATGGTTCATTGCACTTCTGTTGAAAGGCAAATCTCTTCAGAAAAGGGCAGTATCAGGAAAATATTTTCCAAAGTATATATATTGACTGTCAACTTAGCACAGTGAAATCAAACAAATGAATGCAATGACACATTGCAATCACAAGAGTCCAGTGCAGGCAGGTCCAGGTGGAAAATTTTGAAAACATTCATTTCTATAGATTGCAAAAATGTTTGTGATGATCTGTGCTTTCAAATTCCATTGCCCACAGAGGGGCTCATTGTTTTGTGTCACATGAATCTTGTTCTCTGGCTGGGACTCCAGCAGTGGGTCAGCTGATGTCATATCCAGGTATGATTTTACATTGTTTGCAATGGGGATGATACTTATGCAGTGATGTTCCCCAACCATTTGGACATCAATGCCTGAAACTCTTACAGTGTACATGGCCAAAGCATGGTCCACTCTTGCAATATGCATTTGACTCCATCAGTGACCTTGCCATGCCACTCAGACCTTTTTCCTCTGTGAGGGTGTCACACATATGGGCACCATGGGTGTTGTCTCTCACTGAACTCTAATAGGATATGCCTACAAGGAGGAAAAATAACACCTGTTCAAAATGACAAGTTCCTTCAGCAAATTTACTGTGGTTGTCTTTGAAGTTCTGTGTATTGACTATTTGCCTGTATGCAGCCTCAGTGGAAAAATGTAAATGGTTCTGGCCTTTGAACATCATCTTCACTGTCACATACACAACAGCAAAGATGTTGCAAGTGAAGTTTGGTCAGCAATGTGCTGTTCACTGTTCTCCTGAACATAGGTGTGTTGCTGTGGTGAAAAACATTAAATTTTTTGAGAAATCAGAGTTCTGTCTGATTCTTGGTTTGGTGTTGGCTACCTGTGACAGTTTGTTTGCATTTATTTTTGAATGTTGTTTCCACAGAAGCCAACACACGCATGCAACAGTAATTTGTCCGGAACATACATGGGGGACTGACCTTGTGGACACTCCACCTGTGAATTTGGACTTGCACAGTTTCTTTTTGACCAAACAGAGATTGACATCCACCCAAGCTGCACACTGGCATTCCCTTTTTATGCTTCACATTTGTAAAGGCGAGGCCTTCCCTTTTCCTAGTCTGAATGTTGGCATCACAAGTTGGAAACCAACAAAAATAGTTGACCACCAAAAAATGTTGCACTATACTTGTTGTTCAAATCCGTTTCTGAACAAGTCACCAGTGTGGAATTTCCCAATTCTTGAGTTTCGAAATGTTTGTTTTCTTTGTGTGATGCTTTGCTGGAATTGGAACTGGAAATATCAGCAGAAAGTTACTCTCTTTTTTGAGTTTTCAGCACCTTCCATCCAAGTCATTCCAAAATAGAAATTCACTTGGTGATGACAAGGCTTTTGAACATGTCTGTTCTGGCCAACATCGCCATTCAACCACTCAAGAAAATGTATGGATGAGTAAGAAAGAGCAACAATTTCAACAAATGCTGTCTTCAGAGACTGGGGAGGGTTCTGCCGAAAAAATGCCCCACTGAATTTACACAAGCAAACAGCAACACCTGACCAAAACAACAACAACAACAACAACAACAACAACAACAACAACAACAACAATAACAACACTCCAATAGAATCAATCTGACCATTTGATGTTTCAACACGCGTGCCAAGAGAACAAGAGGACAATAATAACCTTGCTGAAAGTCAAGTCATGCAATATGCACAGCACTTCAGCAAAGTTGTTGCCAACCTGCCTCAGTGGGGCTGGGGGGTGGAGGGTAGAGGGGTTGGGGTGGAGGGGCAGGGATGGGGTGTGCAGGGGCTGAAGTTGGGTAGAGGGGCAGGGTAGAGATGGCGGGGCAGAGGGGCGGGTGTAGAGGGGGCTGAATACTGAGGTGGCTTCAGGAGTGATGTACCCTCTGAGAAGCTGAAACACCATGTAGATACTGACAGTCCACAAGGTAACATCTATGTTGGGTGGCATGGGTGACACATTGCTGTGAAGCATGCCCCTTTTGAGGGGAACAAACACTGGATGCATCACATGCAGGTGAAAATGGGCCTGTTTGATTTACACCTACAGTGGCAAATAGGCAGGCAAGATGACGGACTCAGCCAGATCACAACCCTGGGCCAAGTTGCATCACTGTCTCTCTTTTCTTCAGTCCCAAATCCACTTGGGTGTTGGGCCCCGGACCTCAACACTGGATCTGCACCAGAGCCAACATAAATTGAATCCTGGTGCATTTCATTGACTTGCTTTTTCAATCCAAATCAAAGGAAACACTCAAGCTATTGTCAAATCCACAAAAGAACATTTCTAATGCAAAATCAATGGAATCGGATTCTGTCCCGGACCCAGGCTTCAGAAACCCACCTCCCTCCACCTGATTCCCAAAGTTCATCTCCCCAACACTTTCCAACCAAAGACACAACAGCATGCTGCAGAAATAATTCTGTTGCGGCAGTTTGGGTGTCCCTACTGCAGCCCCTCCAACCGGCCTGATGTGTGTGGATATTTGCAAACTAAAGGGTTCATTTGAACAATTGTTGACTTATCATTCCTGGTGTCTTCTGTCTCTCACATCACCCCTTGAATGTAATCAAACTGTGGAAAAAAATTGTCTTCACAGGGGAAAGAGATGGACTCTGAGCCCCCTCAAGTGACGTGAGGTGTGTCACTTTCTTGTCATCACGCATTGAAACTTTGCACCAGGCACCCAAGAACTGCTCGGGGCAACCTGAACAACAAAAAATCACATTGCATGTTCCCTTTCAACTCAAGCCTTTAGAAACATTCCTTTCTTCCTTTCCTCCTGGACATCCAGGGATTGATCTTTGTTATTTTTTTTTTGCCAGCCAGCAGTGACAGAATTCTTTCTTCCAGGAAAAAAGAGGACCAAAGAACAGACTTTAGGGGACTCAGTGCAACCACAAAAAACGTACTTGCAAGGGAAACAGTACTCAAGGTGTACTCAAGGTGTACAGTCACAAAGTGAATCATGCGCGCAGTGTCAGCTTTTCAACCAAAATTCAGGCAGATTTGGCAAAGTGGGGGATAGACTTAAAAATGTCAAGTTCTGCACCATGTCACCACATGAAAACCTGCTTTTCATATCATGAGCTTGGGTGAACACAAGATTGGATCTTTGGATTTTGTAGTCATGTTTGCTGTGAAAAGTTGTTGTATCAGTGTAGTTTTTTGTGTTTCTCCAAAATTTTGATATCTTCAGAAATCCTGACGCCTCATGACGTCACATAAACCCTTCTCTTTCTGTGTACAGGTGCTTGGGGGAGGTTGTGGCTGTATATGTTTGCTGCTGCACGTTTGGCACTGGTCCCCACTCAGTCTCAGGTGAACTGATGAACTCAATGAGTTTTGAAGATTGAGGCTTTGGACCTATTGTCTTGAGAACTACAGCAGTGACACTGATGGAACCCATGTGTCATCTATTTTCTGAATAAAGTTGGTAGAATACCAAGAAGTCAAGCACTGCAGAGCCTCTTATAAACATATCTCTTACATGGGGCATTTTATGATTTTTTATGCAGCCAGGGCTTCAGGAAAAAAAGATTCAAAAGTTTCTCTGTTTAAGAACTGCAGCATGGAAGGAATGTGCTCTTTCATCTTGAAAAGCAAAAGTTTCCAGAAGAATAAGAAGTTTAGCTTTGCAAAGCCTCTTACAAACAGTGGGTCATTTCAATGTTTTCCGGAGCTAGCACTTCAGGAAAGAAGATTTCAAGAAACAATCTTCTGAAAAAAGTTTTGTAAGTTTGGATACTAAAGAAGCGAATGGGGAAAGGATCTTCTTGAAAACTATTCAAACCACAGAGATAAAGAAACAAAGCTTCACCAAATTGAAGTGAAACAATAACACAATAGCGAAGAGAAAATAATCTTCTTCAAACCTTTTTCGGTTGTTTCAATAAATTCCTCAGCTTCAACAAATAGAAAAGAATAAAAGCAAATTGTGAAAGAGAAAATGATCTTCTTGAATCTTAGCTTCAAAAAATGAGATGAGAAAAAACCACATTGGTAAAGAGAAAGTAATCTCCTTGAAAACTTTTTCCCGCTGTTTCCGTAAGGACCTGAGCTTCTGCCTGGAGAACGAAACACAGCCTGAGTGCAAACAGTGACCTACTCCTGGAATGCTACAACATTTGCCTTCACAACAGACTGCCAGCAAAAATTGTCAGCAGTTTGGTCATGGTGAAAACTGCCTGCAAGGAAACAATGTCTATTGACATGGAGCATGTGAATGAGTCAACATCAACACTGTCAAACTGGATCAATCAAACCTTGAATGGAAGTGAAGTTAATATAACTAAAACTGAGGTTGAGCTCAGTTTTGCAGAAAAAGTCTGTCTCATGTCTTTCCCAAGTGGCTATGAAAACCCATGTTTTGGGCTGCTTGCTCAGATAAATTCAGCTTCTGGAATACTTTGTGCCTTTTTTGGAAGCATACTGAATATGATATCTTTAGTTGCCTTACATAGAATGAAATTTAGCTGTTGATGGAATGTATTGCTGTTTATGATACTTTGTATTTGGTTGGTGTATTTTTCTGGGCTGATGTAGATTATATTTCTTGGTTCATGGGACTTAAGGATACAAGAAACACTGCATATGAATATTTCAAAATTTCAGCTGCCTTTTTTGTCAGGTTTGGCAGGCACTTATCTTATTGAATAGTTTGTTGTTTGGTTTGTTTTGGACAGATATTTTGGGTTAACAAGGCTAGAAGCACCAAGTGGGAATAGTTTGAGGAACACCAGAATTGTTGTTCTGGCAGCCAATGTCTTGTACATCCTGGCTGATCTCTACTTGTCAATGAGCAGGAAAGTAAATGACCTTCTTACCCTCACATGTATGCAAAGTAGGAAGACAATTCAGGAGGATAAAAGATAGAAAGATTTCTATATTCTGAAGTTCACTTCTTTTCACACAATAAACATTGTGTTTTTGTTGTTCTTTCAGATCACACGGTTTGACTGTGAGAGCAAGACAGTTTATTTGAAGCAGGACTCACCAGTTAATCTTGGCAAAGTTTATCACAGAATGTATTATGGAATTTCCTTAATTTTTCTGCAACTTTTACCAGTAATAATAATTTGTATATTCACTGTTCTGCTCTCCATTTTCATCCAGAGGAGAAAGCAGGCCAGGCCACAATCAAACAACCAAGAGACACAGGAAAGAAAAATGAATGACCTAACAGTGTGTCTGATAGTTGTAGCTTTATGCTTTTTAATATTTATTGTGCCTGACGCTATTGTCAGTGCTATGTTTGTTGCTGGCGTTTCCAACTGTTTGTTTTTCAAGGCACTTTATATCCTGACAATTTTACCACCTATAAATTCTTCTGTAAATTTTGTAATTTATTACTGGAAGCTGGCATCATTCAGAGAGGCTGTGAAGAAAGTTATCAAGAAGGAGGGAATAACACAGCTGGGGACAAAAAATGCAGTTGTTTGTAGTATCTGAACTCTGTCACTCAACAATCTATTCCAGAAAACTGAACTAAAACTTGAACCCTTGATTCAAAAAAGAGGGGAACCAGTGCGTACACTTTTTTTTCAAACTTTTGTAATTAATTCATTCCATCAAATTAATTGATAATTACATTTGTTGACACAGGAAAGATTAACTTTTGTTACTATCTGGCACGCATGTACATGTGTTTGGACCAAAAATATAGTTTGACAGCATTACGGAAATGTTTGGTCTGATGTTCACGAAGCACAAGACTACCAAAAGAAGCAATGTACACCTGGAAGACACAGAATGTGGACACAGGTGCTTCTCAAGCATTGGACTCAAGCCATGAAGCCAATTCTACATTACACTGTGTGTACTTAGGGACGATGGAAGTGCACCTCAGCTGCTAAGGGTTGCCAGGCAGCAACCTGCAGCAGTCAATCACTTTGTCATGCTCATTATCTATGCAGAAGTTGTCTGGCTGATACAGTTTCAAACTGTGTGGGAAGCTGGACTACAGCATGAGCTCCCAAGCATACGCAGACGGTTACACACACTTTCAAATGCATCCAGTGTACACAGAGTAGCAGCAATGCTCTTTTGTTGAGAGAGGGGAGACAGGTCTCACTCGTTCAGCCGCACTGACTTGTGTCCAGAGCGGTCTCACTCCGCAGCTCCTTCACACAACACATGCTCATTTTTACCAGATCTGATCTGTTCTTTTGCCAGCACATGTTTTTTTGAGCAAACCCAGCCATGATGACCATGTCTGTTGCTTTCCACCTCAGGTGACTGTCTCGCCGGTCCCTGGATCATTTGCAAAGTGCAGCCAGTGCGGGAGGGGGGCACCCGCAGTGATTTTCATGTGATTTGAGGAGGTTGCACCTGGTTCAGGTCGCTCAGACAAATCACCAAGAGGCAGCAAGGGCAGAAACCAAGTGGACTTCAGTTTCAAGTTGAAGATGTGGATTTAGTTTACATTTATTGGGCTTCCATTTTTTGCTTGAGTCAAGGATTCTGTAAGCAAGTTCGAATTTTTGGGGCTGTCAAATGTTGGCCTTGACTGCACAAAGTGGGTGATATCTCAGAAAGTACAAAAACTTGATCAAGGATGAAATGTTATTGGTAGGGTGTAAGACTGGTGTCATTTGTTTTTTAATTTTTAAATACAATTGGTTTTCTGGTCGGTTCAAAGTTTAAGTAGAAACTCTTTGAAATAGATATTTGTGGCAAAGATTTTGTCAGCTATGTGTGTAATTGGTGACAAGTTGAAAGGTTCAAATAATTTTCTTTTCTCGAGTCCTCACAGAGCAACAAGCACAACAGAACATCATCGCAAATGTATAGTTTTTCCTTTCAGTTGAGAACTATCTGTGCCTGTCTTTTGTTGTGCCTTCGTTCCTCAATTGTGTACACGTCAACAGGCAAGCACGCGCACACACACGCACACGCACACTCACACACGCACACACAACCACACTCTCACACACACGCATACACGCACACACACGTGCACACACACACACATGCACACACACACTCACACACGCATACAGCCGCATACACGCACACATGTACACACACATACACACACACACACACACACACACACACACACTGCGAGGCATTTGATGATTTCTTCACACTGGAAACAATTGTTATATCTCATTTTCTGTGTTTTACTTTTTCTGGGCAAGAATAGGCTCTGCAAACAACACAAGTAGAAGCTACTCAACCATGAAGAGGGCACAGCTGGTACCAACAGACACTGCCCGCCATTCCCAGATCCTGGATCCTCCCCTGCAATTCCTGGTGAATCAATAGGTTTATGCTAATTCCAGGATCAGTGTCAAGTGCGGATTGATTTGGAGCCTTGGAGCCGTCCATGCTTGAGTGGTTCTGTGGTGTATCCAGAGCTTTGCACGCTTGAATGATTCTGTGGTGGATCCAGCGTTGTCCACCCATGAGTGACCCCACAGCGGATCCAGGGCTGTCCACGCTTGAGCGGTTCTGTGATGAATCCAGGGTTGTCCACGCTTGAGTGACTCTGCATCGGATCCAGGGATCTGTGCCAGTCTCTACAGGATTGCATCTCTACAGGATCTCTCAGGGGGCGGCTCCATGTTAGTGTGCAGTCTTTCTGACAACTGGATGGTGGTGGGGACCAGACAAGTTTTAGTGATTTGCACCGGGTACCGGTCGAGCGCAAAGCACTCTTGGCATCCAGAACGTTTTTCTGTGCACAACACTTTTCTCCATGGAAATGGTATTCAATTGTGCTGATATTTGGTTTTTAAAATTGTTCTTGATCAACACTAGGGGCCAGAAAGGAAATTGATCAAATGGCTCTTTGTGAGTTGGCAGTGTTCCAAAATTACTCTTGTCTGATGCTGTTGACCCCAAATGATATGGGGCCAGGTGCATATTTTAGCCCTCATTGATCAGAGCCTGGATCCTTCTCTGTACTGTATAGTGGATCAATACTTCACGCTGATTCCCATATCAGTGTCAAGTGTGATTTACAGTCGTCCACGCATGACTGGCTCCACGTCAGATCCAGGGGTATGGGACACACGATGTTTGTGTTCAAGCAGGCGTGGATCAGATTTTGTCTACATCGGGTCAGTGTCCATTTTCAACCCTTCAAACTATTGCCCAACAGAACAATTGAAACATGACAGATCAGCCCCTCTCACATGTGCAACACGGTGGGGGCAGAACTCGGAACTCTGGACGATTCTCTCACTCTCTGGCCATTCTCAACGTGTGAGGGACAATGGCCTCTGTGGGCAGAAGGAAAATGTGGAATCTTCAGGTCATGCCAGAAAGGAGGAAATAATTTGGCTTGGACCAACCTTGGATCTGCCCTTGATCTACACTGGACCCAGCTGAGATCCACCCTGGACCAACCCTGGACCGACCCTGGACCTACTCCTGGACCCACCCCTGGACCCACCCCAGGACCCACCCTGGACCTGGACCCACGCTGGACCCGCTTCAGACCAACTTCACACTCACTCTGGACCCACATACATTTTTTCCGTGGTACCTGTCAGTCCGCCAGGAAAGCCCCCCACCCCCTAAGCACTGTCCCTCCTACTGGAATCCCCTCAGCCTATGTGCGGCTAAACCCTGATCCCTGTGTGTTGTAACATCTGATCCTGGATCAAGGAAGCATCCACGACCAATGCCCCTGTGGAGATTGCATCTTGATCTTCTCTTTCATCAGCTGGGGCAGCTGGGGCAGGTTTTGTGTGGAGTCAAGTCCAAAATTAAGTCCCTGTGGATTTGTGGCATTTGGTGCACGGGTGAGGCACTCACAATGCCTTCTTCACACTGGTGCCCGGTCAATGACGGAATGCCATGCGTCATGTGTGCGCAAATTGTGCGTGAAATCTGTTCAGGTTGTGTCGCAAGCTACACGAATATATTTTGGGGAGAACCCACTTGCCCTCCCTCAGAAATTGCCTGCCCCTTTGCTGCAAAAAAAGAGAGCATTTTTGCCAAGTAGAAGTGGACCTGGTCCTTAGCTTGAAGAACCCCTACTCTGGATCCGCCATGTTTTTCAATCAGCTGCTCTGGTTCTGTGAGTCTCAATCAGAAATAAAAACCTCCGCAAAACAATGGGAATTGAAAAATCCTCGGGCGGATCTGGGAAATGATGTGTGTGCGTCTGTGTGTGTGTGTGTGAGTGAGTGTGTGTGTGTGAGCGAGCGTGTGTGTGTGAGTGAGTGTGTGTGTGAGCGAGCATGTGTGTGTGTGTGAGTGTGTGTGTGAGCGAGCGTGTGTGTGTGTGTGAGTGTGTGTGTGAGCGAGCGTGTGTGTGTGTGAGTGTGTGTGTGAGCGAGCGTGTGTGTGTGAGTGTGTGTGTGCATGTGTGTGCGTGATCATGTGTGTGTGATTGAGTGTGTGTGTGAGTGAGCGAGCATGTGTGTGGGTGAGTGTATCTGTGTGTGTGTGTGTGCGTGTGTGTGATGTCAGCGTTGCATGGGAAACCATGCAGGTGCAAACCACAATTTATTGATGAATAAATGAAAATCACAAGAAAATCTTCACAGAGCAACAAACAAAACACAGGAGAAATGTACAAGAGAAAATTTCACTTGGTCTGAAGAACTCCGTGCAGTGTGGGAAGACACATCACACACGCAGTATCCCCTGCATTGCCCAATGCGTGATGCTGTGTGAGGAGGAGGGTGGAGGAGCCAATGCGCCAGTCCTCTGACCCCACAGGCCTCCTTTCCAAGTTGTTCTCTGAACCAATTTTGACTCACCCCAGACCCGCCCATTGAGCACCCATGGGCCTGCCCCTGGACCCAAGCCAGAACCTTCCTTTGAACCCACCCCTAGACACGACCAAGACCCACCCTGGGACCCACTGCTCGTACACAGCTGCACCCATTGCTGGAACCACCCCTAGACCCACCCTTGGACCCACCTCTATGCTCACCCCTGGACCCACCCCTGGACCCACCCCTGACCCACTCCAGGACCCACCCCTGGACCCACCTCTGTACCCATCCTTGGACCCACCCCTGGACCCACCCCTGGACCCACCTCAGGACCCACCCCTGGACCCACCTCTGTACCTGTCCTTGGACCCACCCCTGGGTCTGCCCCTGGATCCGCGGGAGCTGTTGGTGCTCTGATGTTTGTTTTTTCCTCTTATGTCCCATCGATTGGCAAGTTCAATTTTCAATTGAGAGGGTGCGTGGAATGAAAACCAAACAGAAGGGGCTTTGATGGAAATGAAGCCAGGATTATTTGAGGCAGATCCATTGGACGGGTGGGAGATGCCGGGCGGGGGCAGGGAACTCTAGCGCAAAAGAACCTGAGCATTCCTGGTGCGCATTGGTGAGAGGGTATAACTTAGCCTGGTGGGGGTGGGGGTGTAGGTGTGTGTGTGTGGGGGGGGGGTCGGTGGAGGTGGGCAGGTTTGGCTCGGGGTGAAGATTTGGGTCAACATATCAAACTTCTCTCAGTCTTTCATATTTGCTGGATAAATTTCATGAAGACTTGGTTCCCGTGAATCCCAACTATTCATTCACAACATTCTGAGTCTTCTAAAGAGGCGACGTGAGGTGTGTTTTTGACTGACGTCAAAAATTCCACCATTGGGTTCAATGTTCAATTTTGACGTCCACGTCACAAAAAAATAACTCCATGGAGTTTGCGGTGATTTGAACTGGGATAGATCTAGATCTACCGCCCAACTTCACACCACATTTGGTCTTATATCTCAAAAACTACTGGGCCATTTTCAACCATTTTTGGACACAAGCTGGGGAACATCCAAGGCCATAACATATTAAAAGATGAAGTCTGAATTCCTACTGTGAGCTGAGAAAATCCATTTTTTGTGTCAGAGCACAAAATGGCACCCATGTTGGATTTGTTTACTGATGACGTCACAAAGTGCCCG
>JAAUXT010061357.1_pt1 | contig 11923 bp, 12 predicted proteins | sample 7278171 | NCBI WGS metagenome assembly JAAUXT01 (sample SAMN14350112, study PRJNA611818) | marine sediment metagenome | isolation source: surface marine sediment (1.8m) | place: French Polynesia: Moorea | collected 2018-08
CCTAGATGCTTTTAGTAACATCACCCTCATTTCATGTTCCTCGTGCTCCCACATCCTTTGATGCTTCTGAAGGACATAAAATCAGATCAACTCCTTACCTGAGGCATGTTATCTTTTTATTCCATGCTAGCTCGCAAACCTTGGGGGTGTCCAGAGAACACAAAAGGGACGATGGGCATGCACCAGAAGTTCAGGGCCCTGCACCCTACACTCAGGGCGGACCACTAAAGCCTTCTGTTCGTGGGCTGAGAACGTCTCGGCCACAGCCAGTGTGCTAGTGCCGATGCGTTTGTGGCGTATTTTGTCTTTATACATTCTCATTTCCGGACGCAAGGAAAGCTCGCAACCAACTGCGATGGATCGGTAGAACACGGAAAATGGCAGGAACCAGCGGGAACTCTGTCAGTGGCTCTTACCGCGTACAGTTGCGCAAACTCTCCCGCCCTGAGAACTCGTGTTTTTATCATCAGCGCTGGGATTCGTTTCATTAGACAAGTGTGATGTGTTCGAGGAGAAAATCTGCTTCTGCTGGAAAGAAGGGGTTTCTTCGATGCACTGAACCAAAAAGGAAGACAATCACAACAGCGCAGCAGAGCAGAAGCTCCAGTCTCCACCTCGGGCTGCTTCACGCTGCGTGTGAGAATCAGCAGACGCTGCACTGCGGTCGCTACGTCGTCGTCTCGCGCCTCGCGGCTCCGTCGGTCACTGTCCGGCTCCGTACTGGGCTTCCCACTTCCGTTGTGCTCGGCAGGCCGCGATGTTCAATATCCGAACCCAATCGCAGCGACTTGTTCACCGCCGGACTTGATAGTTCGGGACCTGCGCAGCAGCTCCGTCCTCTAGACCTGCGACTCCAGTACAGAGCGTCTGCGCGTTCTTCTTTGTCTTCGGGTGTTGAATCATCGTTCCTGATCACGTGACGCAAATGCAATATCAACGACAGAAGCGACAGGTTCTTGTTACTGATCGAAGACTGAAGTCAGGGCCCCAAACAATGTACAAACTACAACCTCGCAAAATTGAACACTCGCGTGTCGCAAATAATTTGGGGCAAGTTAAAAAAAACTTCAGGTGTCATGGGGCAGGTCCCTGGGCCCCTGGAGATGTGTTTGGTTTGGTGATGCAGTTGTTGTGCATACTGCTGTCGCATGTCAACCAGAATCATCTCCCACTGCCCGAGTAAAACCCACTGCAGAAGCCGAGTGGTGTCGCTGCGCTGACTTGGCGAGGACGGCGGCTCAGCTCTCGGGTGTCTTGTGTGCGCGACGCCCCTCTGATGAACTCTCATCTATTATTTAACCTCATCAGAGGCTTGTTGTGTCCTTCCAGACTGCGCAATAGCCGCGCCGACTCTCGTGTCCAGATGGCGGGGAGGCGGGCGCCGCCGGACGCAGCAATCTGCGGGGGGCGGACAGCCGCCTCGCTCCACACGCCGCAAATGATGGGTCCGCGAGAGCGCTGCTTTTGGGGTCACACAGATTCAGACAGCAGCAATTACAATCAAGTAACAGTTGGAGACGTGTTGGAGTTGTCCACATTTTTGCTGTTTCTCAGAGGTGTTCCCAGCAATGACTTGGCTCATGGGTCAAGTGGTTTTGAACTTTCTTCTCAAATCTGGAAGCGATTTCTGTTCAGGCGTCACTTCAAACAGCCAACAGAGTTCGTTTCTCTTGACAGGTGCGGAAGCCAGAATCTTGGCGAGCGCCACAATCTCTAAATCAAAACGACAAACTGATTTCATTGGCCGGAGCCAAATTGAAAGCTCCTCGTGGAGGTTGAAGCGCACTGCGCTTTTATTGGGGTTAAGACTCTGAACCAGCTTCACGCAGATTGGCGGTGACACAAGGCTATTTCTCCCGAGCACTCGTTCATTGAATGCAAATTGAATTGTTCACAACTTCATTATGTTGGGGAGTGAGGATTGTGCTTCACGACGTTGTAGTGTAGCCACCTGGGTCTCCTTCGTTCTGCCGAGCAGGGACCAAGTGAGAAAAGCTCCGTGTTTTACGCTTGTGGACGACACGGCTGAAACTTCAACTGAGGCGCGGATGTCTGAGCTGCGGCTGTTCACAAGTGAGTTTGGTTGTTTTGAGAGATTTTCATCTGTCGAAGAGGGGTCCAACCAATGAAATTCCAACAACCTCACAGCGAGGGGAGTTCTTCTCAACGCCGAACTGATCTGCAAACCATAAAAACAACCCGGCAGAAACGAACGCGTCAGAAGAATGGTCTGCCTCAGGTGGCTCACTGTCACTCCACGGTGCGAGGAGGTGCAGCTCGCTTCCCTCGGGGAGGATGTGTCTGAGCAGAAACATGCGAAGAGCTGCTCAGGGTCAGCAAAGGGCAGCGTATCTTTTCGATGTGTTTCATCATCGTGAACTGATCGGCATTCGGTCCAGATGGGACGACGCCCGCGCAGCGCACGATGATGGTCGGGCACAAAACCTCGAGCAGAACATTGATCTGGAAGAACTGTATTCTACAACTGTGGCATCTTGTCTCACTGTTTGACCCTATTTACGACACAGTGTATGAGTGGCGCTTCTCACACTCAACTGAACATGATGGCATGTTGAGCATGTGTACATTTGAGACAATCTGCCATCATGTTGTAGAAATGGCATCACACACCTGGTGTTGTGTGAGAAGCACCTTCCCACCACTTCAGACTCAAAAATTCACTCCAGTTTTATAAACTCAACTGTCATGAATTTTTTCGTCTGGCGTGGTGGGAATGGCGCTTCTCACACTCTACCGGGTGTGCGATCCCTGTCGGGAAACGGGTCATGCGCCGGTTGCGTATTGTTCGCAAATGACTTTCTGTGCTTATCGCCGAACTGTTCACAGTCAATGTGCGTGCGAAATGTCAACATGTATCTGGTACTGCAGCGCTCTCGCCCAATCAACAGTGTGTGCAATCACAGAGAAGAAAAACGAGTGTGACGTGAGGAGTTAAAGCTCTCAACTGGAGTAACGGAATGCCAGCGTCAGCCCAGAGCCTCCTTCTCCAGGTTGTAGCCTTCACCCACTCATCAATAGTTCCCTCATGCTCTCTGCTAATGGTCCAACCCTTTTTCCATTAAAAATGCCACGCAGTTGTCGAGTCCTGTTTTGTCCATTGACTCCCATTCCATTATTTACGGACGGATCTCGGCAGATAGAATTTGGAAGCGCTCGCGACAGTCTTGGAAGTAAGGTGTTGAGTTCTTGGATGCGTTGAAGAAGAGTTCTCCGTTTGAAGCGGCAGTTCCGAAGACATCGTCAGAGCCTCTGGTTTGCAGCTCAGGCTGGAATCGTCGCTTCAAATGCAAATTTCCTCTGGACAAAACCAGATAACGACAGAAAAGGTGTTCAGCCTGAGCGTCCTGCTCTCATTATGGGACATCAACAGAAAGAGACGTGAGTTGTTTGGAAGTTGGCGATGATCTTTACGGCGCACAAGCCTCGTACAAAACAGTTACTTGATTCCAAAACTTGTTTTGAAAGAGAAGCGAGCTGCGCGATGAATTGGCGCAGTCGAAGTGACAGGAAGCTGCAAATACTGCTTTATCAGTTAATTACATCGGGACTGTGTAATTATATGAGCCTGGAGGGAAACAGGAGATCCACCGATGAAAATGTACGACTTTCAGACACAGCAACAACGACCCACCGAGAAAAAAGAATGAATGCGGCTGGACGATTTGAAGGGGGAAAACAGCATCACCACCGAGCTGGTCTGCTGACGTCGAACCAAAACGGGCAGCCTTGAGGACATTTGTCGCGGAAATTCCGTACTGTTTAGTCCGGAAGATTCCATACCTTGCTGCTTAGTCCATAAGAATTGGTGCCAAAAAAATTTGGTGCCAAAAATAATTCGGTGCCAAAAATGCCTCAGCCATGCATGGAGACAGATATTGCTTCTTCAGCAACCAGATTCAAAAGGATACTCATGCTGCTTCCCAGGCCATTTGCATGTGTTTGCCCTGATCTGAGCATAAATAATGCTCAGGGTGGGGTCTCCACAAAGCCACCACACCATTATGGACAGACACAAACTGACAATATCAGTCGCGGTTCTGCGACTAAAAACACAAAGCAAAAGACCCTGCTTGCGCGTTTTGCTGTCGGCAGAAAACGCAAAATCTTCGCACAACACATGCGCGCATCGCTGGTACTTGTCTCTGTTTCCTTTTCCTCCTTTCACAAACCGCACATATTTTCTTCTCGTGAGAATGAATGTGAGTGAAACATTGCTCAGGTCCTGCAGGCTTTGTTCTTCGGTATTTACGGTCTGCGTGAAATATTGTTTACAATGCTCCGGTGCGTCGTAGAGAAGCGCAGCGCCGAACCCCGTGTGATTCTTTATACCCATAAACGAAGTGAACATGTACGCCAATTGCACTGAATACTGATCAATGACATTTTCTGGGAACAGAAATGATCTTCCCACATGAACGGTAACATAACTTTGTGGCATTGTGAGAAATTCACCTTTCTTCTTTGTTTCTGTCTGGTGTCATGTTTGGTGGATCTTCTTGTCAAGCAAAGTCTCTGACAGGAACAGGAATCTGAGAAACGGAACCTTCTTTCCAATTCTAAAGATCCTCTAACTCAATTCAAGACTTGAACAAGTAAACCAAGATGACCTGCCCTCAAATAGCGATTGACTCACTGGAATTGTCCCGTTCCTGAAAAGGATGGCTCCTCGGTGCAGTCGACAGCAAACAAGTTGGAGTTATCTTTACGACTTTCCAAGGTAATTTTCAAATCAGTCGGACGCAGAGCTTCAAAGTCAGAAGGTGGTTTTCCTTTCCTATGGCACACCAGAGACTCGGGCTGCAGCATGGCACACGCGCTCCATGCCTCCCGCTTTGAACAGAGATGCAGGTTCAAGCCGTAGGAGCCAGTCTCCGGCAGGTTCACACACGCTGCTTCATTTTCTCTTCCAATTTGTTTCTTTTTTTGGCGGTGGGTTCCACAGTCAACGAGAGAAGGAACACAAGCGATATCAAACCTTATCGGAAGCCACACGGATAATTCCCTAGAAGAAAGTGCCGAAGCGAGAGCCACCAATTCCGGGACGCGACAAGTCTCTGATGAGAGCGGAGCCAGGGCGGACCGCAGACCGGGGTTCTCTCTCAGCGCAGTTTGCAGCGCCGCACTCTGGGCCACCGCCCCGAGCCACAGCACGTTACAGTCACCGACATGAAGATTGCATAGACGAAGCTGAACTTTCAAAGTGAGGCGCAGGACAGGCCTTTATGTGTGGCTGGTTTATTCGATCTGCGGGCCACGGAAACAAGAACTGTGGACGTCATCGTCCGTGCTGCAGGTGAGACGACGTCGGGGCGCAGCCTGCCCTCCCGGTGACGAGGTCATTCTGCGGTTCAGCTCAAGAAAATTACCTGTTCAAACATTGAAGTTCTGTGTTTCTGACACAAGCAGGCAGGTCACGAATCAGTGCTTTCACAGGGGCTCCTCCTCGTAGACTGTCTGAAAGTATCAGAGTCCTGCATTCTTGGCCAAGACGAGAATCGTGCCACGCAACTTTGTGCAAGCTAAAACGAGGAGTGTTTCAGCAGCACGCCACTCGCTGGTTTTTCTTGGGTCTTGGGCGCCAAACGTAAGACAACGAAACATGTGTTGTGAAGGTTTCTGAACGCTTCTTGGTCTCGGAGGTGGCGACCTGCAGCTTCACAGCGGAGGACAGGTAGAAACAGGCCGTGTTTATCATTTCCCGGTGCACTGAGCCTCTGTCCTGTTTGTACTGCTTCATTTGATGGGACAGGTCAGTCTTACGGCCACACCATCCACTCAAAGCGAAATTGACAACGATACACCAAGATCACAGCCGCACCCACCCAAACTGTACTCAAGCTTCCGGCTGGGGAACTGGAGCGTCTCTGTGTGTCGCGCTGCTCCAAAACTTTGGCTCAACAGACAAGTCAAGGGGCGCCGGACAGGTCTTTGTCCCTCTTTGTGTCGAGCGCTGGATCTCAGTGAGGCGGCTTCATTTCAAACCACATTCCGAGCACTTGTCTCAACAAGTTGATTTTGAGCAAGGCCACGGCCCATCACTCGATTCCTCGAGACGTTTTTCCAGCACCAAGTGAGAAATAGAAGTTAAAGTTGCGAGTACTCGTGGGTCTTGTTTATGATTTGTTGTCTGGCCTTGTTCAGTCAAATGTGGGACGTAACAATGTCTGGAACAAGAAACAAATTGCGGCTGGGGAGGCGCTTCTGCCTCTCAGAGGAAATTCAGCCACAGGAGCCGCCAACATAAACAATAAAATGTCGATGGAAATTCCATTTGAGCTGAATGATAAACAGCGAAACCTGCGGCCAGACAGATCGTTCGCGTTCAGAAGCGCATCTGGAACGTGAAGCCCCGCCATGAATCAGTGTCCGTTGTTTCTGTGATTCGACGCAACAATGGAAGTCATTCTGACGGCAATCCATTGTGGAACCGCGGTGCGCAGCAACTCTACCGCCGCAGCCTTGCGGAGTTTCTGTTCAGTGCTATGCACCTGTCTTGCGGACAATGAGGTGAAACTGGACAACAATTTTTGGCCAGTTCTTCTGCTGGAGCAGCAAACTAGCTCAATTTGTCGCGCTCATGCAGACAGACCTCAAATAGAGATACCCGAACCCAACGAAGATTGTCGAGTGTGAAAGAGAAGAAAAAGAATGAGTGATCCCTGTTGTCGATGGATGACATCTGAATGCTGGACTTTCGTGAAAAAGTTTGTGCCTCGAATTTGTGCCTCGAATTTGTGCCTCTTCAACTTCTGACTTTCTTTTTCTTTTTCTTTTCTCAGGCGGCGGATATCGGCTCAAAATCCGCATTTCGCCAATCGAAGCGGCAGTCGGCGCGTCGACACAAAAGACTCAAATTTTTATTGAAAGATTCATCCTGGTTTTCGACAATGCGCGTCAAGAATAAGCAATTCCGAGTGAATTGAAAGTCTTATCGCCATTAATGGGCGGATAATCGGCTTGCCCGCCGTCCCGTGAATGCATGTTGCAGAAGCCTGGAAATCCGTTGTTGTACCCACACAGTGAGTAACATATTTCGCTGAAATAGAGGCCTCTATTTTGAATGTCCATGCACAGAGTGTCTTCATTTTGCACCAGTGACAGGGAGGGTATCCTTGTCTCAGTCATGAGCACAGAACAGGACCTTGTACTGTGGGATGTGCAGTAGTATCGCTGAGTACCTGGAATTTTGGGTGAGTCATTTGGTCATGAATTTGCAAAACAGTACACTCGTTCATATGTATGAGAGCACATGTATAACTACAAGTTGTTCAAGTATGTATGAGTTCGTATGAGCATTCCAAGTGTGCGCTTTGAGCACTTTTTCCACTCTTCCCATTGATGGGTGATGACCACCGCACCCTCCTGGGCACATGTAGGGGTTGTGTATGATGCATGGGTGATGGGTGATGGTGGTAATGGGTTCGTTCTACTGACGGGTGATGGGTGATGTAATGGCATGGTGATGTGACGAGTGGGTGATACATGTGATGGTGATTACTTGGTCACTGGACTTGTTCCATTTGATCAAGCGATCTGGTTTCTGCAGAGGGTCATGTTTTTGGCAAAATGTCATGTTGTTGCTTTGCAGCGTTCTGTTTGATTTGTTGGTTGATCTTTTCGGAGAGAAAGACAAGCAGACTCCACAGGTGGAGCAGAGCTGCCATCTGTCGCTTGTAAACTTTTCTGTAAACCATTCTCCAAAGAGTTTTTCAACACGCAAGGAAAAGCCCGTGAAGAAAATTGTTGTTTCATATTTTGGTGCCGTTCGATTTATGGACCAGAAACACAGACCAAAAATGGTTGACCACAAGGGGACCACACAGCAAATCACATGGCACATTTTTCATGAACCTTTCATGGAACCAGCCTTTAGGCTTGATCCATGGCTATGAACCAGCACTTGATGAACCAAAAAGTGTGGGAAGCCTGTTTTTGGTTCACCTGGTCCGTAAATCGAACGGCACCTTTGACAGACTGAGTTGCTCTTCCTCTTCGGCTGTTTTGCTCGAAGACAACAAAGAATCCTTGGTTTCGCCTTGCGAATGTGTGTAGGATGGGACAATTTTCACGTGAAATGTCCAGGCGAAGAAAAACAGATAAATTTGCGGCGACACGAGGTTCCTTCGTGAGGTTTTGGAAGCCGACGAGGACGTTATGAATTTGTCTCTTGTTCGTGCTGCCACCCCGCGCGAGGAGTCCGCATGCCGCGGTACTGGGGAAAGGAAACTCCAGGCTCCCTTGTTTTGATTGCAACATCATTCGATTCGATTTCGATTGCAACCTTTGTCAATGTGAGAAACAATTGGAGTTATATTTCATCCACGTTACAACCCACACGATGAAGAATGGATTTCAAACAACGGGCTCAAAGGAAATTACTCCCACGGCAGGCTGTGAGACAAAAGACGAGCTTTTGTTGATCTTGCAGAAATTTCTTTGTTGAAGTAGTTTCGAATTGCTGCCATCATTGCACAGGAAAAAACTCAATTACTTTTTCCATTAAGGTTTCTTTCCTGTGTGAACATGTAATTTTGTCTTCTCGCCTCTTCTCCCTCGCTTGGCGCGTCCCGTGGAGCCGGTTCCGCTCATTTTGGCAGCGACTGATCTGAGCAACTCAATTTTCCTCCACATGCACGCAGTGGCGTTTGCATGCAAAACTGAGAACGCCTGCGCGTTGCACGCAGCTTTGCACTTTTGAGTGAAGAACCAAAGGTGCGAGGTCTCGGGACGAATGGACGGACGCCGCTCCTCTTCCCACGGGCCTCAAGGCGCAGTTTACAAAGTTCACGGGTCACATTCCGGGCTCCTCCAGCTTGGCTGCCAGAACCACTTTTACTCGCTCCCAATCAAATTTGCTAACTGGAGCTGTAATTAATTTCATAGCTCTGAGTGTTGGTCATCCCAGCACAGAGCTGGAAGCCTCGGTAGCGCGGACATTTGCCAGCGGGTAAACGCAATAGGTTTAATGGATTGTTGGCACTGTGCGGGGAAACGTAACTCAATTTAACTCTCTACTTGACGGACCAACTGCGCCAGACGAGCAGCTGACTTTTAAAAGCCTTCAGCATTCCAGGGACGTGGTGTGTAGAGAGTGAAAAACGAAGCAAACACGACCCGTGTGGAAAAATATTCATCCGAGAACATTCACCTGAGGAAGACGTGCCCATTTGAGACGCACCCTCACTCTCACTCAGACGCACCCTCACCCCACTCAGACGCACCCTCACCCCACCCAGACGCACCCTCACCCCACTCAGACGCACCCTCACCCCACTCAGACGCACCCTCACCCCACTCAGACGCACCCTCACTCTCACTCAGATGCACCCTCACCCCACTCAGACGCACCCTCACTCTCACTCAGATGCACCCTCACCCTCACTCCACCCACTCTTCATTTAGTCTTTCGTGGCAGTTGCTGGTGGGTGGTGCGTCGTTGGTTCGCCACCAAACTACGACGGACAAATCTCGTCTCACATGTGTGAACATTTCCAGCTTTGTCACAACTTGCGCAAACATTCACGGTGTCTGCTCCTTGGTACGCGACATGTCTGCACTGCGCGGATTTGAGCCCTGTCCCTGCGCCCAGCTTCTTGCCCATAAAACCTGTGTCGGATTCTCATGCAATTCATGAGATTGACACATGACATTCACTTCCCTGCCTTACCCATAATTTCCAGCAGAAATGGAGGCTTGAACAGGTTTTTTGTGCGAGTAGAAAAAAGTGTAATGGGCATGATATGATTGCGCAGCGCTGCTGAGGGGGATTTATCAGTCTGATCCGGCGCTGATGTCTCATTTGACCAGGAATCAGCGGCCACACACAGTGGATTCAATGCTATCAGCATATGAATTACGCACTCAAGCCATGTCCCTGATCCTTCTTGCAATATGCTGATTCGACTTGCGTTGCACGGGGGAAGTTAAAAGGGTGAATCAGGCCAAACATACGACAACAAGATTGTGGATGCTACAGATTTGGAAAGGTCAATGTGAACAAAATGAGTCAGTGGAGCGCAGTCCCATGTTGGTCTGCTCATCACATCTGCAGAAAAGATGTATCACAAACATGTTACTCAACCAGGGCTCTTCAGTTTGTACGGTGCACTTTTCTCTTGAACTTCCGCAGAGCGTCGCAGCGTTGGAAGCTGTGGTGAAGCTGTCCAGGCAAACGGTGCATTTGCAGCGCCTGAGAAACGGCGAGGCAAAATCCCTTTCTCAGACAATTTATGTCAAAAATTGCCAAAAGTCAAGGAGCCAAGTGTCAGCTGCTCGTAACCTGGCAAAAATTACTCAGAGCAATTGCCAGACAATTTCCTGTTGCTGTTCCGTCGGCAGATCCAGTTAGTGCGCATTTCATTGTGACCTTATTGATCAAGGGGACCAGGCATCTTTTATGTGAGCAGAACGAATCTAATAATGGGGGTTCCCTTTCTACACACTGCAGGCGCTCTGTGAAACGGGGCCTGGCCTTCTTTCTCACACTCCATTGGGACAGACAAGTCGATTCACTTTTGCCGGTTTGTCTGGACACAGAGAGGGAAGTGCTGGCTCGACACACAGACGGACGTGTGCGAATTTAGTGCGGCGACCAAACTCTTGACGGTCCATTGGTGACACTAAACTACCGTAAAATCCCGCGTAAAAGACCCCCTTTTGATGCTCAAAAATTTCATGTCACACCAAAAGGGGGGCCAGTCTAATTGAGGTTTTATTTTTTTACATCATTGACCAATGATGGAATCAAACGTCAAGAGTTAAGAGTAAAAATGAAGAAGTAAAGTATCAAAGGAAAGTGGGAGGAGCCAAGAGAACCTTAAAAAAGAGATAAAATTAAGAAATTATTGAAAGTTTTACCTGAGGAGTGTGCTTTCTTAGCTTTTAGAGCAAGTACTGCAATACTTTGGGACAAGAAAAACAATTTGGAGAAAGTGATTTCAAAGAGGAATTTCTTGGGTTTTGATTTTGAAAACCTAAAATTTGCATGTGTGAATAAATTTCCTGATAATGTGAAAGGCTTTGTACTCATTTTGCAGCTGAAAATGAGGGGTGGTCCTTCGTGTGCGAAGAGGCACTTTTTACGGGTACGTAACTTTCCTCATTCCTCCAACTGTGCCCTGAGTTTGGTCAACCACACTTCCACATCCATGGCCTGCCACAACTGACACTTTCCCAGGCCGACATGTAGATTTGACGCTCTCAAATATTTCTTGGTTTGCAAATATCTTGAGATTTCCTGAAATATCCGCTTATTACTTTATGAGTGTGTGCCTGGAATGCGAATGGAGTTCATATGACTCTGGAAGTACAGAAAACATCTGCAGATGTGCAATTCATATGGAAATGTCTGTTTTTCTTCCTGCGTGCATTGACTTGCTGAATGCGTACAGCCCGGAAAACACAAAACACGAATCGTATGCACTGCGCTTGTTGCACTCCCCTTGGAAACTCTGCGAAAGAACAGACTTGTGGAACCTGAGCTCTTCTGAACACCGCAGGACACGTGAATGACAGACAGGAAATTGGAGAAATCGGGCTCGAGAATTCGCTCATCCCTTTGTCAGACCACTCTGTTCTTTTTCTCACGACAGCCTTTCGCTCTTCGAAAGGCCAAGTGTACCTTGCTGGCATCCCACGATGGCCTTGAGCTGCCCAGGTCAGGTTCCTCTTCCAACTGGTCCACAGACCACGGACCCGTACCTGTTCGACGCGCTGCAGGTTGTAACAGCGGCACGGTTCCTTTCGACACCGGGTACCGACCCCCCACCGCACTGGGTACTGACCCTCCCGCCGCAATGGGTACTGACCATCCTTCTGCACCGGGTACTGACCCTCCCACCACACCGGGTACTGACCATCCTTCTGCACCGGGTACTGACCCTCCCACCACACCGGGTACTGA